>OGMI01000042.1_pt1 | contig 125895 bp, 110 predicted proteins | sample 1573201 | NCBI WGS metagenome assembly OGMI01 (sample SAMEA2582012, study PRJEB24529) | metagenome | biome: Human gut stool | place: China | collected 2011
TTGCTTCCATGACATACATGAAAGCAGTTGAGGCAGGATGCGATATCATTGATACAGCAATGTCTCCATTTGCACTTGGAACATCCCAGCCGGCTACTGAAGTTATGGTAGAGGCATTTAAGGGTACAGAGTTTGATACCGGTTTAGACCAGAACAAACTGGCTGAGATCGCAGATTACTTCCGTCCGATGAGAGAGGAAGCATTAGAGAGCGGTCTGATGAACCCGAAAGTATTAGGTGTAAACATCAAGACTTTATTATATCAGGTACCGGGTGGTATGTTATCCAACCTGATCTCCCAGTTAAAAGAGCAGGGCAAAGAAGACAAATACGAGGAAGTACTTGCAGAAGTACCACGTGTTCGTAAAGATCTCGGTGAGCCACCGCTTGTTACACCTTCTTCACAGATCGTTGGTACACAGGCTGTATTTAACGTATTAATGGGTGAGCGTTACAAAGTAGCTACCAAAGAGACAAAAGACGTTCTTCTCGGAAAATATGGTCAGACTGTAAAACCGTTCAATCCGGAAGTTGTCGATAAAGTATTAGGTGATGAGAAGAAGAATGCGATCACATGTCGTCCGGCAGATCTGTTAGAGCCAGAACTTGACAAGATTGAAGCTGAGATGAAACAGTGGAAACAGCAGGATGAGGATGTATTATCCTACGCATTATTCCCACAGGTTGCAACTGAGTTCTTCAAATACCGTGAGGCACAGCAGAAAAAAGTAGATGCAACAATCGCAGATACAAAGAATGGTGCATATCCGGTATAATCAGAAATAATATTGACAAAAGATGTCATAACAGTATCTTAAGATACTGTTATGACATTTTTTTGTTTTGCAGAATGAACAATGTGAAATATTGCTTTTTGTATAAAAAAGAATTAGAATCATCCTATAAATTTTAAAGGATATGAAAAAATGAATGATTTTGAACGAAAGACTTTGCCAAAAAGTGGCATAGATACGGAAAACTGGTTTATAGAGAGTTATCAGAGACATAAAGGACATCCGATACAGATCCTGATAGCACTTTATAAAGGAAATTATCATAAATTTGTTATGGCTGTGATCTGTTTTTTTATAAAACATGCCTGCGTGTGGGTTCTTCCGATCATAACTGCAAATATTATCAATGATGTCACGACTGCAAATCCGGATACAGTCAGAAATATCTGGTTTAGTGTAATTCTTGAAACTGGTCTGATCGCACTGAATATTCCGATGAATTATCTTTATACATCTTATAAAAGTCTTGCAACGCGTTATGTGGAAACAGGACTCCGGAAAGCATTGATCCGGAAATTGCAACAGTTGTCAATTGCTTATCATGTGGAGACGCAGTCCGGCAGACTGCAGTCGAAGATCATGCGTGATGTGGAGGCTGTTGAAACACTTTCTACACAGATGTTCTTAAGTATTTTAAATATTGCGTTAAATATCGGGGTCGCACTGGTCGTTACAGCGTCGAAAAGCAGGATTGTGTTTGTCTTTTTCCTGCTGACTACTCCGGTTGCTGCAATTACCATGGTTTCGTTTCGTTCTGTCATGAAAAAACGTAATACGGAATTTCGAAAAGAAATGGAAGAAACGTCCGCTCGTGTGATGGAAATGGTGGAACTTGTTCCGGTGACAAGAGCGCATGCCTTAGAGGATGAAGAAGTACACAAAATGAGTGGACAGCTTTTTGCAGTTGCCGAAAAAGGATATAAACTGGATCTTGTACAGGCATTGTTTGGCTCGGTTGGATGGGCTGTATTTCAGGTGTTTCAGGTCGTTTGTCTTGCATTTACCGGCTATCTTGCGCTGCGCGGACGTATCATGGCGGGAGATATTACTCTTTATCAGAGCTATTTTGCAACAGTTGTCAATCAGGTGTCTGCAATCGTGACGCTTCTCCCGACAATCGCAAAGGGAATTGAATCTGTTAATTCCATTGGTGAAGTGCTTCTTTCAGAGGATGTGGAACAGAATGAAGGCAAAAAACAGTTGGAGGATGTAACTGGAACTTTTGATTTCTGCGATGTTTCTTTTCATTATAAGAACAGTGATAAACCGGTGCTGAACCATTTTAATCTTCATATAAAACAGGGAGAGACAATCGCATTAGTCGGGGAGTCCGGTGCGGGAAAATCAACCATTTTGAATCTTGTGATCGGATTTCATCTTGCGGATGGGGGAAAAGTTCTTTTAGATGGTAATGATATGAAAGAAATAGATCTGCGTACATACAGAAAGCATCTGGCTGTTGTACCGCAGACATCCATTTTGTTTTCCGGAACTATCCGTGAAAATATTACATATGGGAACGAACATGTTACGGATGAAGAATTAGAACGTGTCATCCGGGCAGCAAATCTTACAGATCTGATGGAAAGTCTTCCACATGGGGTTGATACTGTAGTTGGAGAACATGGAGGAAAACTTTCAGGAGGACAAAGGCAGCGTATAGCAATTGCAAGAGCACTGATCCGTGACCCTGAAGTAATCGTTCTCGACGAAGCTACGTCTGCTTTGGACAGTATTTCTGAGAAACTGATACAGGAAGCACTTGGAAATCTTACAAAAGGACGGACAACATTTATAGTTGCACATCGTCTGTCGACGATCCGGGATGCGGATAAAATAGCGGTTCTTGCAGATGGACATTGTGTGGAATATGGTACATTTGAGGAGCTGATGGAACAAAAAGGTGAATTTTACAAAATGAAAATGATTCAAAGCTGACAAAAAGAAAAAGTTTTGGTATAATAGAAATGTTGGTGTGCAAAGACATATCACAAATTGCAGACAATGTCATAATCATGACAGGAACGAGGGGTTATGGGCAGTAAAAATGATTTGAGTAATCGGATCAACGAGTCATACAGTAAATTGAGCAAGGGACAGAAACTGCTTGCCACTTATATTACGGATAACTATGATAAAGCAGTATTTTTGACAGCAGCAAAATTAGGTGAGGTAGTCGGAGTCAGTGAATCCACGGTAGTACGCTTTGCCATGCACCTTGGTTATCGGGGATATCCTGAATTTCAGAGTGCCTTAGAGGAACTGGTGCGTAATAAATTAAATTCTATCCAGCGTATGGAAGTTACCTATGGCAGGATCAGCCAGTCAAAAATATTAGAATCTGTTTTAAAGTCAGATGCGGAAAAGATTAACAGTACACTGGAAAAAATAGACCAGACAGCATTTGAAATGGCGGTGGATACCATTTTACATGCAAAACACATTTATATAATAGGAATCAGAAGCTGTGCACCGCTTGCGTCATTTATGGCATTTTATTTTACTCTGATGTTTGAAAACGTACATCTGATACAGACAAGCAGTTCTAGTGAGATCTTTGAACAGATGGTACGTATCGGAAAAGAAGATGTGATCATTGGTATCAGTTTTCCAAGATATTCCATGCGTACACTAAAAGCAATGGAGTTTGCGAACAACCGCAGTGCGAAAGTTATTACATTAACAGACAGTGTACATTCGCCAATGAATTTATATTCTTCCTGCAACCTGATCGCGGACAGTGACATGGCTTCTATTGTCGATTCACTGGTTGCACCGCTCAGTGTAATCAATGCCCTGATCGTTGCTCTTTGTATGAAAAAGCAGAGGGATGTGGCAAAGACGTTAGAAATGTTAGAAGGAATCTGGGATGAATATCAGGTTTATGAAAATGATGAGATCAATGCGATTGATGATTCGATAAAAATGCGATATGCTAAAATAGGAGACAGCGATTTTCATGAATAAAATCATTGTAATAGGTGGAGGACCGGCTGGAATGTTTGCTGCGATCGCCGCAGCAGAAGCAGGAAGTCAGGTTACACTGCTTGAGAAAAATGAAAAATTAGGAAAGAAACTATATATCACCGGGAAAGGACGCTGCAACATCACCAATGCAGGAGATATGGATAATCTCTTTGCTAATATCATGACCAATGCAAAGTTCTTGTACAGTGCGTTTTATTCTTATGATAATCAGAGAGTAATTGATTTTTTTGAAAGAAACGGACTTCGGACGAAGATAGAACGTGGAAACAGAGTGTTCCCTGTTTCAGATCACTCTTCAGATGTGATCGCCACATTACAAAAAGTGCTGAAAGAGAAAAAAGTAAAGATAATGCTGCATACACAGGTGCAGAGCCTGTTAGAGGAACCGTCTGTGGATGATATGTCCCAGAATGTTGTCACCGGGGTGAAGTTAGAAGACGGCACTACAATGCAGGCAGATGCGGTGATCGTTGCAACAGGCGGATTTTCCTATCAGACAACCGGATCTACCGGGGATGGTTACCGCTTTGCAAAGGAGATGGGGCATACGGTAACGGATATCCATCCGTCGCTTGTTCCCTTTCTTGCAAAAGAGGGATATGTGCAGCAGATGCAGGGACTGGCTTTAAAAAATGTAGAAGTGCGTATTTTAAATGGAAAGAAATTGTTATATCAGGAGTTCGGCGAGATGTTGTTTACGCATTTTGGCGTCAGCGGGCCATTGCTTTTGTCGGCAAGTGCGGCGATAAAACCGTCTCTTACGGCAGGAGAACTTTCCATGTTTATAGATTTAAAGCCGGCACTTAGCGAAGAACAGTTAGACCATCGCCTGCTGAGGGAGTTTGATGAGGCAAAAAATAAACAGTTTAAAAACTCGATTGGAGGACTTTTCCCGGCAAAAATGATCCCGGTAATGCTTGAACTTAGCGGAATCGATCCGGAGAAGAAAGTCAATGAGATCACAAAAGAAGAACGCAGATATTTTATCGGACTGATCAAGGCATTTCCTGTTACACTTTGCGGACTGCGCGATTTTAATGAGGCAATTATCACAAAGGGTGGCGTAAAGGTCAAGGAAGTGAATCCGTCCACGATGGAATCAAAACTGGTACCGCATTTATATTTCTGTGGAGAAGTGTTAGACCTTGATGCGATGACAGGTGGTTATAATTTACAGATTGCCTGGTCGACTGGATATCTTGCGGGGGTATCTGCTGCGCAGACAGAAAAATAAGGCATTTAAAAATTATGCTTTTGCAAGATGCAAAAAGCATATCTGGTTAAGATAGAAGGAGAAATAAAAAATGAGTATGAATATTGCAATTGACGGACCGGCAGGGGCAGGAAAAAGCACGATCGCAAAGCGCCTGGCAAAAAAACTTGGTTTTATCTACGTGGATACGGGAGCAATGTACCGCGCGATGGCGTATTATTTTTTACAGCATGATATTGATGCAAAAGATGAGAGTGCAATTGCGGCTGCCTGTCCGGATGTAGATGTTACGATTACCTATGAAAACGGCGAACAGCAGGTACTTTTAAACGGAGAGAATGTAAATGGTGTGATCCGTAATGAGGAAGTTGGAAATATGGCATCATCCACAAGTGTTTATCCGGTAGTCCGCGAAAAGTTAGTTGAGCTGCAGCGTCAGCTTGCAAAGTCAGCAGATGTGATTATGGATGGAAGGGACATCGGAACATGTGTGCTTCCGGATGCCCAGGTGAAAATTTATCTGACAGCAAGTTCGGCAACACGTGCGAAACGTCGTTTCGATGAATTGACGGAAAAAGGTGTAAGCTGTGATCTTGCGGAAATTGAGAAAGATATCATCGACCGCGATTACCGCGATATGCACCGCGAAACATCACCGCTCTGTCAGGCAGAGGATGCTGTTTTAGTTGACAGCTCGGAAATGAATATTGATGAAGTGGTAGATGCCATTTATCAGGTTTATCTGAAGGCAGAAAAGGAAGTATAAAAAGGAAATCTGAAAATATGAAAGTAACATTGGCAAAAAGTGCGGGTTTTTGTTTTGGCGTGAAGCGTGCAGTCGATACCGTATATGAGCAGTTAGAAAAGAGTATCAACAAAAATCAGCCGATCTATACGTTTGGCCCGATCATTCACAACGAAGAAGTGGTGCATGACCTGGAAGAAAAAGGAGTGACTGTTTTAGAGAGCGTTGAAGAACTTGAAGAGAGGGCACCGCAGGGTGGAACAGTTATCATTCGTGCACATGGAGTGGAAAAGGGAATATCCGGGAAAATAAAAGAATTGGGTTATACACTTGTGGATGCAACCTGTCCGTTTGTGTTAAAGATACACCGCCTTGTGGAAAAATACAGTACCGATGGAGCACAGATTGTAATTATTGGAAATGAAAAACATCCTGAGGTGAAAGGAATCAAAAGCTGGTCGCTTGATCCGCATACGGCTGTGATCTCAACCCCGGAAGAAGCACAAAAATATCAGGCAGAATCTGGGAAAAAGGTATGTATTGTAGCACAAACGACATTTAATTACAATAAATTTCAAGAATTAGTTGAAATTATAAATAAAAAAGGTTATGATATAATTGTTTTAAATACAATCTGCAATGCCACCGAGGAAAGACAGACTGAGGCAGCAAAGATTGCCCGTGATGTGGACGCCATGATTGTCATAGGGGGCAGAAATAGTTCCAATACGCAGAAGTTGTTTGAAATATGTAAAAACGAATGCAACAATACTTACTATATACAAACTGTAAAAGATTTGGATGTCACATGTTTTGAGTCCATCGATAACGTAGGTATTACCGCAGGGGCTTCTACCCCAAACAAAATTATTGAGGAGGTTCAAAAGAATGTCAGAAATGAGCTTTGAACAAATGCTGGAGGAATCATTTAAAACAATAAGAAATGGAGAGGTAGTTGAAGGTACCGTTATCGATGTAAAACCTGATGAGATCGTATTAAATATCGGCTACAAATCAGACGGAATCATTACTCGTAATGAATATACGAATGAAGCTAACGTTGATTTAACAACACTGGTATCTGTCGGCGACACCATGGAAGCAAAGGTTCTTAAGGTAAACGACGGTGAGGGACAGGTATTACTCACATACAAACGTCTTGCAGCAGAAAAAGGCAGCAAGAGATTAGAAGAGGCTTTTGAAAACAAAGAAGTATTAACAGCAAAAGTAGCACAGGTATTAGATGGTGGTCTTTGCGTTATCGTGGATGAGACAAGAGTATTTATCCCGGCAAGCCTTGTATCTGATACTTACGAGAAAGATTTATCCAAGTACAAAGATCAGGATATCGAATTTGTAATCAGTGAGTTTAATCCAAAACGCAGAAGAATCATCGGTGACAGAAAACAGCTTTTAGTTGCTAAGAAATTAGAGCAGCAGAAAGAACTTTTTGCAAAGATCAAAGTCGGTGATGTTATGGAAGGAACTGTTAAAAATGTAACAGACTTCGGTGCATTTATTGATCTTGGCGGAGCTGACGGTCTGCTTCACATCTCTGAGATGTCCTGGGGCAGAGTAGAAAGTCCTAAGAAAGTATTTAATGTTGGTGATCATGTACGTGTATTCATCAAAGACATTAATGAGACAAAGATTGCACTCAGCATGAAATTCCCGGCAGAGAATCCATGGAATGGTGCTGCAGAGAAATATGCGGTTGGAAACGTTGTAAAAGGAAAAGTGGCAAGAATGACAGACTTTGGTGCATTCGTAGAGCTTGCTCCGGGTGTTGACGCATTACTGCATGTTTCCCAGATTGCAAAAGAGCATATTGAGAAACCATCTGATGTATTAAAAGTAGGTCAGGAGATTGAAGCTAAGATCGTTGATTTCAACGAGGACGAGAAGAAGATCAGTCTTTCCATCAAAGCATTACTTGCTCCTGAGACAAATGAGTCAGAAGATGCTGATGTTGCAGATGTCGATATCGATGCAGTTGCAGCAGAAGAGAACTAAATTCCGTATACAGTAATATGGATAAAAATAGGCTTTCACAGAATGTGTAAAGCCTATTTTTGATATGGCATGAAAGTAAATCTGTTTTTACAGAACTTTTGTGCAAAAGGAAACAGGAGGAAAGTAGATTATGCTTGAAACCGATAATTATGAAAAGTTTAAAAAAGATATTTTACAGCTTGCAGGAATCGATCTGAATTCTTACAAGGAAAAACAGATGCGTCGTCGTATTAATACGCTGATCACCAAGAACAATGTCAAGACATACAATGATTATGTAGCCCTGATTAAGAAGGATAAAGAGAAATTTGATCAGTTTATCAATTTCCTGACGATCAATGTTTCTGAGTTTTACCGTAATCCGGATCAGTGGAAGATATTAGAGGGAGAGGTATTTCCGGCACTGATTAAAAAATTTGGTAAAAACCTGAAAATCTGGAGTGCAGCCTGTTCGACAGGAGATGAGCCATATTCACTTGTCATGGCTCTTTCAAGACAGGTGCCGCTTACTAATATCAAGATCATTGCGACAGATATTGACAATCAGGTGCTCGATACAGCAAGAATGGGGCTGTACAATGAAAAGAGTATCGCTTCCGTACCGGATGACCTTAAGAAAAAATATTTCACAAAAGTTGGTTCTTCCTATCAGATTTCAGATGAGATCAAAAAAAGAGTGGAATTTAAGAAACATGATCTGCTAAAAGATCCTTATCCAAGTGGCTGCAATCTGATCGTTTGCCGTAATGTGGTTATTTATTTTACAGAAGAGGCAAAAGATGTGATCTATCAGAAATTCCATAAAGCTCTCCAGCCTGGTGGCGTGCTTTTTATTGGAAGCACAGAGCAGATCATGAATTACAGAGAACTTGGATTTGACAGACATACATCGTTTTTCTTTGAAAAACAGTAAAAGATATATAAGAAAGATAAGAGACATCAGAGTCTCTGAGACGAAAAACAGGAAGTCATATTTCAGACTTCCTGTTTTTTGATAAGATTTTTATTGGTTTTTGTAAAGACTACATTTTTTTATTGCAGATAAACTGCAGTACATGCAGACAATATTCTCTTTGCATTTCTTTGGAAACAGCAAAATCTTCTGTAAGTTCAAAGTAACTTTTCTTATCTTTAAACATATGCCGGAATGCCGGTTTTACGATTTCCTGATACTGGGGAAGAAAAATGGCATTCCTTTTTTCATAACAGGTTCCTGCGGTAGCCTTTTTCCTGCGTTCTTTTGGAATCGATGCAGCAAGGCTTGAAGGGATAGCGAGATCCTCCTCGGGCAGATACCAGTAGTTTTTATAATCAGAAAGAAAATATTTAAGCTCTCCTGTATATAAGCGGACACAGAGTGTTGTCTGGTCTGTATCGACCACTAGATGGAAATCCTCATAATGACAGGAAACACGTTTAGGAACCGAAAAATCGTTTTGCAGAGAAAAGAGAAGCTCCCTGCATGGTCTGCCGTCATAAGAGACATATTCATTTGCATTGATGGATGTTACGGTAAATGCCCCGTCAAACAGTTTTACGTAGGACAGGACAGAGAGAAGTTTTGGCATATCGATAACATCCTCATAATTGTGCTGTTTTAAAAGAGAGATAAGTTTCTCATCGGGATTTTTCTGATATTCTTGATATACTTTGATCAGTTCGCCGCCGTTATACATATCTTGGCGGTTTAAACCGATGAATTGTTCCACTGTTTTCTGCTTGAGATCAGGCAGGGCAAAAAGAAAACGGAAGCCGGAGATCATTTTATAAATATCAACATATTCATAGGAAGAAAATGGTGCGGAAATTTTGTATTTCTGGCATTTGTTTGTCAGGTACGGAATATCAAAACCGATTCCGTTAAATGTGATGATCGTATCAAAATTTTTCAGATAATCTAAAAATGCATGCAGCACATCCGATTCATCTGCTGGAGTTTCTGCAAAAAACTGATCGACAATCAGCAGATTTTTCTTCCGCGCAGCACATCCGATCAGATAGAGTGATGTGCGGGCAGCTGAAAATCCGGTTGTCTCTATATCAAAAAAAAGAGATTTTTCTGTAAATATCTGTTCTGTCAGCGAATCGTTTAATGTAAAAGGCATTTCTTCGTGCCAGTATTTCATAAAAGTCTCCATTCCTGCGCTTTTTCTGCGCATGTGTATTCCCTATATGTACTGCCATTTATGGCAGGTAAATTCATTGGATTACTGCAATTTTATCATATATATAAGGAAAATGGAATTACTCTTAATTGGTGGAATTATCTCAATAATTGTGAAAATTTTGTCAAAAGGTACTAAAAAAAATACAAGGAACAGATGTAATATGTATCATTTTGTGGTATAATCTATAGGATAAATGTTCTATGAGCTATATCATAGAATAGAATACAATTAAGAGAAAGTGGGGCACGAAAAATGGGTTTAAAGACATTTAAAGGCGGCGTCCATCCTTACGAAGGCAAGGAATTAGCAAAGGATGCGCCAATTGTGGAAGTTTTACCCAAGGGCGACCTGGTGTATCCGTTATCACAGCATATCGGAGCACCTGCAAGTCCGATAGTGGCGAAAGGCGACAGAGTATTAAAGGGACAGAAAATCGCAGAAGCGGGCGGTTTTGTATCGTCTCCAATTTATGCATCTGCTTCCGGTACTGTAAAAGCTATTGAACCGCGTCGTGTGGCAGTTGGCGATATGGTCAATTCCATCGTGATCGAAAACGACGGAGCGTTCGAAGAGGTTTCTTATACACCGTGTGAAGATGTAACTGCTTTATCAAAAGAAGAGATCATTGGTAAAGTAAAAGAAGCCGGTGTTGTCGGCATGGGTGGTGCAGGTTTCCCGACTCATGTAAAATTATCACCGAAAGAACCGGAGAAAATTGAGTACATTATTGCAAACTGTGCAGAGTGTGAACCGTATCTGACGGCAGATTACCGGAGAATGTTAGAAAATCCGGAAGAACTGATCGGTGGTATGAAGATCATCCTTCAGATTTTTGACAAAGCAAAAGGTGTATTCGGTATTGAGAATAACAAACCGGATTGTATCGAAAAACTGCAGGAACTTGTAAAAGATGAGCCGCGTATCGAGGTTTGTCCGTTAGAGACAAAGTATCCGCAGGGTGGTGAGCGTCAGCTGATTTACGCGGTAACAGGACGTTCTATCAATTCTAAAATGCTTCCGGCAGATGCTGGCTGTATCGTAGACAATGTTGAGACGATCATTGCAATTTACAATGCTGTCAAACTTGGCAAACCGGTAACAAACCGTATCTCTACGATCACTGGTGATGCGATCGAGCATCCTGGCAACTTTTTATATAACATCGGTACGAGTTATCAGGAACTCGTTGATGCGGCTGGTGGATTTAAAGTACAGCCTGAAAAGATCATTTCCGGTGGCCCGATGATGGGATTTGCAATGTTTGGATTAGACGTTCCAACTACAAAGACATCATCTTCCCTGTTATGTATGTCACAGGATGAGGTTGCAGCAGCAGAGAAATTACAGACAGCATGTATCAACTGCGGACGTTGTGTGGAGGCATGCCCGGAGCAGTTGATCCCGTCAAGACTTGCAAAGTTCTCAGATAAGGGACTTTCCGAAGAATTTGAAAAATGGCATGGATTAGAGTGTGTGGAGTGCGGCAGCTGCAGTTTTGCATGCCCGGCGAAGAGACAGCTTGCACAGTCTATTAAGACCATGAAGAAACAGGTTCTTGCTGCAAAACGCAACAAGAAATAATGAAAGCATGATTCGCAGAGATTTTCGGAAAATGTGTTTTCACAATATTAAATAAAATTTTAAAACTGAAGAAAGAGGTGGATTCCTGTGAGTGATTTATATCATGTTTCATCATCACCACATGTGCGTTCCAAAGATACAACGGAAAGAATCATGCTTTATGTAATTATTGCATTGCTTCCGACAACTTTATTTGGTATCTATAACTTTGGATACAGAGCACTGATTTTAATTTTAGTAACAATCGCATCCTGTGTTGCATCAGAGTGGATCTTTAACAAGATCGTACATAAAAAACAGACGATCAATGATCTGAGTGCTGTTGTGACAGGATTACTTTTAGCATTGAACCTCCCGGCTACACTTCCATGGTGGGAAGCAGTTCTTGGCGGTGTATTTGCAATTATTGTTGTAAAATGTATGTTCGGCGGCCTCGGACAGAACTTCATGAACCCTGCACTGGGTGCAAGATGTTTCCTTCTGATCGCATTTGCAGCGAACATGACAAACTTTACGATTGATTCTTATACCGGAGCAACACCGCTTGCGGCAATGAGAAACGGGGATGCAGTAAATACCATGGATATGCTGATCGGACGTACTGCCGGAACAATCGGTGAGACTTCTGCAATCGCTATTCTGATCGGTGCGATCTTCCTGATCTTAATGGGAGTGATCGATCTTAGAATCCCGGCAAGCTATATTATAACATTTGTTGTTTTCATGCTTCTTTTCAGCGGACATGGTGCTGACTGGACTTATATTACAGCACAGCTCTGCGGTGGTGGTCTCATGCTTGGTGCATTTTTTATGGCTACTGATTATGTTACTTCACCGATCACACCAATGGGACAGATCATCTTTGGTATCTGCTGTGGTATCTTTACCGGACTGTTCCGCTGCTTTGGTGCAAATGCAGAAGGTGTTTCTTTTGCAATCATCTTAAGCAATATCTTAGTTCCGATGATCGAGAAATATACAGTTCCGAGAGCATTTGGCATGGTAAAAGAAGCCAAAAAGCAGGAAGGAGGCAAATAAGATGAATAAGAAGATCGTTCATGACGCATTAATTTTATTTGCTTTTACAATCGTACTTGGACTTTTACTTGGAGTTGTGTACGGTGTCACAAAACCTTCAATTGACAAGGTAAATGAAGAAAAAACACAGAATGCCTACAAACAGGTATTTACAGATGCAGATCATTTTACAGATTATGCAGATTTTGATGCAGACGCAGCACAGGCTCTGTTAGATGAAAACGGATATTCCGATGAGATCGAGACAGTAGTTGCAGCACAGGATGCATCCGAAAATACACTTGGTTATGTATTTACGGTAACCGCAAAGGACGGAAGCCAGGGATCTATCACATTCTCCGTAGGTATCCAGAATGATGGAACTGTAAATGGTTATTCCATCACATCTATTTCTGAGACACCTGGTCTTGGTATGAAGGCGCAGGAAGAAGATTTCTACGGTCAGTTTGAAAACAAAAAAGTAGATTCCTTTACCGTTGTTAAGTCAGCTCCGTCAGCCGACAACGAGATCGAAGCAATTTCAGGTTCTACCATTACATCAAAAGCTATGGCTAACGGTGTAAATGCCTGCCTGACATACTTCCAGAATGTTTTAGCGGGAGGTACAAATTAATGAACAAAAATGTAGAACGTTTATATAACGGTATTATCAAGGAGAATCCTACCTTCGTTCTGATGCTTGGTATGTGTCCGACATTGGCGGTTACTTCCTCAGCAGTCAACGGACTTGGTATGGGACTTTCCACAACAGTGGTACTTATTTTATCCAATATGCTGATTTCAGCATTCCGTAAAGTGATCCCGGATGGTGTCCGTATGCCGGCATTCATCGTAATCGTTGCATCACTTGTTACCATGGTTCAGTTTATCATGCAGGCATATACACCAAGCCTTTCCGAGTCTTTAGGTGTATATATTCCTCTTATCGTAGTAAACTGTATCATCCTTGGACGTGCAGAAAGCTATGCTTCTAAGAACCCGGTAATCCCGTCTATGTTTGATGGTATTGGTATGGGACTTGGATTTACATTTGGTCTTACCTGCATCGGTTTGATCCGTGAACTTTTAGGAGCAGGTCAGATCTTCGGATTCCAGATCTTATCCTTAAAATGGTTTACACCGATCACAATTTTCGTTATGGCTCCTGGTGCATTCTTAGTATTGTCCTGTCTGGTTGCTATTATGAACATTGTAAGAGCGAAGATGGAAGCAAAAGGAAAACCGTTAGCAGAGCCTGCAGGATGCTTGAGTGGCGACTGCTCCGGCTGCAGCCAGGCTGCACACTGCAGCGGTAAAGCAACTGTAAAAGCAGATGCTGCCGGAAAAGAAGAGTAGGAGGATAGGTACAGATGAAAGAATTACTTTTGATTGCAATCGGTTCTGCGATTGTAAATAACGTTGTATTAAGTCAGTTCCTTGGTATCTGTCCGTTCTTAGGAGTTTCCAAGAAAACAGAGACAGCAGCCGGAATGGGCGGTGCAGTTGTGTTCGTTATCACGATTTCCTCGTTTGTAACAGCACTGATCTATAAATTTATTCTTGCAAACAGCTATCTGATGAGCAAGGGGATCGATCTTACTTATTTACAGACGATCGTATTTATTCTTGTTATCGCAGCATTAGTACAGTTTGTTGAGATGTTCTTAAAGAAATCAATGCCGGCATTGTATCAGAGTTTAGGTGTATACCTTCCTCTTATCACTACAAACTGTGCCGTATTAGGTGTTGCATTAACAAACGTTACAAAAGAATATGGAATCTTAGAGAGTGTTGTAAATGGTTTTGCAACTGCATTCGGATTTCTGATCGCGATCGTTCTGATGGCAGGTCTGCGTGAAAAAATTGAATACAATGATATTCCAAAACCATTTCAGGGTACTGCGATCGTTCTGATCACAGCAGCTTTGATGTCTATCGCGTTTATGGGATTCTCAGGAATGATTTAGGAGGAAAAATAAGATGAACGTTACAGCAATATTAGTTGCAGCCCTTGTTGTGGGCGGCGTAGGTATCTTGATTGGATTTTTCCTTGGTATTTCCGGAGAAAAATTCAAAGTAGAAGTTGATGAGAAGGAAGTTGCCATCTTAGGCGAACTTCCAGGAAATAACTGTGGTGGCTGTGGTTATGCCGGATGTTCCGGACTTGCTGCAGCGATCGCAAAAGGTGAAGCACCGGTAAATCAGTGTCCGGTCGGTGGTGCACCGGTTGCGGCAAAGATCGGTGCGATCATGGGTGTAGATGCTGGCGAGGGTGAGAAAAAAGTTGCTTTCGTAAAATGTGCAGGTACCTGTGATAAGACACAGAAAGACTATGAGTACACCGGTAATGAGGACTGTGCATCTATGGCATTTGTTCCAAACGGTGGACCCAAAGCATGTAACTATGGCTGCTTGGGATATGGTTCCTGTGTGAAAGCATGTCCATTTGATGCGATCCATATCGTAGACGGCATTGCATTAGTTGACAAAGAGGCATGTAAGGCTTGTGGTAAATGTGTAGCTGCCTGCCCGAAACACTTAATCGAGCTTGTTCCTTACTCAGCAAAACATATTGTTCAGTGTAGTTCTAAGGATGTCGGCAAGAATGTAATGAAGGCATGTTCCGTTGGATGTATCGGATGTCATCTCTGTGAGAAGAACTGTCCGAAAGATGCCGTACATGTCATTGACAATGTGGCATATATTGATCAGGAAAAATGTGTCGGATGTGGTATCTGTGCACAGAAATGTCCGAAGAAGATTATTCTTTAATTTAAGTACAATTAGAAGAACAAAAGAACAGGCTGCTCAAAGCGGTCTGTTCTTTTGTATATTATTTTATAAACATTCAAAAAAATAAGTGATAAAAATTGTTATTAACACAAAAATATGATAAAATATCACTATAACAATATATTTTTTATGAAAATTATACAAAGTGGGTGGACAAAATGGAACTTATTTACGCAAATGATAATTGTACCGGATGCAACAAATGTGTAAGAGATTGTCCGGTGCTGATCGCCAATGTTGCAACAGATGCAGGAAAGGTAACAGTTGACTCTGAAAAATGTATTGCATGTGGGGCATGTTTTGATGCATGTGAGCATAATGCCAGAGAATATCAGGATGACACAAAATCATTTTTTACAGCATTAGAAGCAGGAAAAAAGATTTCTGTTATTTTAGCTCCTGCATTTTTGGCAAATTATCCGCATGAGTATAAAAAGGTACTTGGATATCTGAAGGAAAAAGGTGTAAATCATATTTACAGTGTTTCTTTCGGTGCAGATATCACGACATGGGGATATTTAAAATATATTACAGAACATCAGTTTCTGGGTGGCATTTCCCAGCCATGTCCGGCAGTTGTCAATTATGTGGAAAAATATATTCCGGAATTACTGCCGAAAATGATGCCGATTCATAGTCCGATGATGTGTATGGCAATTTACATAAAAAAATATTTAAAATGTGATGATGAACTTGCATTTATCAGTCCTTGTATCGCAAAGAAGACAGAGATTACAGATCCAAATTGCTATGGCTATGTAAAATATAATGTGACATTTAAAAAGCTTTTTGAAACGATTGGAAATAAATATCAGGGCTGTAAGGAATATGAGGACGAACTGGAATATGGGATGGGTGCGCTTTATCCGATGCCGGGTGGACTCAGAGAGAATGTAGAGCATTTTCTTGGAAAAGAACAGGTGGTAAGACAGGTAGAGGGCGAAGAGGAGGCTTATCGCTACCTGCATGAGTACTTAGAACGTATCAGAACAAACAGGAGACAGCCATTTATGGTCGATATTTTAAACTGTTCGAAAGGATGCATCTACGGAACAGCTACAGAACCGGAACGCAATACGGATGATGTTATGCTGACGTTAAGTGATATGCGAAACAGAGCTTCCGACAGGACAGAAACGAAAAAGGGACTGTTTTGGAAAAAAGGAAAGAATGGTTCTCCATGGGATGACTCCGTGCCGGAAAATGAACGCCTCGCAAATCTGATGAAAGCATTTGCAGATCTGGATATCAATGATTTCGTGCGTAAATATACAAATAAGAATGTTGTTATTAAAGAGCCTTCCGAGCATGAAATCCAGGAGATCTTTACATCCATGAATAAGACGGATGCAGCCAGCCAAAAAATTAACTGTGAGTCCTGTGGCTATTCATCCTGCCGCAATATGGCAAAGGCAATCTATAATCATGTGAATGTAAAAGAAAACTGTGTACATTATGTTAAGAGTGTTGCAGAAAATGAAAAAGAAAAGATCCAGAATCTTATGGGGGAGGAACAGCAAAAACAAGAGATTCATAATCAGAAACTTGCCGGCATTACAGAACAGTTTGTATCTTTGAGCGATAATATTGATCAGCTGGGTGCTGCCAATGAGACGTCAGCAAACGAGGCGACAACTCTTGCACAGCATATACAGGAAATTTCCAATTTCTGTCAGCAGTTAAACAGCTCTTTGGCAACGATATCTGATTTTATTAATATTTATAAGGCAAGTAATGAGGATATTTCCTCGATCGCAGGACAGACAAATCTTCTTTCACTGAATGCTTCCATAGAGGCGGCACGGGCAGGAGAAGCGGGACGCGGATTTGCAGTAGTTGCAAGCGAAATACGTGAATTGTCTGATTCGACAAAAAATCTGATCGTTGAAAATGATGCGAAAGCAGAAGAGATCATTCCTAAGATTAATGCAAGCATTGATTCGATCAAAGATCTGATTGAGAATATTAATGAAATGAACGAGAAAGTAGCAACGATTGCTGCAACATCGGAGGAGATTTCGTCACAGACATCCTGCGTGCAGAGTATGGCAGATGAACTTCGCGATGCAGTAGAAAATATATAGAAATGACAGTTTTGTAAAGCAGACAGATGGAAATAGCAATTTATCAAAAAAATACATCTGACAACAATACTCCGGTTGTCAGATGTATTTTTTTCAATAAATTTAAAACTGTTTTTGGGTAAATGTTACGAGTTCCTGCATTTTTGAAGCAATATTATCAAGTATATCTGTGTTTTTACTTTCGGCTTCTAACGTCTCGTGTGCATGTGCAGTCAGTTCTTCTGATATTGCAGAAAGTGTCTGGACGGAATCAGAAATAACCTGATTTGCATCTTTTAATTCTGAGGTGCTTGTGGTCAGGTTCTGTATACCATTTTGAATGGAAAGTGTATTTTCATGAATGGAAGAGAAGCTGTCTGCAGTATTTTGCGCACTTTCTTTTTCCTGATTGATACCGCCAATCATCTGCTGTATCACAGTAACAACTTCATTGATAGCAGAAGTAACATTATTGATCAACTCAGTTATCTTTATGGTCGCATCCTTTGTCTGTGAAGCCATTCCTGTGATTTCGGTGGCAACAACAGAGAACCCTTTTCCTGCTTCTCCGGCTCTTGCCGCTTCAATACTTGCGTTTAGTGCGAGAAGGCTGGTCTGGGATGTAATCCCGCCGATCAGTTCTACGATAGAATGCATTTCTTCCATATAATGATTTAATGTTTCTAACTTTGCGGCAGCTTCCACGCTGTTTTCAACAGAAGTATCTACCTGGCTGGCAAGAAGGTGCATGGAATTACTTCCTTCTGTTACGATGTCTAACGTGTGCTGCATATTTTCACTGATCTGCTGTGTTACATCATTGACAACCACAATTTTATCCTGAATGGATTTTGTCTGCACACCCTGTTCCATAACTGCTTCTGTTGCATCTGCTGTACCGCTGGATACTTCCTGCATGGCATGCTGGGTTGTCTGGGCTGCGGTGCTTAATTTATCAAGTTCCTGATGGATACTGTTGATTTCCTGATTAACATGATCTGATAATTCAGACAGGTTTGTCAGTAATTTCTCTGATTGTGTCTGGGATTCCTCGGCACGTTTTATTTTCTGTGTCATATTGAGGTTTAAAGTCTGTGAAGTATAGTAAGAATAAATACCGACCATAATCATAATGACGACCTGGATTACAGCATTGTCCTGTCCGGAATAACCAAATTTTCCATTCTGAGAACCTACAATTACGACAATAAGACTTTCAATCGTGGTTCCGGCGTTGACCATAAGAGAATATTTTACATCGTTATAAACGGAAATAATTAAAATCATTGGAATAACGAATAAAAAAACCAGACCGTTTGTGGCAGTAAAAAGTGCAAAACTGTAAAAAACAGCAAAACCGATCGCAACGAGATGTTTGATCGCGGCTGATTCATGTGATTTGTTCCAGAAATAAAATTCTGCAATGACAGGTGCAAAACCGAGAATCATAATGATAAGAATATAACCCCAGGTCTGAAGTCCGGAAAGCACCTGCAAAATACAAAACAGTGTCATGATACTCGAATCAATCAGATGAGCATACATACAGGTTTTATTATTTCGTTCAAGATCGCTGAAAGTGGTTTGGCTCATAAATATGTCTCCCTTTATGTATAGTTATTCAGTAGGAATGGTAATTCATCAAAACATTTGCGTTTATTGTACTACTTTTTAGATAAATATACAATAACGCGATTTTGAAAACAGGCGAGCACAACTTGACATTTTCAGTCAGGCTATGCGTCAAAGATCATATTGTGCCAGTTTTAGATAAGAAAGATAACGTTCAGACAGCTTTATTTTTGTATAAATTTCCGCATATTCTTTTGGTGAAAGTGTATCAATATAATTTTCAGGAAAATCTTTTTGGATTCCGGCGGCTTTTGCGAGGTCTGCAGCCTTGTTATATGCAATAGCAGCTTTTTCCTCACTAGAATAGGTTCCGACGATATAGTTGCCATTAATATGTATCGTAGCACGATATTTGGTAATTCCTTTTACCATATAACGAGCGACACCGTGAAAACGGTTAATCACAAGGATGTTAGCATAACGATAGTCCGATGGGTCCCCGTTGACAAACTGATAATCCCTGCCGGCAACTGCATATGGACGTATCCCATAGCGTGACAGAATGGAATACTGCATCCCGTAATCACTGACAAAAAGGTGTCCCTGCCGTTTCTGGATCTTGTGACTGGAATAATAAAAAAGATCGTCAATGTCAAATTTTAATTCTTCATGTTCTGAAAGGAAATAACTGAAATATCCTTTACGGAGATAGATCGGATTTTTAAAATAGAGTCCATTATCACGAAAATTAAGCAAAATGATGATTTTTTCATATGGAAGAGTTGTTTTGTATGAGTAGACATTGTCAATGGTTATGACTGAGTCAGAAAGAGCCTGTGAGGCTTCCTTATAAGCCAGATGAGCTGTATCTTCTGATGAAAAACTTCCAAGACTGATGTGTTTGCCGGAATAATTGATGCTGGAACGATAGTAGATGGTTCCATCTATTTTTGTAGCAGGAAAAACTCCTTTTAACATAAAAATCTCCATTCTGCGGTTAAAGTTGTTATGATGCATTGATGAGATGTAATCAGCATATCATGTTTCCGGAAAGGTTGCAAGATGATGCGATTTTTGTAAAATAATATTTTCATACGTTAAAGCATTGACATGAAGCAATCATTTCCTATATAATACTAAAAAGTATTGATATAATACTGGAAGGTATTGGAAATCCCAAACTTAATTACGATGAATAAAAAGATAAGAGGACGAAGAAAATGGAATTAATGTATGCAAGCACAAGAGACGCAAATGAAAAAGTGACAGCATCACAGGCAATTTTAAAAGGACTGGCAAATGATGGCGGTTTATATGTACCGACTGAGATCCCGTCTTTGGATGTAAGCATGGAAGAACTTTCTAAGATGACTTATCAGGAGACTGCCTATGAAGTACTCAGACTGTTTCTGACAGATTATACAGAAGAAGAGCTGAAAAACTGTATTAATGCTGCCTATGACAGTAAGTTTGATACAGAAGAGATCGCACCGTTAGTGGACGCAGATGGTGCGTATTATCTTGAATTGTTCCATGGTCCGACGATCGCTTTTAAAGATATGGCATTATCCATTCTGCCACATCTTCTGATCACTGCAGCAAGAAAGAATAATGTCAAAAATGATATCGTGATCCTGACCGCTACATCCGGTGATACCGGAAAGGCAGCATTGGCAGGCTTTGCAGATGTAAAGGGAACCAAGATCATTGTATTTTATCCAAAGAATGGTGTCAGCCCGGTACAGGAAAAGCAGATGGTAACACAGAAAGGTGATAATACTTTTGTTGTTGGTATCCATGGCAATTTTGACCAGGCACAGACCGGTGTTAAGAAAATGTTTTCTGATGCAGAACTTGCAGAGGAGATGGACGCTGCAGGATATCAGTTTTCATCTGCAAACTCTATCAATATCGGACGTCTGGTACCACAGATTGCATACTATGTATATGCATATGCAAAATTATATGCAAACGGTGTGATCGCAAAAGACGAGAAAATTAATATCGTAGTGCCTACCGGTAATTTTGGAAATATCCTGGCAGCGTTTTATGCAAAAAATATGGGCATTCCGGTAGCAAAACTGATTTGTGCTTCAAATGAGAATAAAGTCCTTTATGATTTCTTCTCTACCGGTACCTATGATAAGAACCGCGAATTTATGCTGACAAGTTCTCCATCTATGGATATTCTGATCTCAAGCAACCTTGAACGTCTGATCTATCGTATTGCAGGTGAGGATGCTGTGAAGAATGCTGCATTGATGAAAGAATTAAATACAACCGGTAAATACGAGATCACACCGGAAATGAAAGAGAAACTTGCTGATTTCTACGGAAATTATGCGAGCGAGAAAGAGACAGCAGATACCATCCGTGATCTGTATGAGAAAACAGGTTATGTGATTGATACACATACAGCAGTTGCTGCATCTGTATATCATAAATATAAAAAAGATACGAATGACACAGATACCAAGACCGTGATCGCATCAACAGCAAGTCCGTTTAAATTCAGCAGAAGCGTTATGGATGCGATTGATCCAAAATATGATTCTTTATCTGAGTTTGAGCTGGTGGATGAATTAAGCAGGATCGGCAATGTAAAAATTCCACAGGCAATCGAGGAAATCCGCAGTGCCGAGGTTCGCCATAAGACTGTATGTGAAGTGGAAGAGATGCCAGAGGTTGTAAAACAGTTCCTTGGAATATAATAAATAAGCAGATAACAGAAAATAGAATGTTCATTCCGCAAACATTCTATTTTCATCAAAAAAACGACTGTGTTTTGCACAGTCGTTTTTTTGTCATAATGAAATTTATAATTCGTTGTGAATCAGTTCAAAGATAAAATGAATCGTTCCGAAAGAATAAACAACCGGTAACAGATATGCTTCATGTTCAAATGTGATCAATTCATCTGTCACAACATTTGGAACATCAAGCTGTAATTCAAGTCCCTGTTCATTTGACATATTAACATTGAACAGACCATTGTGGAGATTTAAGAAATCTTCAAGAGAGGACTGTACATATTCATCAAAACTGTTGAAATCTTCATCAACATAACGGGATGCAAATGCAATACATGTACTTTCCGGCATGTCAATATAAGTACGGATGGAAAACTTACCGTTGATCTGCTGGCTGATACAGTAGTTTGTTGGATATTCTTTACAGAGTTCCGGACGAACCGGTGAAAAATCATCTCCGATAAAACGAACGAGATTGTTGAATAAAAGATGCAGGAAAGAGAGCTCTCCAGATGAAAGCGGACGTTCTGCAACGACAAAGAAATTTTCTACAAGGTGGTTTACGATATCCTTTGTCTCTGCGGACATATCTGCATCATAAAGTTCATTATCTGACTGATAACCGATGATAAGAGACTGAAGCTGCTCATTATTAATAACACCATCATTTAATAATGCCTGACCAAGAAGTAAGAAGTTAGGATTCTGTGTCTGCAGTAACTCTGTAACCTGTGCTTCTGTCAGATAGCCCTCGCGGATGGCAAGTTCGCCGAAACGTTTATCTTCATGTGTCTGCATGATGATTACGCGGTCCACTTCACTGGCTGACATATATCCTGCATGCATGGCGAGAGTTCCTAATTTCGGATGCTCAGAATTTGCTTCCTGCATAGCATGCATTAACTGTTCTTTTGTGATTCCGTGTGATAATAAGTAGTTTCCGAAAAATTGAGCGTACATGTCTATCTCCCTTCAAATCTTGAAGTAATAATATGTTCGATCTGATCCGCATTGATCGGTTTCTGGATAAAATCACTGGCACCTGCCTCAATGGCTTCGCGGAGCTGGGACTGCGTACCGACAGAAGAGACAATAATGATAGTAGCATCTGGATCAAAATCAGTAATCTCATGTATGACAGCATTGCCATCTTTGATCGGCATAACGATGTCAAGAAATACAAGCGAAGGGGATTCTTTTTTGTAAATATCAATAGCATCCTGTCCGTTTGCAGCCTCTAAAAATGTTGGTGTGCCAAACTGGGAGAGGATATCCTTTAACTGTTTTCTTGCTAAAATAGAATCGTCACTGATGAGAATTTTTGTGTCATCAAATTTCATGGTTTTTTGCCCCCTTCTATAAGTATGTTGTTTTTATTTTACACTAATCGGCGCAAGAGTTCAATGTTTCTTGACCGAAAATATGGGATTTTATGTAAAAAAACAAATTAAAACGTCCGGTTGCGCCAATTTTGTATTGCGTTTATAATAAAAAACATGAGACAAAAAAGTCGAAATACAAAGATTTATGCTGGAGGTTTAAAATGAAAGTAATGGTTGTATTTGATGCGGTAATTCTGCTTTTTGGGATCTATATGGTAGTATCTTCACTTCAGATGAAAAAAAGTGGCAGGATCAATGCCATGGTAATTGCAGAAGAAGAGATGAAAAAATGTAAAGATACAGCAGGATTTATAGCATTTATTTACTGGAGAGAGGCGTTGTTCGGAGGAATCGTTGCCATAGTCGGACTGGTTGGTATCATCAATGAACTTACGAATTTCTTAGGAAAGCTGACTTTGGCAGAACTTGTGATCTTTCTTGGGTCATTTTTATGGTTCCAGAACAGCTTAAAGACTGCACGGGAAAAGTTCCTGCACATTTAAGACGTTCATAGGAGAGCATATTTTCACAAGATACAGATGATAGTCACACAGCCGTCACATAAGCCGGTTATAGTAATGAACAGAAAAAAGTCAGTTTGTGGGAGGAAATGAGACGTTATGGAACGCATTTTAGTTGTAGACGATGAAGATAAGATCCGTGCGATCATCCGGAAATATGGAGAATTTGAAGGGTATGAGATCACAGAGGCACATGATGGGATGGAAGCAGTCGAAATTTGCCGGAAAGAAGATTTTGACCTGATCATACTAGATGTAATGATGCCGGAACTGGATGGGTTTTCAACCTGCCGGGAAATCCGCAAATTCAAAGAAATTCCTGTTATTATGCTATCGGCACGCGGTGAAGAATATGACAAGATTCACGGATTTGAACTTGGAATCGATGATTATGTGGTAAAACCGTTTTCTCCACGTGAACTGATGATGCGTGTGAAAGTTGTGATCAGCAGAAACAATAAAAAAGATGTAAGAAACGGACATGAAATTTTTCAGGCGGAAGGTCTGATTATTGATTTTACGGGACGGACTGTGACCGTAGACGGAAAACGTGTCGAAATGTCACCAAAAGAATATGAACTTTTGTTTTATCTGGTGAGAAACCGTAATATTGCACTTGATCGTGAGAAGCTGATCACAGAGGTATGGGGATATGATTATTATGGAGATGACAGAACACTAGATACCCATATCAAACTTTTACGGAGCAGCCTTGGGGAATACCGCAAATTTTTAGTGACACTAAGAGGGGTGGGATACCGGTTTGAAGCATGAAAAAATCAGTATTAAGTGGAGGGTATTTACTTATCTGCTCATATTTACAGGAATACTTCTTGTTGTATTATGGCTGATCCAGATCTGTTATCTGGATTCATTTTATACAATGATCAAAAGCAGGGAAGCAGAACAGGTTACATCAGTGGCTGCGGGAATATTAACATCAGACGAAGAAGATAAGGATACCCTGATCCATGATATTGCTGCCAAAAATAACATGGCGGTATATGTAACAGATATACAGGGGAATGAAATATACAGCGCAGAGTATATTGTAAATTCAAGACTCACAGATATGCCGTCAGAGCAGATACAATATTATTATGAACAGGCAAAAGAACATGGCGGTATATTTAAGGTAGAATACGAAGGTGGGATCAACCCGGAGTTCTGGGATGATAACATGAAAAAACCTGAAAATGTAGAAGAAGATTTACTGAGGGATGAAAAAGAACCGTTAGAACCTGCCACAGAAGATGGAACCGAAAACGGAAATGAACGTGTTTTTCATAGTTTTTTACAAAAACGGGGACAGGAGCGCATTAAGAGTGTGATCTATGTGAAAGCAGTGGAGTGTAAAGGTCAGGAATATATTCTGATGGTCAATACACAACTGACACCGGTGGATGCAACAGTCAATACACTGCGTATTGAGCTGGTATGGATCACGGTTATTATGATTTTGCTTTCACTTGGAATTGCTCTTTTGTTATCCAGGCAGATATCAAAGTCACTGATCCGGATCAATGAGTCGGCGAAAGCGCTTGCAAAGGGAGATTTTGATGTACGTTTTGATGGAAAAGATTATCGTGAAGTAGCAGAACTTTCAGATACGCTCAATGCAACAGCGAAAGAACTTGGCAAAAATGAGTCTCTGCGGAGGGAACTGATTGCAAACGTATCACATGATTTAAGAACGCCTCTTACGATGATCATTGCCTATGCAGAGGTGATGCGGGACCTTCCGGGAGAAAACACACCGGAAAACGTCCAGGTAGTGATCGATGAAGCCGGACGACTGACAAACCTTGTAAATGACATGCTTGATATATCAAAACTTCAGGCTGGTGTTATGGAAAAAAATGATACCGAATACAATCTGACGGAAAGTATCGAATCTGTTCTTGAACGCTATAATAAACTGAAAGAGCAGGATGGTTACTGCATACATTTTGAATATGACAGAAAAGTTCTGGTAAAGGCGGATGAATACAAGATATATCAGGTGATCTATAATCTGATCAACAATGCAGTCAATTATACCGGAAAAGATAAAACAGTGTGGGTACGTCAGAAAATTTTACAGGATTATGTTCGGATAGAAGTGACAGACAGCGGAGAAGGTATTGCAGAAGATGCACTTCCTTATGTGTGGGATCGCTATTATAAAGTGGATAAAACACACAGGCGCGCTGTAATGGGAACGGGTCTGGGCCTTTCCATCGTAAAAAATATTCTGGAACTTCATCATGCCAGATATGGTGTGGAGAGCACCCCCGGATGTGGATCAACATTCTGGTTTGAGCTTCCAATAGAAAAATAGCAGAATTGAGAAAAACGCTGACTTTCCGGTCAGCGTTTTTCCATTGGAATATATTCTTTATGTTCACCAATATTTTTATAAGCAGGACGCATGATCTTACCGTTGATGGCAACTTCTTCAAGACGGTGGGCACTCCATCCGGCAATCCTGGCAATCGCAAAGATCGGAGTATAAAGTTCCACTGGAAGTCCTAACATACTGTAAGCAAAGCCGCTGTAAAAATCGACATTTGGACTGACACCTTTATAGATCTGACGTTCATCTGCGATGATCTTTGGTGCTAATCGTGATACAGCATCATAGAGAGCAAATTCTTTTTCATAGCCTTTTTCGGCAGACAGTTTTTCTACAAATGAACGGAAAATGCGTGCACGAGGATCAGAAAGAGAATATACCGCATGCCCCATACCATAGATCAGACCGGCATGGTCAAAAGCCTCTTTATGTAATAAAGCTCTCAGATAGCGGCTGATTTCCTCTTCGTCATTCCAGTCGGAGAGGTTTGCTTTCATGTCTTCAAACATGCGGACAACTTTGATGTTGGCACCACCGTGCTTTGGACCTTTTAAGGAACCTAAGGAAGCGGCAATCACAGAATAAGTATCTGTTCCGGATGAAGATACCAGATGTGTGGTAAAAGTGGAGTTATTTCCACCTCCGTGCTCCATATGAAGAATCAGCGCTGTATCTAAAAGTTTTGCCTCTAAAGGTGTAAACTGGCTGTCCGGACGCAGAATATGAAGAATGTTTTCTGCAGTGGAATATTCGGCTTTTGGTGGATGAATAAAAAGGCTTGCACCATCATGATAATGTTTATAAGCCTGATAACCGTATACGGAAAGAAGCGGAAACAGGCTGATAAGCTGTAAACATTGCCGGAGTACATTTGGAAGCGATATGTCATCAGCAAGATCATCATAGGAATAGAGCGTAAGAACACTCCTTGCAAGTGTATTCATCATATCTTTGCTTGGAGCTTTCATGATAATATCGCGGACAAAACTGGTAGGAAGCGTACGGTATTCACTGAGCATTTTTGTAAATTCCGTCAGTTCTGTTTTGGTGGGAAGTTTTCCAAAAAGAAGCAGATAAGTACATTCTTCGAAACCAAAGTGGCTGTTTTCCGATGTGCCGTCAATAATATCTTTGACATTGTAACCACGGTAATAAAGTTCACCATCTGCCGGTCGCATTTCACCGTCGATCATTTTTGTGGAACAGACATCAGATATTTCTGTAAGACCGACTAAAACACCTTTACCATTAATATCGCGCAGACCACGTTTAACATCGTATTTTGTATAGAGAGCAGGATCAATTCTGGCACACTGTTCGCTGAGCTTTGACAGATGCTGTAATTCCGGGGTAATTTCGCAGAAACGATTGGCAGTCATAATAATCCTCCGTATTTTTTGATTTATTACTTTATAACATTAAAGTATTTTTACTTATCATATCATAAGTATTTCTTATGACACAAGAGTTTTCTAAAAAAACTTTTCATGAAAGAGTTTTTAAGGTAAAATATAAACAGATGACTTAACACATTTAAAGAGAGGAAACAAAAATGGATATAAAGAAACTGGCACAGGAATCAATAGCGGCAAAAGAATTTGCTTATACACCGTATTCACATTTCAGGGTAGGAGCTGCCCTGCTTACAAAAGATGGAAAAATATACCGGGGATGTAATATAGAAAATGCTGCCTATACACCGACAAACTGTGCAGAGCGGACAGCTTTTTTTAAAGCTGTATCAGAAGGGCAAAAAGAATTTACTGCGATTGCGATCAACGGGGACGCAGATGACTATCTTTATCCATGTGGGGTATGCCGGCAGGTCATGGCAGAGTTTTGTGATCCGGAAACATTTCAGGTGATTCTTGTGAACTCACCGGATGATTATAAGATATTTACATTGGAAGAGTTGCTGCCTGGAGCATTTACAAAGAAGGATATCACAAAAGCAACCGGAAAAGAGTTGTAAAATATAGCTGATAAACTTGACAGACAGCACAGGAAATAGGATAATTTTTACAGATATGTTTGGAATCTGAAACAGAAAAGATAAAGGAGAGACAAACAGATGAAAGAGAGTTATGGAACAAGTTCCAGTGGAAATTTAAAAGAAGCTGTACGGGGGTTGGGGAATCCGGCATTTTTGATCCTGATGTCAAATGCAGAGCAGCTTGAAGCTCATGCAGCTGAACTGGAAGAATTATATCCGGGTGTACCGAGCATTGGATGCATCGGAATGAGTTACCAGACAGGTGTGACGGAAAAAGGTGTCAGTGTAACAGCGTTTGAAGGTGTAGAGGCTGTGACAGACGTATTAGAGCAGGCATCCATCATGCCGGTCAAATATATCAGCAGGGTTGAAAAGGCTTTACAGAAGATAAATGCGTCATCTGAAAATACTGTCTGTATTGATTTTTGTACAGGAAATGATGCGGCGGTTCTTACGACCATGTACAGTATTCTGGAAAAAAAGAAAATTTCACTGACAGGTGGAACAGGGGATGGTGGAAAAGTTTCCGTAAATGGAAAGGTATATGAAGATGCAGATGCTTTTGCATTTGTGAAAAATACCGGTGGCAAAGTTAAAGTGTATAAGGAAAATATTTATTATCCACTTCCACAGTATCGTTTTATTGCATCAAATACAGACCGCAGTAAATACACAGTCGGGGAACTAAACGGAAAGCCGGCAAAACAGGTCTATGAAGATACACTTGGTATCCGGGAACAGGATATTGTAAACCAGACTTTTAAAAACCCGATCGGTAAAAAGAACGGGCAGGATATCTGTATTATCTCAATCAAAGAAGTAGCGGGAAATGCATTGGGCTGCTATCGTCAGGTCAATGATTCCGATGTGCTTTATCTGCTTGAGACGAATGATTATCCTTCCATCGTGGAAGAGACGGTGCGGCAGATCAAAGGTGATTTTGCAAGGATTTCTGGTGTTTTTTCCGTAAATTGCATTTTCCGTTATCTATTCTTCTCCCAGGAGCATTATATGGATCAGTATTTAAAGACAATGGGGACACTTGGTATGCATGCAGGTTTAGTTGGTTTTGGGGAACATTATAACAGCCAGTTTGTAAATCAGACCATGTCGTGTGTTGTATTTGAGTAAGGGGGAGAGAGAATGTTTCAATTCAAAAAAGAGATAAAAGAACAGGTGAGTCAGACAGAAGAAAAATTAAATCTGCATCCGGTAATACATGTGTCTGAAAGTCTGCTTGACTACCAGAAAAAACTTTCACAGACAGAGGTAAGATCTCTGGATGAATTACAGGAAATCCAGAATGCATTTCAGGCGGTTTTAGAGGAAAATGAACAGCTCAAAGAGAAGCTTGGCTCTTTTCATGAAACGTTTGAAACAGTTGGCGAAACGTCAGGACAGTTTGCCGGTGTGCGAGAAGATATTACAAAATCGGTGGAAGAGGCACAGCAGAAAGTCGGTGGCTTAAAGGAGAGTTCAGGGGAAGTACAGGAACATTTTGATGAGATCCAGCGCACATTCGAAGATTTCCAGGCATCCGTGCAGAAAATCAAAGAATGTATGGGACAGATCATCTCAATTGCAAACCAGACCAATATGCTTGCATTGAACGCATCCATTGAGGCGGCGCGTGCCGGGGAGCAGGGAAAAGGATTTGCCGTTGTTGCAGAGGAAGTAAAGAATCTCGCCAGTGAGATCAAAAGCCTTGTCAGCACCGTAGATGGAAGCATTGTGGAAGTGGAACAGGATACGGAAAATTTAAACCAGAGCATTGCTACATCGAAAGAGTCACTCGGGAAAAGCTTAGAGAGTGCAGATGAGACATATGAGGTGTTTGACCGTATTACGGCGGCTGCAAGCGGAGCAGACCAGGTACAGCAGGAGATTGCAGGCGTGCTTGATGATTCAAGGGAAAAACTTGCCGATGTAAACCGTTCGCTTGAGCGGGAAAAGGCAGAGTATGATACAGTTCGCATGCATATAGAACAGGCAAATGATCTTGGCACCCAGAAGAGTACCATGTTTGAAAATATGGAAAATTTACTGGTACAGATTGCTCCGATCGCAAAAGAGTTAGAACAGAAGAATTTTACAGCCGGAGAATAAAAAAAAGGGTGACATTATTTTACAAAAACTGATTGACAAAAAAATAACATTGTGTATATTTATATTAGCGGAATTTTTTAAAAAATACCCTGATTATTTTAAAGGAAAGAGGTTAAAGAGCAATGGCAAATATTGATTTAAGCAAGTATGGCATTACCGGAGTAACAGAGATCGTTCACAATCCTTCTTACGAGATGTTATTCGAGGAAGAGACCAAAGCAGGTCTTGAGGGTTATGAGGTTGGTAAGGAAACAGAACTTGGTACAGTTAACGTTATGACTGGTATCTATACAGGACGTTCCCCGAAAGATAAATATATCGTTATGGACGAGAATTCAAAAGACACTGTATGGTGGAATTCAAAAGAATATCCAAACGATAACCATCCTATGTCAGAGGAAACATGGGCAGCAGTGAAAGATCTTGCAAAGAAAGAGCTTTCAAACAAGAGACTGTTCGTAGTAGATGCTTTCTGTGGAGCAAACAAAGATACACGTATGGCAGTTCGTTTCATCGTTGAGGTTGCATGGCAGGCTCATTTCGTAACAAACATGTTCATCAAGCCAACAGCAGAAGAATTTGAGAACTTTGAGCCGGACTTTATCGTATACAATGCTTCAAAAGCAAAAGTTGAGAACTACAAAGAGTTAGGTCTTAACTCAGAGACATGTGTTGCATTCAACATTACATCCAAAGAGCAGGTTATCGTCAATACATGGTACGGTGGAGAGATGAAGAAAGGTATGTTCTCTATGATGAACTACTATCTCCCACTTAAAGGCATCGCTTCCATGCACTGTTCAGCAAACGCTGATATGAACGGCGAGAATACAGCAATCTTCTTCGGACTTTCCGGAACAGGAAAGACAACACTTTCTACAGATCCGAAACGTCTCTTAATCGGTGATGATGAGCACGGCTGGGATGACAACGGTGTATTCAACTTCGAGGGTGGATGCTATGCAAAGGTTATCGGTCTTGACAAAGAGTCTGAGCCGGATATCTACAATGCAATCAAACGTAACGCACTGTTAGAGAACGTTACTGTTGATGCAAACGGAAAGATTGATTTTGATGACAAGAGCGTTACAGAGAACACTCGTGTATCTTACCCGATCAACCACATTACCAATATTGTAAAACCTGTATCTTCTGCACCGGCTGCAAAGAACGTAATCTTCTTATCAGCAGATGCATTCGGAGTACTTCCTCCAGTATCTATCCTGACACCAGAGCAGACACAGTACTACTTCCTGTCTGGATTCACAGCAAAACTTGCTGGTACAGAGCGTGGAATCACAGAGCCGACACCTACTTTCTCAGCTTGCTTCGGACAGGCATTCTTAGAGCTGCATCCTACAAAATATGCAGAAGAGCTTGTTAAGAAGATGGAGAAGAGTGGAGCAAAAGCATACCTTGTAAATACAGGATGGAATGGAACAGGAAAGAGAATCACAATCAAGGATACAAGAGGAATCATCGACGCTATCCTTTCTGGTGATATTCTTAAAGCTCCAACAAAGAAAATCCCAATGTTCAACTTCGAGGTTCCTACAGAGCTTCCAGGTGTAGATTCAGGTATTCTTGACCCACGTGACACATATGCAGATGCATCTGAGTGGGAGACAAAAGCAAAAGATCTTGCTGACAGATTCATCAAGAACTTTGCTAAATATGAAGGAAACGATGCTGGTAAAGCATTAGTTTCTGCAGGTCCTCAGAAATAATAAAGTGCACGCTTTGCGAGCAGACTTATTGTTGTGAATGACGATCGGGTGTGACTTGGTTCACACCCGATTTTTTAATTCATAGGAAATTACGTCCTATGAATTAAAAAGCCCTCCGGGCAGGATTGCACTGCGTCGGAGTGGAATTATGTCGCTGGAGCGACCCGCCGCAGGCGGAGAATCCTGTAAAGCAGGATTCTTTCTTGCAGTAAAAAATAGGAGGATATTTATGCTGACTTATGGAATTGACTGGGATGATGTGATTTCTGATCTGAATACACATGCAATTACGCTTGCAAATAAGGAACATGCCTTGAATCTGAAATTAGAAGATATCAATTCATGGGAAAATGTCGGTAAGGCATCGATCATCAAGCAGTACTATCAGGACGAACGGATTTATCGTATGCAGACAGTGACGGATGAAGCCAAAAATTTCATACATGAACTGCAGAAAAAAGGGAAAGTATATATTATTACAGCAATTGCACCGCAGTTTATGAGCCTGCGCGCAGAACAGATTCTGACATCATTTCCTGATTTTCCGGAACAGAATATTATTATGGGATTCCAGAAATCGCTGGTTCGTTTTGATGTTACGTTAGATGATGGACCACATAATATTCTTAAAAGTTGTGCTAAATATCCGGTTTTAATGCGCCGCCCATGGAATGATTCACTTAGCGGCATTCTATCTGTAAATCATTATGGGGAATTTTTGCAGTTAATAGACCAGATCAAAGAGTCAATGCTGTTAGATAAAAAGCCGGTTTCATTTCCGTCTGTGATAGCATTGGTCGGACCGTCCGGTTCCGGCAAAAATGAACTTGCCAAAAGGTTAGAAAAAGCGGGAGCAGGAAAGATTGTTCATTCGTATACGACAGGAACAGCAGATGGGTTCCATCAGAGACTTTCGGCTGAAGAGTTTAAAAATAAAAAAAATGATTTTGTAACAGTAACCGTGTATGCCGGAAATAAATATGGTATCCTGGCGTCTGATATTGCAAAAATGATCGAAGATGGGATTAATCCGATCGTGCCGCTTGATATCGGTGGTGCAATAGCTATGAAACGATTGTTTTCAACAGCCATATTGTTTTGCAGGAGCAGTCGTGAAAAAATGATTTCCAATATTTTAGAAAAAAGTATCAGTAATCAGGAAAAAATGTACCGTCTATTATCATTGGAAAATGAAATTGACAATGAAGAACTCTGTGACTTCTCTATACGGACAGATAATATGGAAGAAGCTATTGAACAGGTAAGGATGCTTTTGTCAATAGAGAAAATAGATAGAAAGTAAAACAAAATTTGGCACTAATTAATAGTTGCGAAATGGGGCATATTAAAGTATAATAAGACTATCAAAAACGGCCTGGGATGTGCGACACCCTACATTTTTGAACCTACATTTACTTTTATGGGATTCTTATATTCGAAGGCAGATGTCAAGCCATCAGTACTTCGGTACGTGAGCAGTGGAAGACAGAAACCAGCGTGCGGTTACCCACCTAGCGGTCGCTAGGAGTCAAAAACGTAGGAAACGGCATTTTGGGTTTTTGACAAAAGATCATAAGGTACAGAAGATTTTTTAGTACAGAAGAGATGAAGAGTACAAAAGAAAATTTGATGTACAGAAGAATATTTGGCATACAGATGAAAAAGATCTGCTATACAAAAGAATATTTAAAATACAAAAGAACTTTTGTTTTCGGACAAAAGATCAGGGAAGCTGCTTTGAAATATAAGCAGCTTCTTTTGTGCAATAAAATGACAGAAATTATATGTATTTGGTACAGAAACGGGGCTCAACGTGAAAAAAAGAAATATACCTAAAATTTCAGCAGTCATACTGGGAGTTTTAATTTGTGTTTTTATAGGTGTACTTATAAACAAACTGAAAGAGAATTATGATCCGGAAGTTTTTTCGGAAGATTATATCAGTATTGATGAAGTAAAACAGGAACTGGCTTTTACCGTGTATTCAAAGGATGAATGGGACGACTGGTTTTCAGACAGGAAACAGGAGTATCTGACACAGTCAGTGCTGGATGAACTGTTAAAAAAACTGGGTGTTTCAGAACAGATTGATTTTGTGGTAAAAAGAAAAAACTCAGCCATCCCGCGTACAGAATGGAATCAGATATATGAGCAGATACTTGGATTTCTTGATATGGAACAGAGCGTGACAAAAGAGTCTTTGCTTGTGTTAAATAGTCTGGAGCTGGATGATCAGACGGTTCTTGTAACGAATCAGGGTGACTATTATACCAGATTACAAAATACATATTTTACAAACTGGATGGCATATGAGATTTATATAAGAGAGAATCAGTGCATTGGCATTGCACAGGTATCCAGACAGGGACAAACGGTCGAGAATGTATATTTAAAATCCTGCCAGAGGGAACAAATCTGTTTTTTATTTGCCGGTGCAGTTTATGAAATAGAATTGAACGATGATCAGATATCCTGCGAACCGGGAGTCTGTGACCTCGTATTTACGGATGGTACGCTTACTGCAATCAAGACAAAACAGGATTTTATACAGGGGCAGATGTTGTCTTATGATGATTCTGAGATTGAGATAGAAGATTATGGAAGAATCCACCATAATGGAAAACTTCCGGTTTATCAGACTTATGGCGATGTGTCTGAAAAATCGATATCGGATGTTGTTTTAGGTAACATGGATGTTGCTTATGTGACAGCAGGGAAGGAAGTCTGTGCGATCCTTATTCTACAGCCTGCTGATATAAAAAATATCCGGGTTCTTCTTTTAGCGGATGATGGTACAAATGTCCGGAAAGATATATATTTAAAATGTTCTGCGAAAGCTGTAGTGACCTGTGGCGATGAAACAAAAAATACAGAACCGGATGAACTTCTTCACCCTGCGGATGCATTGGCAGATACCTCTGGAAAAACTTATGTTTTGAAGCCGGAAACGGAAGATGGACGGATCTATCTGTGTGACCAGAATGGAACAGCTACGTCAAATGGCTATTTTGGAACGATCGAGGTGAGAAATACAGAGAATGGGTATACGGTCGTGAATGAGCTGCCATTAGAAGAATATTTATCTGCGGTTGTGCCAAGTGAAATGCCGTCAAATTTTTCGGCAGAGGCATTAAAGGCACAGGCGGTATGTGCGCGCAGTTACGCTTATATACAGCTTATGCGGGCAGATCTTGCGGCATACGGAGCGCATATCAATGACAGTACGTCTTATCAGGTTTACAATAAAGTGGAGCAGACCAAGGAGTCCGTTGCGGCTGTCGATGCAACATGTGATCAGGTGATGACCTGGATGGGAAAGGTTGTGGAGGCATATTATTTCTCTACATCAATGGGGTATACAGATACGGCAGAAATCTGGAATGTGGATGATCCTGCTGATTATGGATATCTGAAAAAAACATGTTTAAATCAGACGGATGCCGGGATGGACTTATCGGATGAAACAACATTTACCCGGTATATTAAGGGCAACGCGGATGGATATGATAGTGATATCCGTTATTACAGGTGGTCTGCAACAGCAGATTTATCGGATAAAACGGAACAGGTAAATGAGATCTTATCAGCAAGACATTCCATTTCACCCCAAAATGTGTTATATTATGAATCTGACGGCACAACAGAGATGGATGTTTCTGATGCCGGAAAGAAAATGGGAGACATTACCGGAATGTCAGTGGAAGCAAGAAGTGGTTCCGGTTCGATCCTTACATTGAATCTTACTTATGAACATGGTGTTGTAAAAGTAAAGACAGAATACAATATTCGTAAGATTCTTGGCTGTATGATCGAAAAAATAGTCTATGCAGATGCAACGGAATCAGAAAATATGACGATGCTGCCAAGTGCATTTTCAACGATCGAAAAGCAGGAAGACGGAACCTATCTGTTATCCGGCGGGGGTTATGGTCATGGACTTGGCATGAGCCAGAATGGCGCAAATGGAATGGCAAAAGCCGGTATGAATTATCTGGATATCTTAAATTATTTTTATCGGGATATTAAAATAGAGACAATCGGAGAGATGGAAGGAAAAAAGACATTATGATCTGGAAGATTATAGGAAATGTCATGTCATTTATGGGAAAATGTAAACGGGATAAGATCAACGCATATTCTGCGCAGTCAGCTTTTTTTATTATATTATCGCTGATTCCGTTTCTCATGGTTTTTTCGTCCCTGTTACAGTATACATCTGTGACGGAGGGGACACTTTTAAAAATTATAGAAAGAGTTATGCCGGAATACATAGCACCGTTTCTTATTTCCCTGATTGATGAGGTGTATAACAGATCTGTGGGCATTATTTCCATTACAGCGATTGCGGCTATCTGGTCTGCAGCAAAGGGAGTACAATATATGACCGATGGACTTAATTCTGTCAATGACCTTGAAGAGACAAGAAACTGGTTTGTGCTGCGCCTCTGGGCAGTCGTTTATACAGTAGTGTTTGTGATCGCGATTATATTTACGCTGCTTGTAATTATTTTTGGAAATTCGCTTCAGAAACTGGCATCGCAGTATATTCCGTTACTGCGGCATGCTGTGGATCTGCTGTCACATTTTCGAGGTCTGGTCATGTTAGCAATGCTGATCCTTTTCTTTGATATAATCTTCACTGCACTGCCGAATAAAAAGCTGACCTTTAAAAGCCAGCTTCCGGGAGCTGCGATCTGCGGAGTGGCATGGTATGTTTTTTCTATTGGTGTATCTATATATGTGGATTATTTTAATGGTTTTTCCATGTATGGAAGCCTGACAACGATCGCACTTATCATGTTGTGGCTTTATTTCTGCATGTATATCATGATGATGTCGGCGGAAGTAAACGTTATTTTCAATGACAGTATCCGGAAGTGGCTGCTCAAAGATAAAGAGAAGAAAAAAAGAAAAAACTCTTGAACTAATAAATTGCCTGTGCTACAATGCAATACAGAGTGAAAAAGAAAAGGCATTGAACGTGATTAGTAGTGCACTATAATTCTTTCAGAGAGAATGGGTCACCGGCTGAAAACCCATTTAAGACAAGGTAGGAATCGAAGTTCGCACGGGAGCCGCATTTGTGAAATGACAGTAGCAGATGACGTTTATGCACGTTACGCATGTTAAGAGCTTCCTGCCAGCTACTATGGCAGAAAGAATCAGGGTGGTACCGCGGAATCATTCGTCCCTGGACGAATGACTCCGCGTTTTTTGTTGCTGAAACAAATCCATCACAGGAAATTGTGTCACAAAAATAATTTGTAAGACAAATATCTGAAAGAAATAATGCAGAATGGAGATTATCATGAAAGAAAAATTGCAGAAAATCAGAGAAGATGCGATCCGTCAGATCGAGGCATCCGGCGATCTGTCAAAATTGAATGATGTGCGTGTTGCAGTTCTTGGAAAAAAAGGAGAACTGACCGCCGTATTGAAGAGTATGAAAGATGTCAGTCCGGAAGAACGTCCATTAGTCGGACAGCTTGTCAATGAGACAAGAGAGAGCATTGAAAAGATCTTAGATGAAACAAAGAAAAAATTAGAGGCAGCAGAGTTAGATGCAAAACTCCGCAGAGAAGTTATTGATGTGACACTTCCTGCAAAGAAAAATAATGTCGGACACCGTCATCCAAATACGATCGCATTAGAAGAAGTAGAGCGCATCTTTACCGGAATGGGATACGAAGTAGTAGAAGGACCGGAAGTAGAGTACGATTATTATAACTTTGAGGCACTTAATATCCCGGCAAACCATCCGGCAAAAGACGAGCAGGATACATTCTATATCAATGACAAGATCGTGCTTCGTACACAGACATCTCCGGTACAGGTCCGTGAAATGGAGAAAGGAAAACTCCCGATCCGTATGATCGCACCGGGCCGTGTATTCCGTGCAGATGAGGTAGATGCGACACATTCTCCGTCTTTCCATCAGATCGAAGGACTTGTTGTTGACAAAAACATTACGTTTTCTGATTTAAAGGGAACACTTGCAGAGTTTGCAAAACAGTTATTCGGACAGGACACAAAGGTAAAATTCCGTCCGCATCACTTCCCATTTACAGAACCGTCCGCAGAGATGGATGTAACCTGTTTTAAATGTGGCGGTAAAGGATGCCGTTTCTGTAAAGGCGAAGGCTGGATCGAGATCTTAGGCTGTGGTATGGTACATCCGCGTGTACTGCGCATGAGCGGTATTGATCCGGAAGAATACTCAGGATTTGCATTCGGTATCGGATTAGAGCGTATTGCACTGCTCAAATATGAGATCGACGATATGCGTCTGCTCTATGAAAATGATCAGAGATTTTTAAATCAGTTCTAGGAAAAAGATAGGAGAATATAGCATTATGAATACTTCATTAAAGTGGATCAAAGACTTAGTTCCTGGTCTTGACTGTACACCACAGGAATATATGGATGCCATGACTTTATCCGGCTCTAAAGTAGAAGGATATGAGAACATGGATGAGGATCTTGATAAAATTGTGATCGGACAGGTAAAGAGTATTGAAAAACATCCGGATGCAGATAAACTTGTCATCTGTCAGGTAGATATCGGAACAGAGACGATCCAGATCGTAACAGGAGCTCCAAATGTAACTGAAGGCTGCAAAGTGCCGGTCGTATTAGATGGCGGAAAAGTTGCAGGCGGTCATGACGGCAGCAAAACAGAGGGTGGCATCAAGATCAAAAAAGGAAAGCTGCGCGGTGTGGAATCAAATGGTATGATGTGCTCGATCGAGGAACTCGGTTCCAACAGAGATATGTTCCCGCTTGCACCGGAAAATGGTTTATATATTCTGCCGGAAGATGCTCCGGTCGGAGAAAATGCAGTAAGCTATCTGGGATTGAATGATACGGTTGTTGAGTATGAGATCACTTCAAACCGTGTAGACTGTTTTTCCATTCTTGGTATTGCGAGAGAAGCAGCAGCTACATTCGGAAAAGAATTTGTTCCTCCGGTTGTGACAGAAACAGGTAACAATGAAGATGTCAACGATTACATCAAAGTATCTGTAAAGGATGACAAACTCTGCTCCCGTTACACCGCAAGAGTTGTAAAAAATATTAAGATCGCACCGTCACCGGAATGGATGCAGCGCAGACTGCGTGCACAGGGAATCCGTCCGATCAATAACATTGTCGATATCACAAACTATGTGATGGAAGAGTATGGTCAGCCAATGCATGCCTATGATCTTGATACGATCGAGGACAGAGAGATCGTTGTGAGACGTGCCGCAAAGGGTGAGCAGTTTGTAACATTAGACGGTCAGGAACGTACTTTAGATGATTCTGTACTGATGATCTGTGATGGAAAGAAAGCCATCGGCATTGCAGGTATCATGGGTGGAGAAAATTCCATGATTACAGACAATGTAAAAACAATGTTGTTTGAAGCTGCATGTTTCGATGGAACAAACATTCGTCTGTCCGGAAGAAAGATCGGACTGCGTACCGATGCTTCCGCAAAATTTGAAAAAGGATTAGATCCGAATACAGCGATCGAAGCAATAAACCGTGCATGCCAGCTCATCGAGGAGCTTGGAGCCGGAGAAGTTGTCGGCGGCGTTGTGGATATTTACCCGAATGTCAAAGGGGATAAGCGTATTCCATTTGAACCGGAAAAATATAACAAACTTCTTGGAACAGATATTGCCAAAGAGACAATGCTCGCATATTTCTCAAAGATTGATTTAGGCTATGATCCGGCCTCTAATGAAGTGATCGTTCCATCCTGGAGACAGGACTTAGAGTGTGACGCCGACCTTGCAGAGGAAGTGGCAAGATTCTTCGGTTATGACAAGATTCCGACCACATTACCAAGCGGTGAGGCTACCACAGGAAAACTTACCTTCAAACTCCGTATTGAGGCAGTGGCAAGGGAAATCGCAGAGTTCTGCGGATTTTCACAGGGTATGACTTATTCCTTCGAGAGTCCGAAAGTATACGATAAATTATTATTGCCGCAGGATTCCCCACTCCGTAAGGCAGTTGTGATCAGCAATCCGCTTGGAGAGGATTTCTCCATTATGAGGACAGTTTCCTTAAATGGTATGCTGACTTCACTTTCCACAAACTTTAACCGCAGAAATAAAAATGTACGTCTGTATGAACTTGGAAATATTTATCTTCCGAAACAGGTACCGGTAACAGAGCTGCCGGAAGAGCGCATGCAGTTTACACTTGGTATGTACGGAGAGGGTGACTTCTTTACCATGAAGGGTGTGATCGAGGAGTTCCTTTACAAAGCAGGAATGAAGCTGAAACCGGAATATGATCCAGAATCCGGAAAACCGTTCTTACATCCGGGACGTCAGGCAAATGTTGTCTATGATGGTACTGTGATCGGTTATCTCGGTGAGGTTCATCCGACGGTTGCTGCAAATTATGCAATCAAAGAGCGCGTTTATGTTGCAGTACTTGATATGCCGGAGATCGTATCCCGCGCATCTTTCGACCACAAGTATGAAGGAATCGCTAAATTCCCGGCTGCAACCAGAGACATTTCCATGGTTGTTCCGAAGAAAGTGCTTGCAGGCGATATCGAGAAGATCTTCGATGAAAAAGGCGGCCAGTTCTTAGAGAAATATGATCTGTTTGATATCTATGAGGGAGCACAGATCAAACCGGGATATAAATCAATCGCATATTCCTTATCTTTCCGTGCAAAGGACAGAAACTTAGAGGATGCTGATATTACCGGTGCAATGGATAGGATTGTAAATGCACTTGAGCGTGTCGGTGCTGAATTAAGAAAATAAAACAAAAAGCATATGCATGTAAGTAGTGCCTGATCCGGTTTTCTGCCGGATCAGGTATTTGTAGTATATTGAATGAGGATTATCATGGATGTAAAAGATTTTTATTATGACCTGCCACAGGAACTGATCGCACAGGACCCGTTAGAGGACCGTTCCAGTTCGCGGCTGATGGTATTGGATAAAAATACCGGTGAAGTGACACATCGTGTTTTTAAGGATATTACAGATTATTTAAGACCGGGAGATTGTCTGGTTATTAATAATACGAAGGTAATACCTGCAAGACTTTATGGAGTAAAAGAGGGCACACAGGCAAAGATCGAGATTCTTTTATTAAAACGTAAAGAGAATGATATCTGGGAAACCCTTGTAAAACCAGGAAAAAAATGTAGGGTTGGAACAAAGATCATTTTTGGCGAAGGACTGCTGACCGGTGAGGTTATTGATATTGTTGAAGAGGGAAACCGGCTGATCCAGTTTCATTATGAAGGGATTTTTGAGGAAATCCTAGACCAGCTTGGACAGATGCCGCTGCCGCCTTATATCACACATCAGCTTCAGGATAAAAACCGTTATCAGACGGTATATGCAAAATATGATGGTTCCGCCGCCGCACCGACGGCAGGACTCCATTTTACACCGGAGCTTTTAAATAAAGTACGGGAAATGGGTGTGGAGATTGCAGAAGTAACACTTCATGTGGGACTCGGTACTTTTCGTCCGGTCAAAGAAACAGATGTTCTGAAACACCATATGCATTCTGAATTTTACCGGATCGAGCAGTCACAGGCAGATAAGATCAATCATGCAAAGGAAACCGGGCATCGTGTCATTGCAGTAGGAACTACCAGTACACGTACTTTGGAGGCAGCTTCGGATGAGAATGGTTTCCTGCGTGAGACAAGTGGATGGACAGAGATTTTTATTTATCCGGGGTATCAGTTTAAAGTCATTGATTCGCTGATCACGAATTTCCATCTGCCGGAGTCTACACTTGTGATGTTAGTTTCTGCGTTAGCAGGCAGAGAGCATGTGTTAAGCGCATATGAGATTGCGGTAAAAGAAAAATACCGTTTCTTTAGTTTTGGGGATGCTATGCTGATCACAGATACCACAGTTTAGGTGATTTACAAAAGAGAAGGAGTATTATGGAATGGAAGAAAAAAGACATCATAAGCGTTTAAAGATCGACGTTTCCATCCAGTTAGAACGTCTGACAGAAGATGGAACAACGACATATGATTATACGCAGGTCGAAGTTACGGATGTTTCGCGTGGTGGAATCGGCTTTTTGTCCAACGAACCTTTGGAAGTTGGGGGATATTATAATACTAAGATCCAGATATGGACGAAAGAAGTGTTCGATGCGGTCATCGAAATCGTGCGTAAACAGAAACTGGAGGATGGAACAGACAAATATGGAGCAACTTTTATAGGCATGTCCGACACGGATGCGATAAAAATTGATATTTATCAGGTGTTTCGTGAAGCATAAAAGTATAAGAGATGAAGTATGCTTTTGATGACAGGATAAATGCAAAAAATCGAAGAGAGCCAGATAGGTCACATCCTAAAATAAAGATGATCTGTCTGGCTCTTTTTATGTCTGTCATTCTTCGTCCATAAGCTATCATTTATGAAAGCATAGGTATACGAATAATTTATTTGTAAGTCATAAAATTAATTATGCTTCATAAGAACTTATGGTAATTGTATAATCGCTTGTACCTTCCACATAAGTGGTTCCATCAGAGCCTTTGACGGTAACGGTGTTGCCATCCTCATCTGTAATGGTTCCCTTGCAGGTTAAAGAGGAGAGAGTGCTGTCACCATCAACGATCCAGGTGGAACTGCTGTCGACCGTCAGATCTGCATAACCGTCGCCTCCATTTCCGGCATTGCTTTCATCCTGAACAAAACTTCCTGTCCAGGTACTTTTATTTTTAAGAGAAACATCCAGTTGGCTGATACTGTCCCAGATGATCTTTCCTGCCATGGTCTGGGAATCTGCAGTAAATTCGCAGTCAGCACCGTTGGCACCGGAAGAACCCCAGCCTCTGGCATTGCTGTTGCCGGTACATTTTAACAGGAAATCATTGGAATCAGAATAGTTTAAATCCACACCGGATAAATAAAAGGTACTTTCTGTATTTGTTGTATAAAACATACCGCCGTTTTCAGAAGTCAGACTGCCGCCTGTCATGGAAAAATTACTGTTTCCGACTTCGGAATCACCGGACATGCTCTGATAGAGGATGACGGTCCAGTTACAGTCATTCTGCTCGTTTTCTGGAATGTTGCCGGTCAGATCACAGTCTGTTAATTTTAAGGAGTTTAAGCCCTCGATACAGACTGCTTCGGATCCGTTGGCAGTTAAAGCTGCATTTGAGATAGAGATATCTGCAGTACAGTAAACAGCCGGGGATCCGGTTCCGTTTGAAGTGTAGCTGCCGCCGTCTACGGTCATGGTACCACCGCCACGGTCACTCCGGATTGCAGCAGAAGATTCGCCGTTCGTTGTCACGGTCAGATTTTTTGCAGTCAGAGTACCACCGCCTGCAACATGAATACCGCCGGAGGTATCCTGTGTGGTTGTGATCGTGCTGTCAGAAACCGTAACGTTTCCGTTACCATAAGAAAAGATGCCTGCACCACCGGCAGAATCTGTCGTGATCGTTGCATTGTCTATGGTTACTGTTCCGTCAGTTACCAAAAGACCCGCACCTACTCCGTAAAAACTGGACGAATCGCCACCGGTACTGTCGGAGGAAGTGCGGTCTAATGTGATATCTTTTAAAGTAACGTTTGAGCCATTTGAAACAAGAACCGCATTTTCATCGGATCCAGTGGAAGAGAAAGTCTCATCGGAAACTTCGGTATCTTCCGTATATTCGGTTACGGCATTGTAAGATTCCGGCTGGGCGGAAGCGCTGCCTCCCGGAGCGCCTCCGCCTGGAGTGTTACCTCCCGGCTGACCGCCGGCGTTGTCAGAGATCGTTACAGTTGCAGCGTTACCATCATCATCTAAGGTGATCGTTACCATAGTACCTTCTGATAAAGTGGAAAGTGTGGTTTCATTTCCATCTTTGTCATAATAGATGGTAGAGTCGGTCAGATTGATCGTCTCGGTTGACATATTGCCCATATCTGGTGCGCCGCCGTTGTCGGAAGGGGCAGAATTGTTGTCGCCACTTGGCTGATTGTCAGGGGTTTCGGTGGATTCTGTGCCATCAGAGTCAGGTTTGTCAGCCGGAGCAGAGTTATTGTCACTGCCATTGTTGTCACTCGGCGGATTGCCCGGTGCTTTGCCCTGATCGTTGTTATCGGAATCAGGCTTGTCAGCCGGAGCGGAACCATTGTCACCGCCGTTATTATCATCCGGTGGATTACCCTGTGCTTCGCCCTGACCACCGCCCGGCATGGTAGCAACCGTGATCGTGCTGTCGGTAATTTCGGAAATCATTCCCATGATCGCATTTTCATCTGATTTTGTATCGGTATCTTCAGTAGACGCTTCTACGGTACTTTCCACCGAAGAAGAGGTGCCTATGGTATTGTCGGTGTCTGTACTATTGTTTGTACTGCCGCATCCAGAGAAAATCAGTGTTCCTGCCAGTGCGATGCATAGTAATGCTTTTTGATATTTCATAGTGTTTTTCACTCCTTTTTTTGTTGATAGCTGTATTCTACCGATGCAATGTGACGGTTAGATGAAGTGGGATTGGAAGTTATGTGAATTTAAAGAGAAGGTTGTGTGGAAGAGAAGCTGGAATACCTTTTTGAAAGTAAAAAAGTTATTTGAAAATTTTTTTGAATTTTATGAAATTTACTATTGTAGATTTTATAAAAGTGTGCTAAACTATATTTGTATCCATGAACTAGTTTATAATGTAAACAGTTCAACTCAAGAGGCTGTATTCCTGATTAACGTCAGGGATACAGCTTTTTGACTGTTATGGAATCGTTTAAAAGACTGAAGATGTGAAAATTTCAGATAAAATTCAAGTAGTCATTACAACGAAGAAAAGTTGATATTACTACCCGAAATTGATACTATGATTACAGAACAAGCGGTTGTAATAAAAAGTCCTTTGCCATAAGGCGGGGGACTTTTTAAAAAAGAAGGGAAGCAGACATGAGACCATTACCGGTTGGAATTGACAGTTTCGAAAAATTAATTCAGGAAAATTATTACTATATTGATAAAACTCTGCTGATCAAAGAGCTATTAGAGCTGAAAGGCGAGGTAAATCTGTTTACCCGCCCCAGACGTTTTGGCAAGACGCTGAATCTGAGCATGTTACAGTATTTTTTTGAAGATACAGGAGATGCGGAGCAGAATGTGAGAAACCGTGCATTATTTACTGGCTTAAATATTATGAATGCAGGGGAAGAATATATTTCACAGATGGGGTGTTATCCTGTTATTTTTCTTACATTAAAGTCTGCAAAACAAAGGAATTTTAAAGCAGCTTATTTTAAACTGAAAGAAGAAATTTCTGAAGAATTTAAAAGACACGAGAAACAGATAATGAGCGGTAATATCTCAGAAGATGACAGAACTCTGTTTTATGAAATTGCGTCAGGAAAAGCGGACAGGGAGGTATATTCCGGTTCTTTAAAGACATTAAGCAGGCTGCTTTATCAGGTGACCGGGCGAAAAGTGATCATTCTGGTTGATGAATATGATGTACCGTTAGAAAATGCATATTTTTCCGGATTTTATAATGAAATGATTGACTTCACCCGGTCGTTGTTTGAATCTGTGTTAAAAACAAATGCGTATCTTCAGTTTGCAGTCATTACAGGCTGTCTTAGAATATCGAAAGAAAGTATTTTTACCGGTTTGAATCATTTGAACGGTATTTCGATTCTGGATAAACAGTACAGCGAACATTTTGGATTTACAGAGCAGGAAGTAAAGCAGGCAATGATTTCCTATGGTGTGGAAGATCGTTTTGCAGATATGAGAGAGTGGTATGATGGATATACTTTCGGAAACTGGGAAGTATATAACCCGTGGAGTGTCATCAAGTTTTTATATGATCTTGTGGCGGATCAAAATGCATTCACACGTCCGTACTGGGTAAATACCAGTTCAAACGATATTGTAAAAAATCTTGTACTGCGTGCCGACAGGGAAACAAAAGGGCAGATTGAGACGCTTCTGGCAGGAAATACATTGGATATTCCGGTTCATGAGGAAATTACTTACACGGATATTTATGAGAATGATGTGAATTTATGGAATTTTCTGTTTTTTACCGGGTATCTGACTAAAACAGATGAATACATGGATGATGGTATCATTTTTCTGAAAGTCCGGATACCGAATCAGGAAGTGAAAATGATTTATAAGACCACAATACAAAACTGGTTTCGGGAAAAAGTAAAGAAAACAGATTTCCATGATCTGTATCAGGCGATGGAAACGGGAAACGCGGCGCGTATGCAGGAGATTCTGAATGAACAGTTGTTAGTAACAATCAGTTATTATGACAGTGCGGAAAGTTTTTATCATGGTTTTCTTGCCGGGATTCTAAGCCAGAGCAGCAATTATCTTGTTGAGTCGAACCGTGAATCAGGGAAAAGACGATATGATCTGATGGTAAAAAGTCCGTCGCTCAGAGGCAGGGCATTTATTATAGAAGTAAAAGTGTCTTCTGGAATTGATGAATTGGAAAATGATGCAGAGAAAGCGGTGCGTCAGATTTATCAGAAAGGATATAAAGAGGCACTTTTAAAGGAAGGTTATAAGACAATTGACTGTTATGGGATTGCTTTTTACCGGAAGGACTGTGAAGTTTGGTATGATGGAAAATAATATAGAATGTATGCTGCCAGGATGAGATATTTCATTATCATGCGCAGAAAAAATGCCGTACGATCAGCCGACCGTACGGCATTTTCCTATCTTTCGTAAATCGTATAATGATGTTTCTTAAGCAGTGCGACTGCCAGTGCTAACGATTCCCTGTCATACATTTCAAGTCTCAAGACACCGCCTTCAAATTCACGGTTATGAATGATGCCGATGTTTTTTATGCTTAAATTATTGCTTGCAAGGATCGTGGCGACGGTGGCAATCCCACCGGTCTCATCGATCAGATCTAAATATAATTCGTAAATATTCTTTAAAGCGCCTTTTGCCGTAATAGTGATAGAATCACGGTAATCCTTTGCAGCAGTAAAGGCATCTAACAAAGCTGATTCATCTGCATCTGCGATATTGATCCGCATTTTCTCCAAAGTATGAATATAACTGTCCAATAATTTTAAAATCTGTTCCTGGTTGGACAGGCAGATATTTTCCCACATGACAGGAGAGGATGATGCAATTCGCGTGATATCTTTAAATCCTCCGGCTGCAATGGTTTTCATGATCTCATTTTCATCATCTGATTCACGAACCAGATTTACGAGACTGTATGCGATCACGTGCGGCAGATGGCTGATCGCTGCGGTAGCATAATCGTGCTGTTCGTATCCTAAAACAAGTGGAATCGCACCGAGAGAACGCACCAGTTCTGTCAGCTCTTCCACGGCGGGAGCAGGACTTTTTTCGGTTGGTGTGATAATATAGTAAGCATTTTCCAAAAGTGTTTCTGAGGCGTTGGAAAGACCGGTTTTCTCAGATCCCGCCATCGGATGCCCGCCAATAAAGTTAGCTTCAAGACCTAGCTTTTCTACTTCCCTGTGAATCTCTGTCTTGACGCTTCCGACATCTGTGATAATGCAGTCCGGTGAGATCACATCTTTTAACTGCTGCAGATATTCGATATTTTTCCTGGTCGGCGTGCACAGAAAAATATAATCGCAGTCTGAAAAATCTTTCAGTTCACACGGTGTATTGTTTACGATTAAATGTTCTTTATAAGCGTCGTCAACCGTCTCGGTATGATGTGCTGTAGCGATCATTGTGAGTTCCGGATGAAGTGCATGCAGTTTCTTTGCAATGGAACCACCGATGAGTCCGAGCCCGATAAAGCCGATTTTCTGAAGTGACATATATAAAAATCCCCCTGTTAGATGTTAAAATTCTATTCTCATAATTCTTTACCTATCATAGACATAAATCACAAGAAAGTCAACACGTTAAAGTATAAAAGTGCAGATTGCATGAAAAAATAATCAAAATATGGATGAAATGTGAACACTATGTAAACATTCCATGCAAATGGTTATAAATTATTTAAAATGCATACATAATATATAAACAAATTTCGGGTAATATAAAAATAGTTAGTAAATATGAATAAATAAGTTGTAATAAACGTGTAAATTTAGTAAAATATAACCATACAGCGAATGCCGTTTCAGAGGTATCGACTAAAAAATATGTATTGGAGGATTTGCTATGAACGTTTACACAACTGACAAGATTCGTAATGTGGTTCTGCTTGGACATGGTGGATGTGGTAAAACAAGTCTCGCCGAGGCGATGGCTTATCTTGCGGGGATGACAACACGCATGGGAAAAGTTACCGATGGTAACACGATCAGCGATTATGACAAAGAAGAAATCAAACGTCATTTTTCCATCAACACAACTGTGATACCGATTGTCTGGGGTGATACCAAGATCAATATCCTTGATACACCTGGTTATTTTGATTTTGTAGGGGAGGTAGAAGAAGCAGTCAGTGCTGCGGATGCAGCAATTATCGTAGTATCCGGTAAGGCTGGCATTGAAGTCGGCACAAAGAAGGCATGGGAGTTATGTGAGACATACAAACTGCCGCGTATGGTATTTGTTACAGATATGGATATCGATGAGGCAAGTTACCGGCAGGTCGTAGAAGATTTACAGCAGCTATACGGCAAGCGGATCGCACCTTTCCATCTTCCGATCCGTGAAAACGGACAGTTCGTCGGTTATGTCAATGTATTACAACAGCGGGCAAAACGCTGGAAAGATAACGGCGAAGTGGAAAAGGTAGAAGTGCCGGAGTATTCCAAAGAGAATCTTGGTATCTGCAGGGAAGCATTGATGGAGGCTGTTGCGGAGACGAGTGAAGAATTTATGGATCGTTATTTTGGAGGGGAAGAGTTCTCCGAGGATGAGATCCGCCAGGCACTCCGTGTCAATGTATCCGATGGAAGCATCGTTCCGGTGCTGATGGGTTCGAATGTTCTTGCACGCGGCATGTATACACTGATGGTCGACATTGTAAAATATCTTCCGAGTCCGGAAAAACGTTCCTGCACCGGAATCAATGCAAAGTCCAACGAGGTATACAATGCAGACTATGATTTTGCAAAACCAAAATCAGCTTATATTTTCAAAACGATTGCAGACCCGTTTATTGGGAAATATTCATTGATCAAAGTTAATTCGGGAGTTATCAAAACAGATGATCTTCTTTACAACCAGCATAAAGATACAGAGGAAAAAATCGGAAAGATCTATGTACTCTGTGGCAATAAGCCGGAGGAAGTAAAGGAACTGCATGCGGGAGATATCGGAGCGTTAGCGAAGCTGACTAAAGCAGCTACCACAGATTCCCTTTCTACCAAAGCGAACCCGATTCTGTATATAAGAACACAGATCTCCATACCATATACTTATAAACGTTATAAGGCAGTCAACAAAGGAGATGAAGATAAGATCTCGCAGGCATTGCAAAAGCTGATGCTCGAAGATCTTACATTAAAAACAGTCAATGACAGTGAAAATGGCCAGACATTACTTTACGGTATGGGAGACCAGCACCTTGATGTTGTGGCAAGCAAACTGTTAGAGAGATACAAAGTTCAGATTGAACTGAAAAAACCAAAAGTAGCATTCCGGGAGACCATTCGTAAGAAAGCGGATGTGGAATACAAGTACAAAAAACAGTCCGGCGGTCATGGACAGTACGGTCACGTTAAGATGACCTTTGAACCTTCCGGGGATCTTGAAACACCATATGTATTTGAACAATGCGTTGTCGGTGGAGCCGTTCCGAAGAACTTCTTCCCGGCGGTGGAGAAAGGAATCCAGGAAGGCGTGCAAAAAGGACCGATGGCAGCTTATCCGGTGGTAGGAGTAAAAGCAGTTTTATATGATGGCTCTTATCATCCGGTAGACTCTTCTGAAATGGCATTTAAGGTTGCAGCACTTCAGGCATTTAAAAAAGGTTTCATGGAGGCATCACCGATCCTGTTAGAGCCGATCGCATCCTTAAAGGTTGTTGTACCTGACAAATATACAGGTGACATCATGGGAGACTTAAATAAGCGCCGTGGACGCGTACTTGGAATGAATCCGACAGAACACGGTTATCAGGAGATCGTAGCTGATATCCCATATATGGAATTATATGGATACAATACAGATTTACGTTCTATGACCGGTGGAAGCGGAACCTTTTCTTATGAGTTTGCAAGATATGAACAGGCTCCTTCTGATATTCAGGAACAGGAGATCGCAGAAAGAGCAGGCAAACTCGATAACACGGACAATTCATAAAAACTTCTTTGAAAAATAAAAGAAGCAGGTCTTCCCGGAAAGCAGAGCAAAAAACACAGACTGGCTGTAATACCGGCTGGTCTGTGTACAAAAAAGGGAGGAATGGGTATGCAGTTTGGCAGAAAAATTTGCAAAGAATTATTTGTAATTTTATATGTATTTATTTTTCTTGTAAGTGATCCAAAACTGGTTCGTGCCTGCAGTATTATCATACTCCCGAATGCTTCACAGGAGACCATTGCAAGTGATGATATCACATTAGACCTCTTTGCAGGAGAAAATCCATCGGAATATCATATCGTATATGAAGTAAATGGTGGCATTAACAGTAGTAATAATACAAAAAACATCAAAAAGGAAGAACTTCCGTTTACCTTGGATGTGCCGGTTAAGATCGGATATAATTTTGCCGGCTGGTATGCAGATTGCAATTATTCCAGAAAAGTTACAACAATCGATGAGGACAGCCCTGCTAATATGGTGCTTTTTGCAAAATGGACAAAAAACATCGATAATCATTATAATGTAGAAATGTATTCTTACCAGACTGGCACGATCCGTGATAGCAGTCAGAAAGAGTTAAAGGAATGTTCTTATACTTTTTTGGATTCTCTTTCGATTCCGGGAATGCCTTCTACCAGAGAAAAAGATTATAAGGACAATTTGATCAGCAGTTCCAGCCAGTGTATGCAGGGACTTTGCTTCACACCGGATTATATTCTTATCACAGCCTATTCAGAAGATCGTAAAAATTTAGGCTCGTTAATGGTATTTGACCGTGAGAGTGGTGAATATCTTGTGACACTTGGCATGAAGAAAGAAAGTCATCTTGGAGGTATTGCTTTTGATGGTGAAAATGTCTGGATCTGCCATTCTAATTCCAATACATTAGAGCGCATTTCCTATGAATATATCACAACAATTGCAAATGATGTACCGGGGTATTGTATTGATGCATCCGCTTTGTCAGATGAATATCGTCTGAAAAATACACCATCCTGCATTACCTGCTACGGCGGAAGACTCTGGGTTGCTACACATACCAGATTTTTTGATTCCGAAATGTATTCTTACAGTTACGATAAAGAAGCGGATAAACTGACAGCAGTCAGCAGTTATAATCTTCCAAGCAAGGTGCAGGGCGTGGCTTTTGATGATAATGGCTCTATTTATTTAAGTACCTCTTATGGAAGAAACAATTCTTCTTATTTGAAAGTTTATGCGTCTCTCCTTGCACTGGATAAAAAGCCAAATGATCCAAAGGTAAAAGTTGAGATGCCGCCCTGCTCAGAGGAAGTTGCGATTGCGGATGATACGGTATTTGTTTTATTTGAATCTGCGAGTGCAAAATATTTTGAGGGTACAGACGGTATGGGAAAAAGTCCGGCACCGATTGACAAGTTGTTAGAAGTGAGTGTTGCTTCAATCTGGTAAAACTAAATCAAACAGCAAGCAGATAGAAAAGGGATGGAGTGTTTCCATCCCTTTTGTCAGCTTTGTTTCCGTTCTTTCATAAGACGGATGATCTTATCCGCCTTATCCGCCTCTTCTTTCGACATGTTTTGTTTTAACAGGGCAATTAACATTTCTGTTTCCGGATCAGTAAACTGGATATTGTTTGTCTTTGCCGCATTCATGGTGCCAAGGAGAAATGGCATCATATCTTTAATATTTGTTGGCTTTTCTTTTGAAGCAAAGTTCATTAAAAACTGCAGTTTTTCGGGTGACATATTTTTCAACCCCGGATTATTCCAAAAATCATTTTCCATATTTTTCCCTTTCAAAAGATTTAAGATATTTTATGCAAAAATCGTCTCATATGTTTCCATCATGGAAATCATATTCGTAAGCATATCAAGTGTTTCGAGTTCCTTATCCGTACAGAATTTCCGAAGATCGTTCAGCATAGCAAGCGTGGAATTTTCTTCTTCGCTGAAAGAGCACATAGACATGACTTTATCTTCCTGATTAAATACCTGGATGGTATTCTGTAATTCCATATATTTGATCAGAATGGCAAATTGTTTTTTCTGGTCGCCTTTCATATAAGGAATTGCTGTTTTTAACATCTGCAGTTCTCGGGTCTGTGTCATATTATCAAATGGCGTGAATGAATTTTGTTCCATAAAAATCTCCATTCTTGTGTGTGAAAAAAGTTTTTTTCACTCGAATGCCTTTTTCTTTCAGTTTATGAATCAGAAAAATAGATTATGTCAGCTATTATGCAGATTTTAGGATGGGTTTAGTGACGATGTCAGGCAGTCCGGCATAAAATAAACAGGGAGGAATAAAAATATGCTGATTATTGATGGAAATAGTGTTTATGAAATAGATGAGGAGTGTGCCAGGAGAAAGAAAGTCCCGAAAGAATGTGGAATTTATGAGAAGATGATACAACAGCAGAAATGGGAAAAAGATCAGGAATATACAGATAAAAATCAGAATGAAAAATACTCATAATATCGATGATCTATGAATCAGGAAAGAATCCTGCCCGGAGGGCAAAAAACGTCTCGCCTGTAACAGGCAGAGACGTTTTTGGTATAAACAATAGAATGATACAGGGCGACCGGCAATACCGGCCGCCTGTATGGAATGGATGCTCAGACTAGCAGAAGCATCCTCCGCCATTTCCACCACATCCGCCGCAGCAGAAGAGAAGCAGGATGATCCACAGACAGTCATTACTGCCACCACAGCCATTATTTCCACCACAGAATCCGCCGTTACCGCCACAGCAGCATAATAAGATGATGATCCAGAGAATGGAATTGCATCCTCCCTCGTTACAGGAACATCCACCACCACAGTTTGTTGCAGCTAAATCACTCATATAAAACCTCCAGAAATTTTTCTTACACTGTATCTTATGTGAAAGCCAGATAAGTGTTACAAATCTGAAAAAATTTTCTGTTAGGTTTAAAGGAATATACAGGATGCATATTTTAACATATTTATAACTGCAAGTTATAGAAAATATAAAATTTTATGCCTTGACAAATAAGAGAAGAAATGTATAGAATATAGAAAAAGTATAATTGTATACAATTATGCATGAAAAAATATTCACTCTAAAAGTAAAAATATGCATTCATGGCATAGGTGTCAATGGCACAAGTGCCATGGCAGAAAGAAGGATTTACGTTATGAGAGAAGTTGTAATGAATAAGAAAACGAATCTGCTGCAGCTTGAAGAGCATTTTTATCAGTTAGCAGATGTGAAAGAACCAAATGTATTCCATAATCTGTTCCCGTATGATGAGATCCCAAAGATCGCATTCAATGACCGAATTGTACCACATAATATGCCTGAAAATATCTGGATCACAGATACGACATTTCGTGATGGACAGCAGTCAAGGGCACCTTATACAACAGAACAGATCGTGACGATCTATGATTATCTGCATCGCCTGGGTGGACCGAAGGGTCTGATACGACAGAGTGAATTCTTTTTATATAGCAAAAAAGACAGAGATGCCGTCTATAAATGTTTAGAGCGCGGTTATAAATTTCCGGAAGTTACAAGCTGGATTCGGGCAAGCAAACAAGACTTCCAGTTAGTAAAAGATATCGGTCTGCGTGAGACAGGTATTCTGGTAAGCTGCTCGGATTATCATATTTTCTATAAAATGAAAATGACAAGAAGAGAGGTCATGAATCTTTACCTGAGTGTCATCCGTGAGTGTTTGGAGACAGGTATCAGTCCACGCTGTCATTTGGAGGATATCACAAGATCTGATATTTACGGTTTTGTAATTCCGTTCTGTGTGGAGCTTATGAAGCTGATGGATGAATATAAGATTCCAATCAAGATCCGTGCCTGCGATACTATGGGATATGGAGTGAATTTCCCTGGTGCTGTGATTCCGCGAAGTGTACCGGGTATCATTTATGGTCTGACCACACATGCAGGTGTACCTTCTGAACTGATCGAATGGCATGGTCATAATGATTTCTATAAAGCAGTTAATAACTCTACGACGGCATGGCTTTATGGAGCCAGTGGTGTCAACTGCTCCCTGTTCGGTATCGGAGAGCGTACCGGTAACACACCGCTTGAGGCTATGGTTTTTGAATATGCACAGTTAAAGGGAACACTCGATGGTATGGATACCACAGTGATCACAGAGCTGGCGGAATATTTTGAAAAAGAGCTTGGATATGTGCAGCCGAGCCGTACACCGTTTGTCGGCAGTAATTTTAACGTTACAAGAGCTGGAATCCATGCGGACGGACTTCTGAAAAATGAGGAGATCTATAATATTTTTGATACCGGAAAATTCTTAAACAGACCGCCATTAGTATCTGTTTCCAACACATCCGGTCTTGCAGGAATTGCTCTCTGGATCAACTCATATTATCATCTTCCGAAAGATAAGAGTGTCGATAAGAACTCAGAACTTGTAAAAAAAGTAAAAGTCTGGGTAGACAAGCAGTATGAGGATGGACGTGTTACGGTACTGACGGATAAGGAATTAGTAGAAGAAATTGAAAAATGCTGTAAGGAATTAAATGTAACAATAGGAGCATGAGGTGTCATATATGGGAGAGGATAATTATTCCTTAAGTTCCCGTGTGTTCCATACGATCCGTGAGAATATTTTATCCGGAAAATATGCGACAGACGAAGAACTGAAGGAAAAAAATATCGGCGAAGAGTTAGGCGTCAGCCGTACTCCGGTGCGTGAGGCGCTCCGCCAGCTTGAACTGGAAGGATTAGTCACCATCATTCCGAATAAGGGTGCTTATGTTGTAGGTATTTCCAAGAAAGATATTCAGGATATTTACGAGATACGGTCACGTTTGGAGGGACTGTGTGCAAAGTGGGCTGCGGACAATATCACAAAAGAGCAGTTAGATGAACTGGATGAAAATATATATCTGTCTGATTTCCATGCAGCAAAAGGAAATTCAGAACAAGTCGTGGAATTAGATAACCGTTTCCATGAAATTTTATATAACGCTTCTGACAGTAAAGAGCTGAAACATGTGCTGCTTGATTTTCATCATTATGTGCAGCGTGTACGTAAAATCACACTTGCAGATCCAAAACGTTCTGTGCAATCGAATCAGGAACACAGACAGATTGTGGAAGCATTAAAAAAACATGATGCCAATCTGGCAGAAAAACTTGCAAATGAGCATATGATGAACACCATTCACAATATGGACAATTACGGATGGGACAATTTATTTCAATAGAAAAGGAGAACATAATGGAAAAAATCAAAATGACAACACCACTGGTAGAGATGGACGGAGATGAGATGACAAGAATCCTCTGGAAAATGATCAAAGATGAATTACTTCTGCCGTTTATTGATTTAAAAACAGAGTATTATGATCTTGGATTAGAGCATCGTAATGAGACAAATGATCAGGTTACCGTTGACTCTGCCAATGCAACAAAGAAATACGGTGTTGCTGTAAAATGTGCAACGATCACACCAAATGCAGCACGTATGACAGAATATAATTTAAAAGAAATGTGGAAAAGCCCGAATGGTACGATCCGCGCCATGTTAGATGGAACGGTATTCCGTGCACCGATCGTTGTAAAAGGGATCGAGCCATGTGTAAAGAACTGGAAAAAACCGATCACGATCGCGCGTCATGCATATGGCGATGTATATAAAGCAACTGAGATGAAGATTCCTGGAGCAGGCAAATGTGAGCTGGTATATACAGCGGAAGATGGTACAGAGACGAGAGAACTGATCCACAACTTTACCGGAGCAGGCGTTGTTCAGGGACAGCATAACCTTTGCAATTCCATTGAAAGTTTCGCAAAAAGCTGTTTTAATTATGCACTGGATACAAAACAGGATCTGTGGTTTGCAACAAAGGATACGATTTCAAAAAAATACGATCATACCTTTAAAGACATTTTCCAGGAAATTTTTGATGCAGAGTACAAAGAAAAATTCGAAAAAGCAGGTATTACCTATTTTTATACATTGATCGATGATGCAGTTGCACGTGTAATGAAGTCTGAGGGTGGTTATATCTGGGCATGTAAAAATTATGATGGAGATGTCATGAGTGATATGGTTTCAAGTGCATTTGGTTCACTTGCCATGATGACTTCTGTATTAGTTTCCCCGGATGGATATTATGAATATGAAGCTGCACATGGAACGGTACAGCGCCATTATTACAAACACTTAAAAGGTGAGGAGACATCCACAAACTCTGTTGCAACTATTTTTGCATGGACAGGTGCACTTAAGAAACGTGGAGAACTTGATTCTAACCAGGCATTATCTGATTTTGCAGAAAAACTTGAAAAGGCTTGTATAAAGACCATTGAAGATGGTAAAATGACAAAAGACCTTGCGCTGATTACTACAAATCCGAATCCGGTTGTATTAAACAGCGAAAATTTCATCAAGGCAATCAGAACAACATTAGAGGAAAGTTTAAAATGATTTTGTCATGTCAGAGTATCTCAAAGTCTTTTGGAACAGATGAGATCTTAAAAGATGTAAGTTTTCATATTGAAGCAAACGAAAAAGCAGCGATTGTCGGCATCAATGGTGCCGGCAAGTCTACGCTGCTTAAAATTATTATGGGCGAAGAAACGTCCGATACCGGTGAAGTGATCCTTGCAAAAGATAAAACAATCGGTTATCTGGCACAGTATCAGGATGTATCGGGGCACAGAACCATTTATGACGAAGTTCTTAATGCAAGAGCTGACATCCTTGAAATGGAACAGAAACTCCGCAATATGGAGTCAGAAATGAATCAGCAGACCGGTGGGGAACTGGAAAAACTGATGGAGGTTTATCATCGTCTGAGCCACGAATTTGAACTGCAGGGCGGATATGCATACCGGAGTGAAGTAACCGGTATTTTAAAAGGACTTGGTTTTTCGGACGAAGATTTAACAAAACAGATGAATGAATTGTCCGGAGGACAGAAAACCAGGGTTTCGCTTGGCAAACTCTTAGTCACAAAGCCGGATGTATTACTTTTAGATGAGCCGACAAACCATCTGGATATGGAGTCGATCCGCTGGCTTGAGAATTTTCTGCGGGCTTACAAAGGGGCTGTTGTGATCGTAGCACATGACCGTTATTTTCTGGATCGCGTTGTCACAAAAGTTGTAGAGATTTTCCAGCATAAAGCGTATGTATATCAGGGAAATTACTCGGATTTTGCGAAGAAGAAAGCAAAAGTCCGTGAAGATCTGTTAAAACAATATTATAATCAGCAGCGTGAGATCAGACATCAGGAAGAAGTTATCACAAAGTTAAAATCGTTTAACCGTGAAAAATCCATCAAGCGTGCGGAGAGCCGCGAAAAGATGTTAGACAAGATAGAACGTATTGAAAAACCAGTTGAGGACAATACAGACATTAAGATCGTGTTAGAGCCAAATGTGGTCAGCGGAAATGATGTCCTTACGGTGTCAGGTCTTGCAAAATCATATCCGCCGGTTACATTGTTTTCGGATATCTCATTCGAGATTAAACGTGGGGAGCGGGTAGCACTGATCGGCAATAACGGAACCGGGAAAACGACCATCTTAAAGATCATCAATAATCTGATACAGGCAGATGGTGGTACGGTAACACTTGGTTCGAATGTTCACATTGGATATTACGATCAGGAACATCAGCTTTTACATATGGATAAAACCATATTTGAAGAGATCTCAGATGCTTATCCAGAGCTGAACAACACAAAGATCCGCAATGTACTGGCAGCCTTTTTATTTACAAATGATGATGTGTTTAAGCGGATCTCAGATTTAAGCGGTGGTGAAAGAGGCCGTGTCTCTCTGGCAAAACTGATGCTTTCAGATGCTAATTTTCTTATTTTAGATGAGCCGACAAACCATCTGGACATTACATCCAAGGAAATTTTGGAATCTGCATTAAACCAGTATACAGGAACGGTATTTTTTGTTTCACATGACCGCTATTTTATCAATCAGACAGCAACAAGAATCCTGGAGCTGACAGGTGAAACAATTGTAAATTATATCGGAAATTATGATTATTATCTGGAAAAACATGATATTATGACGCAGTTGTATGTGAAACAGCCAGAAACTTCAGATGTGCAGCCTAAGAAACAGGATGATGCCGTTAATAAGCTCGACTGGCAGGCACAAAAAGCAGAGCAGGCAAGGATTCGTAAAATTGAAAACAGTTTAAAAAAAGCCGAGGAAGAGATTGCCGCACTTGAAAGTGAAATAAGCATGATCGATGAAGAATGTGCAAAGCCGGAAAACGCAGTTAATTCCGCAAAATTAAATGAGCTTGCAGCAAGACAGCAGGAGTGCAGGGAACGACTGGAAACCTGCTATGAAACCTGGGAAGAGCTGTCAATGCAGTTAGATGGAACTGATTGATGATATTTCCTGACAAAACAGAAAATATCTTATTGAAAAAAAGATAGTTAAATTTTTCACACATTGACAGACACAGGGGAAATCACTATAATAAACGAGAGAACGTAAGAAAGGTGGAACCTTTTGTGCAGGAAAAAGAAATATCACAGGCAGTTATCCGGAGAATGCCGCGTTATTACCGCTACCTCGGAGAACTCTTAGATGCCGGTGTAGAACGTATATCATCCAATGATCTGAGTAAACGAATGAATGTGACTGCATCCCAGATCAGACAGGATCTGAATAATTTTGGTGGTTTTGGCCAGCAGGGTTATGGTTATAATGTAAAGTTTTTATATGAGGAAATCGGTAAGATATTAGGTTTAAATGAAAGACACAATATTATTGTGGTGGGTGCAGGTAATCTTGGACAGGCACTTACAAACTATGTGAAATTTGAAAAACTTGGTTTTGTGATCATAGGACTGTTTGATGTAAATCCTGCATTGGACGGTGTGACCGTGCGTGGAATCAAAATCCGCATGCTGGATGAATTAGAGAGTTTCTGTGCAGAAAATCAGGTGGATATTGCGGCGCTTACTATGCCAAAGGAAAAGGCTGATGCCATTGCAAACAGACTAGTCGGACTTGGAATCCGCGCAATCTGGAATTTTGCGCATGTAGACCTGGAGCTCATTGATAAAAATGTTGTTGTAGAGAATGTACATCTTTCCGACAGTTTGATGCAGTTATCTTACAACATTGTCAGAAACAAAAAAGCAGAAAAAAACGGTAACTGAAAAGGGTGCCATAAATTCAGGAAGCAATTAGCTGCCGCACAGATCTTTGTGCGGCGTTTTTTGCTTATAACAGGGGGCTTATTATCATGAAGTATCTTGTAAACAGCAGGGAAATGCAAAAATATGACGTAAATACCGTTTCACATTTTAAGGTTCCGGGACTTCTTCTGATGGAGCGTGCAGCAATAACATTTGTAAATGAACTCCATAAGCAAAAGGTCGATCTCTCAGAAGTTCTTATCGTATGCGGCAGCGGAAATAATGGTGGAGATGGTCTTGCGATCGCCCGCCTTTTATTTCTGAAGGGACATACTGTTACAGTTGTTTTTGCTGGAAATAAAGATCATTGCTCGGAGCAAAACAGAATCCAGCAGGAAATTTTAAATGCATATGGTGTTCCTGTCTATACGGATTTACCGGAACAGATCAGACCAACAACTGTCATAGATGCACTATTTGGTGTAGGGTTGTCGAGAGACGTGACTGGTACTTATGCAGATATATTATGTTGTATGAATACACTTCCGGGAGAAAAAGTGGCAGTGGATATTGCATCCGGAATTTCTGCAGATACAGGTACTGTCCTTGGTATGGCATTTCGTGCAGATATCACGATCACATTCGCATTTGCAAAATTAGGCAGTATTCTCTGGCCGGGAAATGAATATGCCGGCAGAGTGATCGTATGTGATATCGGTATCACGAAAGAAAGTTGGCTGGGAGAGACACCGTCAGTAATGGCATTGGAAACGAAAGATTTATTGCTGCTCCCGGAGAGAAAAAGTCATTCTAATAAAGGAAGCTATGGAAAACTTTTGCTGATCGCAGGAAGTGTCAATATGGCAGGGGCGGCAGTTTTATCTGCAAAAGCTGCTTACGCCACAGGATGCGGTCTGGTGCGTGTGCTGACGCCGGAAGAAAACAGGATTATTTTACAGAGCTGTGTTCCAGAGGCGGTTCTTACTACTTATGATAAAAATGCTGCTCCGGGGAAGGCTGTATTACAGGAGGCTTTTGATTGGGCAGATGCCATTGTGGCAGGTCCCGGGCTTGGGAAAGAAAAAACTGCTGCACAGATATTAAATTTTGTGTTAGAATATGGAACGTCACAGGAAAAGAAAGCAATTCTTTTTGATGCGGATGCGTTAAATCTGATAGCAGAGCAGAATGACTTACCAGAGGCAGATATCTGGAAAAATTTTAAAATCCCGGCAGTGATCACACCTCATCCCGGAGAGATGAGCCGGCTTACCGGAAAAACAGTCAGTGAGATCCAGCATCATTTGCTTCAGACTGCTGCGGATTATGCAAAAGAATATCACGTTGTATGTGTCTTAAAAGACGAACATACCGTAACTGCACTGCCGGATGGTAAAAAATACCTGAATCTTTCCGGCAATTCCGGAATGGCAACAGCAGGAAGCGGAGATGTGTTAAGTGGTGTGATCGGTACATTTATGGCACAGAAAATAACACCTTACCAGGCGGCTCCTCTTGGGGTATATCTTCATGGCCTGTCCGGTGATCTTATGATACGCACAACGGGGTTACAGGGGCTTACAGCCTCAGATCTGATCTGTGGTATTAAAAAAGTTCTGAATATTTATACTACAAAGCCGGTCGATAATGAACAAAAATTCGTTGAATAAAAAACGGTAAACAAAATAGATGGAGGATCAACATGAACAGATACAGCAGAGTGCATGCGGAAATCGATCTGGATGCAATTCTACACAACATGGATGCGATGCGCGGAAACATTGCAAAAGACACAAAAATTATGGCTGTCATTAAGGCAGATGGCTACGGACATGGTGCCGTAGAGATTGCAGAGACGATTGAAAAACTGGATTATCTTTATGGTTATGCAGTTGCCACGGTTGAGGAAGGACTTATCCTTCGTAATCACGGAATCCAGAAACCGATCCTGATCTTAGGATATGTATTCCCGGACCAGTATGTGGATATGATTAAAGCAGGTATCCGTCCAACCGTATTTACAAAAGAGATGGCAGAAAAACTTTCCGTTGCCGCAGCAAGTATCGGAAGAGACTGCAAGATCCATTTCGCGATCGATACCGGAATGAGCCGGATCGGTTATCAGGTCACAGAAGACGCAGCAGATGAGATGGCACAGCTTTCAAAACTGCCGCATATTATAGTGGAGGGTATTTTTACCCATTTTGCGAAAGCGGATGAAAAAGATAAGGAACCTACCTACCAGCAGATCGGACTTTTCAAGAAAATGATCGGCATGTTAGAAGACCGTGGCGTAAGTATTCCGATTCATCACTGTTCAAACAGTGCAGGGATTGTCGATATTCCAGATGCAAATATGGATATGGTCCGCGCCGGCATCACATTGTATGGCATGTGGCCGTCTGAGGATGTAGATAAGAATGCGATCAGCCTGAAACCTGCATTGACACTGGTGACACATGTAGCATATGTAAAGGAACTTCCGGCTGGCAGGGCAATCAGTTATGGAGGAACTTATGTCACAACAGAGCCTTGCATAATCGCAACGATTCCGGTTGGTTACGCAGATGGCTATGCAAGAGGCCTTTCAAATAAAGGATTTGTTTTGATCCATGGAAAACGTGCACCGATTCTTGGCCGTGTCTGCATGGATCAGTTTATGGTTGATGTTACCGACATTCCGGATGTTAAAAATGAAGATGAAGTGATTCTCATTGGCAGAGATGGTGATGAGTGTATCACTATGGAAGAAGTCGGTGACCTGTCCGGACGATTCAATTATGAATTCGCCTGTGATCTTGGAAAACGTATTCCACGTGTTTATATCCATGGCGGAAGGATCATTGGCACGAGAGATCATTTTTCAGAATAACAGGAAGAAATGGAATACACCAGTAAAAATTGGCAATACTATCCGTAAAGTAAGAAAAATGGAGTGGAAGTATATGGTAATTAGACGTGGTGATATTTTTTATGCAGATTTAAGACCGGTGATCGGCTCAGAACAGGGCGGTGTAAGACCGGTGCTTATTATACAGAATGATGTTGGAAACAGGCACAGTCCTACCGTGATCTGCGCAGCAATCACATCCCAGATGAATAAGGCGAAGCTGCCAACCCATGTAGAACTGGACAGCAGAAAATATGATCTTGTCAAGGATTCTGTTGTTCTTTTAGAACAGCTTCGCACGATCGATAAAAAACGGTTAAAAGACAAGGTATGTCATTTAGATTCCCAGATTCTGGTGAAAATAGATAAGGCGCTTGAGGTAAGTTTAGAGTTGTATACATAAATAGACTTGCCAGAAAACGGAAATAGTGATAAAATAAAATGTATTTTTGAAGCAATAAACAAGTGAGAAAAGAGGAAGTATTTATGTCAGGACATTCCAAATTTGCGAATATTAAGCACAAAAAAGAAAAAAATGATGCAGCAAAAGGAAAGATTTTTACAATTATCGGACGTGAGATTGCCGTTGCAGTAAAAGATGGCGGTCCGGATCCTGCAAACAACTTTAAACTGGCTCAAATCATTGCAAAAGCAAAAGCAAGCAATATGCCAAACGATACGATTGAGCGTGGTATCAAAAAAGCATCCGGCGAAGGCAACTCTGTCAATTACGAGTATTGCACTTATGAGGGATATGGTCCAAGCGGAACAGCCATCATTGTAAAATGTCTGACCGACAATAAGAACCGTACCGCTGCCAATGTCCGTAACGCATTTACAAAAGGACATGGAAGTATCGGTACACAGGGATGTGTTTCCTATATGTTCGATGAAAAGGGACAGATCATTATCGCAAAAGAAGACTGTGAAATGGATGCGGATGATCTGATGATGATCGCACTTGATGCTGGTGCAGAAGATTTCTCTGAGGAAGAGGACAGCTATGAGATCATTACAAATCCGGCTGATTTTGAAGCAGTACATGCAGCACTTGAAGCAGAAAAGATTCCTATGGCAGAAGCGGAAGTTACAATGATTCCACAGAATTATGTAGAGCTGACAGCAGAAGAGGATTTAACCAATATTAACCGTATTCTTGATCTGCTTGATGATGACGATGATGTACAGGAAGTATATCATAACTGGGATGAATAAATAATATATAAAATACACAGGAAAACGACATGGAGAAGAAGTCTGTGTCGTTTTTTGTATGAAAAAGTTTTTCTGCATTGCAGTAAAAAAGATATGGTATTCTTTTCGGAAATGTTATATGATAATAGAAATAGATGTAGAATAAACACAGGAATGGAGATTGCTATGAAGAAAATACTTTTTGCAGCATCGGAGTGTGTTCCGTTTATTAAAACCGGGGGTTTGGCGGATGTATGTGGAGCATTGCCAAAAGAATTTGATAAGAATGAATGGGATGTCAGGGTTGTAATACCAAATTATAGCTGCATTCCGGATAAGTTCCGCAGCAAATTCGAATATGTAGCTCATTTTTATATGAGCACCGGCAGTTATATTACGAATAAATATGTCGGTATTTTAAAATATGTCATGGATGGCATTACATATTATTTTATTGACAATCAGGAATATTTTAACTGTGCAGTGCCATATGGAGATGTCCGCTATGATATTGAAAAGTTCTGTTTCTTTGACAAAGCTGTATTGTCCATGCTAAAACAGATTGACTTCTGCCCGAATCTGATTCACTGTCATGACTGGCAGACAGGTCTTATTCCGGTATATCTGAAAAATGAATTTCAGGCAGATTCCTTTTACTGGGGAATGAAGAGTATCATGACAATCCACAACCTGAAATTCCAGGGAGTATGGGATATCAAGACTATGCAGGGACTGACCGGATTTTCAGCTTCTCTGTTCACACCGGATAAACTGGAATTTAAAAAGGATGCCAACATGTTAAAAGGCGGACTTGTTTATGCAGATTATATCACGACTGTCAGCGATTCCTATGCGCAGGAGATTCAGACCGAGTACTATGGAGAAGGATTGAACGGTCTGTTATCTGCACGTCATTTTGATATGCAGGGTATTGTAAATGGTATTGATTATAAAGTTTATGATCCGGCAACAGATGGAAAGATCTATACAAATTACACACCATCGGATTTCCGGAAGAAAAAGTACATGAACAAGGTAAAACTTCAGGCAGAGCTTGGACTTGCTGTTGACAAGAAGAAATACATGATCGGGCTGATCTCAAGACTGACAGATCAGAAAGGCTTAGATCTTGTGAACTATGCGATCGACCGGATCGTGGATGATTATACCCAGCTGGTTGTCATAGGTACCGGAGATCCACAGTATGAGAATATGTTCCGCCATTATGCATGGAAATACGGTGATCGTGTATCTGCTAATATCTGTTATTCTGATGAACTTGCACATAAACTTTACGCAGCGGCAGATGCTTTCCTGATGCCATCCCGTTTTGAACCATGCGGGCTGACACAGCTTATTTCTTTCCGTTATGGTACTGTTCCGATTGTCCGTGAGACAGGTGGATTAAGAGATACGGTAAAACCATTTAATGAGTATGAAAATTCAGGAGACGGTTTTTCATTTGCAAATTATAATGGAGATGAAATGCTTTCTGTGATCAATTATTCAAAACATATCTTCTTTGACCGCAAGAAACAGTGGAATCAGATGATCGACCGTGGCATGGCAAATGATTATTCATGGAATAACTCTAAAGGGAAATACGAGGGATTATACAATTATCTGCTCGGATGCTAATTCTGTATGATTATTTTGCAGATTGGATATACTTAAATAAGGATGTCGTATAAAAAACAGGATGTTACAAACATCCTGTTTTTTCATTCATGACAATAGAATATTTAAAGAGCGTACCGTCTATTGTTTTCATATCATATGGAAGGAGTATATCATGGCAGAAAATCAGGAAAAGAAAAATGAAGAGATCAAAGAGTTTGGTCAGATACAAATGAAAAATAAGATTTCATTACTGACGATCATTGGGGAGATTGAGGGACACGACTGTCTTCCGGCAACTACCAAAACCACAAAATATGAGCATGTTCTGCCAAAACTGGCTGAACTTGAAGATAATCCGGATACAGAAGGGCTGTTGCTGCTTTTAAACACGGTTGGTGGTGATGTGGAAAGCGGTCTGGCGATTGCCGAAATGATTGCATCCATCCGGAAACCAACCGTTTCACTGGTTCTTGGCGGCAGTCATTCCATCGGTGTCCCTTTAGCCGTGTCAACAGACTATTCCTTTATTGTGCCATCCGGAACCATGGTGATCCATCCGGTTCGCATGAATGGAACCGTGATTGGCGCAAAACCAACATACGATTACTTTAAACAGATGCAGGACCGGATCGTACACTTTATCAGTACACATTCAAAAGCAACGGAAAAACGTTTGGAAGATCTTATGATGAACACCGGAATACTCACAAAAGATCTTGGAACAATTCTGGTCGGAAAAGAAGCGGTAGATGAAGGACTGATCAATGAAGTTGGCGGTATTTCCGATGCATTTTCGAAACTGCATCAGATGATAGAAAAAAAATAACCAGTTAATGACAATCTGCCTCAAATATGTTAAGATAAAACATGTATGTAAAAAGTTACTGCAAAAGAACGATTTATTACGGAGATACAAAGAGGAGGCAGATATGTCATTATTACAGGCAATATTGATGGGGATCATACAGGGATTGACAGAATTTTTACCCGTGAGCAGTTCCGGACATCTGGCGATTTTTAAAATATTATTTGGGGTAGATACAGAGACAGGACTTTTATTTGATGTACTTTTGCATATCGGGACTCTGGCAGCTATTTGTGTTGTATACTATAAAGATGTTTTGAAAATGATTGTAGAGGGAATCGGTCTGATCAGGGATTGTATCATTAATTTCGTCCGTTTTATCGGGAATAAAACCGGCAGGACAGATGAGCCATATCTCCGTCTGGTAAACAGCAGCTACCGCAAATTAGTTGTTTTGATCATTGTATCCACGATTCCAACAGGAATCATCGGAGTGGTCGGAAAAGATGTCGTGGAGATGGCATCTGAGATATTACTTATTCCGGGGATTTGTCTGATTCTTACCGCTGTCCTGCTTTTTATTGCGGATCATGCAAAAGATGGAGATAAGCTGCCAAAAGGTGTTACATATACAAATGCATTTGGCGTCGGTATTGCACAGGGAATAGCAACGCTTCCGGGGTTGTCACGTTCCGGAACGACGATTACTGCATGTCTGCTCAGTGGTTTTAACCGTAATTTTGCTGTAAAATACTCATTTTTGATGTCGATACCGGCAATTCTTGGAGCACTGGTACTGGAATTAAAAGATTACACGGCAGCTGCACTTTCTGGTACGGAAATTGCATACTATGTAGTTGGTATGATCGTAGCTGCTGTAGTAGGTTATGTCTGTATTAAGACAATGCTTATTGTTGTGCGTAGAAAGAAATTTACAGGCTTTGCTATTTACTGTCTGATCGTAGGCGTTATCTCGATCGGCGGATATATCTATATGGCATAAAATTGATTTGGAGGTAATATTTTGGCAACAGGGAATAGGAAGCGTTCTGCTGCCGGTAAAAGAACATCATCCGGCAGGAAAACAAATTCTGGACATAAGAGGACTACAAAAAAACAGCAGGAACGTGAAACAGAATTTACACGTGAAGTGATCTTATGGATCGTAGTAGCTGTTTCACTTTTACTTTTTATCAGTAATTTTGGATTTGGCGGTACCATAGGAGGAACGGTCAGTCGTTTCTTTTTTGGTATATTTGGAATTATTTCATATATATTTCCGATTGTATTGCTGGTTGGTACTTTTTTTGCTGTTTCGAATCAGGGAAACAGGGTTGCGGCTGTAAAATTAGTGTCAGTCATTCTTTTTGTGGCATTTTTATGCATGTTTTTCGAACTCATTTCCGATGGAACGGATGCGAAAACTGCAATGGATGCCTACCAGTATAGTTTTGATGCAAAAAGTGGCGGCGGACTGATCGGTGGTGTGCTTTCACATATGTTATGTTCCGGTTTTGGAATTATTGGCGCTTATGTGATCGATGTGATCGTACTTATCATTTCACTTGTACTTATTACCGAACGTTCCGCATTCCGTGGTATGCAAAAGGGTGGACGTAAGGTATATGAGTCTGCGAAGATCAGTAATGAGCGGCACAGAGAACGTGCAGAGATGCGAAGGGAAGAACGTGAACAGCGGGAGCAGCAGCGTAGAATGGACAGAAAGGTTGAGGGAGTTGCTATCGATACCAAACTGATCCCGGATACGTCACAGAAACGTTCTCAGGATATCAGCGAGATTTTGCCGGAAGATATGATAGATCTGCCGGAGATCAAAGAGGAAAAACGTGTCACACTGACTGCAGGAAATGCACCACAGAAGATGGCTCCATCTGCATTTTCAGATGAGGCGTTAGAAGCAATGGGACAGGCTCTGACGGAAAAAACAGCGCTTTTTGCAGCGGAGGATGAGCAGGCATCTTTTCCAATCCAGATGGAAGAACCAAAAGTTTCACAGACAGTCGAAGAGGAAGAGATATTCGATATGCCGGGGCGTCCTGATCCTGCAATGGCATTTGGAATAGAGCCTTTTTCAGAGGATACCTCAGATCTATCATCATTTGAGGCTGATTTAGGATCTGATTTATCGGAAGAAGAATCAGTTGATGAAGATATACAGGCGCAGCAGACCGCTGCAGAACAAACCGGACCTGTAAAACGTGAAACTGTATCTCACGAGCCTGTATATATGAAAAATGAAGATGCAGCTGAACCGGTAATGGAAACAGATCTGGAAACTGCACCACCTGAGAAAGCGTATGTATTTCCTCCTGTTACACTTCTGAAACAATCTGAAAACAAGCAGGGAGATACCAGAAAACAGTTACAGGAAACTGCCATGAAGCTGCAACAGACATTAAAGAATTTTGGTGTTAATGTCACAATCACAAATATCAGTTGCGGACCTGCCGTAACAAGATATGAATTACAGCCGGAAATGGGTGTAAAAGTAAGCAAGATCGTTAATTTGGCGGATGATATCAAGTTAAATCTTGCAGCAGCGGATATCCGTATCGAAGCACCGATCCCTGGAAAGGCAGCGATTGGTATTGAAGTTCCAAATAAGGAAAATGTTATGGTGTCGTTCCGCGAGCTGGTGGAATCTGAGGAATTTCAGTCCCATCCATCGAAAATTTCTTTCTGTGTCGGAAAAGATATCGGTGGTAAAGTATCTGTAGCTGATATTGAAAAAATGCCGCATCTTCTGATCGCAGGTGCAACGGGTTCCGGTAAATCTGTCTGCATCAACACGATCATTATGAGTATTTTGTACAAGGCAGATCCGAAGGATGTAAAACTGATCATGGTAGATCCGAAAGTTGTGGAGTTAAGTGTTTACAATGGTATCCCGCATCTTCTGATACCGGTCGTTACTGATCCGAAAAAAGCAGCAGGTGCCTTAAACTGGGCAGTAGCAGAAATGACTGACCGTTATAATAAATTTGCCGAAGCGCATGTCCGGAATTTAAAAGGATACAATGCTAAAATAGACAGTCTTCCGGATGTGGAAGGTGATCCGAAACCGGAAAAAATGCCTCAGATCGTCATTATCGTGGATGAGTTAGCAGATCTGATGATGGTTGCACCGAGTGATGTGGAAGGTGCGATCTGCCGGTTGGCTCAGCTTGCACGTGCAGCCGGGATTCATCTTATCATTGCAACCCAGCGTCCTTCTGTAAATGTAATCACAGGATTGATCAAGGCAAATATGCCAAGCCGTATTGCCTTTGCGGTAACATCCGGTGTTGATTCAAGAACAATTCTTGATATGAACGGTGCAGAAAAACTGCTTGGGAAAGGCGATATGCTTTTCTATCCGCAGGGAATTCCAAAGCCGGTCCGTGTACAGGGAGCATTTGTTTCTGACAAGGAAGTATCAGATGTTGTCAATTACATCAAAGAGGAAAATGGACAGGTTTCATATAACGCGGCAGTGGAAGAACATATGAATAATATAGAATCTGAAAATACTACTGTGAGCATTGATTCAAATTCGGGAACCGGAGATGGAAGAGATGCATATTTTGCAGATGCCGCAAAACTTTTGATCGATAAAGAAAAAGGGTCTATTGGAATGTTGCAGCGTTATTTTAAAGTTGGTTTTAACCGGGCAGCAAGAATTATGGATCAGCTTGAGGAGGCCGGCATTGTCGGTCCGGAAGAAGGTACAAAACCGCGCCGCGTTTTAATGACGCAGGAGCAGTTTGAACAATACGAAGAAGAATATTTATAAGACACGAGGAGGAATCATTATGAAAACAGACATCGAGATCGCACAGGAAGCAGAAATGCTGCATATCCGTGAAGTAGCCGAAAAACTTGGTATCACAGAGGACGAATTAGAACTTTATGGGAAATATAAAGCAAAGCTCTCTGATGAACTGATGGAACGTGTTAAAGATGAACCAGATGGAAAATTAATCCTTGTAACAGCAATCAATCCAACTCCGGCGGGAGAAGGCAAAACAACGATCAGTGTAGGACTTGGTGAGGCATTTGGACAGCTTGGAAAGAAAGCAGTGATCGCACTCCGTGAACCGTCCCTTGGACCGTGTTTTGGAATTAAAGGCGGTGCTGCCGGAGGCGGTTATGCACAGGTAGTTCCAATGGAAGACTTAAATCTTCATTTTACCGGAGATTTTCATGCGATTACTTCTGCAAACAATCTGCTCGCTGCATTGCTTGATAATCATATCCAGCAGGGAAATGAGCTTGGTATTGATCCAAGACAGGTTGTCTGGAAACGTTGTCTGGATATGAATGACCGTGTCCTTCGAAATATTGTAGTCGGTCTTGGCAGAAAAATGGATGGAATGGTCAGGGAAGATCATTTTGTTATCACCGTTGCATCAGAAATTATGGCTGTATTATGTCTTGCAGATGATATGCATGATTTAAAACGCAGACTCGGAAAGATCATTGTTGCATATACTTATGATGGTAAGCCTGTTACTGCAGATGATATCAAAGCGACCGGCGCAATGGCTGCATTATTAAAAGATGCTTTAAAACCAAACCTGATCCAGACTTTAGAGCACACACCGGCAATTGTTCACGGCGGACCATTTGCAAATATTGCACATGGCTGTAACAGTGTACGTGCTACAAAGACAGCTTTAAAACTGGCGGACTATGTCATCACAGAAGCCGGTTTTGGTGCAGATTTAGGTGCAGAAAAGTTTTTTGATATCAAATCCCGTATGGCAGGGCTCCATCCGGATGCTGTTGTCTTAGTTGCAACGGTAAGAGCATTAAAATACAATGGTGGTGTTGCAAAAGCTGATCTTGGTGAAGAAAACTTAGATGCTTTAAAGAAGGGTATCGTAAATCTTGAAAAACATATCGAGAATTTACAGAAATATGGTGTTCCAGTTGTCGTGACATTAAATTCATTTGTTACAGATACGAAAGCCGAGACCGATTATATTGAACAGTTCTGCCGTGAAAGAGATTGTGAATTTGCACTTGCAGAAGTTTGGGAAAAAGGTGGAAAAGGTGGAGTAGAACTTGCCGAGAAAGTATTAAAAACCTTAGAGACAAAGGAAAGCCATTTCAAACCATTATACCCGGATGATCTTTCACTGGAAGAAAAAATCGAGACGATTGCAAAAGAAATTTATGGAGCTGACGGTGTGACATATGCACCTGCTGCTGCAAAGGAGTTAAAGCGCATTGCTGAGATGGGAATGTCAGATTTCCCTGTATGTATGGCAAAGACACAATATTCCCTGTCTGATGACCAGACGAAACTCGGACGTCCTAGCGGATTTACCATTAATGTGAGAGAAGTTTATGTTTCTGCCGGAGCAGGTTTTGTTGTAGCGGTTACCGGAGCGATCATGACAATGCCTGGACTTCCAAAAAATCCGGCAGCATACGGTATAGATGTTGATGATAACGGTGTGATCACAGGATTATTTTAATAAGTCGAAAGCGAGGATATCCCATGAAATGTGCGAAGTGTGGGGCAGAGTTAAAAAAAGGCTGCCTTTACTGTTCTGTCTGTGGCCACGAAGCACAGATAGTTTCGGATTACAACGTACTTGAGGATGATTATCTGCGTTCACTTCTAAAAGACGGAGAAAGTGCAAAAAATCCGCAAAAGACGGAAGTAGAACCCAAAAAAAACAAAAAGAAAAAAAACAACCATCTGCTGCTGATTCTCTGTTGCTGCTTTATAGTGACAGGTGCGGCAGTTGGTGTTGCTGTAAAACTTTATATAGATAATAAGAATGCAAATTCCTACGATTATCAAATTGAAATGGCTGAAAAAGAACTGGTAGATCATAATTACGAAAATGTACTTCAATATTATAAAACCGCATTGGCATTGCAGCCGGATGATATCAAAGTACGTGAGGCAATGGCAGAAGTCTATACCAGCCAGAAAGAATATGATTCAGCACTCGTTTTATATATGGAAATCCTTCAACTTGACAAAACGAATAAAGAGGCTTATCAGCATCTGATCTCCATTTATGATGAAATGGGGGATTATGACAGCATTCTTTCTTTAAAAGAAGATGTTACGGATGGGAATATACTTGCATTATTCGATGATTATGAGGTTGGTGAACCGATCATATCTCCGCTTAGTGGGCAATATGATGATTATATTACAGTCGTGATCTACTCAATTGCCGGAAATGACATTTATTATACGACGGATGGCACTGTCCCGGATAAAGAAAATGGGATTCCATATCCACAGGGAGGTATTCCGCTAAATCATACTGGAAATTTTGAAATCAATGCTGTATGTTGTAATGAAAAAGGCATCTACAGTGATATCGTAACAGAAGAATACCAGATTCAGTTTAAAAAACCGGATCTGCCATCTGTCTCACCAGATGGAGGAGTTTTCTCTGAGGAGACCACTGTAACAATCACACAGCAGAAAGATTGCACGATTTATTATACATGGGATTCTACAGATCCAACAACAGAATCGGCTGTTTATACAGAACCGATTGTTGTTCCGGAAGGGGATTATGTATTATCTGTCATGGCAGTAAATAACAAGACAGGTTTAGTCAGTGATATCTATCGTGTAAATTTGGGATATCATCCACAATGATATCAGGACTGATACATGTTCCGAAACTCTGTTGGAGTACAATTTTTTATAATTTTAAACATCCGCATAAACGCGGAAATACTATTATAACCGGAGTGAATGGCCACTTCGGTTATATTTATATTGGGATCTAACAGAAGTTTTTCAGCATATGAAATCCGCTGGTTGTTCAGGTATTTATAAAAAGAAATATTTGTAAATTCTTTAAACAATCTGCTGAAATGATATTTTGAAAATCCTGCTAAAGCAGCAACCTGTTCTAAGGTAATATCTTCTGTACAATGCTGGTTGATATATTGACAAATACTGATAAATTTATCAATATACTCTTTTTGTTTTGTTGGTTTTGTGTCAGCAAATTTTGCCGGGGTACTTGCAATCTGTCTGCCAATCAAAACGATAAGCTGTAAAAATTTTGCATAAACAGACGTCTCATATAACGGTGTATCAGAGAGATATTCATCTCTGATTCCAAACATAAGAGACATAGCTTCCTCGTGAATGGCAGGAGCCTCCTCCGGAGTGATCAAAACAGCCGGCTGTAAAAAAGGCAGAAATGCAGTAAACTCTTCAAATGGTTTTCCGCTGTTCATATCAACCTGAAAAATAATTCGTCGCCCATGACAGGCTTTCATATGGTGCAGAGTACCCGGAATAATAACAATAATGTCTCCTTTGCGCATATGAAATGGAATCTGATTGCAGTCTACATCATATGTTCCTTCTGTTGGCATGATCAGCTCGATGGGTGTATGCCAATGAACCGGATATTCTTCATAATCAGTATTATCAAAAAGCATAAGGGATGAGTTATTTTCAAATCCAACTGTTTCACGAACACCATCTAAATATTTTATCATTCAAATCTCCTTTTCTATGTAAACTTCCTTAGAATTATTTTTTGCCATGTTCTGCATAAATCAGATTATATGTATTTTTTAAATTGATATAAAAATATAAATTTCATTACGAAATATTGCATTTTATTAATCGAAAATCTATTGCTGTTTCTTAAGATATATATACAATATATCAATTTTAAAAACAATATCATTTTATAAAAAAGGAAATGTGCACAAAAAATATAATAATATTTTAAAAAATACTACCAAATTATGCAATTTGTACTTTGAATTAAATACAAAAAAAGCAAGAATTGATTATGAAAAAGCAATTATTGTATAGAGAATAAAACAAGTAAGAAATAAGATAAGATTGTCAAATAAATCAATTCACACAGTCAGAATATCTGACAGGTGAAAGAAGGGGGTTACATATGAAGTTAAAAAAAGTTTTAGCAACAGGTCTTTCCTTATTGATGGCAATGGGAACGATAGCAGGTTGTGGAGTATCTACTGATACCGGGGTAAACACAAATGCTTCGTCTGAATCAGGAGTTGCAGCTGCTGAAAAAACAGACCAGAAAGAGGAGAGCACTACAAAAACAGACGGGGATGTAGAAGAGATTACCTGGATGTTCTGGGATGACATGGAGGCAACGGAAGATCTTATCACATTGGGTTATAAAGATGTCATCGACAGATTCAACAAAGATTATGAAGGGGTTTATCACTGTAATGTGATCACAACAAATCTGGAAGAATACTATACAAAATTAAATGCATTAGTTGCTTCCAATCAGACACCGGATGTATTTATTGTTTCACCTGGACCAAATCTTACAGATTATGTGGAGCCGGGGGTTGCGGCTGATCTTACAGATTATTTGCATGAAGACGGATGGTACGATACGTTTAACGGTGGTGTATTTGATAAACAGACTTATGACGGAAAAATTTATGCAGTACCTACCAATCTTGCAGCAGCATGTGTATTTTATAACACAGAAATGTTTGCAGATGCCGGTGTAGATGTTCCGGAAACATACGATGATCTTCTTGCAGCATGTGAGACACTTCAGTCAAAAGGTTATACTCCGATTACGATCAGTGCAGGAACAGCATGGTGTTTATCAATGTTGTGCGGATATCTCTGCGACAGAGAAAATGCAGATCTTGATGCAATTGCAGCAGGTAATGCAAGCTGGCTTGATCAGCCGTTCCAGGATGCAGCAAATAAAATGCTTGAGTTATCAAAATATTTCCAGCCAACAGCAGCAGGAGATACAAATGATGTTGCAACTGCAAACTTTTATAATGGTGAGGCTGCGATCTTAATTCAGGGTTCCTGGGCAATCGCACAGATCAATGGTTCCAATCCTGATTTTGAAGAAAAATGCGGTGTATTCCAGTTCCCGGCCATTGAAGGCGGTAACGATCCAAACCGTATCATTGCAAAAACAGACAGCCTTGCAATGAGCTCTACTACGGAGCATCCGGATGCATGTATTGCATTAATGAAATATTTTACTGATGAGACTGCACAGAAATATACAGCAGAGATCGGTGGAAAGATTCCGGTTACCAATGTTGATATTGATTATGATAAAGCTCCAAAGCAGTTAAAGTATGTGATGGATATCTTTGCAAAAGCAACCGGAACATTTGGATTCTATAATGAATCACTTGCTTCCACAGAAGCCGGTTCAACATTTGATGATGCAATGGTTTCTATTTATCTTGGAAACAATTCAGTAGAAGATGGATTACAGATCATTGAAGATTTTTATAAGGAAAATGTCTGGAATAAATAATGTATAGCTGAAGTACCTGAACACGGGATCTGTTATGGATCCCGTGTTCACAAATAGAATGAATGTGTTGATGGGGGAAATTTTATGGATAAACTATTACGGGATAAAAAAGCCATCTGTCTGTTTCTTGCACCGGGAATAATTCTCTTTACCCTGGTATTATTTATACCAATCTGCCAGTCGATTTATTATTCTCTCTGTGATTGGGATGCGTTATCGAAACCCGAATTTATCGGATTTGGAAATTATGTTAAATTGTTTACAAAAGATACAACAATGCAGATTGCATTGAAAAATTCAATATTTTTTATGATTTTTTCCGTAGTATCACAACTTGTTGTTGGTCTTTTTTTAGCAGCATTACTTACGAATATAAAAAAAGGAAGAAACCTTTTTAAGAATATATATTATCTGCCATGTGTACTTTCATCAGCAGCACTCGGACTGTTATGGATGTTTATTTTTACACCAAAACTTGGTATCAATCAGGTTCTTGCAACATGGGGAATAGAAGGACCACTCTGGCTGATGGATGTCAGCGGATATATTACACTTCCGATGAAAGTGATCGCATTTGTTGCATTGTGGCAGTATGTAGGACAATCTATGATGCTTTATATGGCACAGATATCAGGAATCGATAAATCACTTTATGAAGCTGCCTATATCGACGGAGCAACTAAAAGAAAAGCTTTCTGGTATGTTACCATTCCATTAATCCGTCCAATGATGGCGATTGCAATGTCCTTAAACTGCATTGGCGCATTAAAATTCTTTGATCTGATCTTTAATATGACAGAAGCCGGACCAAATCATCAGACGGAAGTTCTTGCAACACATCTTTATACGCAGGGATTTAAATATTTTAAATACGGATATGCAAGTGCGATCGGTGTTGTGCTTTTAATTTTATGTCTGTTGGTTACATTTTTCATTAATAAGTTTGTAAAAGTAGAAAACTATGAAATGTAAGGGGGAAATTTACATGAAAGGAAATAAAAAAGCACTGGCATGGAAAATCGTGATATATATATTTCTTGTATTGATGGCTTTTCTTTATTTAGCACCATTGGTATGGATGTTTTTTGTCTCGCTGAAAACGAATACAGAAATTTTTAAAAGTCCATTTGCATTGCCCGAAGAAATACAGCTTGGAAACTTTATTTTTGCATGGACTGCCGGAAAACTTGGTATTGCAACCTTAAATTCAGCTATTGTATGTGTTACCGCATTAATCCTTAATATTATCATAGGCTGTATGGCAAGTTTTGCACTCGGAAGACTGCGTTTTAAAATGTCCAGTGCAGTTATGACATATTTCCTGATCGGAATGATGGTTCCAATCCACTGTATTTTAATACCATTATTTAAAACATTTTCAAATATGCATTTATATAACAGTCTGCTTGGTTTGATCATACCTTATACCGTAGTATCACTGCCTACAACAATTTTTATTATGACAGGATTTTTCAAAAATATGCCAAATGAAATGTTTGAGGCTGCCTGCATAGATGGATGCTCTATTTATAAAATATTTACATCCATTGCATTGCCATTATCCAAAACAGGTATTTTTGTAACAGCATTGATGGCATTCGTCGGGAACTGGAATGAACTTCTTTTAGCAATGGTATTTATCTCAGATGACGCAAAAAAAACACTGCCGGTAGCATTATCCAAGTTTGTAGGACCTTATAATACAAATTATACACAGATGTTTGCTGCGATTATCATTGCGATTCTGCCGACAATCATTGTTTACTGCTGTTTTAGCAACCAGATCGTAGACGGACTGACTGCGGGAGCTGTAAAAGGCTGATGTTAGCATGATATAAATGATCATAAAAAGATTTGAAGGAGAAAAAGAATGGCAAAACAAAAACAACCACTGGTAAAAAATATTTATACTGCAGATCCATCTGCACATGTATTTGAAGGAAAAATTTATATTTATCCTTCACACGATCTGCAGCATGAATGTGAAGACAATGACAATGGAGACCAGTATAATATGGAAGATTATCACATTCTCTGTATGGATAATGTAGAGAGTGAATGTGTTGACTGTGGTGAAGTATTGCATATGGATGAAGTTCCATGGGTATCAAAACAAATGTGGGCACCGGATGCGGCATATAAAAATGGAAAATATTATCTCTTTTTCCCGGCACGTGATAAGGAAGGCATTTTCCGTATCGGTGTTGCAGTATCCGATAAACCTGCCGGAAAATTTATCCCGGAGAAAAATTATATAGAAGGAAGTTTCAGCATAGATCCTGCTGTACTGGTAGATGATGATAATGAGGCATATATTTATTTTGGCGGCTTATGGGGCGGACAACTGGAAAAATGGAAAACCGGAGTATTTGATGAAAATGCCACAGAACCAGATCCGGATGAAAATGCAGTTGGACCAAGAGTTGCGAGATTAAGAGATGATATGCTTGGCTTTGCAGAAGATGTAAAAGAAATTGTCATTTTAGATGAAAATGGAGAGCCTTTAAAAGCAGGAGACGAAGACCGGAGATATTTTGAAGGACCATGGATGCACAAATATCAGGGAAAATATTATTTTTCCTATTCGACAGGAACTACACATAAAATTGTTTATGCTGTCGGAGACGATCCTATGGGACCATTTCAGTACAAAGGTGTAATTTTAGAACCGGTACTCGGCTGGACAACACATCATTCCATCGTACAGGTTGGTGAAAAATGGTATCTTTTTTATCATGACTGTGAGTTGTCCGGAGGAGTTAACAGTATGCGCTGTGTGAAATACTGTGAACTTCAATATAATGAGGACGGAACGATTCAGACTATAAAACCATAAGTAGATTCTCTTCTATTTAAATATAGCGGTAAGAAAAAAGCCTGATGGCATATTTTCTTACCGCTATTTATATTTTCTATTATTCTTCCGGAATAAATTCAATCAGATCTTTTCCAAGTTTACTGATGCGGGCGAGAGAGTATACATCAATGCCCTGTTCCATTAATTTTCCGCGTCCCGGCTGGAATGATTTTTCAATCAGGATACCGACTCCGGCGATCGTTGCATGTGCTTTGCGCAGCAGGCGGATTGCTCCTGTTGCAGCTTCGCCGTTTGCAAGAAAATCATCCACGATCAATACATGGTCATTTTCATTGATAAACTGCTGGGATAAGGTCAGTTCATAGCTTGTCCCCTTGGTAAAAGAAGTGATTACTGTCTGAAACAGATTATCATTTAATACCTTAGAAGGCTGTTTCTTTAAAATGATCATTGGAACATTCAGTGCCAGTGCTGTCATAAGAGCCGGAGCAATACCGGAACTTTCGATCGTTACAACTTTTGTTACTCCGCAATCTTTATAATGTTCGGCAAATGCCTCACCGATCTGCTGCATCAAAACAGGATCTACCTGATGGTTTACAAAACTGTCTACCTTTAAAATATCTTCATTGACTGCAATTCCTTCAGAAAGAATCTTCTCTTCAAGTATTTTCACAATAGCCACCTCATAAATTCAAATATTTTACCTATTATATCACATATATCTGACAGAAAAAAGTATTAAGCCAAAAATATTTTATCATAAATCGTTTCGATAATGTGATCTAAGAGGGAGGCATCTGTCTGCGGATATTTTTCAAGAAGCAATCCCTTCATGATTTCATAACGCAAAAAATAATTCTGCTCTTCAGATTCATCTGAGATACCGGCATCTGCATTGATTTTTTCTGCCGTATATGTATCTAAAAACCACTGACAGATTTCTTCAAACTGCTGTTCCTCACGGTCAGCGGCGTTTGAAAGAGATTTTAATTCCATAAATGAATGTATGCCGACAAAAAGAAAAATAGCAAACATCACACCCATAACAATAAGGATCATTGTTTTAGAGTAAGTAGCACTTTGAAAAGGAAGCAGATCGAGTCCGAATAAGATCAGAAGAATAAATCCAACGACACTTACGATTGTAAATGTATATGCAGTGGATGTGACATCTTCTTTTTTTGTTTTCTTTGATACATATGCGTGAGACGGTGCTAAGTTGCTCTCGGCTGCATTGTTGCTGATATCAAATGGTTCCTGTGACATAATTTTCCTCATTTCCAGATGAATGAACATCTATTGTTTTTCAAGTAGTTTTAGTATAAATTATAATGTAGATGCATGCAAGCGGATTTGCTAGAATAAGGATAAATGAGTTCGCAGCATAATTCCGTGGAGAGCATAAATAAAACTATGTGAGGAACTATGAAAGTTACGATTTTATGTGTAGGAAAGATCAAAGAAAAGTTTTACAGGGATGCAATTGCAGAATACAGCAAACGATTAAGCCGTTACTGTAAATTAGACATCATAGAAGTCGCTGACGAAAAGACACCGGAAAATGCAAGTGATACGGTAGAAAACCAGATCAGAGAAAAAGAAGCAGAGCGTATCCTGACGCGTCTCGATAAAGAAGCAAAAGAGGGGGCATATATCTTTGCCCTTGCAATCGATGGTAAGGAGTTAGATTCCGTGGAGTTATCGAAAAAGATTGAAAATCTCGGAACTTCCGGGATCAGCCAGATCATTTTTCTGATCGGCGGATCGCTCGGTATGTCTGAAAACCTGCTAAAACGTGCTGATTTTAAACTCAGTTTTTCGAAAATGACGTTTCCGCATCAGCTTATGCGTGTGGTCCTGCTAGAGCAGATTTACCGCAGTTACCGAATTATGAATGGCGAACCGTATCATAAATAATGCAGTCAGCGGGAGTGTCTTTGAAATGAGCAGCCTGCCCTAAACTGCTGTCAAAGGAGAGGTAAACATGAAAGTACAAAATCCAGTTGTCCGGGGGTTTTACCCGGATCCAAGTATCTGCAGTGCAAACGGCAAATATTATCTTGCCTGCAGTTCGTTTGAATATTTTCCGGGGGTTCCATTATTTGAAAGCGATGATCTGTTAAACTGGAAACCGATCGGTCATTGCCTTACCAGAAAAAGCCAGGTCAATTTATATCAGGTTCCCGGTTCCGGCGGGGTGTTCGCACCGACGATCCGCTTCCATAACGGACGGTTCTATATGGTTACCAACAACAATACCTATCAGAAAAATTTTTATGTCTATACAGACGATATCTACAGCGAATGGTCGGATCCCGTTTTTGTGGATCAGGGCGGTATTGATCCGTCTTTGTATTTTGAAGGAGACAAAGTTTATTTTATCAGCAATGGAACGGATGAATCAGATGGAAGAGGCTGTATTTTCCAGTGTGAGATCGATATCACAACCGGAAAACGTCTGACAGAAAGCAGACCGATCTGGAAGGGAAGCGGCGGCCGTTATATTGAATCACCGCATATGTATCATTTTGGGGACTGGTATTATCTCATGGTTGCAGAAGGTGGTACGGAATATGGTCATATGGTAACTTATGCAAGGTCAAAAGATCCTTATGGACCATTTGAAGCGTATGCCCAAAATCCGGTACTTACCAACCGGAATCTGGGTGGTAATGAAAATCATATACAGGGAATCGGTCATGGTGATCTCATAGAGACGCCATATGGAGAAACTTTTATGGTATGTCTTGGATTCCGTATCCAGAGTGACTGGATGCCGTTCCATCATTTAGGACGTGAAGTGTTTTTGGTTCCTGTTACCTGGGATAAGAACGGATGGTTTACGGCAGGTGTGGACGGAACAGTGCAGACTGTGATGGATCTGCCATTAAAAGCTTCAGAACAGAAGATAAATGGACGGTATGATGTTTCTTTTGAAACAATAAAAAACGAACCGCAGCGTTTTTGTCATCTCCGTGAATATCATCCGGAATGTTATGAATTTACTGAAAACAGTGTGACACTTTTTGGTAACCGTTTTACACTAAATGATACTGAGTCACCAACATTTTTAGGAGTCCGTCAGTCGGAGTTTGATACAGAACTTACCGTTTCACTTACCGGCAATTCTCCCGAAGCAGGCATCACATTTTATCTGTCAGAGGAACATCATTATGATCTTGCTGTTTTGTGCAAAGAGAAAAAGCGTACATTGATCCTGCGTCTGCGGATCGGAGATGCGGTTATGACAGCAAAAGAAATAGAACTGCCGGAAGATGCACAGATTATTTTAAAAGTGGTATCTGATGCAGCGCAGTATCATTTTTATGGATTCATAAATGAAGAGGAAATTTTGCTTGGAAGTGCGCGTACAAAATACTTATCCTCAGAAGTTGCAGGAGGATTTACCGGAGTTGTGATGGGCATGTATGCAGTCAATCCAAATGAGGATCAGAAACAGAAAGCCCAGTTTACAAATTTATACTGGAAACAGGGAACAGACAGATAATGAAAATAGTCCGAGCTTATTGATCTAAAAGCCCGGACTATTTTTTATGAAGATTTCATTATACGCTCTCAAATTCATCAATGATTTCCTGTGAAGGTGGTGCAGTCAAAAGGCTGACAACAACAATCGCAAATGCGGAACATATGAATGCCGGAAGCAGTTCATAAATTCCAAACAGCCCTCCAAGCGGAGCGATTAGGTATTTCCATACGAACACCATAACACCGCCAACGATCATACCTGCAAGTGCGCCATTCCGATTCGTGCGTTTCCAGAATAAGGAAAACAGCATAACGGCACCAAAGGTTGCACCAAATCCAGCCCATGCAAAAGAGACGATACGGAATACCGAACTATCCGGATTTCTTGCAAGGAAAACACCAATAACAGCGATCACGATAACCGTAAGTCTTGCCATGAGCATGGAGGATTTTTTTGACAGCTTTAGTCCCATGCAGTCACAGAAAAGGTTTTGTGAAACACATGAGGATGCGGCTAAAAGCTGGGAATCTGATGTTGACATGGTACTTGCAAGGATTCCGGCAAGGATCAGACCAGCCATAATAACAGTCAAAACGCCGTGATCGCTTAAAAGAACAGCTGTCCTTACGATCAGAGTTTCTGACTGTGAGGAAGTTTCAAATAATTCAAGAGCACCTGATTTTGTCATTGCAGAACCGATGATACCGATAAATATAGCCACAAACATGGAAATAACAACCCATACGGATGCAATTCTTCTGGAGGTTTTTAATTTGTTTTCATCTTCGATTCCCATAAAACGAAGCAGAATATGAGGCATACCAAAATATCCAAGTCCCCAGGCAAGCGTGGAAGCGATCGTCAGTCCCTTATATGGCACAGACACACCGGTTGCAGGGTCATAAGAGGAAGTCAGGCTTAAATATCCACTCATGGATTTTGCATTTGTGATAACTGCATCCAGTCCACCGGCTGTGTGAATACCGAAAAATACGACGATCAAAAGTGCGATCGTCATAATAATACTCTGGATCAGGTCAGTCATGCTTGCAGCAAGAAATCCGCCAAGCGTGGTATATAAAACAATAACGATGGCACTGACGATCATTGCCGGAAGATAGGAAATCCCAAACAGCGTAGAAAATAATTTTCCACATGCGGCAAATCCGGAAGCAGTGTATGGTACAAAGAAAATAACGATCATAATAGCAGAGATCGCCATCAGTGCATGACTTTTGTCACGGTATCTGTTTTCAAAGAAAGCAGGAAGTGTGATGGAATTATTTGCCTTGTGCGTGTAACGGCGCAGACGTTTTGCAACGATCAGCCAGTTAAGATAAGTACCGATCGCAAGTCCGATCGCTGTCCAGCCTGCTTCGGCACAACCGGAAAGATAGGCAACACCCGGCAGTCCCATCAGAAGCCAGCTGCTCATATCAGAAGCCTCCGCACTCATTGCCGTTACGATCGGCCCTAATTTCCGGCCACCTAAATAAAAGTCAGATACATCATTGTTTTTTTTCGAATAGATCACACCGATCCCCACCATCAGGATCAGATAAATGATCATAACGAGCAGCAGCCCTATCGTTTGTCCTGTCATAACAAAACTCTCCTTTGTCTGTTTGTAAAAATTTTTGCTGGTATATCCTGAATAAAACATTACTGCAATACTGTATCACAATAAAGTTGTAATGTAAAACTTTTTTTGTTGACATGCTTTTGTATTCGTAGGATGATAGTGAACGTTAAATGAAGGGAACAAAATTTATGGAGAAAAAATTACAATCATTTATTTTATTTTTGAAATATGTATCACTTGCCGTTTTGACCGGTGTGCTGGTTGGAATCATTGATGCCGTATTTGGCAGAGGACTGCTTGCAATCTCTGATTTCCGGATGGAGCATTATCTGTTTCTGATACCGTTTCTGCCGCTTGCAGGTCTTTTGATCACCTGGCTTTATTATCGTTTCAGCGAAACAAGTTTAAAGGGAATGACACTCGTTTTTGAAACCGGACAGAAGAAAAGAGAGGATATCCCACTGGTTCTGATTCCATTGGTCATGTCTGGAACGTGGATCACACATTTATTTGGAGGAAGTGCCGGCCGCGAGGGTGTCGCTGTACAGATCGGTGCAACGTTATCACATGCACTGGGGCACAGATTTCATCTTCCGAAAGACAGCCGGATTATGCTGATCACTGGTATGGCGGCAGGCTTTGGCGGTTTATTTCAGACGCCGCTTGCCGCAGTATTCTTTTCCATGGAAGTGATCGTTGCAGGAAAAATGCAGTATCATGCACTGCTGCCGGCACTGATAGCATCTTACACAGCAGCATTTACTTCACATATGCTGGGACTGGAAAAATTTTATGTACCACTTCAGGACGCGGTTAAAATATCAGATGGCAGTATCGCAGTCCGGCTTGTTGTACTTGGAATTATTTTCGGACTGACAGGCAGGTTATTTTCGTTTCTTCTTGCACAGTTAAAAAAATTTTTTGGAGAAAATCTGAAGAATCCATATGTCAGGATCGGTGTGATATCGATTCCGTTAGCATTGATTTTGCTATTGCTTTACAATGGGAGATACAGCGGACTGGGGACAAATCTGATCTCTGCTGCATTTTCAGATGGGAATATTTATACTTATGACTGGATCTTAAAATTGCTTCTCACGGTCTTAACTCTTGCAATCGGATTTCAGGGAGGGGAAGTCACACCTTTATTTTCTATCGGTGCATCCCTTGGTATCGTTTTGGGAGAAATCCTTGGACTTTCTCCGGTTCATTGCGCAGCGCTTGGATATGCAGCGGTATTTGCGGGTGCAACAAACACACTTTTTGCGCCGGTTCTGATCGGACTCGAAGTGTTTGGAAGCAATGATATGATTCCATTTTTTATCGTGTGTATGATTGTATATCTGGTAAATGGAAATAAGTCTATTTACGGGGCGCAGGAAGTGAATGGATAAAGTTGTTTAAATGCAGTGTTTTATGGTAAAATAAAAGAAGTTTTAACGATAAAAGTGAGGAGCATCATGAGAAAAAAAGAACTTGCCAAAGAAGTGATCGAACGTCTGAAAAAAGAATACCCGGATGCCGGATGCAGTCTTACCTATGATCAGGCGTGGAAACTTTTAGTCAGTGTCCGTTTAGCGGCACAGTGTACCGACGCAAGAGTAAATGTCGTCGTGGAAAAATTATATGAAAAATTTCCGGATGTAAAAGCACTTGCCGATGCACCGGTAGAAGAGATCGAAGAAATTGTAAGACCCTGCGGCCTCGGAAAGAGCAAGGCAAAAGATATCAGTGCCTGTATGAAGATTTTATGGGAGCAATATGGTGGAAATGTACCAGGTGATTTTGACGCACTTTTAAAACTTCCGGGCGTGGGAAGAAAAAGTGCGAACCTGATCATGGGAGATGTATTCGGAAAACCTGCGATCGTAACTGACACGCACTGTATCCGTCTTTCAAACCGCATCGGTCTTGTGGATGGCATCAAAGAACCGAAAAAAGTAGAGATGGAACTCTGGAAGATCATTCCGCCGGAGGAGGGCAGTGATCTGTGCCACCGCTTTGTATATCATGGACGTGAGGTATGTACAGCACGGACAAAACCATTTTGTGACCGTTGCTGCCTGAATGATATCTGCAAAAAGGCGGGGGTAGAGTAAAAATTACCAGAAATGCCAGATGTTACCGGTTGGATGCAGTTATGAATTATGATATTCTTCTGCTTGTAACAAAAATGTAATAGTTTTAAAACAAATACGTAACATATCAAACTGTTACATTACATTTATGAAATGACAGCAAAATGGAGGATTATCATGAAGAAACAGATACTATTGGCATTTACAGCAGCACTTGGAATTACACTGAGTGTGTCTGCACCGGTAGAAGCAGCATCTGCAAACCGTGTGAATATCTCGGTTTTTGAAAAAGACTGTGCTGCCGATCAGTGGAATTCTTTTGAGGCAGATTCTATCAATGACTTATTTAAAAAAATATGCGACCGATTTCCGGCAATCGTCCTGCCGGGAGAATGTACACCGGAAATACCAGAAGACGACAAAGACGATCAGACACCTGGTACACCAGAAAAGCCGAATACGCCGGAGAAACCTGAAGAAAATCAGCCGGGTGGCAACACATCCGGCGATGAACAGCCAAAAGAGGATCTTGCGGAAATTTCTTACATAAAACAGGTTTTAAAGCTGGTCAATGCAGAGCGGAAAAAAGCCGGACTAAATGAACTGATCTGGGATGATACGGTAGCAGCAGCCGCAGCAACACGTTCCATAGAGATTGAAAAATCATTTTCCCACACAAGACCGGATGGAAGAACTTTTGGAACAGCGATCACAGATCTTGGCATTACCTACCGCGGAGCCGGAGAAAATATCGCATGGGGGCAGAAAACACCGGAAACTGTTATGAATGCATGGATGAACAGTGAGGGGCACCGCGCAAATATTTTAAACCCGAACTTTAAAAAACTTGGTGTCGGCTACCGTACCAATGGGCAGGGAACACCTTACTGGACGCAACTGTTTACTTATTAAAAGAATGATTGATGAGGTACTGGATATTTCAGTACCTCATTATTTTGTTGTAATCCCGTATTCCTGTTTGACGCAGGTACTTCCGTACAGTATAATATAGGTAGCGCTTTTTTATGCGTACACATAGGAGGAATCAATGTTAACGATCAATGAATACCGTAAGGTAGAAAGTTTAGAAGAAGCATATGAGCTGAATCAGAAAAAAAATAATAAGATTATCGCCGGTGGTGTCTGGATGAAGATCGGTGACCGCAGGATTTCAACAGCGATCGATCTGTCGGGACTTGGACTTGATAAGATCACTGAGACGGAAACAGAGTTTGTCATCGGTGCCATGACATCCTTACGTGAAATAGAAAAACATGTGGGACTTGCCGCATATACCAACGGAGCGATTCGTGAGAGTGTCCGCCATATTGTCGGCGTACAGTTCCGCAACTGTGCAACGGTTGGAGGCAGTATTTTCGGGCGTTTCGGCTTTTCTGATGTGCTGACTGTATTTCTTGCAATGGATACGCAGGTCGAACTGTATCATGCAGGTATGGTTCCCTTAAAAGATTTTGTTGATATGCCATATGACAACGATATTTTAATTGCACTTCATGTGGCAAAAAAGCCGATCCGTATCGCCTATTTAAGCCAGCGTAATACAGCTACTGATTTCCCGGTGATTGCATGTGCGGTGTCTGAATATGATGACACTCTGCATGTGAGTATCGGGGCAAGACCGGTTCATGCCGGATTGATAGAACTGCCACTTAGCTCCGCGAAACCGGATGGTTTTGGAAAACAGTTTCCGAAGGGATTTGAAAAAGATGAGACACTGGTCAAAGAACTTGCCATCTGGTGCGCAGATCAGTTTACCTATGGGAACAACCGCAGAGCCGGTGCCGATTACAGGAAACATGTTGCAGGCGTGCTGATCCGCAGGGCAATCTGTTCTTTTGGAAAATAAAGACAGGCTCTGGTGTCAAAAAGGTATGAAAGTCTTTGATGATAAAAAGATAATATCAGAAATGGAGAACAAATAATAAGATGAAAATACATGTATGGTTGAATGAGCGTGAGATCACGCGTGAGATCGCAGCAGATCTGCCGCTTTTGGAATTTGTCCGGTCTGAGGGCTGTTACAGCGTAAAAAGAGGCTGTGAAACATCTAACTGTGGTCTGTGTACCGTATGGATTGACCACAAACCGGTGCTTTCCTGTTCCGTATTGGCAGCAAGGGCAGACGGTACACATATCACCACCTTAGAAGGTGTGGAAGAACGCGCAAGAGAATTTGGTACTTACCTTGCAAAACAGGGTGGAGAACAGTGTGGTTTCTGTAATCCGGGATTTATCATGAATGTACTTGCGATGGAGGACGAGTTAGACAATCCGACTGAGGAGGATATGAAAGAATACCTTGCCGGAAATCTCTGCAGATGCAGCGGATACGAGAGCCAGCTTCGTGCAGTTAAAGAATACCTGAAATTTAAAATGGGGGAAATGGCATGAATAGCAGTACGAATTTAAGAAAACCGGGAAAATTTGTCAATGCTCCCGTAATGAAAAAAGATGCAATGGCGCTTGTGACCGGAAAACCAGTTTATATGGATGATGTGGCGCCAAAAGACTGTCTGATCGTAAAGGTACTCAGAAGTCCGCATGCCCACGCACTGATCAAAGAAATCCGCACAGATCTTGCTGAAAAAATAGACGGTATCGTCTGTGTGCTGACCTACAAGGATGTTCCAAAACGTCGTTTTACCATGGCAGGGCAGACATATCCGGAACCAAGTCCATATGACAGATACATATTAGAAGAACGTGTCCGTTTTGTTGGTGATCCGGTTGCGATCGTTGCCGGAGAAACAGAAAAAGCGGTTGATATGGCATTAAAGCGGATCAAAGTGACCTATGAGGTTTTAGATGCTGTTTTAGATTTCCATACGGCAATGGATAATCCTATTTTAGTTCATCCGGAGGATGACTGGAAGTCACTCTGTCCGGTTGGTGCTGACAACAAACGAAATCTCTGCGCATCCGGCGTAGATGGTGAAGGAGATGTGGATGCTGTCATTGCAGACTGTGATATTGTGTTAGACGAAACTTATCATGTCAAAGCCATGCAGCAGAGTATGATGGAAACTTTCCGTACCTGTACATATATGGATACCTATGGACGTCTGATCGTGCTCAGTTCCACACAGATTCCTTTCCATGTAAGAAGGATCGTTGCAAATGCACTTGATATTTCCAAGGCAAAAGTCCGTGTCATCAAACCTCGTATCGGTGGAGGTTTTGGCGCAAAACAGACGGTTGTCACAGAAGTATATCCGGCGATCGTAACCTTAAAGACCGGCAAACCGGCAAAAATGATCTACACCAGAGAAGAATCCATGATCGCATCTTCACCGCGTCATGAGATGGAAGTAAGAGTTCGTCTGGGTGCAATGTCCGATGGAACGATCCGTGCCATTGATATGCATACACTGTCTAATACCGGAGCATTTGGTGAACATGGTCCGACTACCGTAGGATTAAGCGGACATAAATCCATTCCAATGTATCATACAGAAGCATTCCGTTTCCAATATGAGGTTGTCTATACGAACCGCATGTCTGCAGGAGCTTATCGTGGTTACGGTGCAACACAGGGTATTTTTGCAGTCGAGTCCACGGTCAATAAATTAGCCAATAAACTTTCTATGGACCCAATCGTACTTCGTCAGAAAAACATGATCCATGAAGGGGATATAATGCCTGCATATTATGGTGAGACCGCAAATAGCTGCCGTTTAGAAGAATGTCTGTTAAAAGCGTCCGATATGATCGGATGGAAAGAAAAAGGCATGCGTACTGTGATGCCGGATGGAAAGATCCGGGCACGCGGAGTTGCAATGGCGATGCAGGGATCTTCCATTTCAAACTGTGATGTAGGTTCTGTCACGGTAAAATTAAGCGATGAGGGAACGTATCATATTACAGTCGGCTGTACTGATATGGGTACCGGATGTGATACGATCATTGCCCAGTTTGCGGCAGATGTGTTAGAAACAACGATCGATAATATATCTGTCTACGGCGTAGATACTGATATTTCCCCATATGATTCCGGTTCTTATGCATCCAGTACAACTTATCTGACCGGAATGGCAGCAGTAAAGGCATGTGAACAGTTGAGAGAACACATTATTGCACTTGCAGCAGCCCGTATGAATAAAGATGCTTCTGCACTTACTTTTGATGGAGAAAATGTCATCGATGAATCAGACGGTTCTAAAATGAGCCTTTTTGACATTGCAACCGCGTCCATGTGCAATAATGAGATATCAATGGAGGTTACTTATTCACACAGCTCCCCGGTATCACCGCCACCATTTATGGCAGCCTGCGCCGAAGTCGAGGTTGACCCGGAAACAGGCGCGATTGAGTTGTTAGACTATACCGCCTGTGTTGACTGTGGAACTGTCGTAAATACCAATCTTGCAAGGGTACAGACAGAAGGAGGACTTTTGCAGGGAATCGGCATGACACTGTACGAGGATATCTGGTACGATGAACGCGGGAAAAATCTTTCCAATTCCTTTATGCAGTATAAAGTACCAAGCCGTCTGGATACAGACCGTATCCGTGTGGAATTTGACAGCAGCTATGAACCGACTGGTCCTTTTGGTGCAAAATCCATCGGTGAGATCGTCATCAATACACCGGCCCCGGCGATCGCAGATGCAGTTTATAACGCAACCGGCGTCTGGATCAATGAGCTGCCGATCACTCCGGAGAAAATCTTAAAAGGAATGCAGGTGATCTGATACGGAACAGATAAATCTGATCTATCTTGCTGCCGGATATGCGAGACGTTTCGGCAGCAATAAACTGCTCACGGAATTTCATGGGAAACCATTGTTTTTGCATGGACTGACGGAACTGGTTCGTCTGCAGAAAATGTGTAGTTATCCATGCAGGCTCATTGTTGTGACTGCATATGACAGGATTGAGGAACTGTGTAAGGAAATATTGGGAAACAGCAGAAAAAATACTCCAGACGAACAGGATCATTTGACAAAAAAAGAGCATACTGTACATGGTCAGAATATACCAAAAGATTATATAATTGTACGCAACCAGGGAGAAGAAAATGATGGGATTGCCTCAAGCATCCGAAAAGGGGTAAAGGCAGCGATAGATTCTCCTATGATAAACGAGGGCGATTCATTTTCTTATGATATGTTTTTTCAGGCAGATCAGCCTTATGTAAAGGCTGAAATACTGCTTGATTTTCTAAATGATTTTATAGAAAGTAAAAAAGGAATCGGAGCATTATCCTGTGAGGGCATTTTACGCAGTCCGAATCTTTTTGCTGAAAACTACCGTGCAGAGCTGCTTAGGCTGACCGGAGAATGTGGTGGTAAAAAGATCATCCGTTCCAATCCAGACGATGTTTTCACTTATCCGGTTGAAATGCCGGAATTTTTTGTTGATATTGATACAAGGGAGGATTATGCACATGAGAATGTATGACCTGATTGAAAAGAAAAAACTTGGTATGGAACTGACCACAGAAGAGATCCGTTTTATGATAGGGGGATTTACAGATGGTACAATTCCCGATTATCAGATGTCTGCAATGACAATGGCAATCTGTTTTCAGGGAATGAGTAAACGTGAAACAGTTGATCTGACGCTTGCTATGCGTGACAGCGGGGATGTACTTGATCTTTCCTCTATTCCCGGTATCAAAGTTGACAAACACAGTACCGGCGGTGTGGGCGATAAAACATCGCTTGCCCTGACACCGATCGTTGCATCACTTGGAGTTCCGGTTGCAAAAATGTCCGGAAGAGGGCTTGGCCATACCGGCGGAACGATTGACAAACTTGAGAGTTTTCCGGGATTTACGACTGCGCTCCCGGAAGAAACTTTTTTTAAAAATGTCCGTGAGATCGGTATTGCGATCGCAGGCCAGACTGCAAACCTTGCACCGGCAGATAAAAAGTTGTACGCATTGCGGGATGTCACAGCTACCGTCGATCAGATGTCACTGATCGCAAGTTCCATTATGAGTAAAAAATTAGCCTCCGGCAGTGATGCGATCGTACTTGATGTTAAGACCGGCAATGGTGCATTCATGAAGAAATATGAAGATTCCGTTGCACTTGCAAAAGAGATGGTATCAATCGGAACAATGGCAGGAAAAAAGACAGCAGCAGTCATTACTGATATGGATCAGCCACTTGGAAAAGCTATCGGAAATGCCATCGAAGTGATCGAGGCGATCGATACTTTAAAAGGACATGGACCTTCCGATTTTAAAGAAGTAGTCTTTGCACTTGGAGCACAGATGCTGCTTTTTGCAGAGCGTGCCGGTTCCCATGAGGAGGCTGTAAAACTCATGCAAGACAGCATTGACAGCGGAGCCGCACTTGATAAACTGGCTGAGTTTGTAAAAGCCCAGGGCGGTGATGTATCTTATGTTTACGATACCACAAAATTTCCGGAAACGACATATTCAATCGACGTCAAAGCAGAATGCAGCGGATATGTGCACCGTATTCTGGCAGAGAATATCGGTATTGCCTGTATGACTCTCGGTGGCGGACGTGAGACGAAGGACAGTAAGATAGATCTTTCCGTCGGTATTTATTTAAAAAAGAAAAATGGCGATCAGGTAAATACCGGTGATACTCTGGCTGTTATCTATGCGAATGACCGTGCAAAAATGAATACTGCTGCCGAAAAAGTACTGCACGCATATGAAATTTCAAATGAACCAAAAGAAATGCAGCCAGTTGTAAAAGAATATATTTACGAATGAGAATAAGATCTTTTTTTCCTTCATACAATCATATATGAAGAAAAATCAGAAAGAAAAAATAATAAACAGTTTAGAACTGCCGAAGGATCTGATGCTTGGTGCGGCGATCGTGACTGCAACCGGGCGGCATGAGGTTCTGATTTCTAATTATAAAGGAATCCTGGAATATGAGGATTCCTTTATCAAAATACAGACAAAAAACTGCAGGATACTGATTTCCGGCTCACATCTTGCAATCGATTATTATACGAATGAGGAAATGAAAATTACCGGTTTTTTAAATACGATCCAATACGAGAACTGACAGATGCTGCTCTCGGTAATTAAATATTTTAAGGGGTACGTGTATGTCCGTCTAAGCGGTTATGCGCCGGAACGTTTCCTTAATTTATGTGGAAGCCGTGACATTCTGATCTGGAATTTAAAATCTATTGCAGATGGATATGAATTCTGTATCAGTGTAGCAGGCTTTAAGCAATTACGTCCGATCTTAAAAAAAACAAGAACACATATACGGATCATAAAAAAATACGGCATGCCGTTTGAATTGTATCATTACCGTAAACGAAAAATGTTTGCCATGGGGATGATCCTTTTTGCAGGACTGCTTTATTACCTTTCCGGTTTTATCTGGAATATTGAGGTCAATGGCAATTCTTATCTGTCCGAAGAAGTCGTACTCTGTTTCCTTTCAGGTGAACATGCTTCTTTTGGTGCAAAGAAAAAAAACATTGACTGTGCAGCTTTAGAAGAAACGTTAAGAAGCCGATATCCGGAAGTTATCTGGACTTCCATTAAGATCTATGGAACAAAAATGACGGTAGACATTCAGGAAAATCTGCTTCCCGAAGAAAATTATAAGAATGATAAAGATAACACTGCACGTGATATTATTGCATCAGATGATGGCGTTATCTCAGATATGATCACAAGAAGCGGTACTCCTGTTGTGACCACGGGCATGGCAGTCAAAAAAGGGGATATACTGGTCAATGGAAGTATTGAGATCCTGAATGATGATGGCGATACAAAAAAATATCTTTACCGTACTGCAGATGCGGATATTACGGCAAAAGTTACATATTACTATCATGACGAGATACCTGCTGAATATATAAAAAAAATAACGACTGGTGACAAAAAAATAACGTATCAGATCAGGATTTTAGAGCACCTGTTCAAAAATCCTTTCTTTTCACCGGTGGAAGAACCGTATGATGTCATATCGGATGTGTCACAGTTTCATTTCACAGACAACTTTTATCTGCCGGTTTATCTGGTCAGACAGACTTATTCCGGCTATAAAAATGAAAAAAATATATATACAGAAAAAGAGGCAAAACAAATAGCTTCCCGGAATCTTAAGAAATATATTGACGATTTGGAAGAAAAAGGTATTCAAATTACAGGAAAAAATGTTATTATAGAAAGAACAAAGAAAAAATATGTGGTGAAAGGGACGATAGAAACTTTAAAATCCATTGTTTCCTATCAGCCGACAAAAATCATCGAACAATCGAGTGAAGAGAGGCAACCGACAGATGAGTCTGACTGAACTATCATTAAATATACCAACTGATCATGTCGCAAATGTATTTGGTCAATTTGATGCGTACATCAAAAAGATTGAGCGTACGTTAAATGTCACTGTAGTGTTACGCGGTGAAAATATGAAGCTGCTTGGAGAAGAACATAATTTAAAAAAAGCAGAACAGGTGTTTTTACAACTGATCGAGTTATCCAAAAGAGGAAATATTATCACGGAACAGAATGTCAATTATGCTCTTGCGCTTTCGGAGGAGGAAAAAGAATCCGCGATCGTTGAAATTGATAAAGATTGTATCTGTCATACGATCAACGGCAAACCGGTAAAACCAAAGACACTTGGTCAGAAAGCATATGTAGATGCGATCCGCCAGAAAATGATCGTGTTTGGAATGGGTCCTGCCGGGACCGGTAAAACATATCTTGCGATGGCAATGGCAATTACTGCATTTAAAAACGAAGAAGTAGGAAGGATCATCCTGACACGTCCGGCAATCGAAGCCGGAGAAAAATTAGGATTTCTGCCGGGAGATCTGCAAAGCAAAGTTGACCCCTATTTAAGACCACTTTATGATGCATTATATCAGATCATGGGGGCAGAAAGCTTCCAGAAAAATATGGAAAAGGGGTTGATCGAGGTCGCACCGCTTGCATACATGCGAGGACGTACACTTGACAATGCATTTATCATATTAGATGAAGCACAGAATACGACACCGGCGCAGATGAAAATGTTCCTTACCCGAATTGGTTTTGGTTCTAAAGCAGTGATCACGGGTGATGCTACCCAGAAAGATCTTGCACCGGGCACAGCATCCGGTCTTGATGTCGCATTAAAAGTATTAAAAAAAGTGGATGAGATTGGAATTTGTGAGCTGACCAGTAAAGATGTAGTTCGTCATCCGGTCGTACAAAAAATTGTCAAGGCTTACGAAGATTATGAAAACCGCAATAAGAGTACATCAAAAAGAAGACAGGAGACTCGCCAGCGATGAATGACCGCCTTGTAATCAAAAGAGTATGGAACCATGTCTGTATGTTTATCGTTACCATCATGGTGACACTTTTGTTATGTGCAAAACGACAGATTTTGCTGGATCAGTTTTTGGGGATTGTCTGTATTGCTGTGATATGGTTTGTGTTATTTCTTTTTCTCATAGAGCACGACCGTGCAGAAGGACTGATCTGTCATAACCGTGAAACAGATTTTAGAAAAATATTATATGGTTACACATCAGCAGCAATAGTAGTCTTTTTGGCTGCATATTTTCCTGAATTTGTCAAACCTCTGATGCTTGTGCCGCTTCTTATCGTTGCCTTTGGTTCCGAACGTCTTGCACTTATTACCGGAATTTTCTGGGATGCAATGCTATGTCTCGTGTTAGGGCTGCATTCACAGGAATTAGTACTGTACTGTCTGATGACGATTTTTGGAGCAATACTTGCTGGAACGGCTGAAGAGGCAGTGAAACGTGAGAAGACACTTATATGGTATGAAGTACTGTTATTCTGTCTTTCCATTATGCTTCCAATAACTTTTTATTATCTGACTTATCAGGAAGTCCATTTTAAACTTTTATTATGGGGACTTTTTGAAGGTGCCATCAGTGTTTTATGGATGCAGTTTGGCTTTCGTCATTTTTCCCGTTTAAGAGAGCAGGAGGTAAATGATATTCTGACAGATATCATAGATGATACGTATCCGCTTGTCCGTGAGCTTTCCAGTTTCTCGAAACAGGAATATCAGCATGCACGCAGAGTTTCAGAACTTGCCGCAAAATGTGCAAAAGTTGTCGGTGCCGATGAAAAGACATGCGCAGCAGCAGGATTTTATTACCGGATCGGTATTATGGAGGGAGAACCTCTGACACAGAGCGGGATCCGTATTGTGCAGGAACACTGTTTTCCGGAAGATGTCATCCGTATCATCAGTGAGTACGATGGAGAGACAGCACCGCCTTCATCCATAGAGTCAGCAATCGTACATATGGTAAACGGTCTGGTAAAAAAGATAGAGGTGTTTGACAGTTATACAATGGCAAGCGAATGGAACCAGGATATGGTCATTTACCAGACATTAAACGAGTATTCCGCCAGCGGAATTTACGACCAGTCAGGACTTGGCATGAATATGTTTTTGAAGATCAGGGAATATCTTGTAAATGAGGAGAATTTCTTCTTTTAAAAATTACATGAAAAACAAAAGATATAAAAATTGCCGGTAAGGCACAGAAATGAGGAAATTTATGAGTCTTTTTATAGAAAAAGAAACGGAAACAGATTTTTCATTTGATGAGGAGACACTTGCAAAAGAAGTGACAGATTATGCGATCGAGCATGAGGGATTTCCCTTTGAAGCGGAGATCAATCTGACACTCACAGATAATGATGGAATCCACGCCATCAATAAAGAATACCGTGATATAGATGCGCCGACAGATGTTCTGTCATTTCCAATGCTTTCTTATGAGAGTGCAGGAGATTTTTCAAAGTTAGAAGATGATTATGATGATAATTTCAACCCTGACACAGGGGAGATCATGCTTGGGGATATTATTATTTCCGTTGACAAAGTAAAAGAACAGGCGAAAAGTTATGGACACAGTGAAAAACGTGAATATGCGTTTCTGATCCTGCACAGTATGCTTCACTTATTTGGATATGACCATATGACGCCGGAAGACGCTGCCGTTATGGAAGGAAAACAAACTGAGATCTTAAACGAAATGAACATTTTAAGATAACGAGGATTAAGTCACATGGGCAAACAAAGTAAAAAAAGCAGTACAAGTTTCCTTGTGCAGGGTTCTATTCTTGCCATCGCATCTATTGTCAGTCGTATTATTGGTCTGATCTACCGTATCCCGCTGACAAATATTATTGGTGATACAGGAAATGATTACTATGGAACTGCTTTTCAGATTTATAATATTTTATTGATCATTTCATCTTACAGTCTGCCACTTGCAGTTTCAAAGCTGGTATCCGCAAACTATTCACAGGGCAGAAGACACAATGTATACCGCATTCTAAAATGTGCGCTGGTTTTTGGTGCATGTACGGGTACAATCGCGGCACTGATCCTGTTATTTGGAGCAGAGTTTATCACAGGAACACTGATGAAAACACCGATGAGTATTTTTGCAGTACGGGTACTGATTCCGGTGCTTTTGATCGTTGCCGTGCTTGGTGTTATGCGAGGCTTCTTCCAGGGACTTGGAACAATGATGCCAAGTGCAACCTCCCAGATTTTAGAGCAGATCGCAAATGCGATCGTCAGCGTATGGGCTGCGTATGTGCTGGCTGATTATGGTGCGAAAGCAGGTGCACTGCTTGGTGATGCAGATAATTATTCTGCTGCATATGGGGCTGCCGGAGGAACACTTGGCACCGCTATAGGTGCATTAGTCGCATTATTATTCTGTACCTTCGTACTGGTTGTATATCTCCGTGTATTTAAACGCAGCCTGCACAGAGAACGCAGAAATAATGTAGACTCTTATGCATCTATATTTCATTTATTGATCGTAACGATCATTCCTGTTTTACTGAGCAGTACCATTTATAACTGTAATGCAGTTATAGACCAGGCGGTGTATAAACACATCGCAGCATTTCAGGATTATACAGCAAGCCAGTATGGCTCCTGGAATGGTATTTATACAGGAAAATATACGGTTTTGATCAATGTCCCGATTTCCATTGCATCAGCAATGGCTGCATCCTCTGTTCCTGCACTTACCGCTGCCTATGCAGCCGGAAAAAAAGGTGAGGCAAAGCGGCAGATTAGTGTCGCGACACGTTTTATCATGGTGATCGCATTTCCTTGTGCAGTTGGCATGGGTGTGCTTGCATCTCCGATCTTACAGCTTTTGTTCCGTGATTCATCCGAGACCGCCGCACATATGCTGCAGGTCGGAGCCGTTACAATTTTATTTTTCTCCCTGTCAACGCTTTCGAATGGGCTTTTACAGGGAATGGGGCGTATGAAAGAACCGATCAAAAATGCGATTATTGCACTGGTACTGCATTTGGGACTGTTGGCAGCACTTATGTTCCTGTTTGATTTAAATATTTTTGCGGTTGTTATTGCAAATGCTGCATTCGGCCTTATCATGTGTATCTTAAATGCAAGATCGATCCGGCGATACAGCGGATACCGCCAGGAAGTCCGGAAAACGTTTTTTGTTCCTGCAATTGCGGCGACTGGAATGGGTGTCGTTGTATGGCTCATCTATCACGGTATCTTATATGTACTGCGTATCAATGCGATTGCAACGGTTCTGTCAATTGTAGCCGGAGCAGCAGTATATGCTGTATTACTGCTGTTATTAAAAGGATTAAATGAACAGGAGATCCTGCGTTTCCCGAAAGGACGCATGTTGGCAGACATAGCCAAAAAACTTCATCTATTAAGATAAATAGTTCTTACAAATGAATAAAAAGTAAAATATGGCAAATACTTATCGTAAAAACCGTAATATGGGGTGATGAAATGAAAAAAACGACGGGTATTTGCCTTTTTACCGGCATGATCTTTCTTCTGCTGATCCTGGTAGTATATTTATTATCTATACAGCAAAATACAGGAATAGGAAAAGAAAATCTGACTGCTTCAACCGAGAGTATATCAGATGAAAATGACACGGAACAAATTGTCCGGTCAACAGAAATTATTGCTATCTGTGAACCATACACATATGTAATTAAACAGAAAAACGGGGTGTTAGTTGTATACCAGAGTGATGGTGTTACAGAGTTTTTTGAAACAAATATCCGCATACGTGATCTGGATGCAGATATGGTAGAAAAAATAGAAAACGGTATCTTTTTTTCGGATGACCGGGAATTATATGATTTTCTGGAAAGTTATTCAAGCTGATATTTCCCTTGTATCATAGTATTGATGAATTACCAGCAATAACAATGATTTTCACGGATTGAATGTTTGTTTTTTGTATGCTAAAATATGCTATGGTTTGTTTGGAAAAATATCTAAAAAAGGTTTGAAATATATGACAGAAACAGAAGTTGCAGTCATTGGCGGCGGGGCATCCGGGCTGATGGCTTCCATTATGTCCGCATCGACGGGCGCAGATACGATCATTTTAGAACATATGGATCGGGTAGGAAAAAAAATACTCGCCACAGGAAATGGAAAATGTAATTATACAAACGAAGTGCAGGGATTGTCGTGTTACAGAGGCGAAGACCCTGCTTTTACTGTGCCGGTAATGAAGCAGTTTGATCAGAAAAAAACAGTGGATTTTTTTCGCCGGATCGGCATTGAACCTAAAATAAAAAACGGTTATTATTATCCGGCAAGTGAACAGGCAGCTTCCGTTTTAGACGTACTGCGCATGGAAGCAGCATATACAGGTGTAAAGGAATTTGTCTCCTGCGAGATCAAAGCCATCAGAAAACAGGGAAACTTCTTCCTGATTCAGACAGGCAGAGGCGATTTTCGTGCAAAATCGATCATTTTTTCAACTGGCCTTTTCGCTTCACCAAAAAGCGGAAGTGATGGCAGTGCGCTTCCATATATAGAACATTTTGGCCACCATATCATAGATATTGTACCGGCTTTAGTTCCGCTGCAGGGCAAACAGTCATTCTTTAAAATGCTTGCAGGAATCCGTGCAGAAACTTTGATAAAATTATACATAAACGGTGCAGAAACAACCACAGAACGCGGTGAATTACAGTTGACAGATTATGGGATATCCGGGATTCCGGTTTTCCAGATCAGCCGGTTTGCAACCAAAGCATTAAAGCAAAAGAAACAGGTCTATGCGATAATTGATTTTATGCCTGACAGGTCTTTTGATGAAATTACCAGTCTTTTAAAACTGCGATTTTTAAAACGAGCACATGGAAAAGATGCCGCCCAGGCGATGATCGGGCTTTGCAATAAAAAACTCGCAGAAGTGCTTTTGAAAGAAGCGGGGATTGATCTTCACATTCCGGCAGAAAAAGTATCCGAAAAACAGTTCACGCGCCTTACTAAGCTGTTAAAAGGACTTCATGTCGACATTACCGGAAGCAAAGATATCGCGCAGGCACAGGTATGTGCAGGTGGAGTAGATACTCATGAAATTGATGCAGAAAGTATGATGTCAAAATTAGTTTCCGGCTTGTTTTTCGCAGGAGAAGTCGTTGATATTGACGGTACCTGCGGCGGATATAATCTGCAATGGGCATGGTCAAGCGGATATGTGGCAGGAATCCATGCAGCGGAATATGCACGACGTGGGAAAAAAGTACACAAAAAAGAAATGAGGAAGTAATGATTCGTATTAACCAGATCAAGCTGCCGGTAACACACGACACGGCACAGTTAGAGCAAAAGATCAGAAAAGCACTGAAATTTACAGCAGATACGCCATTTAAATACCAGATTGTCAAAAAATCCATCGATGCACGAAAGAAACCGGATCTGTTTTATGTGTACTCTGTAGATGTTGAAATACCAAATGAACAGAAAATCGTCAAAAAGGTTAACGATAATAATATTATGTTAACTAAAGTTAAAAAATATGTTCTTCCAGAAGTAAAAAATCCCTCCCTCACACCTGTGATCGCGGGGGCTGGTCCTGCAGGACTATTTTGTGCCTATGCATTAATGTTAGAAGGTTTCAGACCGGTTGTTGCAGAGCGCGGGAAAAAAATCGATGAAAGGACTGCTGATGTGCAAAAGTTCTGGGAAACCGGTATTTTAAACACAGCTTCTAATGTCCAGTTTGGTGAAGGCGGTGCAGGAACATTTTCTGATGGAAAATTAAATACATTAGTTAAAGATCCCATCGGGCGTAACCGTTTTGTCCTTGAAACATTTGTAAAATTTGGCGCACCGGAACATATTTTATATGAAAATAAGCCGCATATTGGCACCGATATTCTTGCGGATGTAATAAAACGGATGCGTACTTTTATGTCAGAAAATGGTGTGGAGTTTTTATTTGAAACCTGTGTAACCGGTTTTTCCACCGATAAAGACGGCAATTTAAAATCCGTTGAATTAAATCACTCCAGACAGATCAATACCGGTTGTATGGTTCTTGCGATCGGGCACAGTGCAAGAGATACGTTTTCATTGTTACATGAAAAAGGGCTTGATATGCAGGCAAAATCTTTTGCAGTCGGATTCCGTGTTGAGCATCCGCAGAGCGAAGTTAATCTGACACAGTATGGAAGTTTATATGCCGGCAGACTTCCGGCGGCACCTTATAAAGTGACGGCAAATCTTTCATCTGGACGTGGTGTGTATTCCTTTTGCATGTGTCCTGGAGGCTATGTTGTAAACGCTTCCTCAGAAGAACGCCGCATTGCTGTCAACGGTATGAGCTATTCTGACCGTGCCGGCAGCAATGCAAACAGTGCGATCATTGTCTCTGTCACACCGGAAGATTTCAAAGCAGATGCAGTACGCCATGGTGAACTGCCACAGGATGCGACTGATATGGAAGATGCCTTATCTGGTGTACGTTTTCAGGAGCGTTTAGAGGCACGTGCATGGCAGATCGGAAATGGAAAAATTCCACAGCAGTTATTTGGAGATTATTGTAAAAACCGTGCCTCTGTTTCTTATGGCGCATTTGAGAGCACGACAAAAGGAGAAGCAGTACTTGATAATTTAAGAGGCCTCCTGCCGGAAGAATTAGAGGAGTCTTTCATAGAAGGAATGCACCATTTTTCCCATGCCATCCCGAAATTTGACCGTGACGATGCGATTCTTTCCGGGGTGGAAAGCCGTACATCCTCACCGGTACGTATCGTACGCGATGAAACTTTTCAGTCAAATATCCGTGGCATTTACCCATGTGGGGAAGGTGCGGGATATGCGGGTGGTATCATGTCTGCAGCGATGGACGGATTAAAAGTTGCCGAGGCGATCGGTAAACAATGACTCAAACATAAAATAAATAATTCACAATGATTTAATAAAAGGAAGAACAGAGGTTAAGAACGTGGCAGAATATACACCTATGATGCAGCAATATTTAAAAACCAAAGAAGAATATAAAGATTGCATTTTATTTTACAGACTCGGTGATTTTTATGAGATGTTTTTTGATGATGCGATCGTTGTATCGAAAGAACTTGAACTGACATTGACCGGTAAAAGCTGCGGTACCGAGGAGCGTGCGCCGATGTGTGGAGTACCTTATCATGCAGTGGAAGGGTACTTGAATAAACTGGTTGCAAACGGTCATAAAGTTGCGATCTGTGAGCAGGTGGAAGATCCGAAACTCGCAAAAGGATTAGTAAAACGGGAAGTGATCCGCATCGTTACACCTGGAACAAACACAGACATGCAGGCTCTCGATGAATCTAAGAATAATTATATCATGTGTATCGTTTATCTTGCGGATAAATATGGTATTTCACTGGCTGATATTTCAACTGGAGACTATTTCGTCACAGAGGTAGATTCCGAACGCAAGCTCATTGATGAGATCAATAAATTTACACCGTCAGAAATCATCTGCAACGAAAGTTTTTACATGAGCGGAGTCGATCTTTCTGATATGAAACACCGTCTCGGTATCGCAGTTTATTCACTGGAATCATGGTATTTCAGTGATGAGACAGCAGAGAATACCTTAAAAGAACATTTTAAAGTACAGAGTCTTGAAGGATTAGGCTTATCTGATTATGCATGCGGTACGATCGCAGCAGGCGCATTGCTCCGTTATCTGTATGAAACACAGAAAAATGACCTTGGTAATCTTTCTTCCATTCATCCGTATTCAACCGGAAAATATATGATCATTGACAGTTCGACCAGACGCAACTTAGAACTGGTAGAGACGCTGCGGGAGAAACAAAAACGTGGTTCACTGTTATGGGTATTAGACAAGACCAAAACTGCAATGGGTGCGAGAACACTCCGCGCTTATGTAGAGCAGCCACTGATCGATAAGGCAGAGATCGAACTGCGTCAGGAAGCTATCGGTGAATTAAATGATCATGTGATCACAAGAGAGGAATTACGCGAATACTTAAATCCTATCTACGATCTCGAACGTCTGATCACCCGTGTGACTTACCGGACAGCCAACCCGCGTGACCTGATCGCATTTAAAAATTCAATCAGCATGCTTCCTCCGATCAAATCTCTGCTTGATGAGTTTGACGGTGCATTGTTAAAAAATATCCAGAATGATATTGATTCCATGGAGGAACTGTGTTCACTCATTGATAATTCGATCATGGAAGAGCCTCCTATATCTGTGCGTGAGGGTGGTCTGATCAAAGAAGGCTATAACGAAGATGTCGATAAATACCGCAATGCAAAAACAGAAGGCAAGACCTGGCTTGCAGAATTAGAAGCAAAAGAACGTGAAAAAACAGGAATCAAAAATTTAAAGATCAAATACAACAAAGTGTTCGGTTATTATCTGGAAGTAACCAATTCTTACAAAGATCTGGTACCGGATTACTTTACAAGGAAGCAGACACTTGCCAATGCAGAGCGCTACATTACACCGGAATTAAAAGAATTAGAAGATATGATCTTAGGTGCGGAGGACAAACTTGTCAGCTTAGAATATGATCTGTTCTGTGAGGTCCGCAACAAAATTGCAGAAGAAGTTGTCCGTATCCAGCGCACAGCAAAAGCGATCGCAAACCTGGATGTTTTTGTTTCACTTGCAGTTGTTGCCGATCAGAATAATTACTGCAGACCAAAGATGACAGGCAGTGGTGTGATCGATATCAAAGGCGGCAGACATCCGGTTGTCGAAAAAATGATTACCAATGATATGTTTATCGATAACGATACATATTTAGACAACGGAAATAACCGGATAGCCATCATAACCGGACCGAACATGGCTGGTAAATCCACCTATATGAGGCAGGCTGCACTGATCGTTCTGATGGCACAGATCGGAAGTTTTGTTCCTGCTTCATCTGCTAAGATCGGCATTGTTGACCGTATCTTTACACGTGTCGGCGCGTCAGACGACTTAGCGAGCGGCCAGAGCACTTTTATGGTGGAGATGAATGAAGTCGCCAATATTCTGCGTAATGCGACATCAAACTCTCTTCTGGTACTCGATGAGATCGGACGAGGAACAAGTACTTTTGACGGTTTAAGTATTGCATGGGCAGTGGTCGAACATATCAGCAATCCACGCCTGCTCGGCGCAAAAACACTGTTTGCAACACATTATCACGAGCTGACCGAGCTGGAAGGGAAACTGAACAATGTGCACAACTACTGCATTGCCGTAAAAGAAAAAGGCGATGACATTGTATTCTTACGTAAGATCGTGCAGGGCGGTGCAGACAAGAGTTATGGTATCCAGGTTGCAAAACTTGCCGGTGTTCCGGATTCTGTCATTGAACGTGCGAAGGAGATCGTGGAAGAGTTAAGCGCAAACGATATTACATCCGTCACGAAAAACATCACACCCGCAGCATCAGGAAATAAAAAGAAAAAAGAGCGTCTTGACGAAGTTGATTTGACACAGATGTCTTTATTTGATACCGTAAAAGACGACGATATCTTAGAAGAATTAAAGACGATCGATGTTGGAAACCTAACACCGATCGAGGCGTTAAACAAACTTTATGAATTACAGAATAAAATAAAAAACCGATGGTAGAAATGGAGAATAAAATTTATGGGCACAATTACAATTTTACCGGAAACCACGAAAAACCCGATCACACTGATGGGACAGCGTGCCGGTGTCTGCTGGGGAGGAAATATAGAAGATCCGGCAAAGAATTATAAGAGAGGTATGGACTGTATCATTTCCGGACATGGAAGGGTCATGGAATATGTAAATGTAGAAATGATCATTTCTGGTTATTCAGCAAGAGTAGAGCGTGAATGGTATACACATATCGGCGGTTCACCAACACGTTTACAGTCAAGCACACGCTACATCAATTATGCCGGACGCGGATTTGACTACATCATCCCGCCGTCAATCAAAAACAACGAAGAAGCATTGGAAAAATATCAGGCATTGATGGCTCATATCAATGAAGAATGCCGTTCTCTTCAGGAAGATTACGGTATTCCAAAGGAAGATGTTGCAAACGGACTGCCGCTTGGTATGACAGCATCTATCGTAGATAAGAGAAATCTGCGCAGTTTAGCGGAGATGAGTCATCAGAGAATGTGTAACCGCGCATACTGGGAATTCCGTCAGCTGTTCGGTGATATCATAAAAGCACTTTCTGAGTATTCCGAGGAATGGCGCTGGATCACCGAGAATTTATTTATGCCAAAATGCGATTATTTCGGATACTGTTCCGAGACAAGACCGTGCGGCAAACCGGTATCCGGTGTTCCGAAAATGCCGAGACCATAAGCACATCTGCAAAAAACACAACAGAAACGATTGATACAACGAGGTGAATCTGTATGCCGGAAATTACACTGCTCAGTCAGGAGACAATTGATAAGATTGCTGCAGGGGAAGTAGTAGAACGCCCTTCCTCTGTGGTAAAGGAACTGGTAGAAAATGCCATTGATGCAAAAGCGACTGCCATTACTGTTGAGGTTAAAGAGGGCGGTATCTCATTTGTCCGCATCACTGACAATGGCTGTGGTATTGAGCGTGCGCAGGTACCGGTGGCGTTTTTGCGACATTCGACCAGTAAGATCAAAAGCGTGGAAGATCTAATGAGCATCACTTCTTTAGGATTCCGCGGTGAGGCACTTTCCAGTATCGCCGCAGTATCGCAGGTCGAACTGATCACAAAGACCTATGCCGAACTGACAGGTACCCGCTATGTCATTGAGGGATCAAAAGAAAAGGAAAATGAAGAGATCGGTGCACCGGAGGGAACCACCTTTATCGTACGTAACCTTTTTTATAATACCCCGGCAAGACGTAAATTTTTAAAGACCGCACAGACAGAGGGCAATTACATCAACGATCTGATGGAACGGCTTGCTCTGTCACATCCGGATGTTTCCTTTAAATTTATCAATAACGGGCAGACAAAAATGCATACTTCCGGCAATTCCAGGGAAAAAGATATGATCTATCATATCTATGGCAGGGATATCACCTCCGGTCTTTTGGAAATCGATCATAAAAACGAATATTTTCATCTCAAAGGATTTATCGGGAAACCCATAATTTCCCGTGGAAACCGTAATTTTGAAAATTATTTTATCAATGGACGTTATATAAAGAGTGCACTGCTCTCAAAGTCAATTGAAGAAGCCTATAAGGGATTTCTGATGCAGCACCAGTATCCGTTTTGTGTTCTGTACTTTACGATGGATACGGATCTGTTGGATGTCAACGTACACCCGACAAAGATGGAACTTCGTTTTTCAAACAATGAAGCGATTTATAAAACACTGTTTGAAATCATCCGGGGAACATTGACACACAAAGATTTTATCCCGGAAGTGCCGGTGCAGGAAGAAAAGGTACAAAAACGGGAAAACATCAAAGCACCACTGCCGGAGCCATTTGAGCGGCGGGGGGTTGAGACAGTACGGAGTGGGCATAGGTTCCAGCCGCAGGATATGTATGCGCAGGGGCAGGCGGGAATGCCACGCAAAGGAACTGTGCCGCAGAATGAGCCAGTCCGATCGCAGGCAGCAGTTTCAGTGCAAAATGCAATACCTCAGAAGGAATCAGCACCGCCGGAAAATCTTTCGATTTTTAATTCACTGCTTCCAAAGAAAGAACCGGCCGGTTCTGATAATTCGTCCGATATGCAGCTAAAACGACTTTCTGCAAGTACAGAACATAACCTTTCGCATGAGACTGATGCAGGGCAGTCCGCAGACCGGGTATCGGAAACTAATACATACACCGTTTCCAAACCAGTACCGCAGCTAATGCCAACAGATAAACCAGCCAAAAGCCTGACAGAAAAGACACCGGCACCTTCCCCAGAGTCAACAGTCACTTACGAGCAGCAGGAACTTGCAGCAGTCTCCGAAGGTTTTCTGACTAAAGATGCCCAAAAGCGCCATAAGATCATCGGACAGCTCTTCGACACCTACTGGATGGTGGAATATGAGGATAAGCTGTTCATCATTGACCAGCATGCGGCACATGAAAAAGTACTTTATGAGAAAACAATGAAAAAAGTTCATGAAAAAACATTTTCATCACAGACGTTAAGTCCGCCGATCATTTTAACATTAAGCCTTGAAGAAATTGAAATGCTTGAAAAATATAAGGCACAGATTGATGCATTCGGGTATGAGATCGAGCCGTTTGGCGGAAAAGAATATGCAGTGACTGCCATTCCGGCTGATTTTACAGGAATCGACACAAAAACAATGTTTCTTGAAATGTTAGATGATTTTGCAAATATTAACGGAAATGATTCTCCCAATGCTATTATGGAGAAAGTTGCTTCTATGTCCTGTAAGGCTGCGATCAAGGGAAACCAGCACATCAGCAGACCGGAGGCAGAGAGGCTCATTGATGAACTGTTAGAACTGGAAAATCCATATAACTGCCCACATGGACGCCCGACGATCATTTCCATGACAAAATATGAAATCGAAAAGAAATTTAAAAGGATTGTCTGATATGAATCAAAAACCAATGATTATTCTGACCGGTCCTACCGCGGTGGGAAAAAGTGCCCTCTCGGTAGAACTTGCAAAAAAAATAAACGGAGCGGTCATCTCTGCAGACTCCATGCAGGTCTACCGCCATATGGATATCGGCTCCGCCAAGATTATGCCGGAGGAAATGCAGGGTATCACGCATTATATGATCGATGAATTAGAACCTGACGAAGAATTTCATGTTGTGCGTTTTACAACGATGGCAAAAGAATATTTAAAAGAAATCTATGCGGCGGGGAAAATCCCGATCATAGCCGGCGGCACCGGATTTTATATTCAGGCACTTTTGTACGATATTGATTTTACAGAGCAGCAGTGTGATGAGGCATACCGCAGACAATTAGAGGAACAGGCAAAAGAACACGGAGCCGGATATCTGCATGAAATGCTGCGCAAAGTCGACCCTGCATCTGCGGAGGCGATTCATGCCAATAATGTCAAACGTGTGATCCGGGCTTTGGAATTTTATCATTTATCCGGTCAGAAAATATCTGAACACAATGAAACGGAGCGTCAAAAACAATCTCCTTATAATTTTGCCTATTTTGTTCTTAACGATGAACGCGCAAAATTGTATGAGCGCATTGACAAACGTGTAGATGCGATGATAGAAGCAGGACTGGTAAATGAAGTTCAAAAATTAAAAGATATGGGGTGCAGCCGGGAAATGGTTTCCATGCAGGGACTCGGCTATAAGGAGGTACTTGCATATTTAGACGGCGAATACACCTTAGAGGAAGCCGTCTATATCATCAAACGGGAAACCCGTCATTTTGCCAAACGCCAGTTAACGTGGTTTAAAAGAGAGCGCGATGTGATTTGGCTCGACAAGCAGACATTTGGCTATGATGATGCAGCAATTTTAACAGATATGATATCAATTTTACAGGAAAAGGAAATAATCAGTCATGAATAAATGGATGGAAGAACAGTATGAAGCTCTTGGTATTTCAAGAGAAGTATATGAATTTGGAGAAAAGATCGAAGTCTCCTTGAAGGAGCGTTTTGAAGCGATTGATGCAACGGCTGAATATAATCAGTTAAAAGTGATCAAAGCTATGCAGGATAACCGTGTAAGTGCAGAATGCTTTAACATGTCCTCCGGATACGGTTATAATGATCTCGGACGTGATACATTAGAAAAAGTATATGCATCCTGCTTTAAAGGAGAAGATGCTTTAGTACGCCCGCAGATCACCTGCGGCACACATGCACTGGCGCTTGCTTTAATGTCTAACCTTCGTCCGGGAGACGAACTGTTGTCCCCGGTCGGAAAACCATATGACACGTTAGAGGAAGTGATCGGTATCCGCCCATCTAAGGGATCGTTGGCAGAATACGGCGTATCCTATCGTCAGGTAGATCTTCTGCCGGACGGAAGTTTCGATTATGACCACATCAAAGAAGCGATTAATGAGCGCACAAAACTCGTAACGATCCAGCGATCCAAAGGATACGCGACAAGACCAACACTTTCTGTGGCACGTATTGGAGAATTGATCTCGTTTATCAAAAAAATTAAGCCAGACGTCATCTGTATGGTAGATAACTGTTACGGTGAATTTGTGGAAGAACGTGAGCCTCTTGAGGTCGGAGCAGATATGATCGTAGGTTCCCTGATCAAAAATCCGGGCGGCGGTCTTGCACCGATCGGCGGTTATATCGTTGGAAAAAAAGAATGTGTTGAAAATGCGGCTTATCGCCTGACTTCTCCGGGACTTGGAAAAGAAGTCGGTGCATCATTAGGCGTTATCCAGTCTTTCTATCAGGGATTTTTCCTTGCACCTACTGTAGTAAGTGGTGCATTAAAGGGAGCGATCTTTGCAGCAAATATCTATGAAAAACTTGGATTCGAAGTTATTCCAAACGGCAGTGAAAGCCGCCACGATATCATTCAGGCAGTTTCATTCCACAATCCGGATGCACTGATCGCTTTTTGCGAAGGGATTCAGGCGGCTGCTCCGGTTGACAGCTATGTAACACCGGAACCATGGGCAATGCCTGGATATGACAGTGATGTTATTATGGCTGCAGGTGCTTTTGTTCAGGGATCATCCATTGAGCTGAGTGCAGATGGTCCGATCAAGCCTCCATATGCCGTTTATTTTCAGGGCGGACTGACCTGGTACCATGCAAAACTGGGTATTCTGAAATCTTTACAAAAACTTAAGGAACGAAAACTTGTCGACCTTGACTTGTTATGATAAAATATAATGTGATTTATTCATAACAACAAGTTTGCCCATACAATGCGTACAGGCTGTTGTTTATGGTAATAGATCTTTATGCTTCCCGGGAGAGTAGAAAGGGAGCATTCATGAACAAAAATACTACGGTAAAAGAATTGCCGGATTCGGAAAAACCATATGAAAAGTTTCTTACATATGGACCGGAATACCTAAGTGATGCGGAGCTTTTAGCAGTGATCATCCGTTCAGGGACAAGTGGTCTAAAGTCTGTGGAAGTCGCGCAGAATCTGCTAAATGATGGTCAGCGCAATTTATTAAATCTCTATGATATTCCATTTGAAAAGATGCAGAAAATACGTGGAATTGGCCCGGTAAAGGCAATCCAGTTAAAATGCATTGCAGAATTATCAAAACGGATTGCACAGACACGGTCAGCTCCTGATATCTGTATGACGAACCCAAAAACAATCGCAGATTACTATATGGAACATCTGCGTCATGAAAGCAAAGAACATCTGATTATCTGTATGTTCGACAATAAATGTCACATGAAAGGTGATAAACTGCTTTCTATCGGCAGCGCAAATGAAACAATTGTTTCACCACGCGAAGTTTTCGAGACAGCAATCAATTGTCATGCAGCACATCTTATCTTAGTCCATAATCATCCAAGTGGTATACCAGAACCGTCCCATGCAGATGATATTGTCACAAAACGCATTTTAAACTGTGGACAACTGATGGGCATTCCGCTTTCCGACCATGTTATTATCGGGGATCATTCTTACTTTAGTTACAGAGAAAATAACAGGATCGTGGTATAAACCGCGTTCCAAAGGGAGAGAACAATGACAAACAACGTATACGGTATTGATCTTGGAACATGCAATATGAAGATTTACTGCAAATCTTCCAACAAGATCTTAAATGAAAAAAACACGATCGCATTAAAAAATAAAGATGAGATCTACGCTTATGGTAACTCGGCATACGCAATGTATGAAAAGGCTCCGGAGTCTATCCATGTGACATTCCCTGTTACAACAGGTGTCATCGCAGATTTCAACAATCTTCAGTCCATGATACAGCTCTTCTTAGAAACGCATGTTAAAGGGAGCCTGAAGGGTGCAGAATTTATCGTCGCAGTACCAACAAGTATCACGGAAGTGGAGAAAAAAGCGTTCTTTGACATGTTCTATAAGAGCAAGATGAAACCAAAGAGTGTACTTTTATGTGAAAAACCGATCGCTGATGCCGTTGGGTTGGGATTAGATGTCAATGAACCGACCGGTATCATGGTTGTAGACATCGGTGCAGATACAACGGAGATCTCCGTTATTTCACTTGGCGGACTTGTACTTAGTGATCTGCTTCATTTTGGTGGAAATAAGATTGATGAATCCATCATTACCTATGTAAAACGCAATTACAATCTGGTCATCGGACAGAAAACTGCCCAGAGCATGAAAGAACGCTTAGGTTCCGGTATCCCGGGCAATGAAGACACGATGATCGTTGTCGGAAGAGATGTCGTAAGTGGTCTTCCGATTGAAATGGAAATGTCCGGTACTGTAGTATATGAAGCCATCAAAGATAACCTTGAAAGTATCTGTAATTCCATCAAAATGATCTTAGAGAAAACACCACCGGAACTTGCAAAAGACATTATCCATTCCGGAATCTATATCACAGGCGGAAGTTCCCAGATTCACGATCTGGATAAATTATTTGCAGATATCACAGGCATTGATATCAATACCTGTGAAGAACCGGAAGAGTGTGTTGTACGTGGTCTTGTAAAAATTGTATCTGACAGCAAATACAAACATCTGGCATTCAGCATGAAAAGTAAGATCTTGATTTAGGGGATAGTATGAGACGAAAACCAAAATTTGTTCTTCCCACAAAATATATACTGCTTATCTTAAGCGGTGTATGTATTGTGGCAATATTACTCAGTTTTACACTTGGCATATCCGGCGGACCATTAAATACTGTCGCCGGATATGTATTTATTCCAATGCAGCGCGGTATTAATTCCGTTGGCACCTGGATTGGCGAAAAAGCAGACAATCTAAAAAAATTAAATGACGTCATGGCAGAAAACGAAGACCTGAAACATCAGGTAGATGATCTGACAACCGAATTAAATACGATCAAGTTAGAACAATATGAGCTTGAGAACTTAAGAGAACTCTTAAATCTGGATCAGAAATACCCAAGTTATGACAAAGTTGCTGCAAATGTTATCGGAAAAGACGGTGGCAACTGGTTTACCAATTTTACGATCGATAAGGGATCAAACGATGGAATTGAAGTGGATATGAATGTGATTGCAGGAAGTGGTCTTGTGGGAATTGTTACTGATGTAGGACCTAATTATGCAAAAGTATCTTCGATCATCAATGATACCATGAAAGTCAGTGGTATGGTGTCGACCACATCCGACAATCTGATCGTAAATGGCAGTTTACAGGATATGAATGAAAATATGGTCATTGAATTTTCCAATCTCAACGATAAGGATAATGAAGTTGCCATCGGTGATCCTGTCGTTACCTCTTATGTATCAAACCGTTATCAGCAGGGTATTCTGATCGGTTATATCAGTACACTTAGCATGGATTCTAATAATCTTACAAAGTCGGGTACCATCACACCGGCAGTCGATTTTGAGCATATCGAAGAAGTTCTTGTCATTTTAAATAAGAAACAGACAGCAGAATCTTAGAAACAGAGGTTATTTATGAGAAGAAAGATTACCGTATTTATTATTATTGCCGTCTGCTATCTGTTGCAAACGACACTCTTTGATACACTTTCCTTTGCATCCATATCGCCAAACCTTCTAATTATCGTAACATCGTCCTTTGGTTTTATGCGCGGACGCAAAGAAGGGCTTTTTATCGGCTTTTTCTGCGGACTGCTCTTAGATATTTTCGGCGGGGGTGTTCTTGGATTTTATAGCCTTTTATATATGTATATCGGATATATCAACGGAATGTTCCGCAAACTTTTTTACCCGGAAGATATCAAACTGCCACTCGTTCTGATCGCCGGCAGTGATTTGAGCTGCAACCTTCTGATTTATTTTATTATGTTTCTTTTTCGAAACAGATACGACTTTAACTACTATTTTTTACAATTAATGATACCAGAGTTGGTTTATACCATGGTTATAACAATTTTTTTGTATTTTGTAATTTTAAAGATCAACCAGAAACTGGAAGCTATCGAGAAAAGGAGTGCAAGCAAATTTGTTTGATAATATAAAAGAAGCATGCCGTATGTTTTTTAAATCACGGCTTGTTGTGGCAACAGTTGTAATGATCCTGTTGTTTTCCATTCTTCTCTGGCGTGTTTTTTCTCTTCAGATCGTAAACGGAAAAGAATATCAGGATAATTACACGTTAAAAATCGTCAAAGAGCGTACCTTAAACAGTACACGTGGAAATATATATGACCGTAATGGCAATCTGCTTGCCTACAATGAGCTGGCATATTCCATTACAATCGAGGACAATGGTACTTACAGTTCTAATAAAGCAAAAAACACTGCCCTCAATGAGGAGATCGCGCAGGTTGTGACTGCACTTGAAGCCAATGGCGACTCCATTGTCAACGATTTTAAAATATCTATGGATGACAATGGCAATTACAGCTACAATGTAGAAGAATCCGGTGCAACCTGGAAACGTTTTTTGGCGGATGTATTTGGAGAAACTTCCTTTGAAAACATGCAGGAAGATGAGTCTGATATCATTTCCCGCAATAAACTTGATTTTAAACCAACGGAAGCAACTGCTGCACAGGTTATGCAGTATCTGACAAGCGGCAGCCGCTATGCCATTGGAAGCGAATATGATGAGGCAATGGCATACAAGATTACTGTTGTTCGTTTTTCCATGGCACAGAATGCCTATCAGAAATATATTGCAACCACGATCGCAACGAATGTATCTGAAGAATCAGTCGCTTATATCAGCGAGCACGCAGCCGAATTACAGGGTGTGGAAGTATTAGAAGATACCATTCGAAAATATAACGACAGTGAATATTTTTCTTCCATCATCGGTTATACCGGAAAAATATCCACGGATGAATATAATAAACTTTCAGAAACAGATAATTCTTATACACTAAATGATGTTGTCGGTAAACTTGGTATTGAACAATATATGGACAGCGATCTAAAAGGGGAAAAAGGGCATGAAAAGCTCTATGTGGATTATCTTGGAAAAGCAGTAGAAGTTATCGAACACGAAGAACCACAGGCCGGAAATGATGTATATCTGTCCATTGACCGGGATCTGCAGATTGCTGTATACAATCTTTTAGAGCAGGAAATTGCAGGAATCGTATATTCTAACATCGATAATCCGGGATCTGATATCAACATTCCGATCACAGATGTTTATTTTGCACTGATCAACAATAATGTGATTGATTTCTCACATTTTTCCGAAGAAAATGCATCTGCTACGGAAAAGGAAGTACAGCAGATCTTTTCTGCCAGACAGAATGCCGTAACAGATCAGATCCATACCGAACTGACTGGAAATGCCCCGACACCATTTGCATCCATGACAGAAGAGTATCAGGATTATTTTACTTATATTTTAAAAATGCTCCGTGAAAATGGTATTTTGTTAAGAAAAAATATTGATACCACGGATGAAGTTTATCTCCAGTGGCAGAACGGAACCATCGGCCCACAGGAATATTTAAACCATGCGATCGCCAAAGGATGGATCGATATTACAAAATTTTCTGTAAGTGAAAAATATTCCGATTCAACAGAAATATATGATGCACTGTGTGATTATATTCTGAATGATATCAGTACAGATTCAGATTTCGCCAAAATCATATATGAGTACCTGATCCAGACAGATGCAATTACAGGAAGACAGCTTTGCCTGATCCTGTTTGATCAGAATGTTCTTGCATTTGATGAAGATGATATTGCAGGCTTATCAGGTGGTACACTTGCACCTGCTGCCTTTATCAAGGAAAAGATCCAGAATCTTGATATTACACCGGCCCAGCTTGCATTAGATCCATGTGCCGGGTCCTGTGTCATCACAGACACACAGACAGGTGAGGTACTCGCATTGGTAAGTTATCCTGGATATGACGGAAACCGGCTTGCAAATACAGTTGATGCTGATTATTTCAACAGTCTGCAGGAGAATAATGCAAGACCTTTATATAATTATGCTACCCAGCAGCGAACGGCACCGGGTTCCACCTTTAAAATGGTATCTGCTACAGCCGGCCTTGCAGAACATGTGATCAGCACAACCGAACAGATCCAGGATCTTGGTGTATATAAAAATGTAAGTAATGAACCGGAATGCTGGATCTACCGTTCATCCCATGGATCACACGGTCTTATAAATGTATCCGAGGCACTCAGGGATTCCTGTAACTACTTTTTCTATGAAGTCGGCTATCGTCTCAGTACCAATAATTACGCTATGAGTTATAACAACGATGCTGCGGAAAATGGTATTGAAAAAATCCAGAAATATGCTTCTCTTTATGGTTTAAACGAAACGACGGGAGTGGAGATTGAAGAGAGCAAACCTCAGGTTGCAGACAGCTTCCCTGTCATGGCTGCTATTGGTCAGAGTAATAACAACTACTCCACGATACAGCTTGCCAGATATGTTACCGCTGTTGCAAATGGTGGTACCGTATATAATTATACACTTTTAAATAAAGTAACAGATTCTGATGGAAATACTTTAAAACAATATGAGCCTGCAGTCCGTAACACGATTGATGTTTTAAGCAGCAGCGACTGGGATGCCATTCATACAGGTATGCGCATGGTGGTGGAAAATACGAAAGAGTTTGACGGATTTCCAATAGAGGCTGCCGGAAAAACAGGTACCGCGCAGGAAGATCTGACCAGACCAAACCATGCATTATTTGTCGGTTATGCTCCATACAGCAATCCGGAAATATCTATTGCAACACGTATTGCAAATGGATATACTTCCCATAATGCAGCAGAAGTTTCCAAAAAGATCCTTGCATACTATTTCAAAGTTGAAGATGCTGATTCTCTGTTAAGTGGACAGGCTGAAAATATCAATGCCATCTCAAATGGCGTAAATGATTAGTATATGGATAATTCCCGCTATTTCAACGGGTTTTATTAATAAATCAAAACAGGAGGTTCCCCTTATGGGTGAAGTGATTACTTTTACCTCAGGAAAAGGCGGCGTTGGCAAGACAACAACCACAGCTAACGTTGGCGCAGGACTTTCACTGTTAGATAAAAAAGTTGTATTGGTAGATACTGATATTGGCTTACGAAATCTTGATGTTGTCATGGGACTTGAAAACCGGATACTTTATAATCTGGTGGATGTGTTAACTGGCAGATGCCGGGTAAAACAGGCAATCATACGTGATAAACGATTCCCCAATCTGTCTGTGATACCGTCATCATGTACAAAAGAAAAATGTCTTCCTGATCCCGGACAGATGAAACATCTGTTTGATGATTTAAGACAGGATTTTGATTATATATTAGTTGACAGTCCCGCAGGTATCGATCAGGGTTTTTTACTTGCCATTACGGGAGCTGACAGAATTGTAGTAGTCACAACACCTCAGATCGCTGCAATTCACGATGCTGACTGTGTACTTCAGATTTTAAAAAAACATTATACAGTAAAAACAGAACTTCTGATCAATGGTTTCCGGAAACATATGGTAAAAGATGGGGATATGTTAAATATCGGTGATATCTGCGAACTTTTAGATGTGCCGTTACTCGGTGTCATTCCAGAAGATGAACAGATCATCATAGCACAAAACCACGGAGAACCATTACTGCATCCGGATGGAAATAAAAAGAATGCTTTACTTTCTGAACTCTGCTATAACAATATTGCACGGCGGATCACAGGTGAGGAAGTGCCTCTGTTAAATTACATAAAACAGGGCAGTATTTTTTCAAAAATATTATTTAAAAAGAAACCTGTGAAAGGAGCATTGAATGTTTAAGACTCATTCCGGAAATGTTGCAAAAGAGCGCTTAAAGCTGATGATGAATGCCGATCATCACAAACTCGATGAGGCTACTATGGAACTTATTCGTCAGGAAATAGGCTGTGTCATCACGAAATATGTTGTCATTGAGCCGGAAAACATTGAGATCAAAGTAATGTTAAAGGATTACAAGAAAAGAGAGTAGGATAATGTCTAAACTTTATAAACTAAAGAATTATAAATTCATACTGGTAATGTATGTTCTGATTTTAAATACCCTGGGGGTCTTTCTGGTTGGAAGTGCAAGCCCCGGGGATCAGAAAAAACAGATCATCGGTATGGTAAGTGGTATTATTATCATGGTGATTTTATCTCTGATCGATTACAGTTTTATTCTCCGTTTTTCCTGGATCATATATCTGTCTGCTGTCGGACTTTTAGCGCTGGTACTTGTTGCAGGTGATTCTTCAAAAGGCGCACAACGCTGGTTTGAGATCGGCGGTTTCCGTTTTCAGCCATCTGAGCTTGTAAAAATACTTTTGATCATATTTTTTTCATATTATTTTATGAAACACGAAGAAAAGATCAATTCCGTAAAGGTAATCGTTTCTTCCTTTGTATTACTTGCAATCCCTCTGTTTTTAATTTATAAACAGCCAAATCTATCGACTATGATCGTGATTACTTTAGTTTTTGCCGCATTATTGTTTATGGCAGGCTTAAATTATAAACTGGTGGTCGGTGTTCTTATTATCTGTATTCCGGTCGGACTGATCGGTATGACACTGATCATCCAGGATAAGATTCCGTTTATTCATGCTTATCAGCTTGGACGTATTATGGCATGGCTTTATCCGAATGATTATCCTGATCTTGCTTACCAGCAGCAGAATTCCATCATGGCTATTGGTTCCGGTCTTTTATGGGGAAAAGGACTTAATAATACAGATCCTACATCTGTTAAAAATGGTAACTTTATTCTGGAACCACAAAATGACTTTATTTTTGCAGTTGCAGGGGAGGAACTTGGATTTGTGGGCAGTGCAGTGATCATAATTCTCTTGCTTTTCATCACGATTGAGTGTATATTTATTGCTAGAAAAGCAAAAGACACAGCAGGCAGACTGATCTGTTGTGGTGTAGGCGCACTGGTCGGATTTCAAAGTTTTGTTAATATCAGTGTGGCAAGCGGACTTCTGCCAAATACAGGTGTAACTCTTCCGTTTGTCAGTTATGGTCTTACATCATTATGGTCTTTGTATATAGGTATCGGGCTTGTCTTAAATGTCGGGCTTCAGCCGAAAAAATATTAACAACAGGGGGTCCTACAACATGAACATTGGATTAATAGCACACGATTCAAAAAAGAAACTGATGCAGAATTTCTGTATCGCTTATCGGGGTATACTTTGCAAAAATGAGCTTTACGCAACAGGAACAACTGGCAGACTGATTGAAGAAGTTACAAATTTAAACGTTCATAAATATCTGGCAGGGCATTTGGGTGGTGCTCAGCAGTTAGGAGCTCAGATTGAACATAACGAAATAGACCTTGTTATTTTTCTTCGTGATCCGTTAACACCAAAGTCACATGAACCGGATGTCAACAATGTCGTAAAGATCTGTGATACGCACAACATACCACTTGCTACAAATCTTGCTACAGCCGAGCTTCTGATCAAATCCTTAGACAGAGGCGATTTAGAGTGGCGTGAAATGTACAAATAATGAAAACAAATGAAAAATATGTACGCAGGATATACCTTTGTCTGGTGTATCCTGCGTATTTTGTGAAAGGATTTTTAACATGAAACGATTGCTAGCTGTTGTATGTGTGACAACACTTTTACTTGGCAGTATCACAGGCTGCGGGGAAGAAAAAGTCACCTTGGAACAACCTTATGATATTTACGAGACAACCGGAAGCCTTGGTCTTGGATCAACAGTTTCCGCCGGTGCACAGGAATACTTTTCAAATGATCTCTGTGTTGCAGATGATTTTCCTCTTGGAACAGATACAACTGATTCCCAGGTTGCAGAAGGAGCCGGTACTTTTAATCTGGCAACAAATGAAGTTGTTTATGCCAAAAATATCTATGAGAGACTTTATCCGGCAAGCACAACAAAGATCCTAACTGCATACATTGCTTTAAAGTACTGCACAGATTTAAGTCAGACGGTCACGATCAGCGAAAATGCCGCAAATCAGGCTTCCGATTCCTCTGTCTGCGGACTTCATGCAGGAGATGTGATCCGCATGGATGATCTTTTATATGGTATGATGCTGCGAAGTGGTAATGATGCTGCAATTGCGATAGCTGAGTCGATTTCAGGCAGTGTAGAAGAATTTGCAACGCTGATGAACCAGGAAGCGGCAGCACTTGGTTCAACACAGTCTCATTTTGTCAATCCAAACGGTCTTCCGGATGAAAATCATTATACCTCTGTATATGATCTGTATCTGATTTTCCGTGCTGCATTGCAGAACGAAACATTTGTCCAGATTATAGGCACAACATCTTATGATGTAACTTATCAGGCGGCAGATGGTACAACAGAAGAGCATACATGGGAAAATACAAACCAATATCTGAGCGGTCATGCAAAAGCTCCGGACGGTTTTACCATAATCGGTGGAAAAACAGGTACAACCGGTGATGCAGGATACTGTCTTGTCCTTTATTCTATGAATGAACAATCCCAGCCAATTATTTCTATTGTTCTGAAAGCAGACGCAAAAACAAACCTTTATCTGTTAATGAATGAAATGTTATCCGGTTTTGCAAATTAATTGAAAATATCATTGTGTTTTTTGTATTTATATACTATAATTAATTTATAAAACGAACCGTTTTTATTCATTTTCACGAATATGGACGTTGCATCGAAGGATCAGGAGGGAAATGACCATGATAGAGATTATTTCAGGTGAAAAGGGAAAAGGAAAGACAAAGGAACTGCTTAACAAGGTCAATACATCGATCACATCTGCAACTGGCAATATCGTATATCTGGATAAGAGTCAGAAACACATGTATGAGCTGAATAATAAAATACGCTTGATCAATGTAAATGACTTTCTGATTGATAACTGTGATGAGTTCCTCGGTTTTATCTGTGGTGTGATATCACAGGATCACGACCTCGAAGAAATGTATCTTGACAGTTTTCTTACCATTGCATCAATTGATTCTGATGAGCTTTTAAATCATGCGATTCAAAAGCTCGACGTGATCAGTGAAAAATACAATGTAAAATTCATCTTAAGCGTATCGAAAGATGAATCTAAACTGACAGATATTGCAAAAGCAAAAATTGTCATTTCCCTATAATAATGAATATGTAATATCGGTAGTGCACAATATGAACATATCTTTTGTTATGAATGAATATGCGGTATGGAAAGTTCTTTATCCATGCCGCATATTTTTCATAACAATAGAATATCTGCATAGTATGCATTCTGTTGTTTAAGATTCACCTACAGAACGGATTCTTCCGAACAGACTGATCAGATATAATCCACCAATTCCCACAAGTGCATAAATTATTCTTGTAAGCCATGACATGTCCCCGAAAAGAAATGCCACCAGATCAAATCTGAAAAAACCGATCAGTCCCCAGTTAATTGCACCGATAATAACCAATGTAAGCAATGTGTAATCAAGCCAGTTTGTATTCATTTTTTAGCCTCCTTTTGCAGATAGTATGCACATTAAAAAATTTTTTATTCATACAAAACTTTTTGATCCACGTTGTTTTCTATTGAATAAAATGTTAGAATAGAAATGTTGAAAATTTTAAGAGGTGAGTAAATTTTTGAATGAACATAAAAAAATAGTAAAATATCGCAAACCGTTCAACATAAATATTGGCGTAATCATTTTTATTATTATTTTCATATATCTGGTTTTTAATGTCTTTTCTTACATTACAACAACACACATTTCCGTTTATGAAGTGGAACAGGGAACCATGGCAGAAAATAATGTTTACCGTGGTCTGGTTCTTCGCGATGAAACAATTGTTACATCACAATATACCGGTTCGCTGAATTATTATGTACGGGAATCTTCGAGAGTCGGATACGGCGATCTGATCTGTTCCGTTGATGAAAGTGGAAGTGTTTCCCAAAAGATCAATGATGTCAGTACAGATGCTTCTAATCTGGATGCCGAGGGACTCTTAGAAATTGAAAATGATATTTCCGATTATGAAAATTCCTATCAGTCACAGACATTTTATAATACTTATTCATTTAAAGAAAATATTGATTCTGCACTGAATGAAGCATTAAGTCTGGAGGCTTTAAACGGATTGGCTGACTATACATCTGCCGGTGGTGGTTCTTCCTTTCATACAGTCACAACTGATACCCCCGGAATCCTTGCTTATTATACGGACGGATTTGAAAACACAACGACAGATAATTTTTCAAAAGAACAGTTTGATGAAGCTGCTTATCAGCGAAATAATTTAAAACAGAATACATCCGTTACCACCGGAGATGCTCTATATAAACTGATCAGTAACGAAGAATGGCAGATTATCGTTCCCATTGCAGATACGCTTGCAAATGAACTTCAGGATGATAATACTCTGAAACTTAAGTTTATAAAGGACGGAAAAACAGCATACGCTACCTATGTGATCACAGAAAAGGGTGGTGAAAAATATCTGATTTTAACACTTCGCAATTCTCTGGTACGTTATGCAAAGGATCGTTTTCTGGAAATTGAGCTGCTGCTTACTGAACAGACCGGACTTAAAATTCCAAATTCTGCTATTACCGAAAAAGAATTCTACACCATACCGATCAGCTACTTTATGAAAGGTGGAGATTCTGATGCCGATGGACTGCTTGTTTCGTCCACAAATAAAAATGGAAAAACAACGACTGAATTTGTTTCCACAACCGTCTATTATACAACGGATGATTATTACTATATAGACAGTGAAAATGTCACTGCCGGAGACATTCTGGTAAAACCGGATTCAAATGAAACTTACCGGGTCGGATCAGACACTGCAACACTAAAAGGTGTCTATAATGTCAATAAAGGTTACGCTGTTTTCAAACAGATTGATATACTCTATCAGAGTAAAGAATATACCATCGTAAAAACAGGAACTTCCTATGGAATTTCTCTTTACGACCATATAGCCTTAGACGGAGCGAAGATCAATGAAAATGATTTGTTAAAATAACGGAGGAAAAATTAATGTTAAAAGAAAATCTTGCAAATGTAGAGAAAAATATTGAACAGGCTTGTAAAAATGCCGGTCGAAACCGTAATGAAGTAACCCTGATCGCAGTAAGCAAAACAAAGCCTGTCGAGATGTTACAGGAAATCTATGATGAAAATATCCGTGATTTTGGTGAAAATAAAGTCCAGGAGCTCTGCAGTAAAATGGAACAGCTTCCATCGGATATCCGCTGGCATATGATTGGGCATCTTCAGCGCAACAAGGTAAAATATATCGTCGGAAAAGTTGAACTGATTCATTCCGTAGATACATACCGCCTTGCAGAAGAGATTAATATTCAGGCAAAAAAACAGAATGTGATCGTCCCGATTCTTGTCGAAGTCAATATCGCGCATGAAGAGTCTAAATTTGGTATTTCCGCAGAAGATGCCATCCTTCTTGTGGAAGAGATTTCCAGGCTTGAAAACATTCGTATCAAAGGACTTATGACGATTGCACCTTATGTTGAGAACCCAGAGGATAATCGCCTATATTTCAGAAAAATAAAACAATTATCTGTTGACATAACAAATAAAAACATAGATAATGTATCTATGGAAATTCTGTCTATGGGAATGACAGGCGATTACATGGTTGCAATCGAAGAGGGTGCTACCATGGTACGTGTTGGAACCGGAATTTTCGGTGAAAGAAATTATAAACAGGAGTGAGAACATGGGAGTTCTTGATAAATTTTTAAATGCAATGCGTCTGAATCCGGATGATGATGACGATTTTTACAACGAAGACTATGATTATGATGACGATTATACAGAGGACGAGCCAAAACAGACATTTCATCGTGAAAAAAAACGTGATGCTGTAGAAAAAGATTATGATTCGGAACGTTCAAAAGACACTTCAACAAAATCCACCTCAAAGGTTACGCCGATCCGGCCAGCGAAAAAGCAAGCCGGTCCTGGTGGTATGAAAGTATGTGTGATCAAACCTACTTCCGTGGAGGATGCAAGGGAGATTACAGAGACTTTACTGGAAAATCGTACTGTCGTGCTCAATGTAGAAGGTCTTGACGTTGAGATTGCACAGCGTATTATTGATTTTACATCCGGTTCATGTTTTGCGATCAGTGGTAATCTGCAGAAGATTTCAAATTATATCTTCATTATCACACCGGCATCCGTAGATATTTCCGGGGATTTTTTAAGTTTAATGGATTCATTTGAGACAAGGGGTATTCAGACTGATTTTTAATTATGAATGAGCAGGATCTTTGTAAAAAACGCCTGTTAGATCTTTCAAGACAGGCTGATCGGAAGGGAATCGTTTTATTCAGCGATTTCCTTAATTTAAATGAAATGAATATTTACCACCAGTGCCAATCAGAATTTGTAACAAGGACGGAAAGCTATGGCGGTATACCTTATGCAGAGCGTCAGATAATTGCTTTTATTCCTGATGCTCTTTATTATGAGTGGCAGTTTCCAATTGCATATCTTGAGATTGTTCCATCTTATCCAAAGTTTGCAGAAAAATTAGGACACAGGGATATTTTAGGTTCTATGATGAATCTTGGTGTTGACCGCTCAAAATTAGGCGATATTGTAATCTGTGAGGACAAATATTTTTTAATCTGTGAGGAGAGCATGGCGCCTTATTTTATGGAGAATCTTGATAAAATACGTCATACAGTTGTAAAGCTATCTCCTGTGTCAGCAGATGCGTTAGGACAGCAGCAGAAATTCGAAGAGAAAGACGGGATCATCACTTCGAACCGTTTAGACAGCATGATCGCATGTGTCTACAAATTTTCCAGAAGCCAGGCATTGGAATTTTTCAAGGCAGAAAAAGTATTTGTGAATGGCAAATGTGTTCAGAATCCATCCTACCGCTGCAGGGAAGCAGATATTATCTCGGTGCGTGGTTATGGCCGTTTTGTTTTTGAGCGGGAGATGGGCGAAACAAACAAAGGAAGAATGAAAGTTCGCTATAAATTATATGGATAAGTGAGGGCTATCGTTATGGCAAAAGATTTACCGGTAACTTTAGATGGAAAAGTGATCTATCACATCAAACTGACAGATTCCTTTCAGGGGCTGGCAGAGGAGTTAAAGCAGCTTGGATATCAGGCTGACCAGAAAATCTGTATTATTTCAGATTCGAATGTTGCAAAACTTTATGCAGAGACTGTGAAAAATATCTTAACAAAAAGCTTTCCACAGATTTTCTGTTATGAATTTCAGGCGGGGGAAGCGAGCAAAAATACAGATACCGTCAATGGTGTTTATGAATTTTTAATACAGAATCATTTTGACCGGCATGATCTTATGATTGCATTAGGCGGAGGCGTTGTAGGTGATCTCACCGGATTTACAGCAGCAACCTACCTGCGCGGCATTGATTTTATCCAGGTACCGACTTCACTTCTTTCCGAGGTTGACAGCAGCATTGGCGGCAAGACCGGTGTTGATTTTATGCAGTATAAGAATATGGTCGGGGTCTTCTATCAGCCGAAACTTGTATATATGAACTTAAATGTTTTAAAAACATTGCCAAAAGACCAGCTTATCTCTGGTTTTGGAGAGATTTTAAAACATGGTCTGATCAGAAACCACGATTATTTTCTGTGGATGAATGAACATGAGAAAGAAATTCTCGCATTAGATTATAACACTCTGGAGGAAATGGTCTATCAGAGCTGTCTGATCAAACGGGATGTGGTTGAACGTGATCCAAAGGAAAAGGGGGAACGTGCGCTGCTTAATTTCGGGCATACCATCGGACATGCTGTGGAGAAGCTTTCGGATTTTGGATTGTCACATGGTGTCTGTGTAGGACTAGGCATGGTTGCAGCCTCTTATATTTCCTGTCAACAGGGAAATCTCACGAAAGAGCAGCTTTCTTTTATCGAGGAGACATTAAAGCATTTTGGATTGCTGGTCCGTGTATCCGGACAGAATCCGGATGATGTATTAAGAACAACGAAGCTGGATAAAAAAATGGTTGGAAACCAGATTAAGTTTATCCTGTTAAAGACACCGGGAGATGCCTATATTGAAAAAAATCTGACCGATGAACAGATTTTGGAAGGAATATTTTATATTTATGGAAAAGAAAACTAATACTTTAAAAAAAGCACTGACAGGAATCATCCTGTCGGTCATTCTGATCGTGATCGATCAGGTCACAAAATTAATGGCAATCCATGGATTAATGAATCAACAGCCATTCGTGATCTGGGATGGAGTTTTTGAGTTACATTATCTTGAAAACCGTGGAGCTGCATTTGGAATCTTACAGGGAAAGAAGATCTTTTTTGTGTTTTTTACGCTGATCGTACTCTGTCTGATCGCGTATCTTTACTTGAAACGTATTCCAGACGAGAAAAAGTTCCGTCCGATGGACGGTATCTGTATCCTGTTTTTTGCCGGAGCATTGGGAAACTTTATTGACCGTGTTTTCCGCAATTACGTGGTCGATTTCTTTTATTTTAAACTGATCGATTTTCCGGTTTTTAATGTAGCGGATATATATGTGACAGTCGCAGCGTTTGCAATGATCATTCTCGGATTGTTTTATTATAAAGAGGAGGACTATAATAAAATTTTTCATGATTAACGTTCTGCACAGCAAATATGCAGACCTGCTGAAAAATAAGGATCAGTGATATGCAAAAAGAAACATTTGAAGTAGAATACGAATATGAGGGCGAGCGTCTGGATAAGTATGTAAGTATCCTTTTTCCAGAGCAATCGCGCTCTTTTTTTCAGAAATTAATTAAAGATGGAAATGTCTCTGTCAATGACAAGGTTCAGAAGGCAAATTACCGGCTAAAAACCGAAGATCTGGTGACGGTAGAAATCCCGGATGCTGTAGAGACACAGATTCTTCCGGAAGATATCCCGCTGGACATTCTTTACGAGGATGATGATCTTTTAGTGGTCAATAAACCGAAGGGAATGGTCGTGCACCCATCAGCAGGTCATTACAGTGGCACACTGGTCAATGCGATTATGTATCACTGCAAGGATAGTCTTTCCGGTATCAACGGAGAAATACGCCCGGGAATCGTACACCGTATTGATATGGATACCACAGGCTCTCTGATTGTCTGCAAAAATGATGAGAGTCATGTTTTTATTGCAGAACAGATCAAAGAACACAGTGTAAACCGCAGATACCGGGGAATCGTCTATGGCGTTGTCAGGGATGATGAGGGAACGATCCATGCTCCGATTGGAAGACATCCGGTTGACCGCAAGAAAATGGCCATCAATGAAAAAAATGGAAAAGATGCAATCACACACTATAAAGTCTTAGAGCGTTTTGATAAATATACTTACATGGAATTTAAGTTAGAAACCGGAAGAACGCACCAGATCCGTGTTCACATGGCAAGTATTGGGCACCCATTATTAGGAGATACGCTTTAGTAGAATCGAAGAAAGAGGTAATGAATATGCTAAAGAAAACCATTCGTCCGGAATTCCTAAATCGTATTGACGAAACAATCATGTTCCTTCCGCTGACGGAAACTGAAATCAGGCAAATTGTACTCTTACAAATCAAAGGTGTACAAAAGATGCTTGCAGAAAACGGAGTTGAACTGGAAATGACAGATGCTGCTTTAAGTTTCTTATCCCAAGTAGGATATGATCCTGAATTTGGAGCCCGTCCAGTAAAAAGAGCTATCCAGCGTTATTTACTGAACGATCTGTCGAAAAAGTTATTGTCTCAGGAAGTCGACAGAAGCAAAGCAATCATTGTTGACTCAAACGGAGACGGAT
>OGMI01000059.1_pt1 | contig 103872 bp, 78 predicted proteins | sample 1573201 | NCBI WGS metagenome assembly OGMI01 (sample SAMEA2582012, study PRJEB24529) | metagenome | biome: Human gut stool | place: China | collected 2011
ACGACAAGCCCATTGGCAGAATTAAGTATGCACTAAATTAATTCCGCCAACAGGTTATTTATTTAAAATAGGCTGTATCTTGTTCTCCAATTTATCTTGTTCCCGATCGTAGATATAATAACTGACGGGACCCTTTATCCAAATATTGCCTGCCGCATCTTCTGCGATAGATTCAATGTCATTGTTGTAAGCCCCTAATTGGGTCGTTGTGTATTTCTTGAACTGATAACCATCGTATCTGTTCAGACCGTTGAGCGTGGCAAACCACATGAAGCCATACCGGTTGCGCAGGACAGACCGTACATAATTATCCGAAATCCCGGACTTCACATCAAGATTTCTAAAGTTTAATCCGTCGTGCGCATATACAAGCCCACAGACAAAACACATCAAAATCAGGAGCAAGTTCTTTTTCATCATATCAGTATTAGGTTTAACGCTGCAAAGTTATAAAAATCAAATGGGATAATAGAGGCAAACACTATCCCAAATGAGTAAAAACACTTCCCAAATTGATAAATACACAATACGGATAGTCTGATAATCAATTGAAGAAGCCGATTTATATCTTTCCTCATACATTTGCCAGCACAAAAAGAACCGAATTTAAATTTAATGAATAACATGAAGAATACCCTTGTAACCCTATGTCTTTCCGCAGTACTCTGCGGTGCGTGTTGTACAGAAACGCAACAGCAGGCATCTCCCTTTGTACAAGTTGAAAAGGGAATGTTTGTCCGTGATGGCAAACCTTATAAATATATCGGTGCCAACTTTTGGTATGGAGGCATTCTTGCTTCCGAAGGTGAAGGAGGAAATCGTGAACGCTTGGTTCAGGAACTGGATTCCTTAAAGAGTATAGGTATAGACAATTTAAGAATACTGGTAGGCAGCGACGGTGCCCGTGGAATTACCTCGAAAGTAGAGCCTACGCTCCAGACAGCACCGGGTGTTTACAACGATACCATTCTTGCCGGGCTGGACTTTCTTCTTTTTGAAATGAAAAAAAGAGACATGCTGGCAGTTCTCTACCTGAACAATTCCTGGGAATGGAGCGGCGGGTATAGCCAATATCTGGAATGGGCCGGAAAAGGAAAAGCCCCTGTCCCAAGCATAGACGGATGGCCGGCATTCATGGATTATGTTAAGGAATTTCCAAACAACAAGAAAGCAAAATCACTTTTTGCCGACTATGTAAAGGATATCATTACCCGAATCAATAGGTATACAAACATAAGTTATGTGGAAGACCCCACAATCATGTCATGGCAGATAGGCAACGAACCTCGTGCGTTCTCGGGAGAAAACAAAGAGGCTTTCGCTATCTGGATGGCTGAGGTTAGTCGTTTCATCAAATCGCTCGACCGGAATCATCTGGTCTCAACAGGTAGCGAGGGCAAACATGGCTGTGAGGAAGACCTCGCCCTGTTCGAGCGAATCCATGCCGACAAGCACATTGACTATATGAACATTCATATCTGGCCCTACAACTGGGGATGGGCGCCGGCAGACAGTTTGTCGGAAAAGGCAGAGGCAGCGCAGTTGCAATCGAAACAATACATAGACGAGCATCTGGAAATAGCACAAAAATATGGCAAACCGTTGGTTTTGGAAGAATTCGGTTATCCAAGGGACGGGTTCCGGTTTGACAAATCAGCTACAACACAGGCACGAGATACCTACTATCAATACATATTCAGCCTGATAACCGATAGGACCGCGCAATCAGCCGGACTGGCTGGATGCAACTTCTGGGCATGGGGCGGACTGGCTGCCCCCAAGCACTTATATTGGCAAAGAGGAGATGACTATACGGGCGATCCGGCGCAAGAGCAGCAAGGCCTGAATTCGGTATTTATGTCCGACAGTACCACTATAGCCATTATCCGTACTGCCAACCAACAACTGAAACAACATTCATTTTAACTATTTATACCATGAACAGAAACAGAAAAATTTGGATTGCCGGCTTCATGCTGTACCTGTGTACCGCATCCATGTTTGCACAAATCCGCGGAAATGAAATCCGCGTGGTGGTCTCGCCCGATCTTTCGGACTGGACATACCGACTGAAAGAGAAATGTACTTTCACCATTCAGGTGTACAAAGCGCAGAATGTATTGCCCGATGTGAAAGTGGACTATGAACTAGGCCCTGAGTGGTATCCCACAGAAAAGAAAGATGGAGTATCACTGAAGGATGGAAAGCTGACTGTCAGCAGCAGCATGAACACTCCCGGTTTTCTTCGTTGCAAAGTGAAGGCATACGTTGGCAACAAGACATACGACGGCATGGCAACCGCCGCATACGCTCCGGAATCCATCCGGGCACATGCCGTAAACCCAAGCGACTTTGACAACTTTTGGGAAGGCACTTTGAAAGAAGCCCGCCAGGTACCTTTGTCTTCCACCATGGAACTGCTACCGTCACGCTGCACCGAAACGGTCAATGTCTATCAGGTCAGTTTCCAAAACATCCGTCAAGGCTCGCGTACTTTCGGTATTCTCTGCATGCCTAAAGCTTCCGGCAAGTATCCGGCACTGCTCCGTGTACCCGGTGCGGGAGTGCGTCCCTACTACGGCGATGTGGAAACAGCTGCCAAAGGTGCCATTACTTTGGAAATCGGTATTCATGGCATTCCGGTAACCATGCAACAGTCTGTCTATGACGAGCTGGCATACGGGGCACTTTACAATTATCAGTATCAAAATGATGACAATCGTAACTACAGTTATTACAAGCGTGTATTTGTGGGTGCCCTGCGGGCGGTCGATTTCATAACCTCTCTTCCCCAATACAACGGCAAAGCCTTGGGTGTAACCGGTTCCAGCCAGGGCGGTGCGTTGTCTATGGTTACAGCCGCATTAGACAAACGGGTTACGTTCTATGCCGCCATTCATCCTGCCATGTGCGACCATCGGGCACACTTGCAGAAGGTAGCCGGAGGCTGGCCGCATTATTTCTACTATTTCCCGACTCCTACCCCGCAACGAATCCAAACGGCAGATTACTATGACATGGTCAACTTTGCCCGCCGGATTACGGTACCCGGCTGGTTCAGTTGGGGATACAACGACGATGTGTGCCCACCTACTTCCACATACGCCGCTTACAACAGTATCACCGCCCCCAAGGAACTTCACCCCTATCTGGAAACCGGACACTACTGGTACCAGGAGCAATACGAACAATGGAGCCAATGGCTGTGGGCGCAAATGGGATTATAAACAAGAAACATTTAATTTTATAGAAAGACACAATATGAAAAGAAATCTTCAAAAAGGCATATTAGTCACCAGTGCTTGTGCCGCATTTTTATTGGGCAATGTACAGCAGGCTTACGCCGTTGCAGCAGATGCCATCGAGATTGTACAACAAAACAAGAAGATTGCCGGTACTGTGGTTGATCAAAACGGTGAAGCAGTAATCGGTGCCAATGTAATACAGAAAGGGACAACCAACGGAACCATCACCGACATTGACGGTAAGTTCACCTTGGAAGTGCCTGCAAAAGCCGTACTGACCGTCAGTTTTATCGGATATCAATCGCAAGAGGTAGCTTTAAAAGGAAACGAAACCCAACTTACGGTTACGCTCAAAGATGACACGGAAGTATTGGATGAAGTGGTAGTGGTGGGATATGGTACGATGAAGAAGAGAGATTTATCCGGTGCGGTATCTCAGATCAAGAGCGATGACCTGATGAAAGGAAATCCGACTGATTTAAGCCAAGGCTTGGCCGGTAAGGTAGCTGGTGTACAGATCAATGCCGCCGATGGTGCTCCCGGTGGTGGGGTAAGCATTCAGGTACGCGGAACCAACTCGTTCTCTACCAGTTCGCAGCCTTTGTTTATTGTGGACGGAGTTCCTTTTGACGCCGGTTCCACTCCAGCCAGCGATGCCAATCAGAACAGCAATAATACTTCAAACCCTTTGTCGTTCATCAATCCACACGACATTCAAAGCATTGAAGTGTTGAAGGATGCTTCCGCCACAGCCATCTATGGTTCACGTGGTGCCAATGGTGTGGTGATTATCACAACCAAACGGGGTGAGGCAGGTTATGAGCAAGTGGAATTTTCAAGTAATTTTTCTTTTTCACGCATAGCCAACAAAGTGAAGGTGCTTGATGCTGCGACTTACGCCAGCTATATAAACGAACAAGACCTGAACAGCTACCAATACGATGGCAAGCCTTATGCCCAACTGTCTTATCCCGGAATGTGGAGCTATCCTTCATTGCCCGACGGGACACTGGATTATGAAAACGGCAAATACCTGCCTTCTCCTGAAGATTACCGTAATCCGGGTTATTATACCGATGAATACGGCAACCAGACTTGGGTGGGAGGAGCCGACTGGCAAGACCTGATTTATCAGAACGGCTTTTCGCAAGAATACAACTTGAGTGTAAGCGGCGGTTCGGAAAAAGGATGGCATGCTTTCTCCGGTAACTTCCTGAATCAGGACGGTATTATCAAAGAATCCGGTTTTACCCGTTATGCGCTGCGTGCCAACATCGGTCGCAAAATGTACAAATGGCTGGAAATGGGAATGAACATAAACTTTACCCACACCGAAACCGATTTCAGCAAAACAAACTCCAATGACTATGGTGTAATTCGTTCGTCATTGATTTTCCCGCCCAATTACGATCCGACACACATGGACCAGACAACCAATGATGAATTGAGCTGGCTGGCATCCAATCCATACGCTTACATCAATGATACAAAGGACCACCTGAAGGCTATCAATGTATTCACGTCATCGTATGCAGAAGTCAAGTTGTTCCCGTTCTTGAAATTCCGTCAGAATTTAGGTATCAGTTATACCAACAACAATCGCGGTACTTACTTCGGTCAGCAAACCCAAGAAGGATCGGGACAGAACGGTATCAATGGTAAAGCGGGCCAGTCGGACAATTGGTACATGGGAATCACGACCGAATCATTGTTTACTTTTGACAAGACTTTCGGAGTGCATGGCATCAATGCCGTAGCAGGTTTCACCGCAGAAAAGACCAATTGGGGCAGTAAGTCAATGAGTGCCACCGGATTTCCCAATGACTTGACACAAGACTATGACATGAGCCTCGGTACCAAACCCGGCAAACTGCAAAGCGACCGTGGTGATGCGGCATTGGCTTCTTTCCTCGGCCGTATCAATTACACTTTGCTGGACAAGTATATCTTTACCGCCTCCTACCGTACCGACGGTTCCAGTAAGTTTACCGATGCTAACAAATGGGCCGGTTTCCTTTCAGGTGCCTTTGCATGGCGCATGAGCGAGGAGAAGTTTATCAAGAATTTGAACCTCTTCAGCAATTTAAAGTTCCGTGCCAGCTATGGTGAAACGGGTAATCAAGGTATCGGCAGCTATCGTACCCTGCCTATGCTGAGCGTTGCCAACTATCCGTTTGCCGGTGGCATCAACAGCGGTTTTGCCCAAGTGGATTGGCGCGGCCCGGTAGCCGATGACTTGCGTTGGGAAACGACCGCACAATACAATGTAGGTCTCGATATGGGTTTCCTGAACGGACGCATCAATCTGACGGTGGATTATTACCACAAGAAAACCCGCGACCTGTTGCAAGAAGTGAAGATACCTTTGAGTACGGGTTTTGCCAACATGATGGTAAACAGTGGCTATGTAACCAATGAAGGTCTGGAAATCTCAGGTAAATTCTACCTGTTGCAAAACACACCGTTGAAGTGGAACATTGATGCCAACATCTCTTTCAACAAGAACCAGATCGGCGGTTTGGAAGCCGACCAGTTCGCTACCCGCTTGTGGTATAAGGCCGACGAGGTGTTCTTACAACGCAACGGTTGCCCCATCGGTACCATATTCGGCTATGTAGAAGACGGCTTTTATGACAATCTGGCTGAAGTGATGGCCGACCCCGATCCCGCCGTTCGCGCCAAAGGACAGAAAATGATAGGCGAGATAAAGTATCGCAATTTCGATGATAATCCTGCCATCACCAATGCCGACCGTGTTATCATCGGCGACACGAATCCGGACTTTGTATATGGCATCACCAACAACTTCTCCTGGAAGAACTTCACATTGAGCTTCTTCTTCCAAGGTAGCCAGGGCAACGACATTTTCAACGGTAACTTGATGGATGTGAAAATGGGCAATGTAGCCAACATTCCGCAAGCCGCTTACGACACCCGTTGGACTCCTGAGACAACCGCAATCGCCCAATGGCCGAAAGCCGTATCAAGCTACGAACGCAATATGCTTATCAGCGACCGGTATGTGGAAGACGGCTCTTACCTGAAGTTGAAGAACCTGAACATTGGTTATAACTGGGCCAATCCTTTCAAGGGTATCAAGAACTTGAACTTTTATGCCAGTGCCACCAACTTGTTTACCATTACGGACTATAGCTGGTTCGACCCCGAAGTAAACGCCTTCGGTTCCGATGCTTCCCGTCGTGGAGTGGATATCTATTCTTATCCGAGCAGCCGGACTTATTCCATCGGAATGAAGGTCACTTTTTGATTGTGAGACATCAAATGCAAACAATAACTTAAAAGAAAAAGAACAATGAAATTCAACCATATATTTCTTAGTGTCGCTCTTTCTGCTGCCTTAATGGGTGGTTTTACATCTTGCGACGATTTTTTGGCCGAAGATCCGTACGCTTTCGTAGGTCCCGACCAGGTAGGCAATGACAATGCAGCCGTGAACCTTTGGGTGACAGGTGTATATAGTAAATGGGCCAATGATATGTTCCGTTGGCAGAACTTCCCCCGTGTCCTCGAAATGGACTGTGATTATACAAGCGGCCCCGACTGGGCGTTCAGCAACCTGGGAGCCGGAAACTTTCAGGGAGACGAAGTGGCCGATGCCGTTTGGAAAGGTTGCTACAGCTTAATCAACCGGGCCAATGTAGCTTTAAACTATGTGAACCAAATTACAGGAGCCGATGAAAAGGTCAAAGCCAACGCCATCGGAGAACTGAAATTCAACAAGGCTTTTGCCTACTTCATGCTCACCAAGGCATACGGCGACATCCCGATGTTCGATGTGGCTATCAGCGAAGGCGCTTCTTATGAACAGCCCCGCCGTCCTATTGCAGAGGTATATGCCGAAATCATCCGCTTGCTTGAAGAAGCCATTCCTGTGATGTACAAGAATACGGATGCCGATTTCCAGGAAGGGCATGTAGCACAGGGTGCCGCAGCCGGTCTCCTGGCCAAGGTGTATGCCACGATGGCTTCCGGTTCCATGACCGCCGGCGAAGAAATGATAGTAAAGACCGGTGCCAGCTATGAGTTCAACAACGGTGAGAAAGTGCTGGTTCTCCCCACGAGCAAGACTTTCAAAAAGACACAAGTCGCCGGATATGAAAGTTTCGACACCAAAGACTGTTACACCAAAGCCGCACAATATGCCAAGGACGTGATGGACGGAAAGTACGGCAGCTATGACTTGCTTCCTTATGATGAACTGTGGAAACGCAGCAACTATAACAAGACAGAGCACATGTTCATGCTGCAAACCTTGAACAACGACGAAGAGTATGGCAATACCATTCACCGTTGGTTCAGTGGAACGGAAAATGCCCAAGGTCTGATTCAGCAAGGCCAATGGATCGGCAACCGTTATCATTGGTACACACTGTTCGACAGCAAGGATTATCGTATCACCAAAGGTGTGAAACACCGTTTCCGCTATTCCTATCAAGCCAGCGACAATTACGGTTTCTATTATCCCAATACGCCTGAATACAAACTCATGGCAACCGGTTATGATGAAAACGGAAACAAGGTGGCAGACCCTGTGGCTCCCTACAACGACGGTGTGCAATACACCTTCAATGTAAGCAGCTCCACATTGGCTTACAGCACCAAGTATTCCGATGTAACCGACCCTACCGTAGAGCGTTCGGATGCCTACTGGCCGTTCCTGCGCTATGCCGATATCGTGCTGATTTATGCCGAAGCTATGTGCGAGTTGGGCAGCGGTGTCGATAGCGAAGCCATCAAAGCCCTGAATGCCATCCGCGCCCGTTCAAATGCCAATCCGGCTGTCACTTCGGGCAATGGTGCCATTGATTCGAAAGTCGCTTTACGTTCGGCTATCTTTGAAGAACGTGCCAAGGAACTGGCATTGGAAGGCGACCGCCGCTGGGACTTGATTCGCTGGGGACTGTATCTGGATGTCATGAACTCCATTGGCGGAACCAACGAAGACGGTACGAAAACCAACTACGATGAAGCATCGGTAAACAAACACCGTGAAACCAAGCACTTGCTTTTCCCCATCCCGTCGGCCGAGATTTCGACCAACGATGCCATTGACAGCAACAACCCGGGTTGGAGCTAAGCACATAGAAAAAGAATTGTCGTACAATCAAAAAACAAACAGAATATGAAAAGACTGAATATAGCTGTCTGCGGGCTGATGTTTGCCGCTGCCACAGCAATGCTGGTTTCTTGCCAGGATATAGTGACTTATAATGATGGATACGATGACGGAATGACTTCAAACGGTGTTCCATCCATCTCCGCCATTTATCGTGCCGACGATACGGAAATGACTGCTCCACTCACCGGAGCAGCCTTTGAAGACATGATTAAACTGACCGGCGAGAATCTAAGCCACGCAAAGAAGGTGATGCTGAATGATGTAGAGGTGGCGCTGAGCGAAGTCTATGCCACCACCCATGCCGTCTATTTTCCGATACCCCGCACCATCCCCGGTGAAGTGAACAACAAGCTTTACTATGAAACGGAATTGGGAAACACCTCGGTGGACTTTACGGTCCAGATTCCCGAAGTCAGTATCTCGGGATTGTATAATGAGTTTGCCCTGCCGGGCAGTTCCATCAAAGTAAACGGTGCTTATTTCGACCTCTATGGATTCGGGGGCGGTGAGGAATCCTCCACCATCACGATGAACGGAGTGGCCTTGGAAGTAGATTCATTGACCGAACAATATATGTCCATTGTCATACCCGAAAATACTTCGGATAACTCTACGATTGTTTTCTCTTGGGAAAGTGCAAGCGGAACAAAGACAGTCAGTGTTCCTTATCGCAATACAACCGGTATTCTTTGGAACCTGGACACTCCCGACGTCTACGGCTTCTGGGCGGGAACCGAACTGATTACTACCGGAAACGGTTCCAACGAACCCGCTTCTTTGAACGGTTCTTATTTCCGCGTCAAAGGATCGTATGCCGCATGGAGTTGGAACAGCCTGTTGTGCGGAGGATGTGACATCCCGGCCGAAGCCGCCGCCAATCCTTCGGACTATTGGTTCAAGTTCGAAGTAAACTCCGCCAACGGCAATCCGTTCTACGATTCCGCTTCTGTCGGTTATCTCATTCAGCTGAACGGAGGGCAATATGCCTGGAATCCCTCTGCCAACGGAAGTTTTAATACTTATGGCAACTGGTGTACCGTTCGGTTGGAGCTGTCGGAAGTGGCTACCAATGGAATCAACGCCGGATGGAACAATCTCTTCTGGATTATGCAGCCCAACTCGGACTGGAACACAGATCATAGTTTTGCCAATATCCGAATCGAGAAAAAACAATAAGCCATGATAAAAGATATAAGAATGATGATAACAATCGTGGTGCTGGCAGGCGGAATGCTTGCCTGCACTAGCCCACACACGTCCTCGGGGCGTACTCCCGAAGCTGAGCAGATGCTTACGGAACTGAAAGAAGTCTCTCGGCAGAACCATTTCCTGTTTGGTCATCACGACGATCCTGTATATGGCATCGGCTGGGACGGAGACGAGAACCGCAGCGATGTGAAAAGCGTATGCGGAGATTACCCCGCCATGATGTCCTTTGACTTGGGACGCATTGAACTGGGCGGCGACAAGAACCTGGACAATGTTCCCATAGAACGCCTTCGCCGCGAAATCATCGCGCAGTATGAACGCGGCGGCATGGTGTCGCTCAGCTGGCATACGGACAATCCTGTTACAGGGAAAGACGCTTGGGATGTAAGCGACTCTACCGTTGTGGCCTCGGTGCTGCCGGGAGGAGCGCAACATGATAAGTTCATGGGCTGGATGGGCACAATAGCCGATTTCATGAACTCGCTCACCACAAGCGACGGACGGAAAGTGCCCGTTCTGTTCCGCCCGTGGCACGAACATACGGGAAGCTGGTTCTGGTGGGGACAGGCCCTGTGCAGCGCCACCGAATACAAAGCCTTGTGGCGCATGACTTATGAATTCATGCAGCAGAAAGGTGTGAAGCATTTGCTTTATGCCTATTCGCCGGGCACGGAACCGAACAATACCGCCGAATATCTGGAACGCTATCCCGGAGACGACATCATCGACCTGATAGGTTTCGACACGTACCAGTTCGACCGCCGGGAATATCTGAACAATATGGAAAAGGCGCTGACCATACTGACGGAAGTAGGACAATCGCACGATAAGCCGACCGCCGTTACCGAAACGGGATACGAAGCCGTGCCCGACTCTACCTGGTGGACGGAAACGCTGATGCCGGTCATTAGCAAGTATCCCATAAGCTACGTATTGGTGTGGCGCAACGCACGCGAACGCCCCAACCATTACTATGCCCCTTACCCCGGACAAGCTTCGGCCAATGACTTCGTGAAGTTCCATGCCGACCCGCGCACGCTGTTCGTCCGTGATATGAAAACAAAGAAATAACAACCCTTTAAATAAACGAGAAGATATGAATTTTGAAGATAAAGTAAAACAATTGTTCGATGAGCACGAAGTGTTGCTCTCACGTCGTAATGAACCGCAGGAAAAAGAAAACGGCATTATCACCCGTTATAAGCATCCGATACTGACCGCCGCACACACGCCCGTGTTTTGGCGTTATGATTTGGACGAGAAGACCAACCCCTACCTGATGGAACGCATCGGAATGAATGCTACCCTGAATTCGGGCGCCATCAAGTGGAACGGAAAGTATGTGTTGGTGGTACGCGTGGAAGGAGCCGACCGCAAGTCTTTCTTCGCCGTGGCCGAAAGCCCCAACGGTATTGACAACTTCCGCTTCTGGGACTATCCCGTCACGATGCCCGAAGATGTGATTCCTGCCACCAACATTTACGATATGCGTCTCACGGCGCACGAAGACGGCTGGATATACGGCATTTTCTGTGCCGAACGCCACGATCCGTCCGCTCCGGCAGGCGACTTGTCATCGGCTACCGCCACCGCCGCCATCGCCCGTACCAAGGACTTGAAGAATTGGGAGCGCCTGCCCGACCTGAAGACGCGCAGCCAACAGCGCAACGTGGTGCTGCATCCCGAATTTGTGAACGGCAAGTACGCACTATATACCCGCCCGCAAGACGGATTCATCGATGCGGGAAGCGGAGGCGGAATCGGCTGGGCGTTGGTGGACGACATGACCCAAGCGGAAGTAACCGAGGAAACCATCATCGACCAACGCTATTACCACACCATCAAGGAAGTGAAGAACGGCGAAGGTCCCCATCCCATCAAGACTCCCCAAGGCTGGCTGCATCTGGCGCACGGCGTGCGCAGTTGCGCCGCAGGTTTGCGCTATGTGTTGTATATGTACATGACCGCTTTGGACGACCCCACCCGTGTGATAGCCTCGCCCGCAGGCGCTTTCATGGTACCCGAAGGCGAGGAACGCGTGGGCGATGTATCCAATGTGCTGTTCACCAACGGATGGATTGCAGACGAGGATGGAAAAGTGTTCATCTATTATGCTTCCAGCGATACCCGAATGCATGTGGCGACTTCTACCGTCGATCGGCTGGTGGACTATTGCATGAACACGCCCCAAGACGGATTCTGTTCATCGGCTTCGGTAGAGACCTTGAAAAAACAGATAGAAAAGAACCTTCGGCTGATGCGGGAATAACAAACGCCCGACAAGCACCGCTGACAATCGTCGATAGTGCTTTTTCTTTGGAAAAAGCACTGTTGACACCAATCGACAGCACTTTTTCTTCAGAATAAGCACTGTTTACTCAGTCGATAGAGCTTTTTCTTCGGAAGAAGCACTGTTTACTCAGTCGATGACACTTTTTCTTCGGAAGAAGCACTATCGACACCGATAATCATCCATAAAAATCGAATCACCATGATAATGCTCAAAGAAAAGATAGGTTACGGACTGGGAGACATGGCCTCGTCCATGTTCTGGAAGCTCTTCGGTTCCTATCTCATGATATTTTATACCGACGTGTTCGGAATGCCTGCCGCCGCGGTAGGCACCATGTTCCTGGTCACCCGAGTATGGGATTCCGCCTTCGATCCCGTAGTCGGCATCCTGGCAGACCGCACCCATTCGCGCTGGGGCAAGTTTCGTCCCTACCTGCTGTTTCTTGCCGTGCCGTTCGCGCTCATCGGCATCCTTACGTTTACCACTCCGCAATGGAGCCTGACCGCCAAAATCATCTATGCCTATGCCACTTACTCACTGATGATGATGGTCTATTCTGCCATCAATGTGCCCTATGCCTCCCTGCTGGGAGTCATCAGTGCCGAGCCGCACGACCGCAACCTGCTGGCCGTCTATCGCATGCTGTTCGCCTACCTGGGCAGCTTCATCGCCCTGTTGCTCTTCATGCCCATGGTGAATGCGTTCAGCCGGGGGCATAGCGAACAATACGGCTGGATGATGGCGGTGGTGGTGATAGCCGTGGCGTGCGCCGCTTTGTTTTATGGCTGTTTCGCCCTGACCCGCGAACGGGTGAAACCGATAAAGGAGGTGCAAAACCCGTTAAAAGAAGACTTAAGGGATTTGTTTCACAACCGCCCTTGGTGGATATTGCTGGGCGCGGGCATTGCCGCCCTGGTGTTCAACTCCATCCGCGACGGTGCCACGGTGTACTATTTCAAATATTTCATCGTCGAAGAGAACCATGAAACGGTTTCCCTGTTCGGACTGTCCTTTGTGCTGAGCGGGCTTTATCTGGCCGTCGGGCAAGCCGCCAATATCATCGGCGTGATGCTTGCCGCTCCCGTGAGCAACCGCATCGGAAAGAAGAAGACCTATATGTGGGCCATGATATGGGCCACGCTGCTCAGCATCGTGTTCTACTGGTTCGACCGCGACGACATCGCATTGATATTCACCTTCCAGGTACTTATCAGCATCTGTGCAGGCAGCATTTTCCCGTTGCTTTGGAGCATGTATGCCGATTGTGCGGACTACTCGGAACTGAAGACAGGCAACCGCGCCACGGGTCTTATCTTTTCGTCATCGTCCATGAGCCAGAAGTTCGGTTGGGCCATCGGGAGTGCCGTTACAGGCTGGTTGCTTGCCTATTTCGGTTTCCGGGCCAATGCCGTGCAAAACGAGCAGGCCATTCAAGGCATTAAAATGTTTCTGAGTTTCCTGCCTGCCGTGGGAACCGTGCTGAGTGTCACGTTCATCAGTCTCTATCCGCTGTCCGAGAAGAAAATGAAGGAAATCACGGAAGAGCTGGAAGAACGAAGAAGAAATTAATATTTGATTATGAAAAAGAGAATGGAAACAACGATATTTCAACTCAAGAAAGAGGTGGAGGAAATACTTACCACCAACATCCTTCCCTATTGGATGGATAAAATGACAGACGTACAACATGGCGGATTCTATGGTCGCATCAATGGACAGGAGGTATTGATGCCCGAAGCCGAGAAAGGAGCCATCCTGAACGCACGTATTCTTTGGACTTTCTCTTCGGCCTATCGTCTGTTGCACAAGCCAGAATACCTGGAAACCGCCACCCGTGCCAAACGCGAAATCATCGACCGGTTCTACGACAAGGAGTTTGGAGGAATCTATTGGAGCATCAGTGCCGAAGGCCGTCCGCTAGACACCAAGAAGCAAATCTATGCCATCGGGTTTGCCATCTACGGGCTCAGCGAATACCATCGTGCCACGGGCGACAGCGAAGCATTGGAATATGCCATCCGTCTGTTTCACGACATCGAGGCGCACAGCTTCGACCGAAAGAAAAACGGATATTGCGAAGCGCTGACCCGCGAATGGGAAGAAATGGCCGACATGCGCCTCAGCGACAAGGATGCCAACGAGCGAAAGACCATGAATACCCATCTGCACATCCTGGAGCCGTACACCAATCTGTTCAGGGTATGGAAGGACGATTACCTGAAGCGTCAGCTGCACAACCTCGTCCGCTTGTTCATCGACCGCATACTGGACACGGAGACATCGCATCTGCAACTCTTCTTCAATGACGACTGGGAGAGCCCATACCGCATCATCTCCTACGGACACGACATTGAAGCGTCCTGGCTTCTTCACGAAGCCGCCCTGGTGCTGGGTGACAAAGCACTGTTGGACGAAGTAGAGCCTCGCGTCGTTGACATTGCCGAAGCGGCAACCGAAGGTTCCCTGACCGGTGCAGGCATGCTATACGAGCAGCATGTGGACACGGCTTCGATAGACGCCGACCGCCATTGGTGGGTGCAGGCAGAGGCCATTGTGGGCTATATCAATTTATACCAGCATTTTGACGACAGGTTGTCTTTGTCTCGTGCCGTGCAGTGTTGGGAGTTCGTCAAACGCCACTTGATAGACCGTGAGAATGGCGAATGGTACTGGAGCCTCCGGGCCGACGGCAGCGTGAACCGCAATGAAGACAAAGCGGGATTCTGGAAATGTCCTTATCACAACGGACGCATGTGTATGGAAATAATAGAAAGATTTGTTTGAAAACCGCCGATCGTTCGTTATTTTTGAGAACGATTTTAAACATCGAAAGAATATGAAAAGAATAATCATAGCGCTTTGTTTGCTGTCCCTCGTCGGGGGACGCTTGTCGGCCAAAGTGGTGTTGCCCGAAATTCTGAGCGACCATGCGGTATTGCAACAACAGACAGAAGTAAACCTGTGGGGCAAGGCAACCCCGAACACTACGGTCAGCGTAACGCCTTCATGGAACAATCGGACGATAACCGCCCGCTCCGATGCCGAGGGAAAATGGCAGGTGAGCATACAGACTCCTGCCGCCGATTTCACTCCGCACAGCATCGAGTTTTCAGATGGAGAAATAACTCGCATCCAAAACATACTAATTGGTGAAGTTTGGTTCTGCTCTGGACAATCGAATATGGAAATGCCGCTGAACGGTTTCTGGAATTGTCCGATAGAGCATGCTAACGAAACGATAGCCACCTCTGGCGAATGGAACGCTATTCGTATGGCTACCATTCCCAAGACCGGTGCATTGACTCCCCAAGAACATGTAGCGGGTAGTTGGAAAGAAAGCAATCCTTTCAACGCACCTTATTTCAGTGCAACCGCTTTCAACTTTGCCAGGATGTTGCACCGGGTGCTTCGTGTACCAGTAGGCATTATCTCGTGCGCTTGGGGTGGCTCGCGTGTAGAAGGCTGGCTGCCTCGTGAGGTAGTGGAAGGTTTTCGGGATGTTGACTTAAAAAAGGAAATCAAGAAGCCAGAAAAAGGGAAAGAATGGGATTACTACACACCGACAGTTATGTATAACGGCATGCTAAAGCCCCTTCAACGCTATACCATTCGTGGATTTCTTTGGTATCAAGGAGAATCGAACGTAGGTAAAGAGAAAACATATGTCGAACGTCTGCGAATCATGGCTGAGCTTTGGCGCAAAGAGTGGGGAAAGGGAGAACTTCCTTTTTATTTGGTAGAAATTGCTCCATATGATTATGGTGAAGGAATCAGCGGAGCATTATTACGCGAAGCACAGTTCCAAGCATCTTCTCTCATTCCCAATAGCGGTATGGTATGTACTAACGATTTGGTTTATGCCTACGAAAAGTCGCAAATTCATCCCTGCCAAAAAGAAGAAGTGGGCAAACGATTGGCTTATCTTGCACTGAACAAGACCTATCAGTATGGAAGCATAGCCTGCGAATATCCTTCTTATTGGAACATGAGTATACAAAGTGACACAGTAGAACTGACTTTTCACCATGCAGATGAAGGACTGAGTCCGTGGAAAGATATAAAAGGTTTCGAGATAGCCGGAGCAGATAAAGTGTTTTATCCGGCCGTAGCCGTTCTCGTCCCTGAAAAGAAAACCATCCGGGTACATTCGGATAAAGTGAAACATCCGGTGGCTGTGCGTTATTGCTTTCATAACTTCCAACCCGGCAATTTAAAGAATCATCGCGGTATGCCCGTCATTCCATTCAGAACAGATCATTGGTAAACAAATAAATTAAACCAGCATGAAAAATATATTAGTAGCAACAGTATTATCTCTCAGTATGGCAACAAACGTATGTGCCCAAGTGCAACCGGCCATTCCTTCGGATGCCCGGATAGAAAAGAAAGTGGAATCTCTTCTGAAAAAGATGACCCTGGAAGAGAAAGTAGGACAGATGTGTGAAATTACCATCGATGTAATAACCGATTTCAACAGCCCGAATGACTTTAAGTTGAGCGAAGCCTTGCTCGATACCGTCATCGGGAAATACAAAGTAGGTTCCATCCTGAATGTTCCCCTCAGTGTGGCACAGACCAAAGAAAAGTGGGCGGAAACTATTCGCCAAATCCAAGAAAAGTCATTACAAGAGATTGGTATCCCTTGTATCTATGGTGTAGACCAAATTCATGGTACAACCTATACCCTTGACGGTACCCTCTTTCCACAAGGAATTAACATGGCGGCCACCTTCAACCGCGAACTGGTACGCCGTTCGTGCGAAATATCTGCCTACGAGACAAAAGCCTGTTGTATCCCTTGGACATATGCTCCTGTTATGGACCTGGGACGCGATCCGCGCTGGCCGCGTATGTGGGAAAGCTATGGTGAGGACAGTTACGTCAATGCCCAAATGGCCGTCGAAGCAGTAAAAGGATTCCAAGGAGAAAATCCGAATCGAATAGACAAGTACCATGTGGCAACCAGTTTGAAACATTTTATGGGGTATGGCGTACCTGTTTCGGGCAAAGACCGTACTCCCTCTTCCATTTCGGAAATTGATTTGCGCGAAAAACATTTCGCTCCTTTTTTGGAGTGTATCCGCAACGGTGCGCTAACTCTCATGGTCAATTCGGGTGTGAACAACGGAATGCCTTTTCACGCCAATAAGGAACTGCTCACTGGATGGTTAAAAGAGGATTTGAACTGGGATGGCATGATTGTAACAGACTGGGCCGATATTAACAATCTTTGTACCCGCGATCACATTGCCGCCACCAAGAAAGAAGCCATCAAGATTGCCATCAACGCGGGTATTGATATGTCCATGGTTCCTTATGAGGTGAGTTTCTGTACGTGGCTGAAAGAACTAGTGGAAGAAGGTGAGGTATCGATGAGTCGTATTGATGATGCTGTGCGCCGTGTGCTCCGCTTAAAGTACCGTTTGGGGTTGTTTGAAAATCCTTATTGGAATATTGAAGAATACAATAAGTTTGGCAGCAGTGAATTTGCCCAAGTAGCACAAAAGGCAGCCGAAGAGTCATTGGTACTATTGAAGAATGAAGAAAATGTACTTCCCTTAGCTCAAGGAAAAACAATTTTACTAACCGGACCCAATGCCCATTCCATGCGTTCACTAAATGGAGGATGGTCATATTCCTGGCAAGGTGACAAGGCCGATGAATGTGCAGAAGCTTATCATACCATTTACGAAGCCTTATGCAATAAATATGGCAGAAATCATATTATTTATGAACCAGGCGTTACCTATGTCACCGGGAAAGGCTCTCTGTGGTGGCAGGAGAACCAACCGGAAATAGAGAAGGCAGTACAAGCAGCTAGTAAAGCGGACATTATCATCGCCTGCATCGGAGAGAACTCTTATTGTGAGACACCGGGTAATCTGACTGATTTAAATCTTTCAGGTAACCAAAAAAAATTGATAAAAGCTTTGGCTAAAACAGGGAAACCGATTGTCATGGTGCTGAACGAAGGTCGTCCGCGTATTATCAATGAAATTGTTCCGCTAGCAAAAGCTGTGGTACATATCATGTTGCCTGGCAACTATGGGGCTGACGCACTTGCAAACCTACTGGCAGGTGATGCGAATTTCAGCGGTAAATTGCCGTTCACTTATCCTCGTTTGATTAACTCACTAGCTACTTATGACTACAAGCCTTGTGAAAACATAGGCCAAATGGACGGAAATTACAACTACGATGCTGTAATGGATGTACAATGGCCATTCGGTGCCGGACTGAGCTATACTACTTACCGTTACAGCAACTTCCGTGTGAACCGTTCTTCTTTCACCGCTGATGATGAACTTGTTTTCAGTATTGATGTGACCAACACAGGCAAGATGGCAGGAAAAGAAAGCGTGCTTCTCTGCTCCAGTGACTTGGTGGCCAGTCTTACGCCTGACAACATCCGTTTGCGCGGATTCGAAAAAGTCTCGTTGCAACCGGGCGAGACCCGGACAGTCAATCTGAAATTGAAAGGCAGCGACCTCGCCTTTGTAGGTTACGACGGAAAATGGATACTCGAAAAAGGAGAATTCAGAATGACTTGCGGCAGTGAGCAAATCATAATTCAATGCAGCGATACGAAGAAATGGGAAACTCCTAATAAATAATTTTTAGCGACAATATCATAAGCCCCCAATTACCAGACACAGTACGATGCAGGATGGGCATGTGCTATTTTGCCAAGAACGTGATGGGGTCTTTAAAGAGACTTTATTTTACTCTAACCGAACTTCGTCATCATAAGAGGCTATATCTGTTAGCCTCTATGTGTGGCGAAATATTTATTTAGCCGACACTAAATAAAAATCTATGACACCACTATGTTAATTATTAGTGGGATAGATGTGCAAGAAGTATGGTTTGCATTGGTTGTTCTACAGCTTTTTCGATGGATAGAAGATAACCAAACTGATAAAAAGTATCTGTAAAGGAGTATGTTCCTTCAAGGACGAAGTGAACAATGTCGAAAAAGAGATAGACGAAATCAATGACTCCGAACAAAAGAAGTAAGTATATGGCAACTGATAAGAGCATACAATCCCTCAGGAAACATTTGGAGGTTCTGTGGATGACAGTCATGAAGATCGTCGCCGTAACCGTTGTGTTCGTTATTACGGCATTCTTCTTCAAGGAGCAGCTGTTTGATGTTATACTTGCTCCGAAAAACGGAAAATTCATCACTTATCGGTTACTCAACCGAATAATTTTATGGACAGGAAACAGCATACCTCCATTCTCAATCAGGTTTATCAACACGGAGTTTGCTCAGCAGTTCATCATTCACATGAAGACGGCATTGTGTGTCGGTATGTTGTGTACCTCTCCTTACATACTTTACCAACTGTTCCGATTTGTATCTCCTGCGCTTTATGATAATGAACGGCGATATGTAATCCGAATGGTCGGAGGTGGCTATGCGATGTTCTCTCTGGGGGTACTCGTCAGCTACTTTTTAATCTTTCCGCTGACATTCCGTTTCTTGGGAACTTATCAGGTGAACGGTGATGTGGATAATCTCATCACGTTTGATTCGTATATCTCAACACTCGTTATGATGTGCCTTGCGATGGGTGTTATCTTCGAGATATCTATCCTCTCGTGGCTGTTTGCCAAACTGGGTTTCCTTTCAGCTGATTTCATGCGCAAGTACCGCAAACACGCCATTGTGATAATCCTTGTGGTTGCTGCGATTATTACGCCGACATCGGACGTGTTCACGCTTTCGCTGGTCGCCCTGCCGATGTGGGTACTTTATGAAATGAGTATATGGATTGTAAAAAACTCAAAGATGAATGAAGATACTGTTGCAACATAAGATATTCATTGGATATTTCCTTTTGATGGCGATCATCGGCAGCATGGTCGCTATTGTTCTCCATGAGCGTAACCGGGTACAGAAGATAGAAGACGAATCAATCGCCATTTTCCAGACCCAATATGACATCAACACCGCCCACCGCTATGTTACCGCATTGGTGACTTATGGCGAATCCGTCTTGGTATGGGATAATGAGGACACTTTGGCTTACCGGAAACGTTGTGTGCAGACCGATTCCATGCTGCAAATCTTACGAGTGCAATGCGAGGATTTCATACGACTCGCTCAGATTGATTCGCTCCGCACATTGTTAGCCGCCAAAGAAGAGCATCTGTTCCAAATCATGGAAGCCTCACGGAAACAAAAAAGAACAGACAGTCTCTTGTTCAATCTGAAGCCAACCGTGACGAAACAAACAACTACCCGGACAGTTACCCGTAAAAAGAAAGGCATCGCCGGATTCTTCGGAGGCAAGGAAACCGTACAGATACCCGTTGTCACAACCCGGCAAACCTCGTTGGATAAAAACTTGATTTCCTTGATGAATGAACAGCAACGGGACATAGATGCCTATACAGACAGCCTGCGGTTATGTAACAAAGAACTCAACCGTAAACTGCGAATGCTGATTACAAGTCTGGATGAACAGACATGGACTGCTTTCCGAAACAAGGAGGCGCGTCTGAAAGCATCCTACGAGCGTTCAACCGTTATCATTACCGGCTTGATTGTATTTTCAATTATCCTGTTGGTCATTTTGTACCTTGTCATACAACGGGATATTAAGATCAAGGCAAAAAACAAGAAACACCTGGAGGAAACGATAGAGCAGAACATCGCGCTGTTAGAGATGCGGAAGAATATCATCCTGACAATCTCCCATGACATCCGTGCCCCTCTAAACGTAATCAGCGGTAGCGCGGAACTTGCCGTGGATACTAGGGAAAAGAAACGAAGAAACACGCACCTGAACAACATCAGGATCGTGTGCCGACATATTGTACATCTGCTTAACAACCTGCTGGACGTGTACCGCCTGAACGAGGCAAAAGAAACCCGCAACGATGTGCCGTTCAACCTGAACGCCCTGTTGGAACGCATTGCCTTCGGTTTCTCCCATGTGGTCAATAACAAAGGCATTCTGTTCAATCACGACTTTACCGGTACCGATGTCAAACTTTGCGGTGACGTGGACCGTATCGAGCAGATTCTGGACAACCTGCTCAGCAATGCCGTTAAATTTACGGAAACCGGCACTATCAGTTTGAATGCCCGTTATAATGAAGGTGAATTAGTATTGGAGATCAAGGATACCGGCATAGGCATGAGTGAAGATGCACTTTCACGTATCTTCCGCCCGTTTGAACGGTTGGGGTCCGTCAGGAACACGGAAGGTTTCGGATTGGGTCTGCCGATAACAAAAGGTCTTGTCAACCTGCTTGGCGGGACAATAGACGTGACGAGCGGCATTGACCGGGGTAGTACGTTCCGCGTTACACTTCCATTGAAAACCACGGATGAAATGGTAGAGAGCGAGAACTTGATAATACCACATCCGGTACATCTGCCTCGGAACGTGCTTGTCATTGATGACGATACGATGCTGTTGAATGTGATAAAAGAAATGCTGGAGCGTAACGGGATAAATTGTACGACCTGTGAAACTTCCAAGGAAGTGGTCAAGGCGATGCGGGGCAAGGATTATGACTTGTTGCTTTCCGATATTCAAATGCCGGGGACCAACGGCTTTGATTTACTAACCCTGTTGCGCAATTCAAATATCGGAAATTCCCGTACCATTCCCATTATCGCCATGACTGCACGCGGTGACAGGGATAAGGACGCTTTTCTCAATGCCGGTTTTACGGACTACATCTATAAACCGTTTTCTTCCTCGGAGCTACTCGGCCTGCTTTCGAGAATAAAGACAGACAGGCGGGAGGATAAACCGGAGGTTGATTTCAGCTTGATCCTTTCCGAGGTCAGTGACAAGCACAAGGCATTGCTTTCCCTTATATCCCAATCAGAGAAAGACCGTGAAGAACTTGATGCCGCCATAAAAAACAGCAACCGTCAGAAGTTGCGTGAAATAACCCACAGGATGCAACCGATGTGGGAGTTCCTGCGGATGGAAGAGCCCCTGCTGGCTTACCGTACTTTGCTGAAAGACAGTAAAACAAGCGATAAAGAGTTAAAAGAATATACCCGACAGATAATAGACAGCACCGCCACGCTTATCCAGATAGCGGAAGCCGAGATAAAAAGACTGAATAATGAAACGGAAGATACTGATAGTTGAAGACAATGTGGGACTGTCGCAAATACAGAAAGACTGGCTTTCCCGGGCCGGTTATGACGCGGTTACAGCCATGAGTGAGCCGATAGCCCGCTCGTTGATACGCCGGATGCAGTTCGACCTTATATTGTCGGACGTACGGTTGCCGGAAGGCGACGGCATTTCCCTTTTGGAATGGCTGCGCAAGGAGAAGAAAGACATCCCGTTCATCATAACGACCGAATACGTTTCCGTTCCGGACGTTGTGCGTACCATCAAACTGGGAGCCAGGGACTACCTGCCCAAACCTGTGCACAGGGATTACCTGCTGGAACTGGCGGAAGATGTGTTCCATCCGGTAGCCACCGTGAGAAAGCAGGAACGGCAGTTGTTCCACCGCACAAGCCCCATGATACTGAAAGTGGAAAAGTTTGCCAGGCTGGTTGCCCCGTCCGATATGTCCGTGATGATACTCGGGGCCAACGGGACCGGCAAGGAGTCGGTGGCGCAGACCATCCATGACAACAGCGAACGGTATGGCAAGCCTTTTGTCGCCGTAAACTGCGGCGCATTGCCCCGCGAGTTGGCCGCCTCGTTGTTCTTCGGGCACGAGAAAGGTGCGTTCACCGGTGCGGACACGGCAAAGACCGGATATTTCGACCTGGCGAAAGGCGGCACGTTGTTCCTTGACGAGATAGGCACGATGCCGCATGAAATCCAATCCATGCTCCTGCGGGTATTGCAGGAAAATATATATACTCCGATAGGAAGCGGCCGGGAACGGATTTCGGATGTCAGGGTAATTTCCGCGACAAACGAAGATATGGAACTGGCCATCAAGGAGGGACGGTTCAGGGAAGACCTTTACCACCGTCTGAACGAGTTTGAGATCCGGCAGCCTTCCCTGGAGGAATGCCCGGAAGACATCATTCCGTTGGCGGAGTTTTTCCGTGAACGTTTCTCGAAAGAACTGAAAAGGGCTACGCAAGGATTTACCGAAGAGACCAAACAGAGGATGCTTGCCTACCGGTGGCCGGGCAACGTGCGTGAACTGCAAAACCGTGTCAAGCGTGCCGTGCTGGTTTCAGAAAATCCTTTATTGGAACTTCCGGAGCTAAATACAGGAGGTCAAATGGAGCACACGAATGGGGAGATCGCCTCTGTCATATTACCATTGAAAGACGAGAAAATAGAAAAAGAATCCATCATAAAAGCCCTGCAAATATGCAACGGACATCGTGAACAAGCGGTGCGGTTACTGAAAATAAATCCCGCGACATTGTATCGGAAGATGAAAAAATACGGGCTGCGGTAGGTTGAAAACACGAATAAAGTTCATTTTCTTTTCAGTTGTGGTCATTTTTTGAGAGGCAGACTGTATATTACTGCGGTCATTTTTCAGTTTTTTGTTCCGGATTTTCCGCTTTCAGGCGCAACGACTGTGGAGTGAAGCCCGTCCCGAGCCTTCAGGCGAGCGGCAAGTTGTTTTGGGGTGCCGGAAATAATTTCGGGCGCCCCAAAACACAACTTGCCATGTTCGCTTGAACATGAATTTTTCTTCCGAAAAATCAAAATATGGTGAATAAACAGCTTCCCGCCAATAAAACCCTTCCGCCGCCATCTTTATCACTCCTTGAATATCCAAAATCGCAACTACCGGGACACTTGAGCGGTGTAACAGGATGACATACGGTGTCACAGACCGTCAGCAGGCCGCCATAATAGTGCCAATCTGGAAATTTTATCGTTATTTTGCCGCATGTCAGAACGCGTCCGGTCGCACAATTATCCATGTGTTCGTCAGGTACGGGGTGCATTATTACATCCGACCATCGGGTAATGGGTGAACGGAAACATATAGGAACATAATAATGCGTCAACTCCCCCATGTGTGAATGCGTGACCGGCTTAATGCCGGACGGAACACGTGGGTGATTGGGCACGTGACCGACTTACTTAGTGGGTGTACATATCCGTTTAGCGATATACGCATATAGGAATGGCCGTATTTTCGCATTCACGACGTGATGAAAATGCCTGACTGCCGGAAAAGAATTATCCAACTATCTAAAATATGAAATTATGGTAAAGAGAAAAGAGGTTAAAATCGACGAGGAGCAGATACGCAGCATGATGACGGAGGACATTCCTGCCGGCTTCATGGAAAAAATTTATGGAAACAACGCTGCCGGCTCCCAAAAAGAAGAAGGCAAGGAATCGGAAACGGAAAACCAATCAGGGATTCCTGCCGTACCAGACAAAGTGGAAGATTCCGGTATATCTACAGGTGAAGAAGTACCGCCCCCGGTCCTCCGGGAGAAAACACGCCGGAAAAGGAACGGCTTGCAGGAATATCCCGAACATCTGTTTGACAACAACGTTGTGAGGGAACGCCGGCAGACCTATGTCAGCAGTGATAACTACGAACGGGTGCGCACCCTGCTTTCCGTGATCGCGCCTACAGTCAGCATCTCGTGCTATATCGACAACATCCTCTCGGCTCACCTGGAACAGTACCGTGACGAGCTGAACGCCATCTACAGCAGCCGCATCAACCTGAAGCCGTTATGATGTCCCGTTCACATGAGAAAAGGGACACCCGACAGTAGGAATCTCTTCCTGCTGTCGGATGCCCCTGCTTTCCCTTTCACGACCTTGTGCCTATCTCGTACCGGTGACTCTCGTCCCTTTCGGTATCGGGTTGTCGAGTATTATCTTATAACAGAACTTTCCGTCCACATTCACCGGCTCCCTCGCTACCATAAACCCGGCACATTTCTCCACCTTCGCGGCATCGAGTATCATTCCGGCTATGAAGCTGTTGGAGAAACGGGCGCAACGCGGGTCATTCCATATCATGAAGCCGTTTTCGTCATCCGATACGAACATGTACCAGTCTTTCGGCCTGTCATCGTCCCTGGCGATTCCCAGCCGGTTTCCGGCGTGCAGTTTAAGTTCCCTGCTCAATATCTTGCTCAGGTACATGCTACCGTCACGACATACCGTGATAATCCGTTTTCCCTTGTAGGTCAGTGCCGGATGTGAATTGCTCTTGTCATAAACTGTCAGTTTCATAATCAATCATGTTTTTAGTGATACATCTATTTTCTGTCATGCCGCCTCGCCGGCCATAATCAGTCTTCTTTGGGCAATGAATCTCCGGTTCGACCGGACGGATTCCATCATGGCCTGTGCCCTGCGTGCCACCACCGATGTTTTCTCGCCCATGTGCCTGGCGATGGTACGGAACGAGCTGCCGGTCTCGTAAAACCGCAGCATGAATATCCTGTAATCCTCGTAGGAGAAGTGCCGCCTGAGGAATTTCTGTATGTCCTTTACCAGCCTGTCGCACCCGGTAAACATCTCTTCCCGCTCATCGGTCTCTTCCGTGCAGTCCGCCTCACCCAGTCTTGAGAAATACTCGTCTCCGGGGTTGTCGTAACGGCTGTCTTCCCTTGTTCCCGATTGCAGGATTCTCCGATAACACCCGAAGAAGTAGGATTCCAAGTCCTCTATTCCGTTGTTTGAGAACATCACCTGCTTCCTGACTGCCAGATACGCATCGTGGAACGCGTCCTCGTTGATCTTTCCATAAAGGGACACACTCTCTTTCAGTCTCGCGTATGAACGGTTGAACCATCCGTTGAATTCTTTCACGGCTTTTGTTGCCATATCCTTTGATTTTTATCTGTTAGACATCCGGCCTGCGGTGCAGGCACTCTTGTTTCTTTGTATGCCTTACAGCCGTTCTCCCACTGGAAAGGTGTCAAGGCTCGGCAGGAAAAAATACCGGAGCGCGGAGCGCGAGGATGATTTTTTCCCAGCCGACCCGCAGGGCCCGGCCTTGCGCCCCGGTGGGGAACGGCTACCTTTGCTTCAAAGAAATGAGGGTGTCATTTTCTGTTTTCTACACCATGAATGATCACCTGACGGTGAAAAGTGATGTCTGCCGGTGACACGTGCCGTCCGGTTTACAGACAGTTCCCGTTTTTTTATTTTCTTCGCTTCCGAAACGGTTTACGGGCACATGAATCCCTTTCCGGTACCATCTGTCCGCAATTCCGTTTTTCATGAAAAATCAATGTCAAACTTAAAATTACAGGAATATGGAAGTAGTGGTCATAGACAAGGCGACTTTCGAGAGGATACTCTCGGAGTTCGAGAATTTCGCGAGAAAGGTGGAACGTCTCTGCAGGGAACATGAGGATCTGGGAGAGAGGGAATGGCTTGACAGCGATGACGTGTGCAGGTTGCTCGGTATCAGTCCGAGAACCCTGCAGACGATGCGGGAGAACGGGACGCTGGCTTACACCAAGATAAGCCACAAGGTGTATTACAGACCGGAGGATGTGAAGGCTGTCTTTCCCGTGGTGGAGATGAAACGGTGTATTGCAGCCAATAAAGGAAGATACTGTAATACCGATACAGTTAATTTATAAACATCGTGCTTATGAATGACAATGGCAATATCCGGCTGCTGACACTGGAAAACGACATGCGCGTGAGAGCCTTTTTCTCATCGCTGGAAGACCTTTCAAAAAGGGTGGAGAAAATACACGAAAACAATAAGCCTGCACTGGACGGGGAACGCTATTACAATGACAAGGAGCTGGCGGTGAAACTGAAGGTCAGCCGCAGGAGCCTACAGGATTACCGCAACAACGGCATACTGCCATATATCCGGGTAGGAGGAAAGATCCTGTATAGGGCTTCCGACATAGAACGGGTGCTGATGGACGGGTACCGGGAAGCGTACCGTTTGAATAGATGAACTTGAATCTACCCTCGTAAAGTTGCTTTTATTTCGTGAAACTACCTTCCGGGTATAGCAATTACGAGTGAAAGCAACTTGCTTTATGGTATGATGTCAAAAAAGAAAGTAGTTTGTTGCAAGATTTTTTTTGTTTCTTTAATCTTGATTCTGTGATATTGGCCGTTTTAACTTGACCCATAAACACAACATAGGTGTATCTTTGAATTTAGTCAAACATACATCAGCATCATTTAACATTAGGATTCTATTCCAATTGTTAGCTTTTAATTGAGGAACTTCCACTGCTTCATCGAATAAAGCAAAAGCAGCTCCCATGCTATTAAATACTCTAACAATTCGATTAACTATAATCTCTATTTCTCTCATCAGAATAGGTTGCTTCAGGTCATTGTTCTTATGAAGTATAATAACTGTTTCATCTTTTGATTTTCTTTCTATCATACAATTGAAATATCCGAAGTACTTATTGGAAGTATTCAAATAAGTTAGAGATTGCCCAGGTTTTGTTTCGACTCTAATTACTTGCCTTTTAGTATAATCGCAAAGGATTTCATCAAAATATTCATGCGCAGATTTTTTATTGTTATTTATTGCTTCATCAAATTTTTCTATAAACTCGTCTATTGAATATACTTTAGTACCGAAATTGAAAAGTTTGTATAATGTTTTGCTCTTTAAGCGCATACCTTCGTCATCACTAACTATACAATCGCAGTATGAGCCGAAGAAACTATGGCAACAATCTACTTGCATATTTTTAAACTTAACCTTCTTCCGAATTTCTTTATTTACTCCAAATAGGTCAAGAAGCATATATGACATATAATATACCGTTGCAAAATCAGTAGATGATAACCCTGTTTGAGTTAAAGTAGCTTTAATTATATCTAAGAAGGATAATCCTAATGGAGATGAGGCTAACTGTTCGTTAAAAACATTTTCACCTTCTGCTGTAATCAATGTAGGATTATATCTAGCAATAGTATTGTCTCTTATAATTTTGTATGGCTCCTTATTCTCATAAAAATTGTGGGATACAAATTTCATTAATGATGTAAAAAACGGAGGATCTACTTGGAGTCCGTTAGCTGAAACTGGAATTCTTTTTGTTAGCCAATCAAAATCCAATTCTCCCTTTAAATCCTTAATGCTAATATCAACAATGTTGTTGATAGCATTTCGCTGCTCTTCTGTTATTTGTGAGAAATCAAAATTTTCAAGCCAGGAGAAATCATCTACTTTGCCTATAGTCTCAAAAGCCTTGCGTGGGGATTGCTTCATAACTTCCAGTTTATTGCTTTCATATATTAAACGATTTTCGCCAACTATCGATTGCATAAATTCCATTTCCGCATATTTAATATCCGTTTTATCATCTTGCAAATCAAACAAATGAGCATTTGAATAGAAAAAAAGAAACTCATCCTTGTGAGACAATATCTTTTCACGCAAGAGAAGGTATTTCTCCTCCCTTACATTGAATAGATGGCTGAATACTTGTTTGTCTAAATATATTGTAACCATAAACAATAAAATATGTATAAAATAACAACAATTTATTTATCATTTTTTTAATCTCCTTCAATACTAAACCTTTTTTGTTTTAATTCTGGTAGTTCTTTCAAATGTCTGCAAATCCATCTTAAAGGAATAGGTAATGGATTTGTAACGTGCTATCTTTTTTATCTTACTTCAAATAAAAGTGTAATGACTAGATGATGATAAAGATATGGAAAATAATGGATTTTCTCTATTATTTTCTGACTTTTCTCAAAATCAGTAATTGCATTATTACCACCAATTCCATCTGGCAGCTTACCAACAAGCTAGATTCAATAAATAAATAGCTGTAAATTAATAACATAAATACACGCACTGCTAAAACACTATTGCACTGGCAAGGAACTGTCGCGAAACTAAAAATCAACCGCAGGAATCTCCAGAGCTATCGTCGAAGGGAAGATATCTTATATCAAGTTAGGAGGCAAAGTGCTTTACTATCGTTCCGATATGGAGAAGTTGCTGGAGGATGGGTATTGAGGGACATTCTGGCATATATGGAATGAAGGGAGTATGGGAAATAACTTTTGAAGCCGATGTAATAATGCGTTTTTATATTTTCCTTTCGTTCATTTTATGTGTGTAATCTTATTGTTTTTCATTCATTTTATGTGTATATTTGCAGTGTGTTTCATTCATTAAATGTGAACAGGCACTCTAATTATGGATAGATATGCTATAAATGAACTAGTTAGGTGGAAAGATGCCCGTAGACGCAAACCACTTATAGTAGAAGGAGCTAGGCAGGTTGGAAAGACTTGGCTCGTAAAGGACTTTGCTTGTAAGCACTATGATAATATTGCGTATATAAATTTTGAGGAGCAAATATATTTACGCAATCTGTTTGAAACGGACTTTGACGTGACAAGGATAATTTCTGCCATAGGAGCCGCCGCCCATCAGAACTGCATACCTGGCAAGACACTGATTTTTCTTGATGAAATTCAAGAGGCTCTGAATGGTGTTACCGCATTGAAATATTTTTATGAAAATGCCTCTGATTATCATATTATTGCTGCCGGTTCTCTTTTAGGACTGGAACTGCACAGACAAGCCTCTTTTCCTGTCGGCAAGGTACAGTTCATGACACTTCATCCCATGAGTTTTCTTGAGTTCCTTGATGCAGTCGGGGAACAAGCATTGGCTGGATTTATCGCAAAGCATGATTGGGAGAATATCAGACTTTTCGGACCCAAACTGAAGGACCTGCTCAAACATTATTATTATGTCGGGGGTATGCCGGAGGCTGTTCTGGCATTCAGCGAAACACACGACTGGCTTGAAGTCAGGGATATTCAAAATGAAATACTTGAAAGCTATGACAGGGATTTTTCAAAACATGCCCCGGAAGAGATTGTCCCGCGTATAAGACAACTATGGAATTCTTTGCCTGCTCAACTCAGTAAGGAGAACCGTAAGTTTCTGTACGGAGTTGTCAGGGAAGGCGCCCGGGCACGGGAATACGAGATTGCCCTTCAGTGGCTTTTCGACGGTGGACTGATTCATCGTGTCAACAATGTGTCCGCACCCCGCCTGCCGTTAAAGAGCTACGAGGACAAATCTGCTTTTAAGATTTTTGCCGTGGATATAGGTTTGCTGGGAGCCATGTGCGGGCTGGACTCGGATACTATAGTCAGAGGTAACAATATTTTTACGGAATTCAAAGGTGCGTTGACAGAGCAATATGTCTTGCAGCAGCTTAAATTGAAACATGAACCATTCTACTGGTCTAAACCGAATGCCCGTCAGGAAATAGACTTTTTAATACAGACTAACGGTGGTATAATCCCGATTGAAGTAAAGGCGGAAGAAAACCTTAAAGCCAAAAGTCTCAGACAGTTTGTTTTGGATAATCATCCCGATACGGCATATCGGACTTCCATGTCCGATTACAGACAAGAGGAATGGATGATTAATATGCCATTATATTGTGTTCCTGTTATATAGTCGAATATCTTTTTGAAAAGAACATTTAATTACCTTTATGTAATATGGAGAGTCATAATATATTAGAATATGGCGAATTTATAAGTTCTGTACGACAGAACCGGGATTCTAAATTCGGTTTTTTACTAGGAGCTGGAACCTCATTGTCTTCAGGCGTACAATCTGCATCGGATTGTATCTGGGATTGGAAAAGAGAAATATACTGTCGATATAATGAAAACCACCGTATAAATTTCCCGGACGCACGCTCTAAATTTGCGAAATCGCAAATCCAAAAATGGCTGGATGCGCAAGGAGGATACCCTGCATTGGGAGCAGAAGAGGAGTATGTCTTCTATGCAGAAAAAGCTCATCCAATCGCTTCAGACAGGGTACGTTATTTTAATAGTTTAATCCACGACAAAGTACCCTATGTCGGTTATCGGTTATTATGTCTATTAAATAAGTATTTGATAGTAGAATCTGTCTGGACAACTAATTTTGATGGTATGGCAGAGAGAGCGGCTCATCAAATGAATATTACACCTAAAGTCATAACATTGGATAATCAACAAGATATCTATAGAACCATATCTAATACAGAGTTAATGTGTATCTCGTTACATGGAGACTACAAATATTCGACATTAAAAAATACTTCTTCTGAACTTGATAACCAGTCTGAAGTTTTCTGTCAGGTTATGACTTACTATTTCACAACAAGGCATTTGGTTGTATTAGGCTATAGCGGTCGGGATAATTCATTGATGTCCGCTTTGAAAAATACATTTACCACTTCCGGGGCCGGCAGATTATATTGGTGTGGAATAGAGGAGTCTCCTTCCTCTAAAGTTTTGTCTTTGATACAAGATATTAGAAATTCCGGTCGCGAAGCTTTTTATATTCAGGTAGAGAGCTTTGATAAAACGATGATATCATTATCGTTAGCGTTGTCTGATGGAAATAGAGAAATGTATGATGTCGTGATGTCTGAAATGGCGAAATATCGGGAGAGCGTTAAACTTGAACCATTTAAAGTGAAAGGACATTGTGCCCGTTATCTACTCCGTGACAATCTATATCCGATAAAACTACCGAACTCCTTATTGAAAGTAGATCTTAAATCTGGTGCCAATATCGCTGATATCCGAAAAGTTGTCAAAAATAAGCCTATTTTTATCGCCGAGCAAAAAGGAACCCTCTATGCCATAGCTTCATATTCAGACTTGGAATCTGAATTGAAAGAATACTTTACGGGTGATATCGTAAGAACCCCTATTTCATTGAAGGACATAAGTGCTAATGGAGCTTTTAAATCAATATTTTTAAAAGCTATTTTATATGGGCTGAGCAAATTGATATGTCTAAATTGTTCTTTCGGGAAAAGATTAATCTGGGGTGACAAAGTTTTTAAGAATGTGAATGGGATGCCCGTTTTGTATGCTCTGTCTATTGGATTAAATTTTATCGAAGACAAAGAGTATGCAACCCTTTCTCTGCGCCCTGAACTTTTCTTTACCGATAAGGATATGCCTAAAGAACAACGGCAGGAGGTCTCTCGCCAGTACTTTTCTAAACTATGGAATAAAAAATATGACGAAACACTTAAGGAGTGGGAAAGTATCATATTCAAGAGCAATCATTTGAAGTTCTGTATTCCTAAGGGCAACGAAAGATTTCAATTTCAAATAAGCAATAACAGTTCGCTGTCCCTTCTATTGGGAAAAGATCATGATCCTGCAATCATCATCCCACAGCAACTTAGTAACAGGATACTTTTTAGAGGTGGAATTATACCGGAACCTCTCCTCTGTTTTCCCTCAATTAATGCAGAAAGGGATAATTTTGATTGGAATCAAATGCGTGGATTGGTTAGAAACAAGCCTACAGATTATTGGAAAGACGAAAAGTTCTCTATTGGAGTATCATTAAGTGTGATAGCTCCTATAGAAAAGTCAGGTAGGTTTGCCAGTTTTATTTCTAACCTATCGCGAAACTTGTCACCAGTAAAAAAAGACCACGATTATCTTGTAGACTATCCCGGATTTAATAGCGCATACCATACCCAATTATTTATTCCTTCTCCGGGAACAGATAAATGGCAATATTCGAAATTATATTACACTTCCGCATATGAGATTGCTTCCGATATAACACTAAAAATTAATAGACTGGCTATTAATGGACAGTCTGTCATACTTATTTTTATCCCCAAGGAATGGGAAAAATTCAAGACATTGAATCATAAGGGCGAAAAGATAGATCTTCATAATTATATTAAAGCTTATTGTGCTTCACGTGGTATTACAACTCAATTAATTGAAGAAAAGACTCTTACTGATATAATGCTATGTGAGAAAATATGGTGGTTGTCGTTAGCTATATATGTTAAATCTTTACGAACTCCATGGACATTAGCGTCTTTAGATGAGAACACCGCTTATGCAGGTATTGGCTACAGCATATTATCTAAGGTGGATAATGAGCAACACGTAGTAATGGGATGTAGTCACATTTATAATCGTTTTGGGGAAGGTTTAAAATACAAATTGCAAAAGGTCAATAATCCTATTTTTGATAGAAAGAACAACCCTTACATGTCTTATGAAGAAGCCTATAAATTCGGCACGATGATTCAAAATTTATTCCTTGAATCCATGGACAAACTTCCTACTAGGGTTGTAATTCATAAAAGGACACACTTTAGAAATGACGAAATTAATGGAATAAAGGATTCATTGAAAGCCGCCGGTATAGAAACTGTAGAATTATTAACCATCGAATTTGAATGCGAACGGAAAGAATTACCGTATGATATAAACCGTTATGGAGTGGGCATTCATAATTACCCTATCAAACGTGGAGCATATATTGTAATATCTGATAATACTTTTTTGCTGTGGACCCATGGAGTTGTGCCATCTATAAGAAATGAGAGTTTGTCGTATTATCCCGGTGGAATTGGAATACCTGCTCCGCTAAAAATAACCCGATATTCAGGCAGCAGTACAGTGCAAACAATTGCGACTGAAATATTGGGATTCACTAAGATGAATTGGAATTCATTTAATTTATATACTAAATTGCCGGCAACTATCGACACCTCCAATACATTGGCACAAGTGAGCCACTTGTTGCGCCATAAATCCGAACAGACATTTGATTACCGGCTATTCATTTGAAATGATAAAATCAATGGAAAGAACATATTGAAAACGAATAGGAAGAAATATGCGCCAGCCCCGACTGTTTCTTGGAGGTGAGGGAGTTTGCCGTCTGGAAAAAAGAAATGCCGGTCTGGGCTTTGGTATAAAGCCGCCCTTCCCCCGGCATCTTTTTGTTATATCTTGATGTTATTTTTTCTGACTGTTCCCGTCGGGTCGGTCGTTTCCGCTGTACCCGTTATTTTGCCCGGGCTTCCGACGAGGGGCAAGGTTCGCGGGGCAAATACACTCGGCAACGCCGAGGAAGATTTGCCCCGCGACGGCAAGACCGCCTGACCTTGCACGCTCTCGAGGCTCGGGCTATCTTGAATCACAGCGGAACACGACCGGGACGGTCCGTTATTTTTCAACCGGACTGTTACCACCCGTCGCGTTTCGCCGTTCCATCAATCGGTCCATGTCTTTCGAGATTTTGTCATCGGTCACTTTGGCATATCCCTGCGTGGTTCTTATGTTCGTGTGCCCCATCATCTTGCTAATGCTCTCAATCGGCACACCCGCCGAAAGCGTCAATGTTCCGAACGAATGCCTGCTCGCATGGTAGCTGAGATTCTCTTTCACTCCTGCCACTATCCCGATTTCGTGTATGCAGTACCATAACATGTCACGCTTGGGCAGGGGGAATATAGGCCTGCTGTCATCAGTGGTATTATACAGCGACAATATCTGTTCGGCTACGGGATGCAGCGGAATAAAGGATTCCACATCGGTTTTCTTCCTGTTGATACGGATATACTTTCTGCCGTCCGCGGTCGTTCCGATATGCGAGGGATAAAGCCGTTTTACATCGACATATGACAGCCCCGTGAAGGCTGAAAAGATGAACGCCCTACGGGTAAGCTCCTGTAACCTCTCCGGCATGGGCTGCTCCATGATCCGTTGCAGTTCCGCCCGGCTTATGTGTTTCAACTTGTAGTCCGGTTTCTTCTCGTAGGGGACATCCGCAAGCGGATTGAAACGGAGTATCTCCCTGTCCACCGCAATATAGATAAGACGGTTCAGCCATGTAAGGCAGTGGTTGATATGCCCATTCCCGCAGCCTTTGGTTTTCAGATAGAGTTTATAGCCCCAGCCGAAGTCTTCGGTAATGTCCTCAAAGGCGATGTCCCGCATACCCAGCGACAGCAGATACTCGTGCAGGTATACCTGTGAGGATTTAGACTGACGGTAAGAGGAGGTCGAATCTATCACTTCTGAGCGGATTCTCAGTCTTTCCCGCTCCTCTTCCCCGGCTTTCAGCAATGTGACCGGAACGGTTGCTACATGGGTAATCTCGTTCTTGAGCATTTCCGCCGTGACCATACCCACATCCTTCAACAGATTGGAATATGAGGTCTCAATTTTGGAACGGAGTCCGACAAGGAGGTTGTTTGCCCTTGCATCCTTTACTTCCCCTGTTTTGGCGTTCCAGTCTTTGGGATTGCAGTAATAACCGGTGGCAAATACGCTGCTCTTGCCGTCAATGGTGATACGGCACAGTATTGAAGTAGTTCCGTCTGTTTTGACCTTGCCACGGTTGATGTAGTATAGAATGGAAAAAGTGCTTCGCATAATCGAATTGTATTTATAGGGTTAGAGAATGAGTTTCAAATCTTTTGTCGCTTCGATATATTTGTCCATATCCTCGAAGAGTTTCTTAGGGGTTACACGAGCATACACCTGGGTGGTCCTTATATCCGCGTGCCCCAGCATCTTGCTGACAGTCTCGATAGGTACGCCGTTTTCAAGGGTCATGAGGGTCGAGAACGAGTGCCGTCCCATGTGGTAGGACAGACGCCCCTTGATACCGGCTTTCATTTTGATGCTCGTCAGACACCATTTAAGGGCCTGGTACGGGATTACGGGAAACAGTGTGCCCCGTGTATCGTCACGGTATTTTTCGATAAGGGCTACCGCTTCGGGCAGCAGCTTCACACGGCTCAACTGCCCGTTCTTCCCCCGACGGTATTTCAGCCACAATGCCCCGTTGTCGTCCCTTGACAGGTTGTCGGGAGTGATCGCTATTACATCCACATACGAAGTTCCGGCATAACAGGCGAAAAGGAACATGTCCCTGACAAGGGAGTGTTCCGGGCGGCATCCGGTAAGCTCTATATCCCGTATCTTCTCGAAATCCTCCTTGCTTAACGCTCTTGGAGCTGTTTCCTTCTGTTTGGGTAATTTGTAGTGTTCAAAATAAAATTTGTCCGAATATCCCTCCTTGAAGGCTATGCGGCAAATCTTTTTAAGGATGGCCAAATAATGGCGTACCGTCTGGACGCCCAATCCTTTTTCAATCACGACATATTCCTGAAACTCCCGGATGAACTGCTCGTTGAGCTGGCAGAAAGCAAGGTCTGATACTTTGAACCTGCTGCTGACGAAATCAGCGAGACGGCTGCGGGTATAGAGGTAGTTGGGAAGTGTACGGTGAGACACATCGATGCCTACGCGTGCCCTGACTTCCCCGATATGTCTGTCGAAGAGTTTGAGCAAGGTCATCCGCGTCCCCTTGCTGCCTTGAAAGGCTTCCTTGACTGCTGTCGCATCGAAATCGGTCTTTCGTTCCACAAGGGAGTCGAATGCGGAGTTTACAGCCAACAGCAGCTTGTCGATTTTTGCGTTGACTTCCACCGCCTCCTTGCTCTTTCCGTTCAGACGGCTTTCCCGGGGATTCCACAGTTCGGGAGTGATGGAGATCTTGCAGCTGAACTGCGCCATCGTCCGATTAACGGTGATGCGCCCCATTATCGGGGCTTTGCCCGACTTGTCCAGTCCGCTCTTTTTGAGGTAGAGCAAAACCTTGAATTTTTCTACTTTCATACGCTTATATTTTTAGTGGCAAATTTACCTGTTTTATAAGCGTTCTTCGATATGCAAAACTATGACAATCAGTGTAATATATCGCTGGTTCAAATTATTTAATCCGCTCTTCGTTACCTTATCCCTATCGGTAACAGCCCTGCTAACGATTTGGTAACCGAATATCCTCAATAAGCCTCGCTTTTTTGCTTTTCCTTTATGTGGAAGAATATAGAGAAATAGCTAATTACCAATAGATTGCGTTATGCTTTCTTTTCGTTTCCATTACTCATATTACTTCTTTCCTTCCATCTTTCCCGTCATACCTTTGCCACGACGGTTTATCTCTGCAATGGCGGTACGATTGAGGCACTTTCAAAGATACTCGGTCACAAGCATATCAGCACTACACAGATTTATGCAGTGGTAACGAACAAGATGGTTAGCTCCGATTTCCGTGCAATCTCCGCCAACCTTGCAACCATGCAGAAGAAAGTCCTTGACAAGAAACAGAAGAAGGTCAAGAAGCAGCAAACAGCCGCCTTGCGTGAAACCGCCTGATTTCTTCCGGCAAGGCAAAACGCAGCAAAGGCAGGAGTTCCGTTTGGAAGTTCCTGCCTTTGCTACATTTATCCATGCACCGCCTTCAAAAGTTAAGTAGGACTTTTCCCACGTTTGCTTTTTCGCTTCATCTGCACATAGTTTTCTTCCAGCATACGCAATATGTCCGATTGCCGATACAGCGTTTTGCCCGGCAACGCAATGAACGGGATAATCCTTTGCGCCCGGTAGTCCTGCAAAGTGCGGGTAGTGATATGCAATATCCTGCACACGTCTTCCCCGTCAGGTACACCTCGCCGTTCATTGCCGGACGGAAGTTCGCCGTCACGTTATCCACGTACTTCATACTCCGTTCCAGAGCTTCAAAGTACGCCTGTACCTCTTCCATGTCCTTTGTTATCACTTCCATCTTATTCTTCCTCTATCAGTTCCTTGCTCATTGCCGTTATAAACGCTTCCACATCTTCCAGCCTGTAATATATCTTGTGGTTGATCTGGCTGTATGCCAACAGTCCGCCGTCACGGTACGTTTGCAACGTCCGTTTGCTCACGTTCAGCTTTTCGCACACGTCCGCATTATCCAGCCAATTCATTTTCTCCGGCGGTCTGTACCGGGAACACAACTGCCGTACATGCTCGCTGAACTGGTTGAACCTACTTTTCATTTCCTCAAAGGTTTTCTTCTCGATAGTCACTATTTCCATATCTGATAATTTACTGTTTCCCGCAAATATACAGACTGTTGCGGGTGTGTCCGTGCGTTTATGTACCGCTTGTCCGTGCTTTGCTTCATGCTTGTAACTTTGTCATGCCCCATGCGGTGCAAACCTAAGCAGACGGCAACATATTTTTTTGCTGCCAGCATATTTTCCCCGTTTTTAATTGTCCGGTTCTCCGATAATCCATTCCTTTGCAACAGAACAATACATTTAACTATGGAACAACCCGTTTTTGTAGCACAATACACCTTCCTTGCCATTCCCGAAACCATCGAGGAAGAACGCCGCATTTTAGGCAAGGTCGCCCTCCGGTGCGAGTACGTGATCCGTTTCGAGGACGACGGCAAATTCTATTTCCTTCTCGAAACCCGTTCCGATTACGAAGCCCAGTTCGCCCGTTACGGCTGGTACATCGTCAGCCAGAGCGATTTCAACGAAAGGCTCACTATTGGCATGGGCTTGTACGAGAGCGGTCATTTGGCAGGTTTCATGTATTACTTGAAGTCCGGCAGCGAGGACGAAGCCCGTTTGTGGAACAGCATACTTATCTTTACTTTCTTCAAGGATTTCCGCAAAGCCTTTTTCCCGTTGGATAACCGTTTCCAAGGTTTCTTCCGTCTGGACGGGAGCCTGTGCCTTTACCTGTATGACTATTGCCCCGTCCGTCGTAACGACAAGATCACCTTCGAGGGCAAGAAGATTTCCAACCTTATTTTCAAATTCAAATCCGGGCAGGTAACAGACCTCTCCGTCAAACTCTTTTCCATCGCTATCAGTCGCATCCGTGTCATTCAGGAGAACAAGCACCGTGCCGTCCTGATACCTATTCCCGCATCCACCCGTGAAAAGAACCGCATCCGCTACCAAGAGTTTTGCCGTAAACTCTCGGCAGACATCGGAGTAGCCGACGGTTACGAAGCCATCACCCTGACCGCAGACCGTCCCCAACTCAAAGGTACGCACGGGCAGGACAAGACCGCCAACTTAGAGTTCCATCCCGAATATTTCAATGGTAAATGTTGCCTGCTAATAGACGACTTATTGACGACTGGAGAGGGATTCATTCAAACGAAGCGCAAACTGATCGAACACGGAGCGAAATTCGTAATCGGTCTGTTCCTTGCCAAGACTATCGCTTTCGAGGACGAACAGGAATAATAAACGATTGGAGATTACGGAATAACGACCTTGCGCAAGCTATCGCAAGGAACGGTTATTCCGTTTGTTGCATAAATAGGCGAGAACATTTGCACAAAAAACAGCTTACAGCAAATATTCCCCTCCATAGATTGAAATTCTGACGTGGAAACTTCGGGATGAAACGCAACCAGATATAAGTATTTGCCATTTTCTTCCCTTACAAAAGAAGTATTCTCGGAGCATAGGATTATATCTTTGGATGAAGTGTCTTCATAAGTGTTTTCATAACTGAAATCCGGTCTATCCATACCGACAAGTCGCAACAGACCACCGTTTACCGCCTTTTCAAGCCTTTTATCCGCTAAAAGTTCAATTACCCCGCTTTCATGTTCAACATCAACGTACAGACTGTCGTTTTCAATTATATTCCTCACTTTGACAAATTCTATCACAGGCAATTTTACTATTCCAAGACTAACCGGAACCGGTGTAAAAAACCACGTAACAACCAATATGAAAATAATAACGGGTATCGACAATAATAAAGATGCCTTAAACTTCCGTTTAATCAGACACCCTATCATTATCAATATATTGGCAACCAGCAATAATAATATACCCATAATCATAGCTTTACAGATTTTGCAGTTAAATGTATCGCTTTATTATCCATATTACAAATGTAGCCATTTTAATTCAACCACCTTCAATTTTATTGCATTTATTCCCGCCCACCCGTAAGCGGTATAGGTCTGTCCCTGCTTCCCGTTCCCCTTCAAGCACTCCGGCAGGCTACATGCCAGAAGGGGAACGCAAAGCCGGGCAGGACAAACGGAACACATCCGTCCGTGCTGTCACCCGGAGCTTCGCCTGCCGTCGAAACTTTCCGTGCGCCATCCCGTCCGAATAAGTTCCCCTGATGTTTGTCCCGGCAGCCCCTTATTGTCTTACCCGTTTTTTCCAACCGTTATTTTCCTTTTTGGGGCTTTGCCGTGACTAACAGGATAATCCTTTGTCTGCGGAACTTTCGTCCCGTTTCCGCCACTACCTTCGCACGGCCATCCGCAAAAGCCGGATAGCTGATTGCTACGTCCGTTTACCGTAAACCGGACGAAAAGCACCTCGCCAACCCGCACAACACATTGCCACACAAGTACACTTCTTTCTAACCCGATAAATCGGCAAAAGAAGAATACTTGCGTGGCAAAGAGTTGTCTTTCCACCCCGCAATCACCAACCCGTATATTTCTTTCTTTTCCGGAAACCGGAGTTCCCGGTTCTCAAAACAAAACTTTCCCATCCTGTACCGATAAGTAATCTATCATTCATTTAATCTACTGGAAGGCTATTTTTCCCTAAGCTGATTGGAAAAACATTGACGAAGGTAGGCGGAGTCGAAAGCAAATCCGCAAAAATGCCAAATCTCCACCCTACGGGTAGTATTTACCATTTTTTCAGATGGTTGCAATTCGCCTTTTCCGTTTCAATTATTGTCAATGTTCTTCCCAATCAGCCAAGGGAAAAAATTGGGTTGGGGCGACAAGCGATGATAACAAAAACAAGTAGTAACAATTTTAATTTTTTGAGTTATGGCAGCAGATTTTTCACAAGCAGCGATTTACGTAGGTACTTACGCCAAATACAACGCAGGGTCACTTTTCGGCAAATGGTTCGACCTCTCCGATTTTGCCGACAAGGACGAATTTTTGGAAGCGTGTAAGGAACTCCACAAGGACGAGGACGACCCCGAATTTATGTTTCAAGATAGAGAAAACATACCCGAAGAACTTGTTTGCGAAAGTTGGATTTCAGATATGTTTTTCGAGTTACGGGATAAAGTGGAAGATATGGACACAAACGAGCAGGAAGCCTTTTCCGCTTGGCTTGATTACGAGAGCAGGGATTTAAGCAAAGTCGATGCGGACGACCTTGTAAGAAAATTCAATGATGAATATATCGGGAAGTATGACGAGGAAGAAGATTACGCCCGTGAAGTAATAGAACAATGTTACGAACTATCCGATTTTGTTCTCAACTATTTTGATTACGCAGCTTTCGCACGTGATTTGTTCAATGACGGTTACAAGTTCCTTGACGGTTTTGTATTCTGTGCCTAAATACTAACAAGGGCGGAGCAATTCGCCCACAACACCCAAGAACATGAAAACGATACTCATTTCAAAACTGATTTACCGCCTTATACTTTGGTCTGTGGTGATTTACTTTTTCACCACCACCGCAGGGCAGTTTTTCGCTTTACTGTTTGCCGTACTCCTGTTTTACTTCGTGGCACGGTTCATTCTCGCCCTTGTTTGGCGGTTGTTCGTGGGTATCGTGTTCGTTCTGATAATCATTCTTTTAATCTTTTAAAATATACCAATATGGAAGGAAAGAAATTCAAGCACAAATTTTTGTCATCTCTTACCTGTGAAGTCGTGGCGGAAACCCGCAAAGGGTACAAGGTTTTAGAAACCCAAGTTTTCAATGGACGGAAGAAACCCAAGACAAAGACCGCCTATTATTTCAACGTTGATTTTGACAAACAGCGTGGCGTATGGGAAGAAATAACCAAGTAATAACAATCTAAAATATACCAATATGGAAACAAATACATTGACCGAAAACGGAGTATCAACAACCAAAGGTTTGGGAGAGGAAATGTATATAAAATGCTGTTTAGGAGCGTATAGAGGAAAAATATACTACCAATATGACTACCGACATTTAAACGGTGAGTTGTTTTCTACATTGCGCCCCACATTGGAGCAATGCCGGAAAGAGCGTGACGAATGGCTGAAAAAAAGTACCGTAGCTTTTTCGGGACACCGTACCAATCGAATAGCCAAATTCACGACCGACCGCCAACGTTTTTTTATAAACGTGGCACATAACACGTGGGCAGCGATAGAGGAATTTTGCATAAAGAAAGGTTATCATACCTTTTTGTCGGGAATGGCTGACGGCTTCGACATCATTGCAGCCGAAGAAGTTTTAAGGCTCAAAAAGGAATACCCGTATATCCGTCTAAAATGCGTTATTCCGTTCAAAGGACAAGCCGACAGATATACCGAAGCGGACAGGCAGCGTTATAACAACATTTTAGCGCAAGCCGATGAAGTGATAACCCTATCCGAAACCTATTTCGAGGGCTGCTTTTTACGTCGCAACGATTACCTTTTGGAAAATTCCGCTTTTCTTATGGTCTATTACGATGCAATCGCAACCGTTGGCGGAACGTTCTACACGCTCAAACGGGCGGTAGAAAAAAAGATGAAGTTCGCAAACGTATGTTATAACCGCAAATAAGGCTCACAAGGGCGGAGCATTCCGCCCGCTACTTTCTTTCAGTGAGCCGAAGCGGTGAAAGAAAGGTAGCAAAGAAACCATTTTATCAACAGAATTTTAATCAACTAAAAAATAACAGGATTATGAAAGCAACAGTAAATCAATCAGCAGCAGAGAGAAACATTACATTGGTAGCATTGGCAAACATTCAGCCGAGCAGTTTTAACCCCCGCAAGCACTTCGATGAAGCGAACCTTTACGAACTTGCCGGAAGTATCAAGCAACAGGGAGTTTTACAGCCTATCACCGTGCGCCCCATAGCCGACACAGACCGTTACGAGATTGTTTTCGGTGAACGCAGATACCGTGCTTCCGTCATGGCGGAAATGGAAGATATACCCGCCATTGTTTCGGAACTCACGGACGAGGCAGCCGAAGAAATGGCGATAACCGAAAACTTGCAGCGCAAGGACGTGACACCTATTGAGGAAGCCAACGCCTACCAAAAACTCATAGAGAACGGACGGCACACCGTACAGACATTGGCGGTACTTTTCGGCAAGAACGAGAACTATATCCGCACCCGTCTGAAATTCACCGCCCTAATTCCCGAAATCGCCACCCTTTTGGAAACGGACGAACTGACTATCAGCGTGGCAACCGAGATTTGCCGATACGGTGAGGATATACAAAAAGAAGTGTACGAGAAACATTTGCAGGACGGTAACGCATACAACAGTTGGCGGGGGCTGAAAGCAGCCGATGTTGCCAAGCGGATAGAGAGCAATTATACCACCGATTTACGGTATTACTCCTTTGACAAGACCGAGTGCGCCACGTGCGCCCACAACACGAACAACCTGTTGTTGTTCTGTGACGGAGGGTGCGGACATTGCGCCAACCGCACGTGTCTTGCCGAAATGAACGCATCTTTCCTCATGGAAAAAGCCGTTCAAATCATGCAGCAAAACCCGAACGTTTCCCTTTGCCGTGACCGTTACACCACAAACGACACTGTAATAGAACGGTTAATCGCTTTGGGCTACGAGGTCGAAAACCTTGAAACGTACACCACTTTCCCCAACAGCCCCCAAGAACCCAAAGCCGAGAATTTTAACGACACCGAAAAGTACGAGGAAGCCCGTACCCGTTACGAACAGCAATGGGCTGACTACATGGAGAAGGAGGAAGAAATCACCCGCAAGAGCGAAGCCGGAGAAATCACCGTTTACGCCAAGATAGGGCAAAAGGAGATTGTTTTCTGCTATGTGGAGAACGTGACGGAACAGGCAGCGGACGGGACAGCCGTACAAGCACCGCTTTCACCCGTGGAGAAATTGGAGAAACAGGACGAGCGCAACAAGGAGATAGCCCTTGAAAAGACGGTTGAAGATACCAAACGGCAAATAATGGAAGCCGACATCACGGGTGGTAAATTCGGTGCGGACGAGGAAAAGATACTCTATTTCTTCATGCTATCCAATTTGCGGGAGGAGCATTTTACAGCCGTAGGCATCACCGAAGAAGGGAAACACTACCTCACGGACGAGGATAAAATGAATATTGTGGCTAATCTCACCGTCAAGATAAAAACTATCATCCGCAGGGACTATCTGATAGCCAATTTCAGAAACGCCTACGGGAAGAATACCGTTGCAAGCCTTTTGCTTGACTTCGCCCGTAAGCACATGCCCGAAGAACTCGCCACTATCGAGAACGAATATAACGAGGTGTACGAGAAACGACACCAGCGCATCGAGGAAAAGAAAGCCGTTCTTTTGGTACAGGAAAAGACAAGGGCAAAAGGGCATGAAATCACCCAAGCCGAAGAACAACAGCAACCCGAAGGGATTGCAGCCTAACCAAACAGGGAGCAAGGGCGGAGCAATCCGCCCGCTACTTTCTTTCGTGAACCGGAGCGGGAAAGAAAGATAGCAAAGAAACCGAATTGTAAACCATTTAATTTTTAAACTTATGCGAACCGTACAAAAGACCTATACACTGTTTAACATTGCGGAACTGGAGGGCGAAGCCGTGGAGAAAGCCTACACGGATTGGCTTGCCAAAGGGCAGGAATACCCGTATGCAGCTTTCAACAGCAACACGCTCGAAGCCTTCTGCAACCTCTTCCGTGTCGCCTGCACGTACTATCGTTACGACAGTCAGACCTACTGTTACCGTTTCCACACCAAATACGAGGAAAGCACGGAAGAACTTTCGGGCATCCGCTTGCGGACATTCATCTATAATAATTTCCATTACGGGCTGTACTCGGCGGTGGAGCAGTTGCAGGGGCAGATAGCCAGTGCCAAAATCCCGCTTTCCCGCATGATTTCCCCGGCTCTCTACTGGGTAATGACGGCGGATGATTTCACGCTCGACATCAACAACCCGGAAGAACCGAAAGTGCTGGTTGTCGGCAACAATCCCGACAGGCAGGGCATTTACGGTGCGGCTCTCGGTCTGTACAACTCCCGTATCGTGAAGTTAATCAACAAGAAGAAACGGCTCAAATCCGCCGTAATCATAGACGAGTTACCCACGATTTACATGCGTGGACTGGATAATTTAATTGCCACCGCCCGAAGCAACAAGGTTGCCGTCATGCTCGGCTTTCAGGATTTCAGCCAGTTAAAAAGGGACTACGGAGACAAGGAGAGTGCCGTGATCTGCAATACCGTCGGGAATGTCTTTGCAGGTCAGGTGGTTGCCGAAACCGCCAAAACCTTGTCGGAGCGTTTCGGCAAGGTCTTGCAGAAACGGCAGAACATGACAATCAACCGGAACGAAACTTCCGTTTCCATCAATACCCAGATGGATAGCCTTATCCCGGCTTCAAAAATCAGCAACTTGACACAGGGAATGTTTGTCGGGGCGGTAGCGGACAATTTCGACGAGCGCATCGAGCAGAAGATTTTCCATGCCGAGATTGTTGTGGATAACGAGCAGGTTAAGCGGGAAACCGCTCGTTACGTGAAGATACCGCAGATTATCGACTTCACCGACAAGGACGGCAACGACACCATGCAGCAGCAGATTGAACAGAACTACTACCGCATCAAGAGCGAGGTCAAGCAGATTGTCGCCGACGAAATCGAGCGCATCAAGGCTGATCCCGAACTAATGTATCTAATAAAATAATAACTATCCATTATAGTATATGGCATCCCTGAAAAACATTTAGGAATGCCATATTAAATACACACTATTTTCCATATTTTCTAAATGCGGAAATAGTTTGATAAATTCCAAATGCAATAAAAATCTTTCCAATAATAAAACAACTGTAACTCCAAACAGACACATTATTATCATTCAACAAGACCTTAAAATCGTCTAAATTAGGTAACCACAGATAACCAATGACTTCCTTCCAATAAGTGGGATTAAAAAATATCCATTGACTAAAATCGGTAGAAAATTCAATTTTATTAATTGAATACGTAAAAAGAGAATAAAACATGAATGAAACGATCAAAGTAAAAATTATGCCTCTACTCCAATCTTGTCCATAATTATTCGAATATTTATTAATCCACAATAAGAATCGTTCTTTAGAGAAAAAGGCTAATAATGTTGAGATAAAAAAAATATATAAATTATGAATAATGGATTTTATTATTGTTTTTGTCCTTAAAATAAATAACTTCTTATTTTCATAATATTCTATTTTACTTATTGTATCTTTAATAGGAGTAATTGTTTTATTAATAAATAATTTATTTAATTCTTCTGACTTATGCTTGTTATATAGATAAGTATTGGATTGCTTTTGGGCTTGTTTTTTAAGTATATTTGCTGTTTCAATATTACACAAATCAACGTAGTTGATATTTTCTTCTATTATATTTCCTGCAACATCAATTTCATCAAACTTAAATTTTCGAAAAACGGAATCTTTTAAAATAATAGTCCCATTCACTATCGAATTGAGAAACTCTATATTTCCTAATTTATAGCTGGTCTTCTTTTTTAAATCGTCATTATAGTTAGAAATTTTCAATAGACCATCTTTGTCTATTGTTATTTTGCGCAGAGACATTTTACAAGCATTAGTAACTTTCCCCATTTTAAAATCTCCGCGAACATGAATTTCATCTAATAAGATGCTATCTGCTTGTTTAATAATATCATTTGCTAATTGATTTATATCTTTTATTATATGTATATTCACTATACCTATCAAAGCATTTATTTCGCACTTACAGATTAAAAGGAATGAACAATAAACATTCATAATTAACATATTAGAATTAAAATGGCAGTTGTCGAAAAATAATAAAGGTGTATGCGTAATTCTATCTATTATTATTGGAAATTGTTCATTATTGAACGGGGTTATATATTGATATGCAAAAAAACACATGCTAAAACCAAAGTGAACACTTGATTGTATATTTTTTAGTTCAATTTTTCCTTTGAAAACAAGCCCAATGATTGAAACATCTTTTAAAAAATCAACATTCTCAAAAGTAATATTACAATTTACTTCATATAATTTACCTGTATCTTCTGTTTCTTTTTGTTCATTCGATACACAAACTATTGATTGAGGTGATATTGTTGAAATAAAATTAACTAAACTGAAATCAAAATTTATGATGCAATTCTTTAGGGTTAATGTATCATTATCCAAGGTAATGTATTTAGGAAAACTTAGCATTTTCTCAATACTATCAAACTTTCGCTTTTTTATACTCATTATTCTTTAATACAGTTGTTGGTTTATAATTAAATAGAGATATTCTTATAGAAAATAGTTATGGCAAATATAAGCAAAAAACATTTAACCATTCTGTTAAAATCAATCAAAGTATTTATTACTTATAATAATTAACAGCAGATTTTATAAGTACATTCTACATTGTGAATACGACAAACCTGCGAACTGGACGACAAGTAGCGACACCCCGCCATAAACTTGCTAATAATCAACACATTCCCCTATATATTTACGTCCGGTTTCACTGGAAACCATTAGTATTCACCATTTAAAAATTTAAGTTTATGGACGAAAGACTGGACAACAGCCAGCAGTTGATGGACATCCTTCTTGTCATGGACAAAGAAGAAAAGACCATCCAAGCCGTCAGCGGAGTGCAGGACGGCAAGTTACAAACCAAGAACCCGTTGGAGGACAACAACGACCTTCTCCGGGTGGATCGCCATGGCGATATGTTCTCCAACTTCTTTTCCAATCTCTGGAATCAGATTAAAGACCCCACCCGTTTCCATTTCTTCCGTGTCCCGGAAGAGGAAGTGCAACGGGTAGCCGCCGATTTCCAGCAGACCGTGCAAAATCCCACGCCCGAAGGACAGGCACGCATGGCACAGTACGAAGTACAGCCGCCCCAACAGACACAGCAACAGAGCCAACAGCAGGCGCAACCTGCCGCCGGGCAACAACAGCAACAGACCGATGCAGCGCAACAGCAACCACAACCGCAGGAACAGCAGCAACAGCCGCAGTACAAGTACGACGTGAACAAGATTGACTGGAAAGCCGCCGCATCCATCGGCATCAAAAGGGAGCAGCTTGAACAGAACGGCATGCTCGACCAGATGCTGAAAGGTTTCCAAACCGACAAGACAGCCCGTGTGTACTTCAATCTCGGTACTCTTTCCCACAGCAACGACAGCCAGCTTTCCTTGCGTGAGAACGCCGACGGCAAGCTCGTCATTTGCAGCCACGGCATTCTCGATCTTGACAAGATGCAGAAACAGTTTTTCGGGTACGAACTTTCCCAAAAAGACATGGACACCGTGAAGCTCTCCGGCAATATCGGGCATCCCGCCGAGGTTACCAACCGGGCGGGTGAGAAAATCCCGTCCCTTATCAGCCGTAACCTGAAAACGAACGAACTGGTGTCGTTCCCGTTGGACAAGGTGCGCGTTCCTGCCGAGAAGAACGGGCATACCTTCACCCCCGACGAAGTTGCCAAGCTGAAACAGGGCGAAGCCGTCGTCTGCCAGTTCCAGACCAAAGCGAAAGAGGGGCAGAAGCCCAAGACCTATTTAGCCCCCGTACAGTTCAGTGCCGCCCGAATGCAACTCGAACTACTTTTCGGCGAACGGGGCAAACTGGCGATGGACGAACACCGGGAAATGCAGAAGCAGACCGCCAATCAGGAAGTCCCCAAGACCTTCCGCAAGCAGGAACTCACCGAGAAGTCGCAGCTTGAACTCTCCGGTGGCGGAACGGTCAAAGTTTCCGGTCTGGTGGATAAACAAGGTAAAGCCTATCACGGCTATATCACATGGCAGCCCGGACAGAAATATCCCGCCTTCATGTTCCCGAAGGACTACAAGACCGCACTTGAAGAGGGACGTGTCAAGCCCGCAGTCGAGAACGAGGTGCAGGTGGCGGTCAATTCACAGGGTAAAACCAACGAATCCACCAAGAGCCTGAAAGAAGCCCTGCAATCTGCACAAACCCAGCCCACCGGGGAACAGAAGCAGCAGAAAGACCGCAAGGAGCAGCAGAAAGAGGATAAGAAACAGGAACAACGGCAGGAGCAGAAGCAGGACAAGCCCAAGCAGCGCAAGGGCGTCCGCCGTTAATCCTTTTCCCATTTTTATTACGATTCAGTTGTCCCGCCCCCAAGTGACGGGACACTTTTTGTCAAACCATTAAAAATTGAACATTTATGATTACAGCAATTATCGCCGAGAAACCTTCCGTGGCGAAGGATATAGCAAACGTGTTGGGAGTTCGTGAACGTCACGATGGCTACCTCTCAGGCAACGACTACCTCGTTACCTGGGCGTTCGGCCATCTTGTACAGTTGGCTATGCCGGACGCTTACGGTTACACGGGCTTCCGCCGGGAAAACCTGCCCATCATCCCGCAGGAATTTAAGTTCATTCCCCGCCAGATACAGGAAGGCAAAGAGTACAAATCCGATCCCGGCGTACTCAAACAGCTAAAGGTGATCCGGGAAGTTTTCGCCCAGTCTGACCGGATCATCGTGGCGACTGATGCAGGTCGTGAAGGAGAAGGGATCTTCCGTTATATTTACAATTACCTCGGTTGCCTGTAATTTGCGAATTTTCTTGTGCCTTTTTTTAGAAAAGTTAAATATGCCACAGAATACACCAGTAACTAAGGCTTCATAAGTTCGTTTCTCGTTCCTGTTGTAGTCTTGAAAATCGTCTGCCTGTTTTCTAACCGGTAGCTACTGCCGGTGAACTTGATGACTTCACATCGATAAAGCAGCCTGTCAAGCAGAGCGCTGGCAAGGATTTCATCATTCAATGTTTCTACCCATTCTGTAGGTGCCTTGTTGGTTGTAATGATGATGGATGTCTTCTCATGTAGGGTGTTTATCAGGTTGAAGAAGGCAGTTGCTTCCTCTCTTTTCACAGGAAACAGCATGATATCATCTATTGCCAGCAGCTGTGCGCGCAGAACCTTGTTATAAGTCATCATGGCCGGAGTTGAGATGTCTTTAAGTCTGAGACAATTTACGATATCCTCCATTGTCATCAGGTATGCCTTGTAACCGGCCTTGACCGCATCAAAGACAAGACCGGCTGCCAGAAATGTCTTTCCGGTTCCTGATGGTCCCATCAGGATCAGGTTATAAGCTTCACGGAGCCATACCAGTTCACGAAGCTCCTTCATCTGTCGGCGGTCTATGCCCTCATAAAAATTGTAGTCGTATTCGTCAAGATCATGTTTTCGGGGCAGACGTGCCGCAACAAGGCGTCTCTCGTAGTCTTTCCTCTCTTTCATCTCAACTTCGGTGCCTAATACCAGGAACAGGAATTCCGGGTAGGTCGGTTTTTCTTCCTGTGCATGATGCAGAATGCTGTCCATGCGGTTTGCAATGTTGTAAAGCCGCAGACGTTTGGCGTGTGCTTTCAATTTTTCACTTTGTATCATTCAAAAAACTTGTTATATTGGTTTATATCTGTTTTTTCAGGATGACAGTCCGCTGTTTCCGGAATGGATGTCGGAGCTTGGAAAGTCATCCCGTTCATATTGTCCTTACTCCTGTGGATTGAGCCGGATATTTCCTGCACGGAAAGGCTGTTGTATATGTTCTTTTCCAGACAGGTCCGCAGGGCTGCTATCACTGTTTCTTTGCCGTATTCGGATATCACATGAAGCAGCAGTTTCATATTGTCCCTGTAATAGCGCGGCTTTTCCCTTTCCAGATTCCGGAGCCACAGAATAACGGTGGGGTCATCTTCCGTCCGCTTTCGGATCCGGACCTGCAAGTCATTCACGCTCCGTGTCTTGTCCTTATGATGTCTTTTGTCACATACATTTTTCCCTTTTCCGGGACACAACTCATGCCTGCATATGAGTTTACCGCTCTCTTTGTCGTACAGCTCGATATGTCCGTTATTCTCAAGAAGCCATACAACGGTGTTCCGATTTTTATAGGTGCCGGAGGGCACACTGTAGTAGTTGGTCCGGTACCGTACCGTATTGTCCTTGCGGACATGATACTCTTTCGGCTCGTCTTTGGGGGGCACCGGTTCTCCATAGTATGGCAACAGATATTTCCGTTCAATCTCAAATTCCTCAGCCGGAACCAGGCGTGTGGTTCCATGTATCTTGCCGTTTCCTGTTTTTTCCAGCCATTGCAGGACCTCGGTGTTAAGGACTTCCAGGCTGTTAAATGTCCGTCCGGCAAGAAAGTTACGCTTGACATATTTGACCACATTTTCCACTTTTCCCTTGCTTTCCGGATCAGCAGGACGGCAGAATACGGGCTGGAAATGCTGCTCGTTGACAAAGGCACGGAATGTTCTTGTCAATATGAGGTCACCCAGGTTTTCTCTGACCAGCAGGACTTTGTCCTGGTCATAGATTATCCTTCTTGGCTTCCCTCCGAAATATGCGAAAGCCAGTTCATGGGCATATACGGCTAGGGCTGATGTGAAAGGCGTACAGGAAAAATACACGAACTTCTGCCTGGAACGGCTCATCACCATGACAAAAAAATAAACTTTGACAAAGTCGTCCCTGTATGTGGGCATACGGCTTTCTCCGAAATCCATCTGGGCATATTCCCCGTAAGGGGTATCCGGCATTTTCTCATAAACACGTTTGGAAAGACCCTCCTTGTCCAGATTATACTTACGACGTACAGTTTCCACAAAATTGTATACGGTTTTCCCGCAGACAACAGGAAGATCAGGATACTGTTCCTTCATCCAGTCATGAATCTGGGAGGCGGACAGGAACCTGTACCGGGAAAGAACGTCACAGACATAACTTTCGTATTTGTCAAGTATGCGGGGATATCGCCTGCGATGCTGCAATTTTGCAGTCAATGTGTCCTCATCCATTTTCAAGTACCGGCGCACCGTACTTCTATGCAGACCAAGCTGGAACGCAATCTGACTTTTGTTAAATCCTTTTGAATATAATTCTCTTATTTTGTACCACATGATGACTCTGTTGTTTGATTGGTGTCTGCATGCGTCCTTAGTTCTGTCCATATCATTTATATTATTGAAACGCAAATATAGACATTTTTAGGAGGCATGATGGCATATTTCCTTTTTCTAAAAGGACATGGGGCAAAGATACGGATTACAACTCCATACCTGTCCGTATTAATATTTTAATGTTGTAATATTTTAATTTTAAAATATCAAACAATTTTAAAATTAAAATATTCTGATATTAAAATGTTTTTAAATTGAACCGTCAGCATTCCTTTGAAAAAAGAATATCCATTGATTTTCCACATAAGATCAAGTGTGGGTTACAGAATTAGGTGTCTGATATTTTTGATGACAATATAACATGTATGGGTAAATAAATATCATAAAACAACACCTGCATGACTTCATGTACAGGTATTTATGACTAAAGTTTTAATATTTCAACATTTTGATATTTTAATGTTTTAATGTTAAAATATAAAAATGTATTGACATTAAGTATTGGATGGATATATATTGAATGGCTATTAAAAAAAAGTGACACGGCAATTTAGAATGTATACCTATCGGATTCGTGGAAAAAGAGGACCATTCAAAATAATCCTGCTGCTTCTTTTTGTTCCTTCTTGACGCTACCAGGTATGTCCGGTTCTCCGCCATCATTTTCAGATTACCTATATTTTTATTCGTTCATGGACAGGAATGTTCATGCGCATTTCTATCGGCAACCCATAAGTATTGACTGTCTCAGGTATTGTTCATTTTCTTTTTTTCGGGAAGATTATGCAGAAACAGATATTGTACTTTTCTTGATTTTCAGAATCGGTTTGATAAAGTCTGCCGTATTGTCTTCCGGTTTGTCCACCGACCACTTGCCGATAGCTTCCGAAGGAATCTCTTACAAAATGGCAATGCCAGTGCCTTTCCGGATTTCTCCGTGTCTTTCAAGACCTGAAATCCGGCGCACATCCGTATCTGCCATATAACCTTGCAGTTTGTTCCTGTATGGACATAATATATATCCGTTTTTCTGTCACATATTTTTTATATTCATTTCATTCCGCATGGTCTTTTCTCTTTTCTTGGGAAAGGGCTCTGCCCGAGAAATTCCATTTTTTCATCGAAAAAATAATAAGGAAGAGCAAGCAGGGTTCAGGCAAAGCCATGAACCAAATCACGCAGAGCCGTGATTGTCAATTGATTATGATTTTTTTTGTAGACAAATAGTCTACTTTTTCTGTAGATTTTAGCTTTTTTATGTTGATAATCAAGTAATTGTATTGTCTATATAAAATCTACATATTTTTATATATAATTGATTGTCAGCTCTTTACAGTGTAGGCGAAAAATCTACAGAAAATAATATGGAGGCAGTACAAAAAGGTTGTGCTGGTCCGCCCTTACATTTGCAGAAAGATTCAAGATTATGCAAACAAAAATTACAAAAACCATTCGTGTATCCATAGATGTGAAACAGCATCTGGACGAAATGAAAGGAAGCGTGTCGGCCAGTGAATTCATTGAGACAATGCTGTCCTACTTTGAGCGGAATGGGGTGGATCCCCGAACATCAATCAACGGGAAGTTCAAGACACTGGAACTTCAGGGAATCGAACGGATCATCAAAATCATCCGTGCCATAGAAAAAGATAAGATTGACAAGCTGCTTCCTGCATCGGAATCGCACAGTGATGATCTGCTGAAACAGGCAGACAAACAGGTCACCCAACTGAAGGCGGAAGTGGAACGCTTGAAAAAAGCAAGTGCTCCTGACGTGGTAGGTAGAAACAAATTGGGACAGGTTGTCAGGCTGCTGGAAAACGCTTTCGACCAGAAGAACTTCAAGAAGGCGGAAAAAGGAACAGATTATTTTGTCGCACCGGTTTATCTGGAAATGTTGTTATATAAAGTAAAGGAAATATGCTCATAAAACAGGTAATGGCCCGTCCTGTACCGACTCATCCGAAGTGGAAATACAGTTTGAACAGAGAAAGTATGATACTTTTTTTTCACAAGAAAATATTATATGGCGCCAATGTGGTTTATGCGGAAGGCTGGCAACAATCAAAAAAAAGAATGGCATATTCTACCATATTTCCAGCAATCCTTTACAGAATGAAGTGTCCATATAGTCCGGCGAATTATCTGAAAGGGGATTATGAAGTTCGGGCTGTCACCATGAAGGAACAGAGGACGACAGGCGGTGAGTTGAAAAAAATGCAGTATCATACATGAATCTGTATTCAAGAAATTTCAATAGGAACCTTATGATTATTATCAGAACTAAATCCAGGTGGAATGTTTGTAAAGGTACATAAACCGGTCAACACACCCTGTGTATGCGACAACAAGGATAGGTGCCGGGCACTGGTGGAATATCTGTTGAAGGAAAGTCTTGAAGACAAACCTTATTATGACACTTTCTTCTCCCATGAGGAGGATTATGTACCACCGGTGACGGTCATGCAAAAGATTGACAGCAACCATAAGAAGCTGATGAAAGGAGATGATAAATTCTATATGCTGTCCATCAATCCCTCACAGGATGAAGCGGCTCATCTGATCCGGAAGGTTACAGGAAAGCAGGTGACGGAATTTGAACAGCTCACCGTAGAGGAACAGGAAAAAGTCATTCATGAGTTGAAGAATTACTCCCGGAACTGTATGGACCTGTATGCGGAGAATTTTCGCAGGGAAAAGATAAAATCAGGAAAGGATCTTGTTTATTTTGGGAGGGTGGAAACGGAACGCCACTACAGGAACAGTGATGAGGAAGTGAAGGAGGGACAGGCAAAGTCAGGGGACAGGAAGCCCGGGCTACAGCTTCATGTACATATCATCGTGTCACGGAACGATGTGACACAAACAGTAAGACTTTCACCATTAGCAAGAAGCAAAGGTTCATTTAATGAACTAAACGGTAAGAAAGTCATGGTGGGTTTCGAACACATGGAGTGGAAATCCCGGTGTGCGGACCGGTTCATCAGTATGTATGGTTATAAGGCCACACACAAGTATTACGAGGACGGCAGGGAACACACCTACCATTATGTTCCGGGAAAGAACGAGGCGATGAGCATGGCCAAATCCGCCATCCTGCAGAAAGAATTCAGAAACGAGAGGAAGATGCTGGATGTGTCTTACCGGATGTTCCGTTTCATGGTGAATCCGAAACAGGCTTTCATAGCGGAAGCTAAAAGACTGGTAAAGGATGCGCTTACCGGAAAAATCTAAATCAATTTATGAATATGGATCATATGTTTATTATGAGACTGGCAGCCCTGCTTTTTGGCGGCGGCATTGCCAGCTGTCTGTTTCCGGGAAAATCCCGGATGTCACATGTCCTGTTCCTGCTGTTGGTACTTGCAGAAACAGCTGTCGCACATGCCACCATCCCGGACGGGTGGTGGTTCCTGCTTCCGGGTGTCGTTTCCGTACTTCTTCGTCTTTCTTTCAAAGGAGGGACAGAAAGCGGAAATGGCGGAAAAGCCCTGCTCTCCCTTCACGCCACGGACGGGACAATTATCAGATATTATTACTGGTTCTCCAATTTCCTTGTCTATGGAGGAGCCGGTTCCGGCAAGACCAAATCCATAGGCAAACCTCTGATGGAGCAGTACATCAGGTCCGGATTCGCCGGTTTCATCTATGACTTCAAGGATTTTGACTATACCCGGACTGCATACAACCTGATCAGGAAACACGGATACCCCCATGAGTTCTATTATGTAAATTTCACGGACATGAACCGGACTTACCGCTTCAATCCGCTGGACAGGAGGAATATAAAGGACAGGACGATGCTCATGCAGTTGATGGAGGACGTACTGGGCGCGTTGATGCCGCCCACATCCAAACAGGACGAATGGTATACGGGCGCGCTTGGCATCCTGAACGGCGTGGCGTACAGGCTTTGGGACGAGTTCCCGGAATGCTGCACGCTGCCGCATATCGTCAACTTCGTGATGAAGGCCGATACGGGACAGCTTCAGGAATTCCTGAAGCTGAACGATATCAGCGCCATGATAGCGGGGCGTACCTCAAGGTGGAGGGCAGCGAGAAGATGTAGGCCTCCTATGTGTCCACCCTCAGCAACTATGTGGCGAAGCTGACCACCAATGAGAACATATACTATGTGCTGACAGGGAATGACTTCGATTTCAATCTGATTGATCTGGAGCATCCGAAACTTTTTGCAATCAGCAACAACTATGCGACGGAATCGGTGATATCCCCCGTTATTGCCATGATGGTGAGCATCACCTCGCGCTCGTTCTCCATGGAGAACAAGGTCCCCTTTGTATTTATCCTGGACGAGATGACTACCTTCAAGGTGCGTGACTTCGAGAAGCTGCCTTCCGTCCTGCGCGAGTACGGGGCGGCGTTCCTGCTGCTCACCCAGTTCGGAGCCAAGTTGGAAAAACTGTACAGCAAACTGGACAGGTCGTCCATCGAGGCGAATTTCGGAAATATCTTCCTGGGCCGCACACTGGATGTGGAGGCATTGAAATATTACCCTTTTTTTTTCGGGAAATACGAGAAGGAGAAGAAGTCTACCAACTCCGGCAGCAGCGGTGGCGGCCGCAATTCCAGCGTGACCATCAGTACACAGAAGGAAGAGATATATGAATCAAAGGACTTCGCTTCACTGGATCCGGGGGAATTTATCGGAATGGGAAACCGTTTCAATATCAAAGGGCATTTCAGGAAGAAGTTCAGGCTGCTCAAACTGGAAGAGGAACCGCTTCTGGTAGTTGCGTTTAGGGCGGAGAAGAAAATATCTGACAATTATACCAGAATACTGAAAGATATCGAGAGGGTGTTTGAAATGGAAGATACAGAAGAGGATGTAAACTCTTTGTTTTCCGACAGATAGAAAGCTGTATATATATTCACAATTTCAATAAGTGCAATAAAAGAGGACGTAAATTAAACTGTATCTGTGTCAGCAAAGAATAAAATATTAACTTTGAAACACAGTTTAATTTACATCTTATCCTTGCACTATTATAATTGAATTTTCTAAAAAATATAGAGCCTCTTACGAAGCCCTATATTTCTATTTTTGACTTATGCCAAAAGGAGAAACATCCCGATTAATTTCATAGACAGATTTATAAATCTCTATAATGGAAAAATATTGAAATTTTATTTTTATCCATATTTACCAGCCGTCTGTTTGTACCAAATTTCTATTCTTTTGGATCTCTGTAATGGATATTGGCCATAATGCATACTTTTCATTGGGGAAATTTCTATCTGCAACAATCTGAGGTTGGGCCATATCTCCGGAAACATTATAAAATTCTTCTACGCTTTGACCACTAACATCCCAACCCTTTACATCCTGATCAAATTCTTGGCGAGCTATCTTCCACCGTCTGACATCCCACATACGATGCCCTTCAAAGGACAATTCGATCATTCGTTCTCTATGTATGATTTCTCGCATTTCGTCCTTTGTAAAACTTGTTTTGGGATATCTGGCTTTTGACCATGACTTTAACAGAGCAGGGATTCCAGCACGTTCTCTAATCTTATCTAAATAAGGAATTATTTTGCTATGGCTAGCTTCTCCTTCATATTCATTTAAAGCTTCCGCATAATTCAGATACAATTCGGCCAACCTAATAAGAGGGAAGGGATATTTTACAAGCAAACCTGTTTGACCGCTTTGCTGGCAATCAGAAGATGGGTGTACTCCTTTCTTGACTAAATATCCTGTCGAGGAAGCGTCTTGCGATTGCTTGCCATAAGGCTTATTAAAACGCATCTCACATAAGATATTCGCCCCACGCAATTCATATATACTATTATCGAATGCGATACTTGCATAAAAACGTGGCTCACGGTTATAGTGCAGTCGTAGGGTTCTATCATAACAATGGACATTGTCCGCAGCTACAAGCTGATATCGTTTCTCATAATCGAATTCGGGATCTTGTTCGATTGGTAACCCATTTCTGGTATAATAGGCTTCTACCATTTTCAGCGTAGGAGAAATCCCATTAAAAGTATAGGGCCTTAGCATTGAGTGTCTTTGCCATGTTTGATTATTCTCTATATTGGTAAATCCCCAAATCAGTTCACAGTTCCAAGGATCGACCATTGTATAACGATAATCATATTCTTTACGCTTCTCTTCCGAAAGAGAGTTATAAGAAATCTTAGGTCTTTGACCAGGTATAATTCCTGTGAGATCTTTAGCCTTAAGAAGGCTATCTGCAAATGTCAATGAACTGTTTGTTGAACATTTGTAAAGCTTAACGCCTTTCGTTTCAGCCATTTGGATAGCTTCGAAAGAAATATCTGCCGCTGCTTTCCATTTTTCCGCATCATAAACTGTGTTGACAAGTATTGTACCATCAGAATCCTTGAAGTTGCTATAGTCCTCATTCCCGTTAAATATCGGACTGGCTCTATATAGTAAGATACGGCTTTTTAAACTTTTGGCTATAAGGGTTGTGATACGACCCCATTCATTACTTGTAACACTTTGTGGCAGACCGTTGTTTATTGCATAATCTATATTCTCTAAAATGAAGTTAAAACAGTTATCTACAGGTTCTCTTCGGGGATAGCGTTGTTCTTCCGGAGCATTCATATCTACACTGTTTCTGGCTACTATAATCGGTCCATATTGCCGTAATAGGCAGAAATGGTAATAACCTATCAGAAAATGCGCTTCTGCAATCCAACGTGCTTTTTTAGCAACATCCAAATCCGGAACCTGATCAATATTTTCTAGAAATACGTATGCTTCACGGATACCCTTATATAATGCTTTAGAACCGTTAGCCCCTTCCCATAAATTAAAATATGGGGACGAAGTATCCAAAGTGCCTAGGTTGATATGGTACGCTTTAAAATTGGTTTTGTCATTTCTCCATGGTATATCAAGTTCATCTGTGGAAAGAAGAGCAGGATTTTCTGCGATCGAGCTCTCTGTTGGAATATACCCGTAAACATTCCCCATTATATAGTTTTGTGCCGTTGCCTCGTTTTTAAATGCATCGCTTAATTGTGGAATCTCAGAAGGAACCACATCCAAGTAGTTGCATGAAGTTAAAATTACACTGCTACTAATTATTAATAATACATCTTTTAGTTTCATGATTAATTAAAATTAAATTGTATTCCTATGTTAAAAACTCTTTGTGTTGGATATTGATAATATCCATTTCCCCCCATTTCCGGATCCCAAAGTTTAAAATTAGAGAATGTTAAAAGATTCGTTCCATTAACATAGAAACGAAGATACTTCATTGAATAACCGAACTCGAGACTTTTCAGTTTTAGGAAGGAACCATCTCTCAACCAATAAGTGGAGTTTTGGTGGTTGTTCTCGTTGCCTATGGCTGATAGGCGTGGGTATTGAGCTTTAGGATTAGGATTGGATTCACTCCAATAATCATCAGCAATCCACTGGGCAACATTCGCATTCCATCGCCCAAATGGGGCCATATTACCAGCGGATAGGATGAAAGAAGTACGAGCCACCCCTTGAAAGAATATTCCGAAGTCAAATTTTTTATAACGTATGGTTCCACCGAATCCATAGGTGATTTCCGGAACTGTTGGACTGCCAATAACATGTTTGTCATTATCATTCACAATATTCTTTCCGTCAACTTGACTGGTTATATCTACATATTTAATATCACCTATCTTAGGACCGCTACCGTATTGCTGCACAGGTCCGTGATCTATTTCTTCCTGCGTACCGTATAACCCTGATGCGGTTAAACCATATATTGAATTGATAGGATGACCAATGTGGCTAAGATTGGAGTATATCTGTTCCGGATACTGATCCTTTATTATCTTGTTATGTGCGTATACAATATTTCCAAGCAAGCTTATTGTAAAATCTTTATTTACAGCCTTATTGTATGTGAATGAAGCATCAATTCCACTATTCTTAACTTCTCCCAAATTGTAATATGGAATAGTGCTTCCAAACCCCATACTACTTGGCAAGGTCGCGGGCTGTTGAAAGATTCCGGTTCGACGTTCTGTAAAATAATCTATTGTCAAATTTAGGCTGCCTAATATCTCCATATCAATACCAACATTTGCCTTATATCCAACCTCCCATTTTGCTTGTTCATTGCCAATACGTGTGAAAGTGATTCCACTATACCATGTATTCATGTTTTCACCGTAGTGATAATTAGGGCCAGTACCTAAAGAAATCTCCGTTAAATAAGGAAAGCGGGCTCCAGCTATTTTATCGTTCCCGACCAAGCCATAACTTCCTCTTATTTTCAATGCTGTAACTACACTTCTTAGAGGCTTGAAAAAATCCTCATTTGAAATACTGTACCCTAAGGCTATTGACGGGAAGAATCCAAATTGCCTATCTTTAATAAAATTTTCTGTACCATTGTAACCAAAATTAAACTCCGCAAAATACCGCTCGTCATAAGCATAGGTAAAACGACCAGCCAATCCTGTGGTACGATAAGGCACAGCGTCAAACAAGGAGCTAGGAAAAGCAGGATTATATTGTCTCTGGTTATAAAGCAGCATCGCTGTTATATTATTCTTCCCGAACAACCGCTGGTAGTCAATAGCAGCTTCCCAATAAATAGTTCTGTCTCCGTTATTGGCCTTAGAGAAGGACAAATAATCACTTCCGGTTGTCCCTATTTTCTCCAAAGTGTAAGTATAATCTGTAGGGTTATACTTACTTATTTGGTAGTAAAAAGGTACAGTGGAACGATCAGTCTTTGCTGTATTCCAATTCTTATATGAAAACAAAGCCCTTGCTGACAAACCTTTTGCAAGCATGGACAAATCTTGTTTTAACTCAAAGGTGGAAATGACCGTGGAAGAAAACGTGGTAGAATACCCCTTTGCCAATTCAGCATAAGGATTGACAAAAGTGGCTCCATTAAAACTCATATTTCCATAGAGTATGTTAGTTTCATTTCCTAAAGGACCGCTACCTGCCGGAAACATGATAGGAAAATTTACCGGATTGGTTTTCTGTATAATATTTCGATAAGTATCAGCTGCGCTGACAACTGGACTGTTTTTGTCATCGATAACAGTGCTCAGTTTGAGACTTACTTTTGTAGTTTTTGTCACATTAGCGTTTATATTAGCTTGAAAGTTATATCTTTTATTGTCTATATTATTATTGAAACTTCCTTGTGATATATTTTTCATGATCCCAGTATCTCTGTAGATGCCAGCAGACACATAATATGATGCAATTTTACTTCCACCGCTAATATTTATATTGGCCCGTTGATTCATTGTTACATTTTTAAATATTTCTTTTTGCCAGTCAACGTTCGGGTATATATATCTATTTAATCCTTTTATTGTTCCCTGAATTCTATCTTCCGAATACATTGGAGAAGTGTTAGGATCATCATTTTTCAAAGCTTCGTTATACATACGCATATAAGTCGGGCCATCAACCATATCAAGATGATACGATGGCATACTCCAAGAATTCTCCAAACGTGCTTTTACAGATATTTTCTCATTTGTAGCTCCTTCCTTGGTAGTGACAATCATCACTCCATTAGCTCCCCGGACTCCATAAAGTGCTGTTGCACTGGCATCTTTTAATATAGAGAAACTCTGAATATCATCTGGCTGGATGTCATTCAAATCTCCTGATGAAATTTCTACTCCATCTAGTAATATGAGAGGTGCGGAGTTAGCCCCGTTTGTTCCGATACCCCGTATCCAAAAATCCGCCCCGTCCCCGCCAGGCTCACCAGAACGTTGAACAGCGATTACGCCAGACATCCTTCCCGCTAATGATGCTGACAATGAGCTTGTTGGAAGTTTGAAAGATTCCGGTTTGACAGAGCTTATTGCTCCGACTACACTCGCTTTCTTTTGTTTTCCAAATCCAACAATAACCACATCTTTTAAAGAAGTGGACTCCTCAATCATGCGGATATTAAAAACCTCTGTTTCGGAAGTCACCTTTTTCTCAACGTTTTCATAACCAATAAATGAGAAAGAGAGTGTTTCACCAACTGCAACCCGAATGGAAAAGCGCCCATTAATATCTGAAATAACCCCTTGCGTGGTTCCTTTCACCAATATCGTGGCGCCGATAATGGGATTCCCATATTCGTCTGTCAGTAGACCGGTTACATTTTTGCTTTGCTGAAGAGTTTCTTGGAAAAGTTTCTCTTCTATTTCCATTGGCTTGGCCAAGACAGATCTTTGCCCGATAAACATGCTCAAGCAGAGAACTAAAATGAACGTTTTTTTCATTTAAACATGATAACTTTAAGGTTAATTATTTGATATAATTCTTTTATTTAAGGCCTTAAACGCAACAAATATATATAATATTATTAATACAAACAATATATTTATTAAAAATATTTCATAATTCCACGCAATTTTTCAAATTAAATGGTTGTATATGGTGTGTTAATATATTAAATTTACTAATTATCCAATATATCATATACATATCTAATTATTACATTTTTATTATGTATAGTATTATATGTAAATAAGGAATATAATTCAATAAACAAAAACATTTATTCGGCTTAACTTGCCATCCTCAATTGGTAGCTACGGTGGTAATCTGTTCCATCGCAATCATAGTTTCATTTTTATCTCTCTTTGTTCCGAATCTTCGAGCTCAGAACAAGGTTGTTTTTTACGTGCGACACCCGACGGCAGAAGCGAGAATCGTAAGCAAAGAAGCCTCTGTAAATTTTAAAAATGCTATAATCTCTCTCTGATATTGGAAAGTTTGCGTTAAATTCCAGCAAGTCAGTCTCACAATACTTGGTCCACCATATAAGCGTCTCCGCGTTTCTATATTGTCTCTCTTTTTTCGTTCTTATATCTTTGCCTGGTATAAAAATGAATCATTATGGATTTAGCAGAAAATAGATTTAGAAAAACCTGGTAACGTTTCCTTGAAGTATTGAAAGTAGACTGTCATTGTTCTTTAGCCGATGTTTGCCGCGAGCAGCATACCACTTCTGGAGGTATGAGTTCCTGGATGTCCCGACGGGGCTATAGTGTTAAACAAGCTAAGGAAGATGCGGTCCGTAATTATTATGGCGGTGTTTCCCCCTCCCGACCGACAAGTACCTCTCCTTCGTTCAGTCAAATAGTTCCCGTCATGTTGTCGGAAGAAGAGTTCAGCCTTTCCGGAGTCACAATCACCTTCAATAGCGGTATGACCATTTCGGTCAAACGGGTCACTCCCGGCGGTATCATTCAAATGTTGCACGATTATGAACGAAGAGAGGGGGATCCATGTATTCTCTAACATCAGCCAACCGGTACTACCTGTATCAGGGCTTTGTCCGTATGAACCTTGGCATTGACGGTTTATTCAATATTATACGCTCAGAGATGAAAGGTTTGTCTCCCATATCAGGAGTTGTCTTTTTGTTCTTTGGCAAGAACCGACAGGGTGTAAAAATACTGCATTGGGACGGTGACGGCTTTCTTCTTTACTACAAGCGTCTCGAAGGTGGAAGTTTTGAGCTGCCGACATTTAACCCCGATACTGGCAATTACGAGGTTTCCTATCAGATTTTGTCTTTTATCCTGAATGGAGAAGTCCGTGCGACTGCGAAAACGCTTTAGGATATGACATAATCGTTTGTTCCTTAATAATTTACATCACAAATATTGTCTGATCTCCATGGCTGTCCCGTTAATATTTCGTATCTTTATGCCATGAAAAAGGATGAACTCATAGAGTTATTGAAGGAACAAATCAAGGGATTACGGGATGACAACAACAGGCTTCTGGTCCAGATAGATGCTTTGACAAAAGAGGTCTCCTCCCTTAAGGAGGCACTCCTTCAAAAAGGTGAATCCCTTGGCAAGCAACAACGCATTGCCAAGGGACTCGCCAAACTTGTATCCAACACATCCGAACGGCAACAGGCTCCCCGGCCTGCTCTGTCCGAAGAGGAGAGGCGGAAGGCAGAAGCGGAAAAAGCCGCCGGGCGTAAAGCCAGGAAGAACAATGGGGCCAGACGTGACATGCATTATGAGCTGGAGGAGGAGGAACATGTCGTTTATCCCGATGATCCCGGTTTTGACATCAATAAAGCCCGGCTGTTTACTCCCACTCCCAGAATATGCGTCCGCTATGAATGTGTCCCCATGCGCTTCATCAAGCACGTCTACAAGATACACACCTATACGCAGGACGGCCGCCTGTTTGAGGGAAAAACACCGGCTTCGGCTTTCCTGAATTCCAGCAATGACAGCTCATTCATTGCCGGAATGATAAAATTACGTTACATACAATCACTGCCTGTAGAAAGAATCATCAGCTACTTCGAAGGTTATGGCTTTACGCTGAAGAAACCCACGGCCCATAAGTTGATGGAGAAAGCCTCAGGCCTCTTCGAAAATCTTTATCAGTGTATCCGCAGACAACCTTGGGCGATCCTTATAAGGCAGCTAATGAAACCTATTACAAAATACTCGTCCCGGAAAAGAACAGTAAGGGAAAAGGAGTCCGCAAGGGATACCTCTGGGTGGTTGTGGGTATAAACACCGGGATGATATATCTGCTCTACGATGACGGTTCCCGCTCTGAAAGAGTTATTCTTAACGAATTAGGCAGTTGCAAGGGCATCATAAAAGTGACGGCTACTCACCTTACCGGAAACTCGAAAGCGATGCTTATCCCCATATCACACGCATCCCGTGCCTGCAACATATAAAACGGAAATTTATAGATAGCGGTGAGAACGACCCGGATGTAAAAAGAAGCGTGGAACTGCAATATCTGATATTCGAGAAGTCGAATAAAGACGAAAATGAAAAAAAGAGCTAAGCAAGTGCAAATATAACCTCTAATATTCAATACTTTATGTGGTATCAGATTCGGGAATGACTTTTTAATTTGTCTTAATTCGTTGCAAGTTTCCTCGGGATATATGGGAACATATTCGGGAATTTATTTACCTTTGTCATGTAATCAAAAAAGGCATAGCAAATGAAAATTTCCGTCTATCTGAAAAAATGTTCCGCGACCACTTCAAACATCTGCTTCCGGGTACGGGAGAAGAACGTGGACATCAAAGTGGTTTCCCCCATCGTGGTCCATGACAAGTATTGGGATACCGATACCTTATGTTACAGGCGAACGACTGCCGTGACGGCCATTGAACAGAAGCGGGTGCCCGAACAGATCGCCGCCATCATCGAGAGAGCGGAAAAGACCTTCTCGGAGAAGGCTGACGGCAAGTGGATGAAACAGGTCATCGAGGATGTCCTGCATCCCGCGCGGGCTTTCGAGCGTGATCACCCGAACCTGCTCCACCGCATACACGAGTACCTGGAAAAATATGACGGCGCGGAAAGAACCAAGGAGCACATCGTCCGCTTCGAGCGAACGATGACCAGGTATCACGAGTACCGGCGTGAATTATTGGGCGATACTGACTTCACGCTCTTCGTTGAAACTGTCACCCTGGGGCAGATGAACGACTTCAGGGAGTACGTCACCAACGAGTACCTGCTCCGCCAGGAATATCCTGAGTTTTATACTCCCCGTATGCTTATCAACCACAAGCCCAAACCTCTATCCAACACGACCGTCATCAATACCATGAACCTTTTCTGCACGTTCCTGCACTGGTGCAAGAGAATGAAGTATTCCGACAACGAAGTCTATGCAGTTTATGGCTGCAAGGAGCCGACCTACGGTGACCCGTTCTACCTCACATCGGAAGAGAGGAATGTCCTGTACGATGCAGACCTGAGCGACTGCCCGAAACTGGCTGTCATCCGGGACATTTTCGTGTTCCACTGTTATGTCGGTTGCCGTGTCGGTGATCTCTACAGGATGACCAAGGAGAACATCAAGGACGGTTTTCTGGAGTATATGCCTCAAAAGACAAAGAAGTGCCAGGCGAAAACCGTCAGGGTCCCATTGCATGAAAAGGCGGTCAGAATACTGGAACGCTATAGCGGGAATACCGGCAAGCTGCTTCCCTTCAAGCCCATCAACACTTACAATCTGGGTATACGGGAACTGCTGAAACATTGTGGCATAGACCGCGTGGTCACCATTCTTGACACGCACGGCTACAATACCGTGCAGAAACCCTTGTACGAGGTGGCCAGCAGCCACACGGCACGAAAGACTTTTGTAGGCAACCTGTACCGGCAGGTTCCGGACCCCAACCTGATAGCCTCCATGTCAGGCCACGTGGAAGGCAGCAGGGCCTTCCGGCGTTACCGGACGATAGATGATGACATGAAACGAAAACTTGTGGAAATGATAAACTGAGGAGGATATATACATGAAAGTAACAGCATTTATCAGAAAAACATCGGCGAAAAACAACGTGACGGATCTTGCCCGGGTCTATTTCCGTGTCCGGGATATCGGTGGTGTGGACATAAAGGCCGCGAGCGAGCTGTCCATCAACCCGAACCATTGGAGTCCGGAGAGACAAGGCTACAAACCACGTGTGGCTCTTGTCTCGGAAGAGAAGAAGAACGCTTTCGACAGGGATATCCAGCAAATTACCCACCTGATCACCAGGGAATACAGCCGTGGAGTTGACGGGAACTGGCTCAAGGGACTGATAGAAGAATACCATCACCCCAACATCAATGCAAGGGGCGGCAACAAGGCAGAGGAATACCTGTTGTCATACCAGATACAAAAATATGTTGACGAGACCCCACTCGCGTTCGAGAGCCGGAAACATCACCTTGACAATCTCAACAAGGTACTCCGTTACGAGCGTTTCCGCCATGAGGTCATGCACCAAAGGGGCTTCCATCTTTGCATTGACTCCATCACGGCAGATGACATAAGGGATTTCAAATTCTGGCTGCAGGAGGAGCACAAGTATGTTGACATGTATCCCGTGTTTTACCAGAACGAGGTCCGCCGTAATGTCGAGCAGGTACGTTCCGAGAACAGCATGTCAGGAAGCCTGTACCGCATACGCACCGTCATCAAATGGTGCATCAAGCGTGGCCTTACACGAAATAATCCTTTCGACCAGTACCAGATCGCGCAGCCCATGTACGGAGACCCGTTCTACCTGACACTTGAAGAACGTGACAAGGTATATTATGCCGACTTAAGCGGCATGGGTGCCAGCTATCCGGTCTATCGTGACATCTTCATGTTCCAGTGTCTGATCGGTTGCCGTGTCAGTGACTTGAACAGGCTGACCAAGGCGAATATCGTGGACGGTTGCGTTGAGTACATTCCCCAAAAGACCAAGCTGGAGCACGCGGGCACGGTACGGGTCCCTCTTAACCAAAAGGCCTTGGATATACTGGAAAGGTACAAGGACCTGGAAGAAGCGCTGCTCCCGAGATTCTCGCATTTCGGCTACAACAAGAAAATAAAGGAGATTCTCAAATACGTGGGAATCGACCGCATGGTCAGGGTGCTCGACCCGAAGACGCGCGAGGATGTGGCAAGACCATTGTACGAAGTGGCCACCACCCACACGGCGAGGAAGACTTTCATCGGGAACCTGTACAAGCAGGTCAAGGACCCTAACCTGATTGCCTCCATGTCCGGGCACTCTGAGGGTAGCCGTGCCTTTGCCCGGTACCGCAAGATAGACGATGAAATGAAGAAGGAGCTGGTAAGCCTTCTGGATTGACCGTTCCTTTTTTCCATCTATCCTTTTATATCCACCGATAATGCAATATGAATATGGACGAGCAGAAGTTGACATACGAACAATTCAAGGAGGATATTCTCCAGTGGAAGAACACGCACCGTGAAGAATACAACCGCTTCTCGCGCCTGATGACAAACGGTGACGAGAGGCAGTATCTTGCCATCTGCAAAGCCATATTCAGGCAGCTTCCCGGTATCAGGCGGGAATGGGAATTGTCCTGGAACGATGACAGTACGGATGGCCTTGCAAATATAAATATGCAGTTCGCGGAGAACGCGGTACCCGGGCAGATCGTGGATCTGTACAGGAAACAGAGGGAGGAAAACAATCCTCTGCCCGACAACGTTCCGCCGGTCACATTCTGGGGCAGGATAAAGTCCTTTTTTAGCGGCAAATCTTCCAAGCCGGGTGTCACCCTTTCGGCACCGCTCGTGCTGAGCTGGCTGTATTATGGAAAGAGCTTCGAGGCGATGGTTTCCATGATAGAGAAACAGATGAAGAACCCGAAAGCTGACAATGCAGACAGGCTGGGCTGTTCCCTTGTCGTCAAGCAGATAATAAACGTATCCATCAGGAACGGTTTCCGAACCCGGGCAGACTGGGACAGGTATTTTGCCATGAACAGTGCCATTGAAAAAGGCCATGTCGGCGAATGGGCCTTGCAGACCATCACGGCTGACATGGAAACCGATGAAGAAAGCAGGGATACGATTACAACCCGGACCGAAGACAGCGTCAGGGGACCTGTTGTACAACGCGTGGCCGGAAAGAAAAAAATCAAGGAACGGCCACTCGCCGATTATCTTGATCACGAGAACAAGGAAGTTGTATTACATCATATCCGCGACTTTATTTCCGTCAATACAAGTGCCATTCACCAGGCATTACCGTTCTATGTATTGAAGGAGCTCGGTCTGGTTGCCGGTATGCATACAGCCAAGGAGTACAGCATGGGGCTGACATTGCAGTTCACGGATTTGCCGTCATTGAAAAGCGAGAGCGCCATACGGCAGTCGGTCGGGTTCCTGAGAACGGCAAAACACGTTATCAAGGACGGCAAAGACCAGATGGCACCCCTGATAGAGAGTGACGAGAACCGGGAACTGTTCCAGAAATTGGCACAGGCTATCAGTAATATCCCAGGTACAGGCACGATGGCCATTGCAGAGAAATAAGGCTAATTATAACCTTTTCACGTTGTCACACGGATTTATATTGTCATGACAATTTAAGACAAATCATTATATATCAACCACTTTCAATTTACACATACATTTGCACCGTCAATCCTTTCCCGAGGGCTGGCGGTGCTTCTCTTTTATAAGCCATCGGAAGCGGGGCACCAGGGAACTTTTAAAGATGGTTATCACAAACTTCAAAACTGATATTTATGATTACCATAGAGAGTCTGGTCGAGCAAGGAGCGAACGTGAAACTGGAAGTTACTCCCGCTGACCTTAAAATGTTCGCTGAATCCATCGTGCAGCGTACCATCATGGCGCAACAGGAAGAACAGAGAGCCGCGATGCTGCGTGAAGCGGAGGAGACTTATCTCAATACAAAACAGGTCCGTGAGTTGCTGAACGTGTGCGAGGGCACGCTCAACCTGTGGGCGAAACGAGGCTATCTCGTACCGGTCAAGGTCGGTAACAAGAACATGTATGCCAAATCTGATGTACGCCGGGTACAGACAGGCAACAAGTCCGAGAGTGTAACATCCTATTGCAAGAGAAAAAATGTGTGATATGGCAACCGGCAGGCTTGAACTGTGTAACAGAATCCGCATGGAGGCGGAGGATATTGAAAGAACGGGATTCCCGCTGGAGGTCCTGCCCCAGGCCGTGCAGTCTGTCATACTCGATATGGCCACATACGAGAACTACAAGATCGAGTTTATCGCGACGGCCATGTTGTCGGCTGTATCCGCAGCCCTGGGAGGCGCATACCGTATCCGTATCAAAGGAGACTGGCAGAGCAGCGGAGCGTTGTACATCATTCTGGTAGGCAGGCCCGGACTGGGCAAGACCCCACCGCTGGAGGCCGCATATCGCCCGATCCGGAAACGTGACTATGCCCTTTTCAAGGTGTACGAGGCAGAAATGGAGGCATGGAAAGCCGCGGGAGAAAGCGGGAAGAAACCTGTCCTGAAACGCACTGTAGTCTCTGATTTCACTCCCGAGTCGCTTTTACTGACCCACCACAACAACCCGAGAAGCGTGGTCATTCTGGTGGACGAGATTATGGGCATGTTCAATTCCGCCAACCGTTACACGAACGGGCAGCTTATAGAACAGCTTCTGACCGCATGGAGTGGCGGGGCTTTGGATGTTACCAGGGTAAACACCTCTGTTCCTGTACACATCGAGCATCCATGCATAAACATCATCGGAACCACGCAGACCAAGCGTGTACACGAGCTTCTGAAAAAAGGTTTCGAGGAAAACGGGCTGCTTGACCGTATCCTGTTCGTGATGCCCAAATCCCCCAAGCTTTCATCCTGGAAAAACCGGGACGACGATGGGGAAAGGACATCCCTCGCTGCAGTCCGTTGGGAGAATATATTGAACAAGGTCCTTGCGTTGGACTATGACACCGAAGCGGAAGAAAAAATACCCCACGTGCTGTCCATGGACAGGGAGGCCAGGGAATACTTCTTCTCCTGGTGGAACAGGAAGGTGGAGCGTATCAATCGGATAGAGGATGATGCCGAGGTGGACAGCCGGGAAATGAAACATCCGGCCCATGTAGCCCGTCTGGCATTGATAATTCAGGTTTTGCGCTACGCGTCCGGTGAAAGTCACCTGCAGTTTATAGATGTATCATCGGTGAAAGCCGGCATACGGCTGAACGACTATTTTGAGGAATCATATACGCGTATCCGTTCTTTCGTGGCGAATGACACCTGTGAAGAACCTCCCAAGGTGCTGCTGTCTATGTTGCCTGATACCTTTGATACAAAGATGGCCATAACCGTTGGAAAGGAACGGCAGTGCGTCAGCGAGCGGACTGTCATGAATTACCTGAAAGAGTTATGCCGCAGCAGGCTTCTCCGGAAATCAAAAGCCGGACATTACGAGAAAATCATGTATGGTAAATCTGTTCAATCAAATGAAAGCGATGATGAATCATCCCCACGAAACTGCAACGGATAATCCCTTGTTGCAGCCTGCAGTCTTTGCAGTTTTGCAGTTTCGAGGACTGAAAAGGGGAAATTCCTGCAGGACTGCAAGAACTGCAAACTGCAAATGGTGGTATTCATTTGCAGAAACACATAACCGACAACATTATGAACGAATATAGATTCCATCTTCAAAAATACAAACCGGGCAGCAAGACCGTCTGTCCGGGGTGCGGAAGGAAGTTCTGCTTTACCCGTTATATCGACGAGGCGGGAGAGATTTCTTTCCCGGGATACGTGGGTAAATGCGACCACATCAACAGTTGTGGCTATCACTATTCCCCGAAAGAATACTTCCGGGACAATCCGTCAGCAAGGGAAACATCGGCTGGCCATAAAATGAACGGCAGTGAATTTGCGACAGTAAAGTATGTAGCAAAACAACCGCTAACAGAACAAGAACCGGAGATTTCTTATCTTCCCTGTGATTGGGTGGAGCAATCCATGCGCGGGTACGACATCAACCCTTTGTACCGTTACTTCACCAAAGTGGCGGGAAAGGAGGAAGCCAGCAGGTTGTTCCATGTTTACAAAGTCGGCACGTCAAGGATGTGGAACGGTTCGACCGTGTTCTGGCAGATAGATGTCAGGGGTAACGTGCGTGCAGGCAAGATTATGGGCTACGATGCCGTAACCGGGCACCGGATTAAAGAGCCTTTCAATCAAGTCAACTGGGTCCATTCCGTAAGAAAAGTGCCGGATTTCCACATGAAGCAGTGCCTGTTCGGTGAGCATCTGCTTTCGGACACTTTCGCTGCCATGTCAGCCAAGCCTGTAGCCATTGTCGAAAGCGAGAAGACGGCACTGGTTGCCGCCCTGTTCATCCCTGATTTTGTATGGCTTGCCACCGGGGGAATGCACGGCTGTTTCAACCGCGAGGCCATGCAGGTATTGAAAGATCGTGAAGTGATCCTTTTCCCCGACCTCAAGGCAACCGACGAATGGCGGCAACGGCTGCCGATGCTGGAGGCCGTCTGCAGGCGTGTCACCTGTTCCGACCTGCTGGAAAAGATGGCGACCGATGAACAGCGTAGTCGGGGACTGGACATCGCCGACTTCCTGCTGATGGAAGATACGCCACAGATGATTCTCGCGAGGATGATACAACGCAATCCAGCGTTGCAGTTGCTTATTGATGAACTGGATCTAGAACTTATTGAATAGTAAAGGAACTTGTTCCGTGGATTTATAGAAAGTCCTTAACACAATAAGGACTTTTTGCCTGGCGGCAATAAAATCCGGTCATTGTCCCGCAGAGCGGAGTGGCACAAGAGCAAGCTCAAATATTAATCATTTATCAAAAGAATACCATATATGAATACAGATATTAAACAGGCCATGCATGTCGAAGCCGCGAAGTCATTCGGCACAGCAGAGGCGAATGAAAACGAAAGGCATTGGAATGACGACAAGATTGACAGAAAGAATCAGGATCCGACCAATCACTATGACAAGACCCGAATGAAACTGAATTTCGAGATTGGACCCGATGGAAAAGTTCATCCGTTGGGCTATCAAGAGAAATCGCTTGAAGTCCGTTTGAAGGAACGGTTGACTGAGCTGGGATGGAAACCTTTCAAGCCGGACAGCAAAATTCAACCAAACTGTTGTGCGAAATTTATCTTCGGAGGCAATCATGACCGTACACTTGAAATGGCATTTGGAACCCAAACCATAAATCTGGATAAGGGTGCAGACAACAGCCATCTCCAGCGATGTCCGGAAATCGAACAATGGGCAAAAGATGTCTATGAGTGGTGCGTCAAACGGTACGGACAGGAAAACATCATCGGCTTCCAGGTTCATCTTGATGAGAGCAGCCCGCATATCCATGCCTTGATCGTTCCTGTAGGCCAACGAGCCAAAAGCGGACGCGGATGCGTCATGTGGTCGGCTAAGTTTGGCAAGAGCCGTTATGAGTATGGCCATATTCTTCGGGAAATGCACACCTCACTATATGAAGAGGTAGGGAGCAAGTACGGGTTGGAACGTGGTGACAGTATTGAAGGCCGGAACGTCAACCATCTTAGTAAACGCGATTATATCCGGAAACTGTCCAAAGATGCGAAACAGGCGGAGAAAGCAGTCAAGGGGCTGCATACTATGATACGGAGGTTGGAAGCACAGATATTCAGGTCTCAATCCCAACTTGAAGAAATTGAGAAGTCTCTGGCTTCCGGCAAAATCGCTCTTCAGGAATATGAAATTCAAAAGACCAGGATACAAAAACAGATTTCCGAATACCAGTCAAAGCTTGAAGACAAGGCAGGTAAGCTTCAAGAAAAGGAGCAGGAACTGGAGCAGATGACAAAGAATATAGACCGTGTCGGTAGACTGGCTCAACCTTTCCGCAATCACAAGATAGATTTTGAGCCGCCACGAATCATTGGTAAACCTCCGATATTCGGTGTTGACAAATGGATTGAGGAGCAGAATAGGTCTATCGCCAGCCGATTCGTAAAGATTGTCCGTCAGATTGAAGAATTGTATCGGAAAGATGCCGAACAGCAAATACAGGCGGTGCAGAATAATGCGTTGCTGGACTATCGGGAGCTTAAATGGCTGCAACAGGAGTATGCACGACTGACGGCTCTCAACGATAATCAGACTGAACAAATGCAGACATTTCTTGACCAGTTGGCTGAGCCGTCTGTACGGGAAAGAATCTTCGCCATCGCTGATGCTTTGATTGGCGGGCAGCCTGTCGCTGTTTCATCCGGCGGAGGTGGCAGCAACGCCGACTCAGACCTTCGCTGGGACGGAAAAAGGCCGGATGAGGAGGAAGAGGTGTATCGGAGGAGGTGTCTTATGTTTGCGATAAATGTTGTAAAAAGACAGAGTGGAAGGAAAAGTTATAGAAGAAGGTAAGATGAATCAATCCACTGTTTACTTGATTCTTTCTACATTTATGTTTATTTTTGCACATAAATGTAGAAAGATTTTTCTATGGAAAAGAAGGTGTATAAAAATAGGATTAGGGTTGTATTGGCTGAAAAGATGATCACAAATACATATTTGGCCGAACAACTTGGGGTATCAAAGATGACAATAAGTCGGTGGTGTACTAATGCTACACAACCTAGTGCACCACAGTTGATTGAAATTTCAAGGGTGCTGCAGTGTGATTTAAAGGACTTGTATGAAAAGGTAGAGTAAATGGCAACAGTAAAAAAAGATATTACAGAAGTTTCTGATAAAATTACTAAGGTAAAGAAAATTGTAAAGAAACGAGCAGAACAACTCAAAGAAAAAGAGTTGTTACAAACTCCTATATCAGAAGGGATATCCTGGAGGGATTTGAATTTTTCTCATCCGGAAAGAACTATACGTATAGGTACTGTTTTCAGCGGTATTGGCGCAATTGAACATGCTTTTCAAAGGTTAGGGCTAAAACATCAAATAATGTTTGCCGGTGATATCGAACCTAAATGTAAGCAAAGTTATTTCGCTAATTATTCCATTAAAGAAGAAGATTGGTTTGATGATATTCGAAACTTCGATGCTACCAAATATTTACATCAAGTAGATTTCGTCATTGGGGGGGCACCATGTCAGGCATTCTCTATGGTCGGTCACAGATTAGGCTTTGAGGATGCTCGGGGTACTTTATTTTATGAATTTGCAAGAGTAGTAAAGGAAACCCAGCCTAAAGTTTTTCTTTTTGAGAATGTACGAGGTTTATTGAATCATGACAAAGGCCGCACATGGCAAATTATTCATGATATCTTTGAAGAACTGGGGTATGATGTAAAATTCCATGTTTTAAATAGCTGTGATTATGGTATTCCGCAGCATAGAGAACGAGTGTATTGTTTGGGCTTTAGAGAGAAAACAAACTTTGAATATCCTGCACCAGTACCACTGGAATACATAATGTATGACTTTTTGGAAGATTATATCGACACAAAATATTTTTTGAAAGAGAAAGGGGTCAAATTTGTAACCAGCCACAAAAACAGAGATAAAAGTTATACACAGATCAATGGTGATATACAATTATGTCAAAAGCGTAATCAACAGTTTAATTGGCATGGTGACTTCGTTTTCCATCCTGATTCTGAGTTAACACCAACAGATGAAGCATTTGATGAATTTGTTTTTGATGTAAAGGATGTAGAAGAGAAATATTATCTTTCTGAAAAAGTTGCCAAATATGTACTTGCTGGAGGAACTAAGAATTTCAAAACTTCAACAAAAACAGACTTGGATATTGCCCGCCCTTTATTACAGTCTATGCATAAAATGCATAGGGCCGGTGTTGATAACTATGTTACACATAAAGGAAGAATAAGAAAACTTACGCCACGTGAATGTTTACGTTTAATGGGATTTAAAGATTCTTTCAAAATAGTGGTTTCAGATACTGCTATGTATCAACAGGCTGGTAACAGCATTGTTGTAGATGTGTTAATCGCTTTACTAAAGCAAATGGATATTACGAAATACGGAATTTAATTTTTTCAATATGGCAGACCCAATTTGTAGATGGCGTAATACGTCGATTAAACAAGTTTCTGAATTTACCCAAGTTCTACCACATTGCCCTATGCGCAAAGATGCCGCTCGTGCTTTCGTTGAAAAACAATGGCATGAATGGGATGGCGGAAATGATTTTTTCAGAACACCTTATCAGTTGGCAGCTCAACTTGGCCTATATTATGAGGATGATACGATGTTTTATCCTCGCTTTGATCATATACTTTCCATTGATGAGGCTCGCCGATACATCGAGGGTTGGATACGTCGTTATTACATTCCCAATCCCTATACAGGAAGTATTCATTATGATGGACAACCTATTGTTTTGAATTCTCAACTCTACCAAGCAGCATTATCTGGCGAATCTAAATTAGATGAATTTTTTCGTTCACATCTGAATATCGACCTCGGCAACAAAGATATTCTAACTAATATTCTGAATAATTTCTCAGATATAAAAGTAGAGAATGGAAGATTTAGTATAAAAAAAGAAGCCATTGTTGGAGTCTTGATTTCTCAAAATAAATCAGATGACAAAAAAGCTTTTTTTGATACTTTTAATGATATTCAAATAGGTGAACTCAAAGTCAATTCAGCCGACAATTTATCACGCCAAATAATATATTATGGCGCTCCAGGAACAGGAAAGTCTCACAAAATAAAGAAACAATTAGACGGTATATCAAAAGAAAATATTTTTAGGACTACATTCCACCCCGACAGCGACTACTCCACATTTGTAGGTGCTTATAAACCAACAATGAAGAAGCAGTATCGCTATGAAGGTAAGGTTAAGGCCTCCTATTATGAAGATGATGATCTTGCTAATGCAAAAAAAGGAGACCCGGTAGTCGAGAAGGCGATTGAATACAATTTCATTCCTCAAGTTTTTTTGAATGCGTATATTCGTGCTTACAAGACAGATGAAAATGTATATTTGATAATTGAGGAAATCAACAGGGGAAACTGTGCGCAGATTTTTGGAGACCTATTCCAGCTTCTTGATAGGGACGAAAATGGCAAATCTGAATATACAATCAAAGCTGATGCGGATTTAAGGACTTTCTTGGAAGACAACCTTGGCTGTGATAATCCTGGAATAAAAGATGGTGAGCTATGTTTACCATCGAATCTTTATATCTATGCTACAATGAATACGTCCGATCAGTCTCTGTTTCCAATAGACAGTGCATTCAAGAGACGTTGGGATTGGGAGTATGAGCCGATAAAGAACAAGAATACGGACTGGGTGATTGATATTGACGGCTTGAAATATAGATGGAGTGATTTCCAAAAAGAGGTCAACGCACGTATCTTAAATAACACTGGCTCAGAAGACAAGATGCTGGGCGATTATTTCGTTAATCCACCTGCGAAGATCATATCCTATAACTTATTTAGGAACAAAATATTATTCTATCTGTGGAATGATGTATGCAAAGATGGTGATGCAGACATATTTCCTACAGATGCTGATTTCTCTTTTTCAAAGTTATACAATGAAGACAGTAAGCAACTCATTGTTTCAATGATGGAGAAGCTGCATTTGGAGCCTATTGACGGGACAGTCTCAGAAAATAAAGAAGATGGAAGTGACATTTCAGAAGACAATGACAGTAATTCCTCTTCTGTTAGGTATTCTATAAATGGAGAAGAAACAGACGAAAAAGGTAAGACTTGGGGAAAAGGTGCATTGGTAAAGCGCGCTGTTGAAATATTCTGTCAGAATAACCCAGATTTATCTGCAAAAGATATCCGTGATAGGTGGATAAGTGTAGGCTTCAAAATACCTCATATAGTAGAAACAGAAGATGATAAGAAGAAACGCCTAAATGGTTCTGTAGATAAGACAGGAAGAGAACGGTGCAAGCCAATTAAATTGACGAATGAAGAGTTTGTATATGTTTCTACTGAAGTTGGAAGTGATAAAGTATACAATAACTTTGAAGACTTCCTTTCTAGAATCAAATCAAGACCAGAATGGGGAATTGAAATTAAAGAATTATAATTATGCTACTGTTCATAGAAGGATACCCGTATAGTTTGAATGGTATGGTCAGGGATAACCTTACCGTCAGAGATGTGCTCAAAGATGTAGTGTCCGTCCCTGTAAAGGAAGAAAGATATGCCTTTGAGTACGTAGGGTATTGCTATAGCAAAGTGGCAAAAGATGTAATTTTCTTTCTGCCCAAAGTGGTGCTGACTGGAGAGCAGATTGAAGAAAACGGTGACGATACAATATTCGGTGCGTCCCCGCAGGAAATCATTGATTTTGAATCAGATAAAATAAAGTCCAAGTTCACAGAAGAAGGATGTAAGGAATACAAGGAGTTTCTTTCCACGCTTTCGATATGGGTTTACAGGGCTATCAGTGTTTATAAACAGACACACAATGCTAATATACTTGAAAGTAAAGAATACCAGACAGAAAGCAGAGGCCGGAAACAGAAGCACAATACTTTGCTTGATGTAATAATCGCACTCCGTGACTTCAATCGGGACAATCAGGATTATTTTACCTTCATTGTTAAAAATGTACATTCCGGTTATAACAGGATTAACTGGACCAAGACTATAACGTCATCGCATGCCTTTATACAAAGCGATACTCCAGTCTATATTGAACCTGTCAACAAAAAGAAGATGGTCAATTTTGACGAGGAACTGCTTGTCATCTACTTCTCGATATTGAACTACATACGTGAAACGCATGGCTTTTCTTTTGAAATCAATATTCATTATCATTTGATAAATCCCGACAAACTGAGACGGACCTATATCAAGAAAAATATGGGATGCAGACGACTGAAACAGATCAAGTACAAGTATTTTTCTGATAAAGCTCTGCGAATATGGGATTTGTGTTATGCCTTCTTTGACAGAGAGTATAAAATTGCGATGAATAGGCAGGCGGAAGACTTTTTGCTTGCGAAAAACTTCGAGCATATTTTCGAAGTGATGATTGATACCCTTATCGGCGGTAACGACAAACAGAACTTGCCTAAGGAACTTACCGAACAGAAAGACGGGAAACTTGTTGATCACATGTTCATCGGACAGGGACTTATCGAGCAGTCCGATATACAGTCAGAACTGACTTATTATATCGGAGACAGCAAATATTACAAGCGTTCCAAGAATGACCGGACCCAGCTTGGCGACAAGTCCATTTACAAACAATACACATACGCTAGAAATGTCATCCAATGGAATATGAATCTTTTTCTTGATGGTGACAGTAATGGAGAACAGCCACAACTGAGGGATACGCTGACAGAAGGATATAATCCGATACCTAATTTTTTCATTAGCGCTCGAATTCCCAACAGGCAGAAAGGAGGTTCAAAATTCCTTTCTTTTGATGATAGAGAGCTGAAAACACAAGAAGGCAGCGTCCAATTGAACCGTCAGTTTGAAAATCGTCTGTTTGACCGTGATACACTTTTGCTATGCCATTATGATGTAAATTTTCTATACATAGTTTCATTGTATGGTAGAGACAATAAAAATACTCAAAGCGCATGGCGAGAATATGTCCGTAAAGAATTCAGAAATAGAATTCAGAGTACTTTAAACCAGTTATATACCTTTAGAACTATCCAGCCTCGTGAGGGAATGGATTGTTATCAGTTCATTTCAGACAATTTCCAGCGTTTGAATGGCAAGCTTTATCGTCCAAAAACAGACGGTAACTATTTGGTTCTTGCCCTAATGAAAGAAGAAGAAACCGATATGTGGGAAGTTCTTCATGTTAAACCGGAAACAATAAGGAATGAGGTAGATAAAAATAAAGAATTGTTGGACAGCTTGCAAACTCATTTCTATGTCAGCAAGCCTTTCATGCTTGATACGGAACTTCATGTCGAAGATATCGAAAATGTGGGTACACTGAATAAGTTGCCAAAACCGGAATTTAAGGATATTATGACAGGCTTAGTGCGAAAAACAGATACGGATTATGCGGACTTTTACAACCATACTGCAAAAAACTATACAATGGAAAGAATACCAACTTCTATCAATGTGATGGATATCAGATGTTTTTTACCGATGGTCGGTGGAGACATTGACGGTTATTATAAAGTGGAGAAAGTATATTTTGGTACAAAAAACGGCAAACCATGCCTGAAACTAAATTTGTCCTCTTTTATTTCATTGGGCAAAGCGAAGGTTCCCATATATCGTATTAAAATGCAGCCGGGAGAATTGATTTCCAAGGAATTAATGGTAAAATTATATGAACGGAGAATTTAACTTATTTGATACGATAGAACGGATATGGCAATAGATACTTTACTTCCTAAGAAGCTGGAAAAATCAGATGCTTCATATAAATCCGTCATTGAGTTAAATGAAGCTCTATCTTCAGCGGAAAAAGAGCACATAAGAAACATTGCTCTTACTGGTCCTTTTGGATCCGGCAAGAGTTCTGTACTTATTACTCTGAGGGAAGATTTTGCCAAAGAGTATAAGTTTCTGCCTATTTCTCTTGCAACTTTGCAGGCAAATGAAGAGGACAACAATACCAGTGATTCAGGTGGAGAATCAAATGAAGAAGAAAGAGAAAGAGAGAAACGGATAGAGAATCTGAATCGTAAAATAGAATACAGCATTCTTCAGCAACTTATCTATAGAGAAAAAACTAAAACGGTGCCGAATTCCCGTTTTAGAAAAATTGTACATTTATCGAAATGGGAACTGGTAAAATATCCAGTTGCCTTTGTATTGACGCTTCTATGCATTCTCATTGTGTTTGAGCCTTCTTTTGCCAAGGTTGATTCTATCTATGATTTCTTTAGCTGGGGAAACACATGGAATACAGTTTTTGATTTTGCTGCTTCCTTATGGATTTTGTTTGCATTATATAAGATTGCCCGTTATGTTTTCAAATCATATAGTAATTCTAAGCTGAACAAATTGAACCTGAAAGATGGAGAAATAGAGGTTATAGAAAACAATTCTATATTCAACAAACATCTTGATGAAATCCTGTATTTCTTCCAAGTGACAGATTATAATGTTGTAATTATCGAAGATCTAGACAGATTCGGGACACCGAATATATTTTTGAAACTTCGCGAACTGAATCAGCTTATCAATGAATCAAAGATAGTAGGCAGGCATATTACGTTTATCTATGCGATTAAAGATGACATCTTTAAGGATGAAGAAAGAACGAAGTTCTTTGATTTCATAACAACTGTAATACCTATAATCAATCCGTCCAATTCAAAGGACAAACTAAAATCTGCACTTGAGAAAAAAGGATGTGGAGACGATGGTATCAGTGACGATGATTTGTCGGAGATGGCATTTTTCATTCAGGATATGCGTATTCTGACCAATATTGTAAATGAGTACAAACAATATCGGGATAAGCTGTGTGAGGCTAATAATTATCGGCTCAATAAAACAAAATTGCTGGGGGTGATAGTATACAAGAACTATTACCCACAGGATTTTGCATCGTTGCATCATAGGGAAGGTAAGGTTTACCGGTGTATCAGCAGCAAGCCTAAGTTCATCCCTCTTGCATTGAAAACTATTGAAAAATCTGAAGAGGAATTGTCTAGAAAAGAGCAGATTTTCAAGCAGAACGAGAATTTAGGTAAGGCTGATTTGAGGCGGCTGTTTTTATTTAATCTTTGGCATAGACTGTCAAATAGGCCATTATCAGTGCGTATTGAAAATAATTATTATTCTTTAGAACAAACTGCCACCAGTGAAATGTTGTTTTCTAAGTTGATAGAAGAAAAAGAAATAACATATCAATATCGCTATTATTATGATAATACAACTACAGAATCAAAGACAATTGATTTTAAACAAATAGATAATGAAGTCAATTATTCCAAACGAATAGATTTGTTAGAGAAAGGCGCTAAATACTTCCTAAAAGAGCATAGACATATCCAACAGGAAAAAATCAAAGTGAAGTCATTGAGATTAAAAGACTTGATAAAGAAGTATAAGTTAGGAGAAACAGAGGAGTTTAAGAGTTTGGGATTGTCCCCTATGATGAATGTATTTATACGTAGAGGCTATTTGGATGAAGATTATTATGATTACATATCATATTTCTATGAAGGTATGGTTTCGTTGGCTGACAGAGAGCTTCTGCTGTCAATGAAGATTGAAGAATGTAAGCCCTACGAATATCATATAGACAAGATCGAGAATTTTGTCAAAGAATTGAAAGATTATATGTTCGAGAGCGATGCCATTCTTAATATAGATTTATTGGATTATCTTGCTTCACATGGTATCTACGGTGAAATGTTTGAGCATATGATGATTCGTTTGGAATGTGATAATGCTCCGTTACAATTCCTGTCCCAATATTATTCTGAAGGTAAGCAGCAGTATGAAGTATTTAAGCATTTTATTGAATATATAAATTCCTGGAATAACATTATAAATTGGAGGAATGATGCAGAAAAGGAAAATCTTATTGAGGCTTATCTGAAATTTTGTCCGAAATTGAGTCAAGAGCAACAAGGATGGCTTAATGGAAATTTCAGGTTCCTTGTCGAACATTGTGATAATATTACATTGGAGCAGTCGCTTAAACTGGCTTCTACCAGTTGTTTTGTAAATCTGTGCGATGGTTCAGACGATTTGCTGGATTATGTAATTGAACATAATTGTTACGAAATCACTCTTGAGAATATGCTTCTTATTACAAGGCATCTTCATACAGACGATAAGACCATATCTGCCGACAATCTTAATTTTACGCGAATTAAAGCAACAGATAACAAATCATTTGTCGGTTATGTAAGGGGAAATATATCTGCGGCAGTCCAATGTTTTAAAGATGATAACAAGGACGAAAGTTCCGAAACTTTAATGTTCTTGTTGACCAACGAACATATTCCATCTGATGTCAAGGCCACATACTTGACGGGACAGCATAACCATATAGATAGTTTTGTGGGGATAGAAGACGAGAAAATGTATGATATAGCTGTCGAATCTAAAATAATATCACCGACATGGAACAATGTATCATACTATTACGATTACAATAAAGGAATTAATGAATGGCTAAAATCGTATATAAATTATTACACTACAGAACTTTCTAGTGAAACTTATCCAAACAATTTAAGCAATAAAGGGGAACTATATGTGTCTTTATTTGGCTGTAAAATGTTAGAAATAGATAATTATAGGAAGCTATTAAGATCTTTCAGTGATAGTTTCTCGGATGTTGACAAGTTAAATAATGTAGGGCAAGACAGGTTGTTGATTCTTGTTGAGAATGGGCGGATTTCATGCAGTGCAGATGCATTTGCGTCGCTTCTTGTCAATATTTCTAAAAATGAACCCTTAAAGCTGGAATTGGTTGTTTATGTGATTACTGCAGGATTTGATAACCATAGTATAATAGCACATTTAGTTTCTTCTATAGATGGAGATTATCATGAAGTATGTAATCAAGATAAGAGAGTCAAATTATCGGATAATACACTGAACAGAAGGTTATTGGATGTATTGAAAAATGTTGGATTTATCTCATCCTATAAGGTTGATAAAGATAAATTGCAAATATATCATAAGATGAAAAATAATTGAATTGTTTGATAAGCTAATATTTGGAAAAATAGATATGGGACTTGATATATATACATTAATTGGCGAAGCAACCGCTTACGACAAAAAACAGATGCTTGAAATCAAGCGGCCTAAAAGCTGGCTTAAGAGTGTGTCCGCTTTCGCCAATGGTGAAGGCGGTACATTGATATTCGGTATCAGTGATGATGACCAAATAATCGGGCTGGCGGATGCAGAAAGCGATGCGGGGAAAATCAGTGAAGAGATAAAGACCAAGCTTGATCCGGTGCCTGTAGTCAATCTTGAATACAAGGATATTGATGGGAAGAAACTCATATTGCTGCATGTATATCCTGGGCAGGAAACTCCATATTACTACATCGGAGACAAACAGCGACTGGCATTTGTACGCATAGGAAACGAGTCGGTTACGGCAGACCGTATTCAATTGAAAGCCCTTGTCTTGAAAGGATCCGGGCGTACTTACGACAGTTTGCCGTCCAATTACAGATTTGAGGACATGGCTTTTTCGAAACTCAGATCCGTCCATTACAAACGGCTGCAGCGTTCGTTTGATGACAGCGAGTTCGTGTCGTGGGGCATTGTGGATGAAAACGGCAATCTGACAAATGCCGGAGCATTGTTGGCTGATGAATCGCCTGTACGCCAGTCCCGTATTTTCTGTACACGTTGGAACGGTCTGGACATGACCAGCGGTTTGGGAGAAGCGATTGATGATGTTGAACTGGAAGGTTGCGTGATTGGCCAGTTGCAGGATGCCGTGTCTTTTGTGAGAAATAACTCTCATAAGAAATGGTGGAAGGAAAACGACTATCGTGAGGAACTTCCAGATTATCCGGAACGTGCGGTGACGGAAGCGATTGCGAATGCTATCATCCATCGTGATTATTTGCAGATGGGAAGTGAGATTCATATTGATATGTACGATGACAGGCTGGAAATATACTCTCCAGGAGGAATGATGGACGGCCGGCTTATCCAGCAGTTGGATCCTCTTACTGTGCCATCCAAGAGAAGGAATCCTTTATTGGCTGATTTTTTCAGCCGATTGGGACTGATGGAACGGAGAGGCAGCGGAATGAAAAAGATAATTGATTCCTATAAGAAATTTGAAGTGCTGCATAATTTTCATGCACCTGAATTCCATTCAAATGCATCGGAGTTCCATGTGGTACTGTGGAACTTGAATTTTGAGAATGAAATTATTGGAGAAGTTACACCTAATGGTACACCTTTAATACAAGAGTTCGTAAAAGACAATGGGGAGGTGTTCGTAAAAGAGTTCGTAAAAGGACCGTCAAAGTTCGCAAAAGAGTTCGTAAAAGCGAGCCGTCAGATTTACAAGCTAATATCCCAAAATCCTCAAATCAATGCAGTACAGATGGCTGAGAACATGGGCGTATCAGCGCGTCAAGTTCAAAAATATTTAAAACGTCTTCAAGAATTGAAAAAGATTACTCGTATCGGGGGACGCAAAATCGGAAAATGGAAAATAATCGATGAAGATTATGAGGGATTCTTTGATCGAATATAATAGCATGTAATTTTTATCATTCAAATATAATAATCATAGTACTACGGATTAATAATCTTAATATTGACAAGAAATTATGACAGATAATAATCATAAATTCGGTGACTTGATTATGACCCAAGGCACTTCTAATTATTTTCAATCCGACTCTGATTTTAAATCGCGATTTTCTTTACTCAAAGATAAGATTCGAGAGTTCTTTAATCTAAAAAACATCAATTTCCTGTTTGGTTCAGGAACAAGTAGTGGTGCAATCCCTACAATGGATGGGTTATTTAAAGAACTCAAATTCGATGAAGAGAAGGAAATTGCAGAGAAAACGGAATTTGAGCGTATTGTAAATAAAGTTGGTAAGAATCTTGAAGCAACGCTTGAAGTCATGTATTCTGCACGCACTTATTATGGTGGCATCCAAACAGATGATGACCATGTTGGAGAATTTAAAGAATTATACAATAGGCTCATACATCGGATTGAAGAATACATATTCAATAGTATCAATGTCGATATGGACAAAGAAACATCAAAAAATGTTTTAGAATATTATAAAACATTTTATCAGAAAATAGCTTTGCGTAATAAGGACTTGTCTCGCATCCGCATATTCACTACAAACAATGACCTGTTTAATGAAACAGCATTAGATTCCTTGAATATCCACTACATAAATGGCTTCGGTGGAGGGCTTAGAAAATATTTTAATCCAGCCCTATTTAACTACACCTGGTCTAAAAGGATGGATACAAGTATAGACAAATACGAACCTGTAGAAAATATGGTGTATTTGTATAAGATTCATGGCTCTATCAATTGGCACGAAACAGATCATAAAATGAACAATTATTTCAATATAGAAGAACTATCACCCCAACAATTAAGTCCAAAGAAATCCGCATTGGTATATCCTACTCCTACGAAACAGGATAAAAGCCTTGGTGTGCCATACGTTGACCTATTTAGAGAATTTCAGAATAAGCTTTTGGAACCACACTCGGTATTGTTTATTATAGGTTATGGTTTTAATGACCGACATGTCAATGACATCATTTATCGAGCATTGGCAACGAATTCCACCATTAATGTGGTTATATTTGGTAAGAAACCGACAGATCCTGAAAAGGCGAAGAAACCCATCTTTTTTATCAATGATAATCGTATTTTTACAATTTCGGGCAAAGTTTGGAATGAAAAGCAGGATGAAAGCGGAATAATAACAAAAACCGAAGAAAGAACCATAAACTACTTCGACTACATAGTAGATGAATTATTGCCCAACCTTGATTCTTTTAGGAAGGAAGAGAATATGCTTGAGGCATTTGTAAAACAGCTCAACGAAACTAAATCTGAGTGATTATGAAAATCGGGAAAATTATATCTGTAGAATATGATAAGTTTAGGGTTCGTTTATTTCATACTACTCGAAATTCTACTGTCAATATTGATGGGAAGGTTTATTATTTTGGCAATATAGGTAGCTACCTCAAAACTCTAAATTCTTCAGGTGAATACGTTTTATGTGAGGTTGTGTCAATAGTTGATTGGGTCGGCAAAGAGAATCAATTCTATAGTACATATAATCTTGATAGTTCTAGAGAGATTATAATAAAGCCGATAGGAACATTAATGCACGAAAAATTCTGTATGGGTGTGGGTATATTTCCTTCTTTGTATACTGATGTGGAAATCGTGACATTTAATGATTTAGACCTAATACTGTCTTACAATGATGGATGTGCCATTGATGGCGTGCATTCAACAATTTTCATTGGTACTAGTAAAAGTCTAATTAATTACTCTATAGAACTTGATGTAAACCGATTCTTCAATATACATTCAGCAGTCCTAGGTAATAGTGGTAGTGGTAAATCAAATACAATAGCGCATATTTTACATGAGGTGTATCGCAAACACGACAATGAAGCATTTGGCGCAAAAACAATAATCTTTGATGCTAATGGTGAATATCCCATGGCTTTTGGTGAAGAAGCCAATTTACATAAAACCATAATCCCTGTTTTCTATAAACCCAATATCAGTAAAGCTGTTGATGGGTATAAGCCATTTGTGTTACCATATTATTTGATGAATCTTGATGAATGGCTATCTTTTTTAATGGCATCTGAACGAACCCAAAAACCTTTTTGGGATAGAGTTCTTCAAGAGAGTTATAAGTTTTACAGCATTTTTAATACAGATAAAAGAAAGGATGCTCATAGATTTGCCAATTATATCAAATGGAAATTACGGCAAATGCTATTTAATATTGTAAGTAGAATCGACAGTGATACTTCCAAGATGACCGCTGCAAAAGGAGCTGTTGCTATGCTTAGACAGACATGCAATAGTAGCCTTGGTGATGATGTTGACAAGAATGTTTTGACAGATCTTTCTAACTTTCTCAACGCTTGTAACGATCTGTGTGTGATTAACTTTGGTAATAATAATGATTCCTTGTCTAATGCGCTTAATCTTTTTACTGCCATAGAAGACGAGCCGAAGTACGTATGTATAACAAAACATCGTGATCATTGCGAAGCAAACCTTTCAGATTACATAATAGAAGGTGCTTTCCGGCAAATCGATGAAAGTGATGCTTTGGCGGTAGACCAAAACAAACTTAAGCCTGGTAAATACTTTGACTACCATTATCTAAGAACTGCAGTTGATATGGTACTTTTGGAGGAAGAAGCTCATGGTAATCTGCATATTCGGGATTTCACCTCTACGTTGATGAGTCGGTTAGATTTTTTCCTTTATAATCCGGAATGCGCATTTATGCGCATTGAAACTCCTGATTATCTAGATTGCAATGACTACTTAGAGAAAATGTTTGGCATCTCAGATTCTGAGGAAAAAAGCAAACAACTTATCACTATAGATTCGAGTGAAGTGGGAACGGATGCTTTAGAATTGATGACAAGTGTCGTATCTCGAATGGTGTTCGATTATAGAAAATGTAAGTTTGGAAAATTACGACAACAAAAACCAATACACTTGATTCTTGATGAGGCGCATCGTTATATTCGAAAAGATGCAAATTATATAATGCGTGAAAATATATTTGAAAAAATAGCACGAGAAGGTCGAAAATACTCACTTTATTTAATTATATCTTCGCAAAGGCCTTCAGAGCTATCCCAGACAGTTCTATCGCAGTGCGGAAACTATATTGTACACCGAATTCAAAATGAGGTAGATATGAAGTATATCTATTCTGTTCTCCCATACTTTAGTGAGGATTATATTACTAAAATCAAACAAGCAGTGCCTGGGGAGGCCTTGATTTTTGGAAATTGTGTGCCTATGCCTATTATGGTTAAAATTAAAGAAGCTAAGCCAGCACCGAACAGCAAGAACTGTGACATTAAGATGGAATGGTTTTACAAAGAAATTATTACTGATACGACAATATAAATAAACAAAATGGCAGATGTTTTGACCCGAGAGCAGCGTCATCGCTGTATGTCCGCGATAAAGAGCAAGAATACAAAGCCAGAATTATTGGTGAGGAAATTCTTGTTCAGTCGTGGCTTTCGATATAGACTGAACTATCCACGACTTCCTGGACATCCAGATTTAGTTTTACGCAAATATAAGACTGTTATTTTCATAAACGGCTGTTTTTGGCATGGTCACGAAGGGTGCAAGTATTATGTCCTTCCAAAAACAAATATTGAATTCTGGAAGAATAAAATTGAACAAAATCGAAACAGAGACATGGAGGAACGGCAAAAATTAGTTTCTATGGGCTGGCATTGCATTACTGTTTGGGAATGCCAACTAAAATCGAAGGTACGCCAACAGACATTGGATGCATTAGAATATATGCTTTATCGTATCAATCTTGAATACAGAAGCGTCAAACCTTATGAGATAACTGAAGAAGAATATAGTATGGTGGCAGAGCCCATTGAAAGTTATAGCAAATCAATAAATGATATGTAATCCGTGTTGTTCTATGATTTGGATATTTTCAATTTGCGGGAACTTTACGGTATCAGACATATAGAAAATCCAAATAGTTAAACTGATTATCAGATTAATATACAATCATTCTCGGTTCAAGCGTGGAACTGATAAACAAACTTTATCAAAACGAGCATAAGCATAAAGTCGGGGTGGACGGATGGACGGCGGAACAGCATCTTGCACACCGCAAAAAGTATGCTCTGGACATACTCGGGGAAATAAAAGATGTGCTTGATGAAATAGAAGAACGGGGGGACTTGTTACCCAAGAGCGAACTAAGGGAAGCCATTACCTATTTTCGCAATGAGTGGAATGCCGTAGTGGACATCTTCAACTATGGTGACACTTTCCTGGACAACAATATAGTTGAACGGATGAACCGGTACATATTCCTGTCAAGAAAAAACTCATTGTTCTTCGGCAGCCATAAGGGTGCCGAACGGGGCGCCATACTCTACACGATAGCACTCACTTGCAGGATGCATAAAGTAAATCTGTTTAAGTATCTCACGGATGTGATAAACAGAACCGCAGAATGGCAACCGAACACGCCACTGGAAAAATATAGGGAACTCCTGCCTGACAAGTGGGAAAAGGAGAATAGCTAAACAAGGCTTATTAAACTTTTTATTCTACCACACTATATAGAACCGCGGAGACGCTTACATAGTGATTGACAAGGTATGGGATTACATCAATCAGCCTGCCAGCAATTCGCTTCTGCATTACAATGACGGCTCTTATATATTCGATATACCATCTTTCAACAAGGGGGCAATCAGAGAGGCGATATTGAATGCTTGTTGCCACCGCTCAATGTTGATTCAGAGCGATGTTGTCATCAAGCAATATCCCGATAGTATAACCATTACCAATGCTGGTGGTTTTCCGTCCGGGGTGGATATGAACAACATTTTGACAGTGAACAGCGTTCCGCGCAGTAAACTGATGAGCGAGATATTGCAGAAGACAGGATTGGTGGAGCGTTCCGGTCAGGGAGTGGATAAAATGTTCTACAACTGTATTACTGTGACGTGCTAAGTTGTGTATGTGATTGTTTTACTGACTATTACAAAAAAAAGTAATAATCTGATTGAACCTGCTGTTTCGTCAGCAGTAGCCTACGGCAGGTGCATAACCAGTAATGGTCTTGTACTAAGCTGCTCGGACAATGAAGCCCTTCCGAAAGGAGAAATTTGAACCGTGAGGGGAAAGCAACCGCTATTAGTGTCATATAGTAGGGGAGCTAGGCTGGATGGTATGAATAACAAATGTGAACTGTTGCTTAAACATCGTGATTGTAGAAAAGCCAAAGACTACTGACAGGCTTTACTAAAAGGTATGCAGTCGGTTAATCCTTTTGATTCTAGGATTACACGAACATTAGTACTGCCGGTGAAAAGACAGATTCTAACCCATCTTATTGTCACATATACAGAACACGGAAAACCCGTATCTCTCCTGTATTTCAGGAAAGCGAGCCGTAAGGTGAGCCTATGGGGGTGCGGGTATGGGATTGCAGAAAAAGCGAATGCCATCCTTGTAATGAGGAGGATATGAGTTGAGTCCTGTTTATGGATTAAATGGAACAATATCACTCACCACGAAAGTGGGCAGACTTCTGCGTTAGGTAACTCTTTACAAGAAACTTTTAGAACTTTTTAAAGGAGAAAAGCAAATGAACGAAATTAAAACCTCGTGTGCATCTACTGACCAACAAATCACTATTTGGGAAAGCGTAGACTGGAACAAATGTGAAGCAAAGGTTAAGAAGCTACAAACTCGTATTGTAAAGGCTCAGAAGGATAGTCGCCACAACAAGGTGAAAGCCTTGCAGTGGATATTGATCCATTCGTTTTACGCTAAAGCATTAGTGATAAAACAAGTAACTTCCAATAAAGGAAGTGATACAGCAGGTGTTGATGGAGTAACATGGTCTACTCATCTCTCCAAATCAAAAGCAATTTCCGATTTGAAGCAAAGAGGCTATACTCCCCAACCTCTAAAAAGGGTGCATATTAAGAAGAGCAACGGGAAATTGCGCCCACTGGGAATACCGACAATGAAAGACAGGGCAATGCAAGCATTGTATCTGCTGGCATTAGAAGCCATATCGGAAACTACCGCTGATAAAAGCTCTTTTGGATTCCGCAAACACAGAAGTACAAAAGATGCAATCAGTCAGTGTTCCCTGCATTTATCTCCTGATTATCAATGCAAATGGATTCTGGAAGGAGATATAAAAGGCTGTTTTGACCACATTAGTCACAAATGGTTGATAAACAACATACCAATGGACAAAATAATGTTGAGGAAATGGCTTAAATGCGGGTTTGTGTTTAACAAACAATTCTTTCCGACAAAAGAAGGTATTCCGCAGGGCGGAATTATCTCCCCGACTTTGGCGAATATGACATTAGATGGTTTGCAGGGTCTACTTGCAAAGCGATTTAAGGCGATAAATACAAGAAAAATGTACTACAACCCAAAAGTCTATTTGGTCAGATATGCGGATGATTTCATTATTACCTGTGAAAACAGAGAAACACTGGAAAATGAAATCAAGCTGATGGTCAAAGAGTTTTTAGCGGACAGAGGTCTTACTCTCTCCGAAGAAAAGACGAAGATAACCCATATAGATGATGGATTTGATTTTCTTGGATTCAACATCAGAAAATATAAAGGAAATCTTCTCATTACCCCATCGAAAGATAAGGTGAAGAAATTATATGGGAAGATAAAAGAGATTGTTGAACGCAACAAGTCTGCGAAGCAAGAGATACTTATAAGACTTCTAACCCCTGTGATAGATGGTTGGGGAAATTATTACAGAAACTGTGTTGCCTCAGAGACATTTAACAAGTTAGACCATATGATTGTGCGAAAACTCTGGAGATGGTCGTTTAGAAGACACCTCAAAAAGGGAAAGCGTTGGATTAAACAACGATATTTCCATTCTGTAGATGGGAACAACTGGATATTTGGAACACAGTTGGAAGAAGAAAATGCAGGACAATTATTTTCTCTTAAAAGATTGTGTGACAAGAAAATAATAAAACATATCAAAATATGTAATGATTCAAATCCTTATGATCCACAATGGGAAGTCTACTACAAAAAACGACACACCCAACAGATGTTGGAACACTTCAATGGCAATCGAACCATTTTAAGGACATGGGAAAATCAAATGCAAAGATGTCCGGTATGTGGTGAACCCTTATCGGACAAAACCACATGGACATTAACCCATAAAATGATAAATGGTAAGAAGGTTAAATATTTGACACATAATAAATGCTGTAAAATCACTGACACCAACAAATGGAAATTACTTTGAGCCGGTTTCATAACAGAAACTTTGAGTTGCTTGAGCCGTATGAAGGGAAACTTTCATGTACGGTTCTTAGGGGGGAAGGCTCCCGTAAGGGAGCTGACCTACCCGGCTGGAAGGGAAAGCACTGCCTGACTATTCGGGAACAGACTCGTATCAGGTAAGTCTCACGTTCAAAGTTCCTATATTTGATACGGCTTTTGTTATTTTTGTCAGGAAGGTACAGGATAATAGAGCTGTCGCCGAGCAACTGAATGTCTTTGAATTGCTGGCTTTGTACAAAATGGCAATGAGGGATTGCGAGGGGCTTGATGAAAAGATTTTATGAAAATTGTCGGAAGAAAACCTTATCGGTTACGAAAACGGCTCTCATCGCTTGTCCGAGGAGTATCGGAATGAGTCTGCTGAAAGATTGAAAGGAATGAATATGAATTACCTCAAGTTGGTTTCAGGCTGTTTTCATAAAAATGGTTATATAAATCGTTCTTTTCTCAAAAAGGTATTTCAAGACATGTTGTCCGAAAAACAAATTAGAGGCTTGATTTCAAAGATGAAAAATGCAGGGATTATACAGAAAGATGGTGCAGGCAAATATACCCGTTATGTAAAAGCACCGGATTTTCCATCGTTTGTCTAGGGCCGCAAGAATCAATTTTAGGGCCGTAAGATTTCAACTGTCTGTTTATCAGCTTATTTGATTAGGGAAACAAGGGGCTTGATAAGGCAAAGATTCAGCAAATGATAATACAATATTTGCAGAATGCAGGTTCCTCAGGAGCAAAGCGTGATGCCATTTTTGAATATTTGAAAGAGGTATTACCCCAGAATAAGACCCAAGAGCAACAAGAGCGTATGATTGGCAATATTCTTTCTGAGATGAAAGAGATTGGATTGATTCATCCCGAAGGTCGGACATGGTTTTTGGGGTCGTAATTCATCAATTATAGCTGAAATATGACTATTTATAACTGTCAAATGAGATTATAACTTAAAAGTAGTCAAATCCTTGGTTTAATCAAGAAATTGGCTACTTTTATATCAGAGTTGTTTGACAAAGCATAATGCAGAAGATTAGTGCAACACCGCTGTCGCCAAATCGTTACCAACAACTTTCTACCATAGTATTTGCTATTTGTGTATCAATCAGATACGGAATAATTGATTATCCGTTGCAATGATAAACAATTTTTGCGAACGAGAGATTATAAGTCATAAGATAATGTTTGTATAGCCCACTTATATACAACTCTACCGTTTTGATGCAGTTTGTTATTGGAAATAACTTCTTCATCATTGATAGAATTTTTTTGACTGGTTAGATAGAGGTCTTTTCCAAATTCTCCATTCGTTTCTGTTATTATTTCCAATAATCTTGCTGTCCACTAAAAATGTGGATAATATTGAAAAGTTCCACAATAAAATAAAGTTGGTTCAGAACCAGCAAGTCCATGACAATATTGTAGGTACCAACCAGTAGGAATTCTAAGATTAATATTTCAATAGAATGTTATTTGTATTTACATCAGAATATCATCTGTAGTAATTCTTATTCCGAATATATCAATGTATATAACTGTTTATCAATGCTGTACAATTCAAATATATTTGAGACTGAGAAATAAAAAACATTATTCAGACATCAAATATCTGCTATTTTGACAGATTTTATAGAGAAAAGCCTCAAAATTACATCAAGGGACAAAATTTTGTCCCTTGATGCCACGCTGAAGGACAAACGAGGGACAAAAGTTGAAAAAATCAGAGATATTACATTTTCTGACTTAGTATTTGCTTCTATTATGTATATATCTATCAGTTGGTTATATAGATAATTGATAATCAGTAGGTTAAGCTATTTTCCTATGCAAAAGTTTTGAAATATATTTTGCAATGTTTCTTCCGAGGTTATACCTCCTTCTGCAACAATCTCACTTAGTTCGTGGATACATTGTCTTAAATCCTCACTTACCAAATCTCCTGATAATCCCAATTGCAATCCTTCCTGTACTCTATGAATAGAATCCAATGCTCGTGTTAATGCTTCGTAATGGCGTACATTTGTAATGATAATATCGTTTTGGTTGATTTCTGGTAAGGCGGCTGCCTGTACTAACTTTTTTTCCAGGATCGTTATATTTTCCCTTTTCTTTGCTGAGATAAATAGTTTTTCCACTTTCATGTCAGCAAATATAGCTGACAACTCTTCTTTTTGTATTGCTAGTAACAGATCTGACTTATTAAATAAAATAATCATCTTTTTCCCTTCGCAGTGTGGAAGAATTTCGGCTTTTAATTCTTCGAACCGTCTTTGGGCATCTGTAGAGTCTATCATCCATAAAATGACATATGCTTGGTCCATCTTTTGGAAAGTACGTTCTATCCCTAGATTTTCTATTGTATCGTTCGTTTGGCGGATTCCAGCTGTATCAATAAATCGGAATGTGACACCTTGTAAATTGATCGTATCCTCTATTACGTCACGGGTCGTTCCATGGATATCACTGACAATGGCTTTTTCCTCATTCAGCAACGCATTCAGTAAGGTGGATTTTCCAGCATTCGTCTCTCCGATAATTGCTACAGGAATGCCATTCTTGATTGCGTTTCCTACACTGAAAGAATGAGCTAGCTGGGCAATAACTTGTTCGATATGGGTAGCTAGACTGCTCAGTTCGTCACGATTGGCGAATTCTAGTTCTTCATGATCACTGAAATCCAGTTCTAATTCCATTAACGAAGTGAAATGAAGCAATTGGTTACGCAGGTTAGAAAGTTCTTTACTGAATCCTCCACGCATTTGGCTCATGGCTAGGCGATGGGTGGCGGCAGACGATGAGGCTATCAGATCGGCCACAGCTTCGGCTTGGCTCAAGTCCATTTTTCCGTTTAGAAAAGCACGTTGGGTGTATTCACCTGGTAGAGCGGCACGACATCCATTATAGATCAGGAGTTGTATAACTTGCTGCAGGATATAGGATGAACCATGACACATGATTTCCGTACTGTCTTCACCGGTATAAGAATGAGGGGCACGGAACAAAGAAATTAAAACTTCGTCTATTACTTCTTCTGCAGAAGGTATAATTGATTCTTTTTTTTGTAACGTTTCACTTTTTTCTTGCGGAATTTCACTCGTTTTTTGGAAAAGTGTATTATTAATTTTTCGCTTTGGGGAACAAATCTTTCCGAAAGTAAGAGTATATGGTGCTCGTTCTGTCAGTGGCTTGCCTGTGGCGGGTGTAAATATGCGTGACGTTATTTCAATCGCTTTTGGGCCAGATACACGAATTATTCCGATGGCTCCTCCCTGGGCGGTGGCAATGGCGCAGATTGTATCTTGGTTTATCATTTTCATTTGGTTAATAATATAATGTTTTAGCTACGATGGCTGTTACTTCTTCTAAATAACGGCGGTCTGTCTCATCAAAAGAGTTTAATAGATTACTGTCAATATCCAATACTCCCTTTACTTGTCCATTAGCAAGAATAGGAACAACAATTTCGGAGCGGGAAAGAGAACTGCAGGCTATATGTCCGGGGAATTGTTCTACATTGGGCACTATCAAGGTTCGAGCTTCTGACCATGAGGTTCCACATACTCCCTTTCCTTTATGGATGCGATAACAGGCGGTGCTTCCCTGAAAAGGTCCTAAAATAAGTTGGCCGTCTTTAACCAGATAGAAACCTACCCAAAAAAAGCCGAAGGCTTCCCGAAGAGCAGCGGCAGTATTGGCCAAAACACTTATTTCTTCTTTTTCATCTGATATTAAAAGTTCAAACTGAGGGAGGAAAAGACGGTAACGTTCTACTTTATTACTAGTTGTTTGTTTGAAACTGGTTTCCATATTTTTATTTGTTTTATGAGGGGACATCTTGTTGTTTTTTTACAAAAAATGGTCTTCTATGAAGCGATGTCCCCTGTTAGGTAAAAAGAGTTGGCTTATTCTGTAAAAAATCTGTTTATGCCAATCTTCTTCTGGATGATAATAAGAATAAGTATTGATAGATGATCCGGTGAATTTTATCCATATTATATAGACAACTAAATTGGGAATTATATTCTTTCCAAGACTTTTTCTATCAAACCATCAATAGAGTTTTTATAGCCGGTATTGGCTTCCTTTATTAGTCGGTTGGCAATTACCATACATACAGTCATGGCTTTGTGTCCCATCAGGCGTGCTAATCCGGCAAGGGCGGAACTTTCCATTTCAAAGTTAGTGATGCGATAGTCATTGTATTCAAATTTCTCAATCTTTTCATTCTGTTCAGGATCGGCCAGTGGAATACGGAGTTCTCGTCCTTGCGGGCCAAAGAAACCTCCTGCGGCGATAGTTATGCCACGGACCATATCATTTTGCGCGATGCGGTCTATTAATTCCCGGTCGGCATCAATGACGTATGGGTGGGCGATGCATACATTACCTTCCCAACCCATGTAATTTATAAAAGCTTGTTCGAATTTCAGATCGCAAACCTCATTGCGTCCGGCGTAGAAATTGAGTAGTCCATCAAAACCGATAGACTTTTCAGAACAAATATAGGTGCCAACGGGAGTATAAGGCTGTAATCCGCCACATGTACCGATACGTACTAATTCCAATTGGCGTAAGTGGTCTTTTTCATAACGGGTATTGAAATTAATATTGGCCAAAGCATCTAATTCATTCATCACAATGTCTATATTGTCACAACCTATACCGGTGGAAACTACGGTGAGACGTTTCCCTTTATAAGTACCGGTAATGGTCTTGAATTCACGGCTTTCTATTTCACATTCTTTAGTTTCGAAATGAGAAGCTACTAATGCTACACGCCCAGGGTCACCTACTAGAATTATTTTATTTGCCAGCTGTTCCGGTTTGATATGAAGGTGAAAAATAGAGCCGTCGGGATTGATAATCAACTCAGATTCTGCATAATATTTTTTCATAATCTTTTTTTTGTGGTTAATGGTCTGTATAATTGATGTTATATTTCTTGTCTTTTTAATGGGTATACAAACAGATTATTTCTTAGATGTAGATGCCACGGATTTATAAACTTTCATTGATATTAGCATGATAAAGAGAAAAACAGTTTCATTCGCATCCAAGAAAAATACATTAATCGTTGAATACTAGTTTTATTTGCTTAATGGTTCATTACCGAAAGTTGTTTCGGGTTTTGCAATATTTTCACGCATGGAGGTATCTGCTTGTATATTCTTCATGCGGTAATAGTCCATAATGCCTAGGTTGCCACTACGAAATGCTTCCGCCATGGCCTTGGGCACTTCGGCCTCTGCCTGAATTACATTCGCACGGGCCTCTTCTGCTTTGGCTTTCATTTCCTGTTCCAAAGCGACGGCCATCGCACGGCGTTCTTCTGCTTTGGCTTGTGCAATATTCTTGTCGGCATTGGCCTGGTCTATTTGTAAAGCAGCTCCAATATTTCTGCCTATATCAATATCAGCTATATCAATAGACAGGATTTCGAAGGCCGTACCGGCATCTAAGCCCTTGCGGAGTACTAATTTAGAGATAGAATCAGGATTTTCCAATACGGATTTGTGATTTTCGGACGATCCGATAGAGGACACGATACCTTCACCAACACGTGCTAGAATCGTGTCTTCTCCGGCACCTCCTACTAATTGGCGGATATTGGCGCGTACAGTGACACGAGCTTTAGCTATAAGCTGTATGCCGTCTTTGGCTACAGCAGTAACGGGAGGAGTGTCAATAACCTTAGGGTTTACTGACATTTGCACGGCTTCGAATACGTCACGGCCGGCTAGGTCAATACCAGTTGCCATTTGGAAAGACAGTTCGATGTTGGCTTTGGATGCGGATACTAGTGCGTGTACTACTTTTTCTACATGCCCGCCTGCCATATAATGAGCTTCCAATTCATCTCGGGTTATGTTACTTAAGCCAGCTTTATGTGCTTCAATCATTGCTGGGACAATGACATAAGGAGGAACATTACGGATGCGCATTAAGAATAATTGCACCAATGAAATGCGTACTCCCGAAACTTTGGCAGACAGCCAGAGGAAAAATGGTACATAATGAAAGAATAGTACCACGAAAATAATTCCACCTCCTATAAGGATGAAAGGAAGATAGTTGGGTTCGATCATAATAATCAATTGTTTAAAAGTAAATATTTATATTTGAACAGCTCTACATCGAATCTCTGCTGTTTTCACTATTGTCTAAAATATACTTGAATGAGAATGTCAATCAAGAAATTTGATAAAATCGTATTTGTAAGTCATTTTTCTATCATAGGTTGAATTTGCGTACAATCACCGTTCCTTCAACCATTCTTTCTACATAAATGGGGGTATTCTCATCAATCAAGCCATCGGCAGAGCGCACTTCGATGATGTGTCCATTAAAGTTTGCATTGCCTATCAGTGCAAGGCGGGTTATTGCTATGCCTTTGTCTCCGATGCGGATATGGGTTCCTTTTAGGGGATCGATTTTATAATCCAGTGTTTTCTTCAAAGAAAGCTTGTCCATGGTTTTTGAGTGCATAAACCAGATGATAATGGCTATGCAACTTAGGACGGATGCTATCAAAGTAATGAATCCTGCTATCGGTCCTAATGTGTCGAAAGCGTAATAGTTGGCATATAGCAGGCAGATGGCCGATGCTATTCCGGCTATACTGATGCCGGGAATAAGGAAAACCTCTACAATAAAGAGAAGTACTCCTGCCAAGATGAGCGCTATGATAATAAATACTTCCATAAATATCTTTGTATTAGTGTTTCAACTTCTTTATTTCTTCGTTGCGGACGCTGATATCCAGTTGGGCCATTTCTTTCAGAAGTTGTTCAGTACGTTTTTCCAATTCCAAAATGGCGGGTGTCAAATTCTTCTTTCGTGCACTGTTCCCTTGGGCATATTGTTCGCGTTTGTCATCCAGATTTTTCTTCAGGTTGTCATAATCCTTCTGCTTTTGTATTCTTTGCTGATAAAGTTTACGTGCTTCGGCAGAGCGGAAGTCGTTCAATGTGTGGTAAACAGCAGAGTCATCTATTATCAAGGTGAAGTCTTTTTGTTGTTCTCCGGATTCTTTGGCATACATTATTGCCGCTAGGCGTTGCTTGCCGGTTCGTACTTTCTCTTCATCTTTCCAGGTGGTACGGATAGAATGTAGGCTGGCTGCATTTATAATGATCTGTTCGTCTGTACTTTCGTAATTGTATACTTCTTTTGAAGAGTTCGGTACAAACACATAGATACAGACTTTGTTATCAGGCTGATAGCGGTCTGAAGCAAACCAGCCAATATTGTTGAATTCATCAATGGCATACATATAGTCATTGGCGGGAGAGTTAAATGGCATTCCTATATTATCGGGACGAAGATAATTGCCATTTTCCGAATCATAGCGAGTTACAAAAATATCGTACCCCCCCAAAGAGCCTTCTCCATCCGATGCATAATACAAGGTAATGCCATCTGACATTAAGAAGGGATAGTTTACATTTCCCTGTTCATTAAGGGACATGAGGGGTTCGGGCTCGCTCCAGCCGTCCAACAGACGGATACGGGAGTAGAGTTGCATTTTGCCGTCTGTGCTTTTGTTCCCGTAAAGTACTTTATTGCCCATTTCGGTTTGATAGACAGTCCCGGATATGGTAGGATCGTGATAGAGTGCTCCCGATTCTCTACTGATTTTATATGCTTTCAGAAAATCATTTTTATCGACTACAAAACTATCTATTACAGTAATGTTTTCCACTCCTTTTATCATACGGGCTGCTTGCTTTATTTGTTCCAGCTCTGCTTCAGCCATTTCGGTAGGGCGTTTTTTCTTTTCCAACCATTCTATGTGTTGTTCGTAGTTATCTACGGCATCGTCAAACCGATAGATATCATAATATAGTTTCCCTAAATAGCGGTATGCGTCAATGACTTTGCGGGCGGCGCTTTTTTCAAGGTAGGGCTGTGCTTCTTTTTTTTCTCCTGTTTCATAACAACATGCGCCATACCAATAATTATAATTGGCATTAGAAGGGGCTTGCTTTACCAGCTTTTGGAAAGCTGGTTTGGCTTGTTCAAATTCTCCGTTCAGGAAAAGTTGTTTGGCTTGTGCCAAGCTTTGTGCCGCAGTGTTGCCTGCGCAGCATAAAGTAAATAAACCAATGATATATTTTTTGTACATAGTTAGTTTATAATCCGTATTATTTAGATTCAAAAATACAAAGATTAATTGGAATTCTCATGCTTTAATAATTCTATTTTGTTAAATCTTCCATAAATCATTCTTTTCATGTACTTTTGTGCCCTATTTTTAAAGAAGATGTATGGCACAATTTACGGAAGACGAGAAAATAATGCGAAGGTTGGAGCAACGCTTTAACAAGGGGGTGGTAAAGTATCGCTTGATTGAGGATGGTGATAAAATTTTGATAGCTCTTTCTGGTGGAAAGGATTCTTTGGCTCTATTGGAGTTATTGGCAAGGCGTTCACGTATTTTGAAACCGAAATTTGCAGTGATAGCTGTGCATGTAGGCATGACAAATATTCCTTATCAATCTGATTTGGAATATCTGAAAGGCTACTCAGAGGATTTAGGGGTGCCGTTTGTGCATTATGAAACTTTTTTTGATCTGAGTACCGATACTCGGAAGTCTCCCTGTTTCCTTTGTTCTTGGAATCGGAGAAAAGCTTTGTTCACGGTGGCAAAGGAGCAAGGGTGCAATAAGATTGCTTTAGGACATCATATGGATGATATCTTGGAAACTTTGTTGATGAATATTACTTTTCAGGGAGCGTTCAGTACGATGCCTCCTAAATTAGTGATGCGTAAATTTGAGATGACAATTATTCGTCCTATGTGCTTGGTACATGAAGCGGATTTAATTGAAATGGCACGTATCCTCGGTTTTCGTAAACAGATCAAAAATTGTCCTTATGAAAGTTTGTCGAATCGTTCAAATATGAAAGATGTTTTATATTCTCTAGAAAAAATGAATCCTGAAGCACGGTATAGTTTGTGGAGAAGCATGACAAATATTCAGGAAGAACTGTTGCCTGGGATGAATGAACACGATTTATAGTTGATATGGCTGTTTTGTTGTTGGGGGATTATAACGAGACTGCTTATAGTTAGTTGTTTGTACTTGTGTGCAGCTAACCAACTATCAATATTATCAATGTATTTAGATGGGGAAGAATGTTACAAAGGTATCCTTCCTGTTGTTTGTTGTGCCGGATACAAGGTGATGCACATGTCTGATTTGTTGGGGAAAGTGTAGAAATATTCTACAATGAAAATGTGGACCTTTTTCTTTGAAAATAGTTTGTTCTTAATGTATTTGATTGATAATCAATACCAGTCTGGTTTTGGCATAGGAATTGTTTTCTCTTTATCATAAGAATAACCATTTAAATATATTAGGATATGAGAAAGTTTTTTATTGTGTTAGTATGGGGAATGGGATTAGGACTTGCAGCGTTATTTACAAAAGATATAGTACGTGGGGTGAGGAATGTGATTGCGATAAATCATTTCACCCCTACTGAGGTGAATAACGCTCCAATAGGATGGCATCAAGACTTGTGTTGTTATCTTAATTAATTTGTCGTCATAGAGATTTTGTTCATAATTGAAATTGGAAACAACTGTTTTTTATGGCAGCTGTTTCCAATTTATTTGTATTCAGTTGTCCTTATACTCTTTTCGTCAAGTGATTTTCGTATACAAGTCTAGGACAAATGTAAAATAATAAAGGGGATTGGATGAATGGTTATTAATGAATGTTTTTAATGTCATCCTGCACTATTTGATCCATTTCTTTCATCAGTTTTTGGGGATTCTTTTTGGGGGAGAATCCTTTATCTTTTTCTTCATGCAAAAGATCTGTTTCAGTTATGTCCTCACCCCAGTCTTCGAACATATTCGTTGCCGGTTGTCCTGACAATGTTACATTCTCTTCTGCGATAGGGACATTTCTCTCAATAATTTTTTCCATAATCTAATCTATTTATTGTTTACTAAATGACAAATATGGGTAGAAATGGTTTAATGATTTAATAAAGTTTGAAGTTTATGATAAATAGAAAGTTCTTGAGCAAGCTAGAAAAACCTGATTTGCGAGCAACTCTTTATCTTTCTTTTTAAACAACTTTGCCTTGTAAAGAGTGCTCCTCTGTCCTTTCAATTGAAAAATAAGTTTTTTAAAAAGCAATTCTTTCGGTCTGTTTGAGGTTTATTTGCAAAATTGTGGGGAGGATTTTGGTTCTTAAAGGATCGTTTTGTTCTCTGATAACTTCCGGAAATGTTCTTGACGTACTTATTAGGAAGTTCGGGTGTTTATGTCCTCATGCCATCACTGCATGTATAACAGGCTAATTATAAACAACTTATATGCAGATGGTAAAAATATTTGTTCTCACTTATGCTCTCATGCTCTCATAACGTTCTGAAACATATTTTCGTGTAACATGCTTGTCCTCAGTTATATCTATTTTTTATAGGCTATTCCAGGCTTGATAGGAAGTAGGGTGTTTTCAGGCTTTTTTCTCGCAAGAAGTGTGCATAAGGGGTTTGTACTTCCATAGAATAATGGCTTACAAAGTCTTGGCAACGGTAAAAAAGATCAAGACGTTTCGGTAAAAGCTCCTTTTCTTTTTTTAAAAGGCGGTTATCTTTTTTGAAAAGCTCTTGATCTTTTTAAAAAACGTCCTTATCTTTGATGTGGAATTTTATTCTGGACATATAAGATTTCATATACGTCCGCATGAGTTTGTACGTACGTATAACTATATGGGGCGTACGTGTAAAAAACATGTTTTCTGATGTGGGAAAAACATTGTCCTGTTATACTCCCCCTATTTTTACAAGTGATTCTTCTTTGTTTCTGCCTTTTTCATTTTGTTGCATTTTTAGCTGTAACACTATTTGGGGGACTAGGCAAGGAGAAAATAAAAAAGGCTATCTTCCCAGACAGCCAATCTTTTGTTAACCTTAAATCTAATACTATGAAAAACACAATGCAAAGGTACGTATTCTTGAGATAGTTCCAAATTTTAGAAATAAAAAAACGCTTGTTATAACATGGTTTAGCAAACAAACTTTTTTCTTAACAAATAGCAGATTGAAAGAGTGGAGTTGGTTGCTTTTTTGTTCATTGGAAATAAAACATGTTTGTTACGGCAATAACTCATTGTATTATTCTTAATTCGATTATTTCCATTATCTTTGCACTCCAAAAATGCTTGTTGATATGCAATTGTTAAAAGCGTAATGGATATTATAGGCAGATTGTTTCCGGATAAAAAATAGATTAAAATATATGTTGTCTCATGGTATTTATTCAGTAATATTGCTGATTTTTTCAAATGTCTTTATGACGTTTGCTTGGTATGGTCATTTAAAAATGCGACAAGAGTTTAGTTGGTTTGCAGCCCTTCCGTTGATTGGTGTGATTGCATTTAGTTGGGCAATTGCTTTTTTTGAATATTGTCTTCAGGTTCCTGCCAATCGTCTTGGGTTTAAAGATAGTGGAGGACCGTTTGATATTATGCAACTCAAGGTGATTCAAGAAGTTATCACATTGGCTGTATTTACATTATTTTCTGTTTGGGCATTTAAAACAGAACTGAAGTGGAATCATTTAGCGGCTTTTCTTTGTCTGGTCCTTGCCGTTTATTTTGTCTTTAAGAAGTAATGAGTTTTGGTTAATAATTGCTGAATCCTTTTTGATAAGCAAAGTGTCTTGTTTGGGCAATGAATCTTGTTCAGATACTTTGCTGATTCTAGGAAACAAGATAGAATCCTGTCGGGTTGGTACGTAACTTTGATAGATTTTCCAACCTTTGGCACGATTACGATTACGTCGGATGGCACGTCCTCGTTTGGTTAAAGATTCATACAGAAAATTGTCGGCATCCAGTCCTCCTATTAATGGGTTATTACTGGGAGTTACCGTTTGATCCATGCCGGCAGGTAATATTACATAGCCGTTTCGCAAACCGGGAATCAGTTTGATATTTAGTTTCCATGACATTGTCAGAGAGTCTTTTCTTTTCAAGAAAATGGGATCATTAACCGGATCTTCATGCCATGTGGTGTAAGGAGTGTAGGGAGTAAGACGCACAAAGTTAGGGCGTACCCATTTGGTTGTGTCGCCGAAGTTTTTAGGCAAGTCTTTCAGAAACTTCATCCACGGTTTGTCTTCGGACATGAATGGAGTACCTTTTATATTGTCTTTGTCCGATTTAAAGTCGAAATGGATAGACTTTACGGCTTCTGTGTTAATTTTTAGTTCTCCATCTCCATTCAATAGCTCCTGTAAACGAATCGAGTCCTGTTTGTTCCATTGTGCTTGTGCTGTCAGTATACTGATAGTGCAGAATAATATGCTAAAATTTACCCTCTGGGTCATTCGTTTTTTCTTTATGATTATAATTGGTAACAAAAGTAATCTGGAGTGAGTTTAATGCTGGTTAAATTTGAGTTATTAATTGTTTATAATGTGAATGCTTTAAATTTTATTTGGTTAATAAAAGGATTCGTTTACACCTCTTTTGTTGTTATGGAGCACACTTCATATAGACATTTAGATAGTTACCTCAATATTTGGTAATAAAGTTTTGTATTTTATCTCCAGATATAGTGACAGAGTTCATATTCATGGTATGTATTTCAATTGATGTCAGTACATTGGTCAGATAGGCGATATAGGTCTATATGGGTTATTGGTTCCATTCTGTCCGTGTGATTTATTTCGGTATAGAATAAAAATGAAGGTGTGTCAAAATGCGCACCTTCTTTTTTTATGCACAAAGCCCCGACTTTCA
>OGMI01000066.1_pt1 | contig 98099 bp, 90 predicted proteins | sample 1573201 | NCBI WGS metagenome assembly OGMI01 (sample SAMEA2582012, study PRJEB24529) | metagenome | biome: Human gut stool | place: China | collected 2011
GCGTCAGGCATCCCGCAAGTGCGACATCGCCTACGAGTTAAAGGACGCCGGCCAATTTAAAAGAGATGGCGTTATTGCGGCTGGAATACCCTGAGGCACCACTCAAAGAACTTGGAATGTATTTAGATCCGCCGGTTGGAAAATCGGGTGTGAACCACAGACTTCGGAAGATCAGTGAGATCGCAGACGGATTGAGGGAATAGGAGGAGAATGATAAGACGATGAGAAAGACAGTAGAAGTGCAGATGGATGCAGGAATGGAAGCAAGACCGATCGCATTGATGGTACAGACCGCCAATCAGTTTTCCAGTCATCTTTATCTGGAGATGGACGGGAAACATGTCAATGCAAAAAGCATCATGGGAATGATGAGCCTTGTTCTGACAAACGGAGTGGTTGTCACGATAGATGCGGAAGGAACAGACGAAGTGGAAGCAGTGGAAGCATTAGAGAGACTTTTGACAGGCAAATAAATGTTGAATGAATAAGAGAGTATAGTGATTTATGGATATGAAAAAGAAATTATTGTTTGTATTCAATCCGTGCTCAGGAAAGGCACAGATTAAGAATCAGTTGTTAGACATCGTGGACACCATGGTAAAAGCGGATTATGAGGTTACGATCTATCCGACGCAGTGTGCAGGAGATGCAAAAGAAAAAGTGGAAGCGTATGCCGGAAATTATGATCTTGTTGTGTGCAGCGGTGGAGATGGTACATTAGACGAAGTGGTAACCGGAATGATGCAATGCAAAGCAAAAGTTCCATTGGGATACATACCGGCCGGAAGCACGAACGATTTTGCTTCTTCGCTTGGAATACCGAAGGATATGGAAAAAGCGGCAGAGGCGGCCGTCACAGGAAAACCGTTTCCGTGCGATGTCGGTCTGTTTAATGGGGATTATTTTGTCTATGTCGCAGCATTTGGACTTTTTACAGAAGTGTCTTATAAGACGAGCCAGGAATGGAAAAATGTACTCGGACATGCCGCTTATATTTTAGAAGGCGCAAAATGCCTTCATGATATCCCATCCTTTATGATGCAGGTGGAATATAACAATATGCGTATTCAGGACGAGTTTATCTACGGAATGATCACAAACTCTACATCTGTAGGCGGATTCAAGGGGATGACCGGAAAAGATGTTCTGCTCGATGACGGTGTTTTTGAAGTTACACTGATCAAAAAGCCGAGGAACCCGATGGAACTGAATGAGATCATCGCATCCCTGATCAATCTCGTAGATGACACGGATATGATTTATTCATTTAAGACAGCCGAAGTGAAGTTTACCGCTTCCAGGGAGATCCCATGGACTCTGGATGGGGAATTTGGCGGTGACCATGAGGAAGTCTGTGTGAAAAATCTGAAACAGGCAGTGGACATTATGGTCAAAAAGCCGGAAGAATAAAAGATTTGACAGTTATATATGTTAAAAAAATAACTTTATTTTTGCATCAAAGTAATATATAATGAGTGCAAGTGAGGAAAATACAAAGAAATTTGTGTTTGACGAACGATGAAGTTACTGAGTGATGAAATCACGAGGTAATGAGTGCAAATGGGAAATATATTTTTAAAATTATGGAGGAATTAACAATGTTAGTATCTGCAAAAGAAATGTTAGACAAAGCAAAAGCTGGTCATTACGCTGTAGGTCAGTTCAACATCAACAACCTTGAGTGGACCAAATCTGTTCTGTTAACAGCACAGGAGTTAAAATCCCCTGTTATCTTAGGTGTATCTGAAGGTGCTGGAAAGTACATGACAGGCTTTAAAACAGTAGCAGCTATGGTAAAAGCTATGGATGAAGAACTTGGAATCACAGTTCCTGTAGCATTACACTTAGATCACGGAACATACGAAGGATGCTACAAATGTATCAAAGCTGGTTTCACATCTATCATGTTTGATGGTTCTCATTATCCAATCGAAGAGAACGTTGAGAAAACAAAAGAGTTAGTAGCAGTAGCTCATCAGTTAGGCTTATCTATCGAGGCAGAAGTTGGTTCTATCGGTGGAGAAGAAGACGGTGTTGTAGGTATGGGCGAATGTGCTGATCCTAACGAGTGTAAAGCAATCGCTGATCTTGGTGTGGACATGCTTGCAGCAGGTATCGGTAACATCCATGGAAAATATCCGGCAAACTGGCCAGGATTAAGCTTTGAGACATTAGCAGCTGTTCAGGAGAAAACAGGAATGATGCCATTAGTACTTCATGGTGGTACAGGTATCCCGGCTGATATGATCAAGAAAGCTATCGACCTTGGTGTATCTAAGATCAATGTTAACACAGAGTGCCAGTTATCTTTCGCAGATGCTACACGTAAATATATCGAAGCTGGTAAAGATCTTGAGGGTAAGGGATTTGATCCTCGTAAATTATTAGCTCCAGGTGCAGAAGCAATCAAAGCTACTGTAAAAGAGAAGATGGAATTATTTGGTTCTGTTGGAAAAGCTGAATAAAATATCAAGAAAATAAAGACCTTGTAGGGCGGAGAATCCGTTCTATGAGGTCTTTTTCTATTTTTTCCTTGGAACATAAACGATTTATTAGTTGCATTTAAGTGTAGATTCTCTTATATTAGTATAAGAACATCAAATCTGAGGGGATTTAGATGAGAGAAAGGATATCAAACAAGATGATGGAGAAAGAGAACTTTAATGTTGTAGATATCTTTGGCGAAAACGTATTCAACGATTCTGTCATGCAGGCTCGTTTACCAAAGAAAGTTTACAAAAAACTTCACGAAGTAATGGAGGAAGGAAAAGAATTAGACCTCGAGACCGCAGATGTCGTTGCTCATGAGATGAAGGAGTGGGCAATTGAAAAAGGTGCAACACATTATACGCACTGGTTCCAGCCGTTAACCGGAGTTACGGCAGAGAAACACGATTCTTTCATTACGGCGCCTATGGAAAACGGCAAGGTTTTGATGAGTTTTTCGGGAAAAGAATTAATTAAAGGTGAACCGGATGCATCATCTTTTCCATCCGGTGGATTAAGAGCGACTTTTGAGGCGAGAGGATATACAGCATGGGACTGTACTTCCCCGGCATTTGTCAGACAGGACGCAGCAGGTGCAACACTCTGCATTCCGACCGCATTCTGTTCCTACACAGGAGAAGCGCTTGACCAGAAGACACCATTGCTTCGTTCCATGGAAGCGATCAACGAGCAGGCACTGCGTCTGATCCGTTTATTCGGAAACACAACCTCTAAGAGAGTAACTCCTTCGGTAGGACCGGAGCAGGAATACTTTATTGTAGACAGAGAAAAATATTTACAGAGAAAAGACCTGATCTTTACCGGACGTACTTTGTTTGGTGCAATGCCTCCAAAAGGACAGGAAATGGATGACCATTACTTTGGAAGCATCCGCGAGCGTATCGCATCCTATATGAGAGATGTCAATATTGAACTTTGGAAGCTTGGCGTGTCCTCGAAGACACAGCATAATGAGGTCGCACCTGCACAGCACGAACTGGCTCCGATTTATGCAGTGGCAAATATCGCAGTTGACCACAACCAGCTTATCATGGAGACTTTGAAAAAGGTTGCATATCGTCATGGTTTACAGTGTCTGTTGCATGAGAAACCATTTGCAGGGGTGAATGGTTCCGGTAAGCATGATAACTGGTCCATTACGACAGACGATGGCATTAACCTGTTAGAACCGGGAAAAACGCCGCACGAAAATATTCAGTTCCTTTTGGTGCTGACCTGTATTTTAAAAGCAGTGGATACCCATGCCGATCTTTTGCGCGAATCGGCAGCAGATGTCGGAAATGACCACAGACTTGGCGCAAATGAGGCACCACCGGCTATTTTATCCGTTTATCTTGGAGAGCAGTTAGAGGACGTGTTATCACAGCTCATCAGCACTGGAGCTGCCACACACAGTATCTCCGGACAGAGATTAGAGACAGGTGTAAAATCCCTGCCTGACTTTATGAAGGATGCGACAGACCGTAACCGTACATCTCCATTTGCGTTTACAGGAAATAAATTCGAGTTCCGTATGGTGGGTTCCCAGGATTCTGTTTCCCAGCCAAACGTTGTGTTAAATACAATTGTTGCAGAGGCATTTGCAGAGGCGTGTGATGAACTGGAAAAAGCAGATGACTTTGACATGGCTGTGCATGATCTCATCAAAAAATATGCGACAGAGCATCAGAGAATCGTATTCAATGGCAACGGATATTCAGACGAATGGGTAGAGGAAGCCGAAAGACGTGGACTTCCGAATATCAAATCCATGGTAGATGCCATTCCTGCATTAAATACAGAAAAAGCGGTTGCTTTATTTGAAAAATTCGGTGTATTTACAAAGGCAGAGCTTGATTCCCGTGTCGAAATCGAATATGAGACCTATGCAAAAGAAATCAACATCGAAGCAAAGGCAATGATCGATATTGCAACAAAGCAGATCATTCCGGCTGTTATCCGCTATACCACAACACTGGCACAGTCCATCAATGCAGTAAAAGCAGCCTGTGGCGCAGATATCAGCGTGCAGACAGAGATTCTGATGGAAGTATCAGACCTTCTTGCAGACACGAAGAATGCGCTTTCAAAATTAGAGGAAGTGACTGCACAGGGTGCAGCTATGGCACAGGGAAGAGAGCAGGCAGTATTCTATCGCGATGAGGTGATGACTGCAATGAAAGCTTTGCGAACACCGGTTGATAAGCTGGAGATGTTAGTAGATAAATCCATGTGGCCAATGCCATCTTATGGTGATCTCATGTTTGAAGTATAATTTTACATAGAAAATACAATTTTAACAAAAATAAATTGTTTCCATGGAAATAAATGTTAATTTTATACAAAATATGAAAAAAATAAAAAATAGTCTTGAAAAATGATTTTGATTGTATTATTTTAGTTACAACAACAAAACATTGCGAGAGAAAATGAACGAAGGCGTTCCAACAGAGTTGGAGCGCCTTTTTTTCGTGAGTAGCGATGAAAATGCCGTGCTTGCACGAACATTTGAGGAGCACCGCGAAAACTTGAGAAACATTTGTTTCTCAAGTCTGTGAGCAGCGATGTTTGATTAATCAAGAATCAAATCTTAGGGGATTTGGATGAAAAGAAAGGATGTAGAAAGATGAGCGAGAAAGAATACTTCAATGTAGCAGACATCTTTGGAGAGAACGTATTTAACGATGCTGTCATGCAGGAACGTCTTCCAAAGAAAATTTACAAAAAACTTCATGAAGTCATGGAGGAAGGAAAAGAATTAGACCTTGAAACAGCAGATGTCGTTGCACATGAGATGAAAGAATGGGCAATTGAAAAAGGAGCAACACACTATACACACTGGTTCCAGCCGTTAACCGGTGTAACAGCAGAGAAACATGATTCTTTTATCACGGCTCCAATGCCAAACGGAAAAGTATTGATGAGCTTTTCCGGAAAAGAGCTGATCAAAGGTGAACCGGATGCATCATCTTTCCCATCCGGTGGTCTTAGGGCAACGTTTGAAGCCAGAGGATATACAGCGTGGGATTGTACATCACCGGCATTCGTCAGACAGGATGCAGCAGGCGCAACACTGTGTATTCCAACTGCTTTCTGTTCCTACACAGGTGAGGCGCTTGACCAGAAAACACCATTGCTTCGTTCTATGGAGGCAATTAATGAGCAGTCCCTTCGATTGATCCGGTTATTTGGAAACACAACCTCGAAAAAAGTAACCCCTTCCGTTGGACCGGAACAGGAATATTTCATTGTTGACAGAGAAAAATATTTACAGAGAAAAGATTTGATTTTCACAGGCCGTACCTTATTCGGAGCGATGCCTCCAAAAGGCCAGGAGATGGATGATCATTACTTCGGAAGCATCCGTGAGCGTATCGCAGCTTACATGAAGGATGTCAACAAAGAACTCTGGAAACTTGGTGTATCTGCAAAGACACAGCATAATGAGGTCGCACCTGCACAGCATGAGTTAGCTCCAATTTATGCAGAAGCAAACATTGCAGTGGATCACAACCAGTTAGTCATGGAGACATTGAAAAAAGTTGCTTACCGTCATGGCTTACAGTGCTTACTTCACGAGAAACCATTTGCAGGAGTTAACGGTTCCGGTAAACACAACAACTGGTCGATCACAACAGATGATGGAATTAACCTGTTGGATCCGGGCAAAACGCCACATGAGAATATTCAGTTCCTATTAGTTTTAACCTGTATCTTAAAGGCAGTGGATACACATGCAGATCTGTTAAGAGAATCCGCAGCAGATGTCGGAAATGATCACAGATTAGGAGCAAATGAGGCACCGCCGGCAATCCTTTCCGTGTTCCTGGGCGAGCAGTTAGAGGATGTGTTGTCACAGCTGATCAGCACTGGTGAAGCCACACATAGTATTTCAGGAAAAATGTTAGAGACAGGTGTTAAAACATTACCTGATTTCATGAAAGATGCAACAGACCGGAACAGAACGTCACCATTTGCATTTACCGGAAACAAGTTCGAGTTCCGTATGGTAGGTTCTCAGGATTCCATCGCACAGCCAAACGTTGTATTAAATACAATCGTTGCAGAAGCATTTGCAGAAGCCTGTGATGAACTGGAAAAAGCAGATGATTTCGATATGGCAGTACATGATCTGATCAAAAAATATGCAACCGAGCACCAGAGAATTGTATTCAATGGAAATGGTTATTCTGAGGCATGGGTAAAAGAGGCAGAGAGACGTGGACTTCCAAACATCAAATCCATGGTAGATGCAATCCCTGCATTGAATACTGACAAGGCAGTTACATTATTTGAAAAATTTGGTGTATTTACAAAAGCAGAACTTGATTCCCGTGTTGAGATCGAATATGAGACTTACGCAAAAGAGATCAATATTGAGGCAAAGGCAATGATCGATATCGCAACCAAACAGATCATTCCGGCAGTGATCAAATACACAACGGTTCTTGCAGAGTCCATCACAGCAGTGAAGGCAGCATGCGGCGCTGATGTGAGTGTTCAGACAGAGATCCTGACAGAGGTATCTGATCTGCTTGCAGATGCAAAATCAGCACTTTCCAAACTGGAAGAAGTCACTGCAAAAGGTGGTGCAATGGAAGAGGGAAGAGCACAGGCAGTTTATTATCATGATGAAGTAAAAGCAGCTATGGATGAGCTACGTGCACCGGTTGATAAATTGGAAATGTTGGTAGATAAGTCCATGTGGCCAATGCCTTCTTACGGAGATCTGATCTTTGAAGTATAATAACAGAACGGTATACATAAAAAACTCCCATAAAAGGGAGGATGCCAGGTGGTTCTCCACCTGGCAGATTATGAAAAAGTTTATATAAAAAGTAATCAAAACTTTGAAACTGTCTTTTGTTTTTATGCTTTTATTATATGCAGAAGAAGTGAAAAATTCATGTTCACATCATGAAAGGTTTTTAAACAAATTGTGAACAAATAAAGAATAGAAAACAAGGAGGCTAAATCCTCTCCTCACCATGGGGTTCGGATTTTGCTTCGCAAAACAAGGAGGATTGTTATGAAGAAGTTAGAGATTATTATTAAACCGGAGAAACTTGAAGACTTAAAAGAAGTTTTAGATTCCTGTGAAGTAAACGGTATGAATATCGTAAACAGCATGGGTTATGGTAATCAGAAAGGTATCATTAAAAATTACCGTGGTTCTGAGTATGCTGTAAATCTTCTTCCTAAGGTTAAAGTGGAGACGGTCGTAACAGATGAAGTTGCACCAACTCTGATCGATAAGATCGTAAAGGAAATTAATACCGGACATTTTGGTGATGGTAAGATTTTCGTATATGATGTAGAAGATGCAGTTCGTATCCGTACCGGCGAACATGGTACAGATGCATTGTAAGATTCTATGGACGGAAAGAGGAGTCCTAAAATAGAATTAGTTTTTTGTTATGAAAAAATTGAATCAGGAAAAAACGATTATCAAAGGGGATAATAAAGGGTGTAGTCTCACCTGAATTATCTCCTTTTTTATATCGCAAAACAAGGAGGCTAAATCCTCTCCTCGCCAGAGGGCTCGGATTTTGCTTCGCAAAACAAGGAGGATTATTATGGATATGAGTGTATGGTACCTGATGGGTGCAGCGTTAGTATTTTTTATGCAATGTGGATTTGCAATGGTAGAAGCAGGCTTTACAAGAGCAAAAAATGTGGGCAACATTACGATGAAAAACTTAATGGACTTCTGTATTGGTACAGTTGCTTTCTATTTATTAGGTTATAACCTGCTCTGCGGCGAAGGTGGTTTCGCAGGCTGGGGACTGAATCCTTTTACAGGCTTTGGCGAGACAGACTGGTCAGCTTTTGTATTTAACTTAGTATTCTGTGCAACAGCAGCAACAATTGTTTCAGGTGCAATGGCAGAGCGTACAAAATTCATTACCTATTGTATTTATAGTTTTATTATCAGTTTAGTCGTTTATCCGATCGAGGCTCACTGGGTTTGGGGTGCAACACCGTGGCTTACAGATATGGGATTTACAGATTTTGCAGGATCAGCATGCATCCATATGGTAGGTGGAATTACAGCCTTCATTGGAGCAGCAATGCTTGGACCTCGTATCGGTAAATATGATAAAAACGGAAAAGCAAGACCAATTCTTGGACACAATATTTTAATCGGTGCTCTTGGTGTATTCATTCTCTGGTTTGGCTGGTACGGATTTAACGGCGCAGCAGCAACAGACACGATGCAGTTATCACAGATTTTTGCAACAACAACAATTGCTCCGGCAGTCGCAACAGTAAGTGCAATGCTTTATACATGGATCAGAAATGGCAAACCGGATGTTTCCATGTCCTTAAACGGATCTCTTGCAGGTCTTGTGGCAGTCACAGCAGGATGTGCGAATGTAGATGCAATTGGTTCGTTCATCATCGGTGCAGTTGCAGGTGTTCTGGTCTGCGTAGCAGTATACTTTATTGAAGATAAATTAAAAGTAGATGATCCGGTTGGTGCCGTAGCAGTACATGGCTGCAATGGTATCTGGGGAACGATCGCTGTAGGACTTTTTGATTACAAAGATGGTTTATTCTATGGCGGTGGTGTACATCATTTGTTAATCCAGTTACTTGGTATCGTATGTATCGCAGGCTGGACAATCGTTACAATGACAATTGTATTTACAGTACTTAAGAAAACAATTGGACTCAGAGTATCTGCTCAGGAAGAAGTAGAAGGACTTGACTCTACAGAACATGGTCTTGAATCCGGATATCCTGATTTTGTTCCAAGAGAACTTCATTAATTCGCACGAATCTAATTCGATTAGGTTCGTGGAATCTAATCCCCTTAGTAGTATATACATCAACACAAAAAGAACGGCGGCAGCCGTTCTTTTTGTATAGAAAAATGATAAAATACAGATCTTTTGAATCCATATGTGCGAATAAGATCATGTAAGAGACAAAAGTTTTATGGTGGATTTTTTGAAAACAAAAAGTTATAATAAAAGTGCTATATCAGATTACAAATGATATGGCTGAATGTGATAGAAAATAAGAAGGAAAAAAAATGAAGCGAAATCTTTTATTTATTAGCAGATATCCGGAGATTATAGATGAATTTCAGGGCATCTTAGAAGAAAAACAGATTGAGACAGAGATTGCACAAAATGGGACAGATGCAATGGAGTTGTTAAAACAGAAAGAATATCAGATACTTGTCACAGATTTAAATCTGGATGGATATAACGGTGATAAAATTTTATCTTATGTAAACCAAAAATTCCCGGATACGATCTGCATGTTATATACAAATTCGATCAGCGCCGTACAGTTGGGATTCTATTTGAACAAGCGGGATGTGTTCCGTGTATTTCTGAGACCGGTAAATTTCAGACAGGAATTTATGCAGGCACTGGAGGAAGCTTATGAATTTTATGATTTGAAAAAGCGTGACAGGGACAGTAGACAGGAACGTCTGAAACAGTTAGAGGGCAATCGTAAAGCAATTGCAGAGATAGAGAAAATCATAGAGAACCAGAATGAAAGCTGGAAAGATTTTGAAGTTTTTGCAGAACGTCTGCTTGGATTTACAATGGAACGATATGGAAGGAACTTGAATACAGAACAGCGCAGACAGTATTTTGCCAAAGAAAAAAAGCTGTTAAGGGCTATGTGTGAGAATCCGGATACTCATAATATAGCCAGGGCACAGAATGAGGCAGAAGTGCTCATGAAGTGAAAGTTTAGTGACAAATACATGATAAAAAATGCTAACCCGTGGGTTAGCATTTTTTATGTTTAAATATTTTACTGACCATCAACACTCTGATCCGTTGTGGCAGCTGGATCCGTTGTAGTAGTGCTGGCATCAGGCGTAGAAGCATCACCTGCCGGATCAGCACCAATCGGGTTGACACCGGTTGATCCAGGGAAGGAGTTTGTTCCAGTGTATGTGGAGTTAAACTCATTGTGTACGGTACATGTCTGACTTAAGAATGCATCTGTTAATAGGTAAGGTGCATCTTCGGTTGTCTCAGAACCGCCGATGACATATACACCCGTGGTAACGGTTTCAGCAGGGCAATAACTGCCGGCTAACATATTAGATGCGGTACAGATATTGGCTACAGTATGATGATCGCAGTATTCGGTTGGTTCTGTACCCTGTGCAAAATATTCTGTAATAACGCAGTTTCCACGGGGATCGTGATCACAGACACCTTCAATCGGAAGTTTCCCGGATTCTTTACATACAGCGACCGCAACAATTCCACTTGGTTTTGTGAAATCTTTGTAAGCAAGATTTTCGTGTATCCGTTTCATAACAGCTTTCCAGATACGTTTTGGATAGTTTGTATCGGAACCTTTCTGCATGGCATTATCATCGTAGCCACCCCAGACAGCACAGGTATAATAAGGTGTGTAACCTGCAAATAAAGCATCTCGGCTGCTGGTCGTTGTACCGGATTTTCCTGCCTGAGCCATGGAACTGCCAAAGTAAGCGGAAGTACCGGTACCGGAAGTCATAACATCTTCCATGGCACTTGTTAAGAGCCATGCGGTAGTATCTTTGATAACTGTATGAGATTCCGGTGTTGTATTATCAATTAAAACATTACCATCGTGGTCTAAAATCTTTGTATAGAACTTTGGTTTGATATAAGTTCCCTGATTTGCGATTGCAGCATAGGCAGCGGTAAGTTCAAGGTTTGATACACCCTGCGTGATACCACCGAGTGCAAGGGCTTCATTCATATCACGGGAATCAACGGTTGTGAAACCATATTCCTGTACATACTGCCAGCCAAGGGAAACACCAGCCTGTGCAAGTGTTTTTACGGTTACAATATTGATGGAGTCTGTGATCGCCTCTCTTAAAGTGGTAAAACCACGGTAACGTCTGTCGTAGTTATTAACAGATTTTCCATTTGCTCCGGCATAAGTGTAAGGGGCATCATCCTGCACGGAGGCAAGGGTAAGTCCACCTGCATCAAGCGCAGCGGAGTAGGCAGCAAGGATTTTAAAGGTAGAACCAGGCTGTCTGGTTGTATCGGTGGCGCGGTTGAGGGTTTTACTTGCTGTTTTATCGCCACGGCCGCCAACGATTGCTTTTACTTCGCCGGTTGACTGGTCAATGACTGTTAAGGAAGCTTGTGGCTGTAAAGTATAGATAACAGTTTCGCTTCCATCTACGATCTCATCACCTTCCTGCATAATATCTGCTTTGTATTGCTCAATAGCGGCATCTGCATCTTCCTCAGAGGCGAAGTTGATGGAATAATTCGTACTCTTGAAGTTTGGATTGTCCTTATTCTTATAATAAGAAAGCATCGTCTGCTCACTGTAGTTCTTTACAGAACCATCGGTCGAACGGATGGAAACACGGTAGGAGAAAGAAACTTTTGGACTGGATGTATAGTTGTCCTGGTTGTTTACTTCCTCATCGGCAATATTCTGAATATCCATATCCTGTGTAGAGTAAATGGTAAGACCGCTCTGGTAGAGTGTCTTGTATGCCTGTGTCTCAGTATAACCCTTCTGTTCCACAAGATCGCGGATGACCTGATCGGTCAGCTCATCAATAAAATAGGAATTGATGCCATTGTCCTGCAATTCTACGTTGACTAACTGGATCCTGTCGTAAACGTTATCTGCCACAGCTTCGTCATACTCACTCTGGCTGATAAATCCCTGATCCAGCATATTGTTTAATACTTTCATGCGGCGCTCCGCATTTTTCTCCGGGTTGGAGATCGGATTAAACCTGGACGGATTCTGTGTGATGGCTGCCAAAACAGCACATTCAGAGAGCGTCAGTTCTGAGACATCTTTTCCAAAATATCGCTCCGAAGCCACTGCCACACCAAGTGTATTCTGACCAAGGTTGATGGCGTTCAGATAATTTTCCATGATCCAGTTTTTGCTGACTTTTTTCTCAAGCTGTACGGCAAGATACTGTTCCTGGATCTTGCGCTCCAGTTTGTCGATGAAGGATGTCTCACTCGTCCACTCGGTAAACACAGTGTTCTTCAAAAGCTGCTGTGTGATCGTACTGGCACCCTGGGAAAAATTACCGCCGGAAGCGATGCCGGTAACGCCGGCACGGATGATACCGGTAAGGTCGATACCATTGTGCTCGTAAAAACGGGAATCTTCGAGTGCAACAAAGGCATGCTGCAGATTGATCGGTATCTCATCGATTGTTACATTTTTACGGTTTGAACCGGAAGCTACCAGAGTGGCAATCTCATTGCCCTGATTATCTAACACGGTTGTAAGATATCCGGTAGGTGTTGCGTCGATGTCATCGATGGATGGCGCAGAATCCAGAATGCCCTTATAGACGCCAAATCCAAGGCTTCCACCTATAATTGCAACTGCAAAACAGCATACGAGCAATACCTTGCAAAAAATAACACGCATTTTTTTGCCGTACATAATGCCTTTGGAAGTCAGTTCGGCCTGGCGTTTCTTCGAACCTTTCTTTCCATAATTCATATAATAAGTCTCCTTTATGATCAAATGTTAAAAAACCACCGTCTATGTATTATATCAAATAAATGTGTCATAATAAAGAAAAAAGTGAAAATATTGATTCCGTTGCGTATTGCATTTTATATTTATTTCATGATAGTATTTTGATACAGAAAATAGCAAAGTATACATTATTATAGAAGAATCGTAATGATAAAGTACTGAATCACTACGAAGAAACAGATCAGGAGCCATAAGAGATGAAAACAGTATATGCCGGTGGCGAGGGCGAAATTGTTGAGAAGAAATCCCGGTTTATTGCAACGGTGCGTCCGGTAAGCAGCGAAGAGGAAGCGGTTGCTTTTATTAATGAAATGAAAAAGAAATACTGGGATGCCAGACATAATTGTTCTGCATTTGTGATCGGGGACAGACAGGAGATCAGCCGTTGCTCGGATGACGGAGAACCGGCACAGACAGCAGGAAGACCGATACTGGACGTATTATTAAAGGAAGAGATACATAATGTGTGCGTTGTAGTGACCCGTTATTTTGGCGGGACACTTCTGGGAACAGGCGGTCTTGTCCGTGCCTACCAGAAAGCGACGCAGACCGGATTGGAAAATAGTGTGATCATTGATAAACAGATTGGAAGAAAACTGACGATCGGAACGGATTACAATGGACTTGGGAAATTACAGTATCTGATCGCAAAAGATGAACTGACAATGATCGATACCGTTTATACAGAAAAAGTAGAACTGATCCTCATGGTTCCAAAGGAAAAAGAGCAGTCTTTTGAAAAAGAAGTGACCGAGGCAACCAGCGGAAATGCTGATATTTCCTGGGGTGACGAAGTATTATATGCAATGGTTGAAAAAAATCTAAAAATCTTTGAAAAAAATGCTTGACATTTTTATTAAGGGTGTATATAATAGCTATTGTTGACGGCGCAAAAGTCGAAAACAACAATACATAGGGCTATCGCCAAACGGTAAGGCAACGGACTCTGACTCCGTCATTTCAAGGTTCGAATCCTTGTAGCCCTGCTAGAAAGCACCACGGAAGTGGTGCTATTTTTGTGTAACAGGAAACTTTGTTCCATCATGGGAAATTGACATTTTCCAATCATGCAAAAACTTCCGGGTGGCAGCACAGTGCGTTGGAGAAGATAATTTCTTATTTTGATCAGGAGAACAGGATATGTATGATTTTAAAAGCAGGGTAAGATATAGTGAAGTGAACAGTGAAAGACAGCTTACGCTGCCGGCACTGATCGATTATCTGCAGAATTGCTGCACATTTCAGTCAGAAGATATGAATATCGGTGTGGAGTATTTAGAACAGCATCATGCTGCGTGGGTGTTATCGTCCTGGGAGATCGTCATGAACCGCTATCCAAAGCTTGCGGAGCATATTACGGTGAGCACCTGGCCATATAGCTTCAAGGGATTTTACGGTTATCGTAACTTTACAATAAAGGATGAAGCGGGAGAGATCTGTGCATTTGCCAATTCTGTCTGGGTTTACATGGATACTGCCACGATGCGTCCGGTGCGGATCGCAAAAGAAGTGCAGGATGCTTATATCCCGGTGATGGATGAGGCGATACAATATGAATGGGCAGATCGTAAGATCAGGATAGAGGGCACTCCGGTGGAGAAAGAGCCGGTTTTAGTACAGCGTTTTCATATTGACACCAATCATCATATGAATAATGGAAAATATATTCTTGTGGCAGAGGAATATCTGCCGGAGAATTTTAAGACAGAGAGTATCCGCGTGGAATACAAAAAGGCTGCAGTCATCGGGAACATGTTATACCCGGAGGTTTATGAGCAGCAGAACGGAGTAACCATTGTGTTGGCAGATGAGCAGAAAGTGCCATATGCCATTATGCAGTTTAGAGGAAAATAAAATGTTAAAATTAGGACAGTATCAGAAACTTACAATTGTAAAGAAAGTGGAGTTTGGAGTTTATCTCGCGGAAGAGCAGGATATGGAGAAACGTGTGCTTCTTCCGGCAAAACAGGTTCCGGAGAATGCAAAGACCGGGGATGAACTTGAAGTGTTTTTGTACAAGGATTCCAAAGACCGGATGATCGCAACGACAAATCAGCCAAAGATCACTCTTGGAGGGCTTGCTGTTTTGCGTGTGGCACAGGTTGGAAAAATCGGTGCATTCCTTGACTGGGGACTCGAAAAAGATCTGTTTCTTCCTTATAAAGAGATGACAATGAAAGTCCAGCCGGAAGATGAGGTTTTGGTAACACTTTATATTGATAAGAGCAGCAGACTTTGTGCGAGTATGAAAAAGCTTTATGATCTGCTTTCCACGGATTCTCCATACAAAGAGGGAGACCATGTAGAGGGAAGAGTTTATGAGTTCAGTGATAATTTCGGAACCTTTGTTGCAGTGGATGATAAATATTCCGCTATGATCCCACGACATGAAGATACAAGCAAACTTCGTATCGGAGATGTGATCGAGGCAAAAGTGACAAAAGTAAAGCCGGATGGAAAACTGGATGTGTCATTGCGTGACAAGGCATACCTGCAGATGGATGAGGATGCTGAGAAGGTGATGCAGGTTATTGAGGAATTTGCCGGAGTGCTTCCATTTGGAGATAAAGCATCCCCGGAAGTCATTAAGAGAGAGACCGGACTCAGTAAAAATGCTTTCAAACGTGCGGTGGGACGTTTATATAAGGAACATCGTGTGGAAATAACTGAAAGAAGTATCAGAAAGGTGGACTAACAACATGAAAAAAGTAATCAGTACAGAAAAAGCACCAGCAGCAATCGGACCATATTCACAGGCAATCGAAGTAAATGGTATGGTTTATACATCAGGCATTATCCCGGTTGTACCGGAGACAGGAGAGATTCCGGAGGGGTCTGTGGCTCAGGCGAAACAGGCACTTACCAATCTTTCTAATTTGCTGGAAGCAGCCGGAACCAATATGGACAATGTAGTTAAGACAACGGTATTCATCAAAGAGATGAATGATTTCAGCGCCATCAACGATGTGTATAAGACTTTCTTTACAGCAGATTTCCCATCCAGAAGCTGTGTGGAAGTTGCACGTCTTCCGAAGGATGTTATGCTTGAGATCGAAGCGATCGCAATCAAATAGGAAAAGCAGTTCCAGAGAACTCCATGTGAGCGATACTTTGGAACTGTTTTTTTTATGGAAATAAAAATACATAAAATATTCATGCTATATTTGGTAAAATCTGACAAAGTCTTGCTGTTGACAGTGCCAGGACACTTTGTTATAATAACCATGTAATAAATGTAACAAATTCGTAACAAATAGTTCTTGGAGGCAATATACAAGATGGATTATAGAATGAAGAGAATAGCAAGCTGTTTGCTGGCAGGTGCTATTGTAATTAGTGGAACAGGAGTCGGAACTTATGGTGCACAGACCGGTGGTGTGTCTGCAGTAATCGCAACCGGACTTTCTTCAAATGGTTCTCCGGCAGCAGGATTTTCCAAAATGCTTTCCCAGTGTCTGATCGAGAGTGACAAGGCAGTTGCAGAGGCAGCAGCCCAGGCAGAGGAGCAGGTCAGTGAGAATGATGTTCCAGTGGTTGCATCTGAGTACGCAGACATTGCAATCGCACAGGTAGATAATTATGTGAATGTCAGATCAGAACCGAACACAGACAGTGAAGTGTTAGGTAAGTTATATAACAATTCTGCAGCCACTGTTTTAGAGACAACAGAAGATGGCTGGTATAAGATCACATCCGGAAGTGTTACCGGATATGTCAAATGCGAGTATGTTGTAACAGGGGATGAGGAACTTGCAAAGAAGGTAAGTACCAGATATGCAACTGTAACAACTACAACTTTATACGTAAGAATGGAGCCTTCTACAGAGGCAGGTATTTTAACAATGCTTGGCGAGGGAGACGATTTTGTTGTTGTTGATGATTCTATGAAGGATAGCGGATGGGTCATTGTTACAACAGAGGAAGGCGATGGCTATGTATCCACAGATTATGTAAATCTCTGGACGGATTATGTAACCGCTGAATCCAAAGCGGAAGAGGAAGCAAGACTTGCCAAGGAAGAGGCAGAGCGTCAGGCGGCAGCCGCTGCAGCAGCGAAGGCAAAACAGAAATCTTCCAAGAGCTCGTCATCTTCGGACGGTACAAGCAGTTCCGGCGGTTCATCAGCTTCTTATGCGGCACCGAGTGGATCCAATGGTCAGGCAGTTGCAAGCTATGCAAGCCAGTTTATTGGTAACCCATATGTCTATGGTGGTTCCAGTCTGACAAACGGTACAGACTGTTCCGGATTTGTAATGTCTGTATATGCTGCATTTGGTATCAGTCTTCCACATTCTTCCAGTGGACAGAGAAGTGCCGGATATGAAGTAAACTTATCTGAGGCACAGCCGGGAGATATTGTATGTTACAGTGGACATGTTGGAATTTATGTAGGTAATAACACAATTGTTCATGCAAGTACACCATCCAGTGGTATTAAGTATTCAACAGCTACATATCGTAATGTACTTTCTGTAAGAAGAATTTTCTAAAAAAAGATATTATCGGAACTGTCATCGCAAATGATGGCAGTTCTTTTTTTGCGGGTAAAAAGTCAGAAAGTAATGCGGTACTTTTTTACAGACAGAAAATTGAAAAATATCATTTATGAAAAGTGCACAAAAAAATAAAGTGGTCTGGAAATAATCCCCAAAAGAGGTAAAGTTATGAGAAAGTTTTCCACGTGAAAAAGGTCGAAAAATGCCAAAAATTAAAGTTATACACGAAGTTATCCACGTTATCCACATTTTTTTATGTTGAAAAAGTGGTTTACATAGTAAAAAAATCGAATATACGTTTTGTACATATGTGATAAAGTTCACAATAAAAATGAAAAAAGCTTGCAATTATTGTAATGAGATAAATGCAAAAAATAGTACAAATTGTCAGATAACGTAAAAGGTTACTGCTGAGTGAACAGTAACTAAAAAAGTTCCTCAATCTATCGCGTTTTATAACAAAACTTGAAAAATGAAAAGAGGTTTGCTATACTACATGCATAAATTTTCTTGAGTTGAGAAAAATAACCAGGAGTGTTGAATGATAAAGAAAGTTGATATACTGGGAATTCAGTTGGACAACTACACAGTGCGGGAAGCGATTATGTGTGTGGAACGCTATTTGAGCAATAATGTCCTTAACACGATTGAGAGCATATCGTTACAGATGCTGATCGATTCGGAGACAAACCCGGTATTAAAGGAAGTTATGAGTTCCCTGGATCTTGCAATCATTGGAGAGAAAGAGATTATTCAGGCAGCAGGGCTTGAATCTATGCAGCGAATCCGGGAAACAGAAGAAAACGATTTTTATTTTGAATTTTTTAAACGGATAGAGCGCAATAAAAAAAGTGTTTTTTTACTTGGTGACACGCAGGAGAAAATTGATTCTTTAAAAGCAGAACTGACAGAAGATTATCCAAAACTGATCTTTGCAGGGGAATATGCAGTGGAGACCTGTGTGGGGGATCTGGAAGCAGTGATTAATGATATGAATGCGACCACACCGGATGTGATCATATCTGTACTGCCATCTCCGATGCAGGAGCAGTTCTTATATGAGCATCGGGATAAAATGAATGCAAACATTTGGTATGGAATCGGAGGGGTACCGGTACATAAGAAAAAGCACGGAGTACTTGCTCGTTTGAAAAGCATCATACATCGTGGCAAGTTGGTCAACAGTATGAATAAGTATGATGAAAAAGAAGAGGAATTGTAGTAGAAATGCAGAAATTAATCAATAAACGTTCCATAGTGATAGATTATTTGATGATGATCGTGGGGACGGGACTGTTAGCGGCAGCCATCCAGTGTCTGTATGATCCGATCGGTCTTGTCACAGGAGGTTTTACAGGACTTGCGATTGTGATCAAGGCAGTGACAGAAAGATTTGTTCCGGGAGGAATCCCACTCTGGCTGACCAATATCGGGCTGAATGTGCCACTGTTTTTTCTGACTCTGAAGTTTAAAGGAAAGAGGTTTATCTGGCGGACAGTTGTGGGTACGGTACTTTTGTCTGCGTGGATTTATGTGATTCCGGCAATCGACCTGACACAGCAGGATTACTTCCTTGCCGCGATTTTTGGTGGTGTGATCGGTGGAGCCGGTATGGGACTGATCCTATTAGCGCGTTCTACTACGGGTGGAACGGAACTTCTGGCAGTATTGATCCAGCATTTTATCAGACATTATTCCGTGGTTCAGATCATGCAGGTATTAGATGCGATGATCGTGCTTACCGGTTTATATCTGTTCGGTATCAAGGCAGCCATGTATGCAATTGTTGCCATTTTTGTCACAACGAAAGTGTCGGATGGTCTGATGGAAGGATTTAAATATTCCAAGTCGGCGTTCATCATTACAGACCAGTATGAAAAAGTGGCAAAAAAGATCCTGCTTGAGTTGGACCGTGGAGCAACCGGTCTATATGCAAAAGGAATGTATTCCGGTGATGAAAAGTGCATGCTTTACTGTGTTGTTTCCAAGAAACAGATCGTAGAACTGAAAGATATTGTGGCATCGGTGGATCCGGATGCATTTGTCATTGTCTCAGATGTCCGCGAAGTACTTGGCGAGGGATTTCTGGAATATCATAAGAACTAAGGATGAAACAGAGAGACAGGAAATTTTTTTGTGGAGATTGTATACAGGGAATTAGAGGTAAAATTTCCAGTAGAATTGAGGAAATGCATAAAAAAATATGTATTTCCTCTTTATTTTTTTGCAGTTTTGCATTAAAATGTAATCTAGGTATTTTTATTGAGGGAGAAAAGTACGGTTTTTTTTGTGAAAGTTGAACAGAATCGACCAGAGAAGGAGCATAGCTTATGATTTCGAATCAGATACTTCAGAACACAATTGATGGATTGAAGGGAATAACCAGAATTGATTTATGCATTATTGACGTCGAGGGAAAGATTTTGGCTGCTACATTTCCTGACGCAGAGAAGTATGTAGAACCTGCTCAGGCATTTGTGGAGTCACCTGCAGACAGCCAGGTGGTGAACGGATATCAGTTTTTCAAGGTGTTTGATGAACACCAGTTAGAGTATATCCTGCTTGCCAACGGAGACAGTGACGATGTCTACATGGTGGGTAAAATTGCCAGTTTCCAAATACAGAATCTTCTGGTAGCATATAAGGAGAGATTCGATAAAGACAACTTTATCAAGAATCTTTTGCTGGACAATTTACTGCTAGTTGATATTTATAACAGAGCGAAGAAGCTCCATATTGATACAGAAGTCCGGAGAGTGGTATTTATCGTTGAGACGAACCGCGAGAAAGATGGCAATGAACTGGAAAAGATCAGAGGAATCTTCGGTGGCAAATCCAAGGACTTTGTCACTGCGGTAGATGAGAAGAACATCATCGTGGTGAAAGAAGTTGCAGACAACGAGGGATACGATGAACTGAACAAGACAGCAGAAGTGATCGTGAACCTGTTCCGTGCAGATGCTGAGAATGATGTTCATGTCGCTTATGGAACAATTGTAAATGAGATCAAAGAAGTATCCCGTTCTTACAAGGAAGCCCGTATGGCATTGGATGTAGGAAAGATTTTCTTTGAGGAAAAAGATGTGATCGCATACTCCACATTGGGAATTGGACGTCTGATCTACCAGCTCCCGATTCCACTGTGCAAGATGTTTATCAAAGAGATTTTTGATGGCAAATCACCGGATGACTTTGACGAGGAGACTCTTACCACGATCAACAAGTTCTTCGAGAACAGCCTGAACGTTTCCGAGACATCCCGCCAGTTATATATCCACAGAAATACACTGGTATATCGTCTGGATAAACTGCAGAAGTACACAGGACTGGATCTTCGTGTGTTTGAAGATGCCATTACATTTAAGATTGCGTTGATGGTTGTAAAATACATGAAATATATGGAGTCATTGGATTACTAGAATTTAGGAGGAAGCAATGATTAAGTTGGAACATGTCAGTAAGTCATATACAGCAGGAATCCCTGCGTTAAATGACGTAAGTCTTGACATTGAAGAAGGCGAATTCGTATTCATAGTTGGTGACAGTGGTTCAGGAAAATCTACACTGATCAAGCTTTTGCTGAAAGAACTGGAACCAACAGAGGGTACGATCACGATAAACAATAAGAAACTGAACAAGATCAAAAGAAGGCAAATCCCGAAATTCCGCCGTAATATCGGCGTTGTATTTCAGGATTTCCGCTTGTTAAAAGACAGAAACATTTATGATAATGTTGCGTTTGCCCAGAAAGTCATCGGCGAGTCAAACCGCAGCATTAAGAAGAATGTTCCATCCATGCTGTCTATGGTAGGACTTGCTGCAAAGTACCGCTCTTATCCAAGGCAGTTGTCCGGCGGTGAGCAGCAGCGTGTTGCGATCGCAAGAGCGCTTATCAATGAGCCAAAGATTTTACTGGCGGACGAGCCGACCGGTAACCTGGATAATCATAATGCATGGGAGATCATGAAACTTCTGGAAGAGATCAATAGCCGTGGAACTACAGTGGTAGTTGTAACACATAACCTTGAGATTGTGAAAGCAATGAACAAGCGTGTCATCACTATGAAGAAAGGCGTTGTCGTTGAGGACAGCGAGGGTGATTATAGCGATGAGGATTAGTACATTTTTCTACACGATAAAGCAGGGACTGAAGAATATCTGGAAGAATAAGATGTTCTCACTTGCGTCGATTGCAACGATGACCGCATGTATCTTTTTGTTTGGTCTGTTCTATACGATTGTGACAAATTTCCAGTCTATGGTGAAGGATGCAGAGTCCGGCGTTGCTGTAACAGTCTTTTTTGACGAGGGAATCTCACAGGATAAGATTGATGAGATTGGGGATCTGATCCGTGCAAGGGCAGAGGTATCAAATCTGGAATTTGTTTCAGCGGATGATGCATGGGACAGCTTCAAGCAGACTTACTTTGAAGGAAACGAAGCAGCAGCGGAGAGTTTTGCCGGGGATAACCCACTGGCAAATGACGCCAGCTATTCCATTTATATGAATGACATTTCCATGCAGCAGACGTTAGTGACCTATTTACAGTCAGTGGACGGTATCCGGGAAGTAAAACAGTCAGCAGTTGTAGCGAATACGCTGACCGATTTTAATAAATTGATTGGATATGTCTCCGCAGGAATTATTATTATCCTGCTGGGGGTTGCAGTCTTTTTGATCAGTAATACCATCACCGTTGGTATTTCTGTGCGAAGAGAAGAGATTGGTATTATGAAACTGATCGGTGCTACCGATTATTTTGTGCGTGCACCATTTGTGGTAGAAGGTATTGTGATCGGATTGATCGGAGCAGCGATTCCGCTTGGCATCCTGTATGTCCTTTATGGACGGATCATTGATTACATCGGGGAGAAGTTCAGTTTTATCAGCAATATGATGAAATTTTTACCGGCAGATGAGGTGTTCCATACACTGGTTCCGGTAGCATTGATACTCGGTGTCGGCATTGGTTTTATTGGCAGCCGCATCACAATCAGAAAGCATTTGAAAGTATAATTTTATGAAGAAAAGAAACATTTTACGCCGCATTCTGGCGGTGGTACTTGTTCTCACGATGGCAACAGGGCTGACGGCACAGGCAAAAGGAGATGCATCATCAACGTCGCTCAAGGAAGCACAGAAAGAAAAAGCCGCATTGGAAAAGCAGTTAAAAGCTGCGAAAGAGCTGATCAATGATCTGAAGGATTCCAAAGGTGATGTAGAGGACAAAGTTCAGGAACTGAACAATGAACTTGTGGATATCTCATCGAAGATCACTTCACTGGAAAATCAGCTTGCGGACAAAAGCACAGAGATTGCAGATGCCGAGGCAGAATTAGCACAGGCAGAAGCAGATAAACAAAAACAGTATGACGATATGAAAACCCGTATCCAGTATATGTATGAAAACAGCCAGACAACGTATCTGGAGCAGCTTCTGGAATCGAACAGCGTGGCAGAGTTTCTGAATACGGCAGAGTATATCGCAGAGATCCAGAAGTATGACAGGCAAAAGCTGGATGAGTACACGGAGAATATTGAATATATCACCGTGGCGAAAGAACAGCTTGAACAGGATTACGCTGATCTGGAAAATATGAAAGCGAATGTGGAGAGCCAGAAGCAGTCTGTTGCAGCACTGATGAGCCAGAAGGAGACAGAGCTTGCAGGCATCACAAGTAATATTTCGGATGCGCAGGAGGATGCAAAGTATTTTGAGGCAGAGATACAGGCGCAGAACGAATTGATAGCGGAGATCAAGCGGATCGAGGCTGAGAAAGCGGCAGCGGCAGCCAAAGCGGCTGCAGAGGGAAAAGAGGTAGCAGACAATCCTTATACAGGTGGAGCTTTCACATGGCCGTGTCCGTCAAGTACAAGGGTTACCAGTGATTATGGAACGAGGGTTTCACCGACTTCAGGAGCGTCTTCAAACCATAAAGGAATTGATATCGGTGCCTCAGCAGGTGCGGCGATCGTTGCAGCGGCAAACGGTACCGTAAAGGCGGCAAATTACAGCAGTGCAGCCGGAAACTACGTGATGATCGATCATGGCGGCGGACTTTATACCGTTTATATGCATTGTTCCTCGCTTGCAGTTTCGGAAGGAACAGCAGTTTCCGCAGGTCAGACGATCGCCTACGTTGGAAGTACAGGTATTTCTACTGGAAATCATTTACATTTTGGTGTATCATTAAACGGAAGTTATGTCAGTCCGTGGAGTTATCTCAAGGGCTGATAAGCGTTCCGGGAATCAGGCAGATAAAGTATATAAAAAGAGGTTGCCACACGAAAGCCGGAAATCAGAAACGGCATTTTGTGTACAATCTCTTTTTTCTGTTTTGTAAAGGTTATGGAAAATAAAACCGGCACCTCGGCATTTTTCTCAATTGCTATGAAAGTGGAGGTGCGGTTATGCATATGTTTACATGGAAAGGATGCAGCAAAAATGTTTTGAAATTGCTGCGAAAGGAAATTTATGGATCAGCAGAATTATGAACTGGATCAAACTGGAGCGGAAGAGACTCCAAAGAAGAAAAAAGGAAGCACAGTCAAAGGGATCGTGATCGGTGTGATCGGAACACTTCTGATAAGCTGGACGGGAATCAATGTGGCATGTCTGGCAACAAATTCACAGATCCTGATCACGAACAAGGAAAGTGCAGATGACGGAGAGGGCGCAGTGCTCGACGCAGATACGGTCAGCAAGATCAATGAACTGACTGCATACACAAAGCTCTATTATTATGATGACATTGAAAATGAGAAACTGCAGGATGGACTGTATACAGGTCTGATCGATGGATTGGGAGATAAATATTCTGTTTACTATAATGCAGAAGATTATCAGGCGCTTCAGATATCTACGACAGGCCAGTACTATGGAATCGGTGCAGGGTTAAGCCAGGATAAGGATACCATGGTGGTAACAGTCAACAAGGTTTATGAGGGAACCCCTTCTGAGTCAGCAGGATTGTTGAAAGATGACGTGATCGTTTCCGTGGACGGAACAGAGGCTGCTTCCATGGAACTTTCGGAACTGGTAAAACTGATTCGTGGAGAGAAGGGAACGACTGTCCATCTGGAGATTTACCGTCCGTCTACCGAGGGAAATCTTTCCTTTGATGTAGAAAGACAGGACATTACATTGCCAAGCGTGTCCCACAAGATGTTCGAGGATGGTATTGGATATGTACATATTGATTCCTTTGAGACAGAGACGGCAGCGCAATTTGAGGAGGCAGTAAAAGATCTTGAGAATCAGGGAATGAAAGCACTGATCATTGATGTGAGATATAATCCCGGTGGTATGGTGACCGCAGTTGTCCAGATCCTGGATGATATTCTGCCGGAGGGAACAGTTGTGTATACAGAAGATAAAAACGGAAACCGTCAGGACTACACTTCCAGCGGGGATACGTATCTGGACTACCCGCTTGCGGTACTGATCAATGGGGAGAGCGCCAGTGCGTCCGAGATTCTGGCAGGTGCGGTCAAAGATTATCAGTATGGCACACTGATCGGAACGACAACCTTTGGAAAAGGAATTGTGCAGACAATCTTCCCGTTGGAGGATGGGGACGCAGTGAAGCTTACGACTGCCAAATATTTTACTCCGAACGGAAATTATATTCACGGTGTCGGAATTGGGCCGGATATTGAACTGGAATACGAATATCTCGACAAAGATGCAACTTCTTATGACGAGGCATATGATAACCAGATTCAGAAGGCGATAGAGGTTTTAAAGGATAAAATCCAGTAAATAACAGGAGAATAGCATGAAAAAACAACTTTATCGGATCGTTACAGGGATATTGGCAGTAGCATGGATGTGTCTGATTTTTTCTTTTTCCAATCAGCCTGCGACGGAATCGAGTAAAGTGAGTGGCGGATTGTGTCATCGTCTGGTGGAGCGTGCCAATGATACGCTCCATCTGGATATGACCGAAAAACAGCAGCTGGCCATGGCAGAAAAAATCGAATATCCGGTAAGAAAAGCAGCCCATATGACAGAGTATGCCATATTAGGTCTGCTTTCTTTTGCATTTTACCGCGGAATCCTGAAAAAAGAAAAGCGACAGTTTCTTGCGGCGCTGCTCACGGCGGCAGTTTATGCGGCTACAGATGAGTTTCATCAGTATTTTATACCGGGAAGGTCGGCAGAGGTGATGGATGTGTGCATTGACACGCTCGGCGCGTCGATCGGACTTGCAATTCTTTTTTTTACCTTAAAAGTAGTGCGAAAACATTGCCAAAAATCAAAGCTTACTTTACAATAAAAATAACAGACAGATAAAAGAGTCTGTCAGATAAAAAATGAAAGAGGTGATACTGTGGTAGAACTTGATCAATTTAAAGTGACTCTGAATTCATACAGAGGACCGCTGCAGGAAGTGAGGGATTCACTTTGACCTGGCTGACAAAGAGCAGAAAATCCAGGAATTAGAGCGGGAAATGGAAGACGGCGATTTTTGGAATGATCCGGTCGTTTCCCAGAATAAAATGAAAACCTTAAAGAGTATGAAGGATGATGTTGCAACTTATGAGAAGCTTGCAACACAGTTTGACGACATAGAGACACTCATCGAGATGGGGTATGAGGAGAATGATGCTTCCCTGATCCCGGAGATCGAGGAGATGTTGAGTGAATTTGTTACGACTTTCGACAATATCCGTATTAAGACACTGCTTTCCGGTGAATATGATGGGGATAATGCGATCCTGTCATTACATGCCGGAGCTGGTGGAACCGAGTCGTGTGACTGGGCACAGATGCTGTTCCGCATGTATTCCAAATGGGCAGACAGCAGGGGATATGAGCTGGTTGTCTTAGACTCGTTAGACGGGGATGAGGCAGGCATCAAGTCCATCACATTCCAGATCAATGGAGAGAATGCGTATGGATATCTGAAATCGGAAAAAGGCGTACACCGTCTGGTCCGTATTTCTCCGTTTAATGCGGCTGGAAAGCGCCAGACATCTTTTGTATCCTGTGATGTTATGCCGGATATCGAGGAAGATCTCGACATTGAGATCAATGAAGATGACTTAAGAATTGATACTTACCGTTCCAGCGGAGCCGGTGGACAGCATATCAACAAGACTTCCTCTGCAATCCGGATCACGCACCTTCCGACCGGAATTGTCGTGCAGTGCCAGAATGAGCGCTCCCAGCACCAGAACAAGGATAAGGCAATGCAGATGTTAAAGGCAAAACTGTATCTGTTGAAGGAACAGGAAAATGCAGAGAAGGCAGCCGGTATCCGCGGTGAGGTCACAGAGATCGGCTGGGGTAACCAGATCAGATCCTATGTCATGCAGCCATATACGATGGTTAAAGACCACCGTACAGGTGTGGAAACCGGAAATGTGGACAGCGTAATGGATGGAAAAATAGATTTATTTATCAACGGATACTTAAAGTGGTTATCTTTGGGATGTCCGAAGGGATTAGGTGGCGACGATGAATAACTGGATTCCGGTGATCGTCATACTGGCGGTGCTCGCAGGTGGCGGTTATTATGCATACCGGAAAATCAAAAGAAAAGTAGAGGATGTTTCCCAGGCTTTATTCGGGACAGATTCATTGGTGGAGGGATGGAATAAGCAGGCAGATGAGCTTGCAGCCACCCCGAAATCCGTGTCCGGGATGACGCGGATCTTTGAACCGCAGATCCAGAGGGATTTTCCGGATTTTAATCTGGTGCAGTTTAAGAATAAGGCTGAGAATATGCTGGTTTCCGCTTTGCAGGCAATTGATTCCGGGAATGTTTCGCTGATCCGGGATGCTTCAGAGGAATTAAAAGCGCAGGTAGAAAATAGAATTGAAATGAACCGGTCGGAAGGAATCCGGGAAGTATACGAAAAGATCCGGATTCACCGGACGGAGATTTCCAACTATGAAAAAAAACAGGGAAAATGTATCATTACATTTCAGAGTGCTGTGGAACATCTTCATTATAAAAAGAAAGATGGAACAGTGGTTTCAGGGGATGAAAACCGATTGGAGCAGACAAAGTATAATGTTGAGGTCATGTATATTCAGGATGAGAAGATAGCAAAAATCGACAATGCTGTCGGAACAACCTGTCCGCATTGCGGTGCACCGGTCACCAATCTGGGGGCAATGTACTGCGAGTACTGCGGGCTTGCGATCACACCGATCAATTTAAAAGTTTGGACGCTTCATCGTTTTTATGAAGTAGATTACAATCACGTATAGGAGGATATGTTATGGGAATTATTAGGGCAATTGGACAGGCAATCGGAGGAACACTTGCAGATCAGTGGTTAGAGGTCATCGAAGCAGATGACATGAGCGACAAAACCGTCTTTACAAGCGGTGTGCTGATCCGCAAAGGACAGAATACCAAGGGAACAGGCAACACAGTTTCCAATGGTTCGATCATCCATGTTTATGACAATCAGTTCATGATGTTAGTGGATGGCGGCAAGGTAGTCGATTACACGGCAGAACCGGGATATTACAAAGTGGATAACTCTTCCCTGCCATCATTGTTTAACGGACAGTTTGGAGATTCATTAAAGGATTCTTTTAACCGTATTAAATATGGCGGTCAGACACCAACTGCGCAGAAAGTATTTTTTATCAATCTGCAGGAAATTAAAGGGATCAAGTTTGGCACGAGAAATCCGATCAATTACTTTGATAATTTTTATAATGCCGAGCTTTTCTTAAGAGCGCATGGTACATATTCCGTTAAGATCACCAATCCACTCCAGTTCTATGCAGAAGTAATTCCGAGAAACGCAGACAGAGTGGAGATCGATGAGATCAACGAGCAGTATCTGTCAGAGTTCTTAGAGGCATTACAGTCCTCCATCAACCAGATGTCCGCAGACGGAACACGTATTTCCTATGTGACATCCAAAGCAAGAGAACTTGGAAAATATATGTCTACTACACTCGATGAAGAGTGGAACCAGACACGTGGTATGGAAATCCAGGCAGTCGGTATTGCAAGCGTTTCTTATGATGAGGAATCCCAGAAGCTCATCAACATGAGAAATGAAGGTGCAATGTTAGGTGGAGATGCAAGTGTGCTCCGTGGTATGGCTGTTAAGAATTTAACAGAAGGTGTGCGTGACGCAGGTTCCAATGCAGGCGGTGCGATGACAGGATTCATGGGCGTCGGCATGGGAATGCAGCAGTTTAACACTTCCATGGAAGGATTGAACGCCATGACAGCAGGCATGGCAGGAACACAGCCACAGGCAGCACCACAGCAGGCAGCATCACCACAGCAGACAGCAGCCCCGGCAAATAGCTGGACCTGTGAGTGCGGAGCATCAAATACCGGAAAGTTCTGCAGTGAGTGCGGAAAACCTGCACCGGCTCCGGTAAATAGCTGGACTTGTGAATGTGGAACCGTGAATACCGGAAAGTTCTGCAGTGAGTGTGGAAAACCTGCACCGGCAGCGGAGTGGACCTGTGAGTGTGGAACCGTCAACAAAGGTAAATTCTGCAGCAATTGCGGAAAGGCAAGGAGCTAACTATGGCAGTTATCAGTTTTAAGTGTCCAAACTGTGACGGAGAACTGATTTTTGACCCGGAAACACAGAAGTATAAATGCGAGTACTGTGGTTCAAAATTTACCCAGGCGGAATTGGATGCATTGCAGCCGGCAGAGTCTGAGGAAACGGATGCCGGTGCAGCGGATGGTTCTGATGAAGCAGAGCAGGAAACAACCGAGCAGCAGAGTCCGGACACAAAGAAAAAAGAAGGGGAGGACGGCGGCGCAGAGGCAGTCATTTATAACTGCCCTTCCTGTGGAGCAGAAATCGTGACAGATGCAACGACAGCAGCCACGTTCTGTTATTATTGTCACAATCCGGTCGTGCTTGGAAAACGGCTGGAAGGAAAGTATCTTCCAAATAAAGTCATTCCTTTTAAAATTTCCAAAAAGGAAGCGGAAAAACGTTTCTTAGAATATGTTGGAAAGAAAAAATTTGTTCCAAAGGCATTTTTTAATAAGAAACAGATCGAATGTCTGAGTGGTGTCTATTTCCCATATTGGATCTATGATGCAAAATTGCAGGGAAAACTGCAGGGCGAAGGCAAGAAAATCCGTGTGTGGAGAACCGGAGATACCGAGTACACAGAGACAAAGTTTTACCATGTGGAGCGTGAGGGTGAGGTTAATCTGAAGAATCTTGCAGAGAACGCACTGCAAAAGGCAAATGTGCAGCTTGTGAAAGGGGTACTGCCGTATCAGTTCAATGAGATGAAAGATTTTAATATGGGATATCTTTCCGGTTTCATGGCAGAGAAACGTGACATCGAGCAGAAAGCAGTGGAAGGAAATATGCAGGCTACGATGAAAAACTCAGCGGAAAAACTCATGCGGGAATCTGTTCAGGGATACAATGCGTTATCGGTCAACTCATTCGGGGTGATCCCGAAGAAGGAGGACTGGTCTTATGCGTTGCTTCCGGTCTGGACTGTTACCTATAAGGGGAAAGATGGAAAAATCTACTATTATTCCATGAACGGGCAGACAGGAAAAGTGTTCGGAGAACTTCCGGTAGACTACGGAAAAGTCACGCTGACGGGTATTATTTCGGCAGTCGTTGTCTTAATCATTGCATTGATCGGAGGGTATTTCTTATGAGAGATAAATTAAGAAAAAGAATCGCTCTGTCCGCAGTAACTGCACTGACACTTTTTGTGGCTGTACCGGTCTATGCGGATACTTATGATGCGGTGTATGATGATGCAGCGTTACTTTCAGATGAGGAACAGCAGTCGCTTTCGGAAGAAATCACCAATCTGCAGGAGACCACAGGCTGGGAGATTTTTGTCCTGACGACAGAGGATGCACAGGGAAAGACAGCGAGAGAGTATGCGGATGATTTTTATGACACGACAGCAACAGGCGATGATGGCGTGGTGTTCCTCATTGACATGGATAACAGAGAGGTTACGATATCGACTGCGGGAGAAGCCATTTACTATCTGAATGACGACAGGATCGATGATATTCTGGATAACTGTTATGATTATGTTGTGGATGGGGAATATGCTTCCTGCTTTTCTTCCATGTTAAGTGATGCAGAGTACTATTATGAGGTGGGAGTCCCATCTGACGCATATACCTATGATGAAGAAACAGGCGAGATCCATTATTACCATGTACTCACGTTGGGTGAAATTCTGTTTGCAGTTGTACTTGCAGCAGCTGTGTTTGCCGCTGTATTTTTTGGAATTACCGGAAAATACCGTCTGAAATTTGGCGGTGGATACCAGTATGATTACCATGCGTTCGGAAAAGTTAACCTGACCGGTCAGGAAGACCGTTTTGTCAACCAGATGGTGACGCATCGGAGGATCCAGACTGATAGTGGAAGCAGTGGGGGTGGCAGCAGCCATTCCGGCAGATCGACGGTACATACCAGCAGTTCTGGCAGAAGTCATGGAGGCGGAAGCCGCAAGTTCTAAATATCAGAAATTTGGTGAACAAGAAACAAAAATATAGAAATGTTCTGGAAAAGAGGTTGCCTTGGCAGCCTCTTTGTGTTATTATCTTCCTCATGAGGACAGATGTAAGTCCCAAACAAACAGAATAGATTCTATATACAAAAGAGAATCTGTTGAATCTGGCAACTAAGAGGTATTCATTTCCATGAAAGACAAAATGCAATATTATGTTTTGAAAGAGAAGGCAGTGCCGGAAGTACTGCTGAAAGTAGTGGAGGCAAAAAGGCTGATCGATTCCGGTAAGACCGCATCAGTGCAGGAGGCGACAGAGAGTGTAGGGATCAGCCGCAGTTCTTTTTACAAGTATAAAGATGATATTTTTCCTTTTCACGAGACAACAAAGGGAAAGACCATTACGATGGTCATTCAGATGGATGATGAGCCGGGACTTTTGTCCGGGGTATTGAAAACGATTGCTGATTTTCATGCCAATATCCTTACCATTCATCAGAGTATACCGGTCAATGGAATCGCAACGCTGACGCTCAGTATTGATATTTTACCGCAGACGGGGGATGTTGCAGAGATGGTCACAAAGATTGAGAGTGTGGGCGGCATTCAGTATGTGAAAATTCTGGCAAGAGAATAAAAACAGACTGGCAGAACAGAATAGTTTACATAATACAAAAACAGAAAGGCAGAATAAAAATGATAAAAGTAGCAATTATGGGGTTTGGAACGATCGGTTCCGGTGTGGCAGAGGTTTTAGACATCAATAAGAAGAGCATTGCAGCCCGCGTCGGCAATGAAGTGGAATTAAAGTATGTTCTGGATTTAAGAGATTTTGAGGGAGATCCGATCCAGGAGAAAATCGTACATGATTATAAAGTGATCGCAGAAGATCCGGAAGTAGCGATTGTAGTTGAGACAATGGGTGGCGTGGAGCCAGCGTATACTTTTGTAAAAACAATGTTAGAGGCTGGAAAACATGTGACAACTTCCAATAAGGCATTGGTGGCTGCAAAAGGTGCAGAACTGATCGCACTTGCAAAAGAAAAAAATGTGAATTTCATGTTTGAGGCGAGTGTCGGCGGCGGTATTCCGATCATCCGTCCGTTAAATTCCTGCCTCACTGCAGATGAGATTGAAGAGATCACCGGTATCGTAAATGGTACAACGAACTATATGATGACTGAGATGACAGAAAAGGGTGCTGATTTCAATGAAGTTTTAAAAGATGCGCAGGCAAAAGGTTATGCGGAGAAAGACCCTACCGCCGATGTGGAAGGTTATGACGCATGCCGTAAGATTGCAATTTTAACATCTTTAGTATGCGGACAGCAGGTTGATTTTGAGGACATCCACACAGAGGGAATCACAAAAATCACACCGACGGATATCAAATACGCACAGGCGATGGGAAGAGCAATCAAACTGCTCGCAACAAGTAAAAAAGGTTCAAAAGGTTACACAGCGATCGTTGCTCCATTTTTACTTCCGACATCGCATCCGCTTTATGCTGTAAACGGTGTGTTCAATGCAATTTTCGTACATGGCAATGTGTTAGGTGACGCAATGTTTTACGGCAGTGGCGCAGGAAAGCTTCCAACAGCAAGTGCCGTTGTAGCAGATGTTGTTGAGATGGCAAAGAATCTGGACAAAAATATTCCAATCGAGTGGAGTTCAAAGAAACTGGAACTCGTAGATTACAGGGAATGGGAGAACCGGTTCTTTATCCGCACAACAGCAGACAAAGCAGCCGTAGAAAGAGTATTCGGAACTGTTACGTATGTACAGGCAGAAGGCGTGACCGGAGAGCTTGGCTTTGTGACAGAGAAGATTTCTGAAGCTGACTGCGAGAAGAAGGAAGCCGAACTTGGAAATATTTTACAGAAGATCCGTGTAGCGTAAAGATATAGAAATACGAATTTATTTGCATTTGGTGAACTGCAAGTGAATAAAAAGAGAAAGATAAATGGAAATTTTGCAAAAATAAAGCGAAATTTCCATTTTTATGTTAGAATACCAATTAAACAGTTCGGCTTATGGATGAATAAAACGAGTCAGAGTACGAGAAAGTAAATGAGAACAGGAGAACAGAACGAGATGAAAAAAATCGGAATTATCGGAGCAATGGAGCTCGAAGTTGAAACTTTAAAATCAAAGATGAATGTTGCAAAAACAACAAAAAAAGCAAATATGGAATTTTTCGAGGGAACATTAAATGGTGTTGAGGTTGTCATTGTGCGCAGTGGTATCGGTAAAGTAAATGCTGGTATCTGCACACAGATCCTTGCAGATTTATTTGACGTGACACATATCATCAACACCGGAATTGCAGGTTCTCTGGACGCACAGATTGATATCGGGGATATCGTTGTTTCCACAGATGTCCTTCAGCATGACATGGATGTGCGTGTATTCGGTTATCCATTAGGCGAGATTCCACAGCTTGGAACTTTAAGTTTTCCGGCAGACGAGAGAATGGCATCCCTTGCCAAGAGTGTGTGCGAGAAAGTCAATGCGGAAGTGAAAGTGTTCTCCGGCAGGATCGTAAGCGGCGACCAGTTTATCTGTGATAAGGAAGTGAAGGACAAATTAGTCGAGAACTTCCACCCACTCTGTACTGAGATGGAGGGGGCAGCGATCGGACAGGCAGCATACTTAAATGAAATTCCATTCGTGATTTTACGTGCGATCTCTGACAAGGCAGATAACTCTGCGGAGATGGATTATCCTACTTTTGAGAAAAAAGCGGCGGAGCATTGTGCGAAACTTGTGGAAGAGTTTATTGTGGAATTGTAGGATACGTACAATATGTATAGGTGCAGAACAGGACAAATTTGGAGCTGCATAATTGATGTTAGCAAAAGTAAATAGGTTCACATAACTATAAAAGAAAAGGACATGGATTTATGCTGGGACTTTGTGCATTGCTGGGAGGATTTTTTGTTACATCAAACAGGGAGTCTGGCGAAGGACGCTATGATATCCAGCTGAAACCGGTAAAGAAAGGTCTTCCGGGCATTATCATTGAATTGAGGGCGGAAAAAGAGTGGAAGTTGCAGTGGGGTAATATAACCAGTTAGGAAAATTATGGAACATACAATGACAATCTGCTACTGTGAGGATGAATCTGCACAGGCGAAAGCTTTTGCAATAAAAATTGACCAGTGGGCGAAAAATAAGAATACGGCAGTTCGCACAGACCTGTTTGAGGGTGCGGAAGAATATCTGTTCAAAGCAGAGCAGAATGCCTATGACGTGATCTTTCTTGATATTTCCATGAGAGGACAAAACGGCATGGAACTTGCCAGACAGATTCGTGAGAAAGAGAAGGATGTAATCCTTGTTTTTGTGACATCGGATGCAAGTTATGTGTTCGATGGATATGAAGTGGGTGCGTACCGTTATCTGATGAAGCCGGTGGATGAGGAAAAGCTGTGGGAGATTCTCGACTATGCCAGAACGCAGAAAGAGGTAGAGGAGGAGAATTACATCCTTGTGAAAAAGGACAGCCAGTCTGTCCGTGTTAATCTGAAGGATATAATTTATATCGAAGCTCAGAAACATTATGTAAATCTATTTTTGATCAGTGGAGAATGTGTGACAGTAAAGACTGGATTTTCAGAGTTACTGCAAAGTGTGCAGGAAAAGTCAAAGGAATTCATTACAACACACCGCAGTTACGCAGTGAATATTGAGAAAGTTGTCAGGATTGGAAGAACGGAGTGTGTTCTATCGGATAGCAGTGTCATTCCTGTCAGCCGGAGTTTCTATAAGGAAGTGAATGAAGCGTTTATAAAGTATCATCTTGGAAGAGAATGAGGAAAGTCTCTGATTTTTTTGTATACACTGTGGATTAAAAATCACGATATAAAAAATATAATTGACATAGCCGTACGAAGATATTAACGAATAGAGAAAAGAAATATCTTCGTACGGCTATTTTTATACATATTATTGGACTGTTTATTTTGAGCGAAAAGAATGGATTTACAATATGCCGATGATGTGGTAAAGTTAATAAAAACATAGATTTCAGAAATTTTATCTTATAAGTTTTCAACATTAATCTATCTATTTTCCCCTATAAGTTAAAAAATGAAGAACGAAAGCGAAATGTAAAAGGAGAACGAAATAACTTGAAGAAAAATGTGCGCATTGTAACTGATCTTGACGGAAAAAGAGTTGTATTAATCAACGACATTATTTTCAAAGGAAAAAGAAATATTAATTGGAAAGATGTAGAAAAATATTTGAAAAAATATGTTGGCGAATTTTATGAGATAGCGGATACGAAGGATATTGTTTATATTGGAAATGATTTGTCAGATGAATATGCAAACTCTAATTATACGCATTGCTTAAAGGGCGCAAGCGCAAAGGCGAAGGCGAATGCAGCTCAGGGAATACCGGAAATGATTGAAATTGCATTTGATAAAAAGTATGAGGAAAATCGAAAAGAAAAACACACAAAAGATGCTAAATATGGGTGGTATCGTTATGAAACCCGTTTTGCATTGCCAATTTTTAATGATGATGGAGTAATTGAGAAATATAACGTGTTTCAGGCAATCATGTTGATACGGCATGCCAGAGATGATAAGATGTATTTATATGATGTGATAGAAATAAAAAAAGAAACGAGCAAACTTTTCCAACTAAATGGTTGTACTCAGTAAAAGAACCCATTTCTTATACAAAATAATACAAGAAGAAAGAGACTCTGTCAACCACATTTCAGGAAAATCATTCAATACAAAACATATTTGAGGAAACAGACATTGGAAATCAAAGATATTTTTCTGATTTTTCTTGCATCAGCTGCACTTTTGGCATCCGCCTCTATCCTGTTCCGCCTTCTCATAAAAACCTACTATGAGAAGAGCACGGAAGCCTACCAGAACAAGCTTGTGAAGAATCAGATCGAAGAAGTGAATAATGTATATATGACTATGCGTGGCTGGCGGCATGATTATCACAACCATATGCAGTCGTTAAAAGCTTACCTTGCGATGGACGATATCAGCGAGACGAGGGCGTACCTTGATAAGCTGGAGACAGATTTAGACGATATCAATCTCCTGTTTGATACCGGAAATATCGGTGTGGATGCAATACTGAATTCCAAAATCTCACTGGCAATCCATAATGGCATCCCGGTTGATTACAAGGCAACGGTTCCGAAAAGAACGACTGTGACAGACATTGATCTGTGCGTTGTGATCGGAAATCTGATCGACAATGCTGTGGAATCGTGTGAGAAAGTACCAAAAGAGCAGCAGTTCATCCGCCTTTATATTGGACAGTTCAAGGAGCAGCTTTATATTTCCGTGAGCAATGCAACCAATGAGACCGTGCGCAAGCTGGATGAGGAGTATATTACGCACAAGCGTGGCAATCACGGGCATGGCTTGAAGCGGATTAATCTGATCGTAGAAAAATATGACGGCTTTATCAACCGGAAAAATGAGGCTGGAGTCTTTGTGACGGAGATTATGCTGCCACTATAAATGTCATTCGTGCACGGATTTTTGTAATCCGTGCATTTTTTGTGCGTAAACATAAAAATCTGTGCTAATCTTATCCCAAGATGTTTGTAAAAACTGATTAAAAACCTGAATTGGGAGCTTATACAATAAAACTTTCCAGTATTCTATTACACAAAATGCCGGCGCAGCATATAGTATCAACACTTGAAATGATTACATTTAGGAGACGTAACATGTACAAAACAAAAAAATACACCCTCTGGAGCAATTTCAGATTCGTTTTTACTCCAGTATGGAAAGAAAAAAGAAGCTATATAAGAGATATGATAACCGGAATCATCCTGTCAGTGATCGTGCCGGTGATCGGTTCCATGTTAAGCGCACTGGTCGTTGGATTACTTGGAGAAAGCTTATCCGCAGTAACGGTGATTGCAGCAATTCTCTCTGCATTTGTGGGTTATGCACTTGTGAATGCAGCGGATACGTATATCAGGCAAAAACATGTCTATCATCACATAGAGGTGCGTTCCCAGCTTTTTATGAGGCAGTTTACAAAAAAAATCTGTGAGATACCACAGGAGCAGTATGAAGACTCGGAACTGAAACTTTTGCGGGAGAAAGCATGTGACGCAGTCAGCTGTAATAATGCAGGAGTTGAGGGCTTGCTGCGTGCGGTCTCTGCATTTGGAACCGGAGTGCTTGGTCTGTTCGTTTATATGGTGATCGCAGGTTCCATTCATCCGGTGATCCTATTGCTATTATTCGGGCTCTCCGTTATTGGTGCACTTTGTAACAGTCTGCCGGACTGGTATGAGAATAAAATCAGGGATGAGAATGCCAGGGATGAGATGACGATGCAGTATATCGACCGGCTTTCTGATGATGCGATAAGCGGAAAGGATATCCGTGTTTTTGGGTTGAAAAAATGGATCATCGGGAAATATGGAAACGCGATCAAAAATACCAGAAGACGCAATGCGAAGAAGAATAGTATCGCATTTGCCGGAAAATCGTTGGAAACCATTCTGACAGCTGGACGGGATCTGATCTGTTATCTGTATCTGATCAGCCAGTTGAAAAATGGGATGTCCCTGACGATGTTCGTATTCTATCTGGGAATCATCGGAGGTTTTTCTGCATGGTTTACACAGGTGAGTGACAGTTTTGCGAAGATGAAATACTGTAGTGTCCATATCACAGATTTTCGGAATTTTCTGAATCTGGGCGAGGATGCAGGTGAGAAAAAGATTCCACAAAACCAGTTTAAGACAGTGGAAGTGGTGTTTGACCATGTGACCTTCTGCTATAAAGGTGCAGAAAAACCGGTGTTAAATGACATTTCTTTTTCTTTAGAGAGTGGGGAACACAAGGCGTTAGTCGGATTAAATGGTGCCGGAAAGTCAACGCTTGTGAAATTAATATCAGGTCTGTATCTGCCGACAGAGGGAACGGTTTATGTCAATGGAATCGATACAAGGGAATTAGACCGGGAAGCTTATTACAGGCATGAGTCAGCTGTTTTTCAGGATACCTTTACTCTGGCCTATTCCGTGGCAGAAAATGTGGCACTTAACGAGCAGTGGGACGAGGAAAAAGTATGGGAATGTCTGGAAAAAGCAGGACTTTCCCAGAAAGTGACAGCATTGCCGCAGGGGCTTTCTACCAATCTTGGAAAAGAATTAAGTCAGGATGGCGTGCGCCTTTCCGGTGGCGAGACGCAGAAGCTGCTTTTGGCAAGGGCATTATATCGTGATCCGTCCATAATCCTGCTGGACGAACCGACGGCAGCATTAGACGCACTGGCGGAGTCCGAAATTTATGAGATCTATAACCGGACATTGGCGGATATCACAGCGCTGTTTATTTCACACAGGCTTGCTTCCACACGCTTCTGCGAAGAAATATTGCTTTTGTCCGATGGAAGGATCGCAGAATGTGGAAGCCACGAGGAGCTGATGGAGCAAAAAGGAAAATACTACGAACTGTTTTTAGTCCAGAGCAAATATTATGGAGAAGGAGGTGCGGCAGATGTCGATTAAGGAGATGTGGAACTATCTGATTTTCCAGACGAAAGGATACAGACAGCTTGGTGCTGCAATCGTGGCTGGAGCGGTCTGCGGCGCAGGTATCTCTTATATCAACAGCATTCTCTATGCGAGGATCATTGACACCCTGCTGTTGGAACAATATACGACAGCGGTACATTATGTCTGGATCATGATATTAGCAGTTCTTGTCGTACGGATGGTTTACATAATGTGCAATCAAATATTTGAACAATACGCAAGCCCAAGCCGCGATGAGACCAAAAGACGGACAGCAGAGAAGGCATTTTCCATGGAGTTTGAGGAGATTGAAAAAGAGGAAAATCAGATTGCCTTCCGGAGAACCAGAGGGGGAGTGAATGGTGCCGGTGATATTGAGGCGCAGTTGGACTCGATTTATAAATTTTTTACAGAATGTGTCAAAATTCTGTTTGCACTCGTGTTTCTTCTTATTTTAATTGTGCAGTCAGCGCAGGGAGCGCATGTTGCAGTATGGAAAATAATCCTGATGACAGCTCTGTTAGCAGGGATGTTTGCATTTTCTTTCTGGGTAAATGTTCGTGTTTCGGAGCGCATTGGGAAAAAACAGGTGGAACTCAATCATGAAAATGAGCGTATCAATTTTTTATATGGTTATCTGTTTAAAATCTTTACATCGGAGACGGCGGCGAAGGATATCAGGCTTTATGGAATGCAGGATTATCTTTGTGGAAAAAATGAGATATGTATCAATGCATCATCCTATTTTTCAGAAGAAGGGATTTTCGAGGGGAAAAATCAGGCGAAGTTTTCATTTGTGGTACAGCTTCTTGCGGGGTATATCTACGTTTATGTGGCGGTTATGGCAATGTCCGGTGCGGTATCCGTCGGGGATGTGCTTATGTACTCCGGGGCGATCATCACGATGATGACCGGTGTGCAGAATATCCTGATGCAGTATAATCAGATCAATTACCGCAATGAGTATCTGAAAACTTACGAAGATTTTATCAAACGCCCGAACATGCATTATGACGGCACACTTCCAATCGAGAAGCGGGATGATAACGAGTATGAATTATCCTTCCGCAATGTGTCATTCCGCTATCCGGGCACAGCAGATGATATTCTGAAAAATGTCAGTCTGGATTTTAAAATTGGGCAGAAAATGGCACTTGTCGGTATGAACGGAGCAGGAAAGACGACACTCATCAAGCTGCTTTTACGGCTTTATGAGCCAACCGAGGGAGAAATCTGCCTCAATGGAATCAATATTGAAAAATATGATTATGAGGAATATCTACAGATTTTTTCCGTGGTGTTTCAGGAATTCAAGCTGTTCGCTTTTCCGCTGGCTGAAAATATCGCAGCAGGGGAGCAGGTTGATAAGAGGCGTTTGAAAGAGGTGCTTACGAAGATCGGGCTGAACGAATTTGTGGAGGAGCTGCCGAAGAAAGAGTGCACACTTTTGTATCAGGAAAATGGAGAGGGTGTCACACCATCCGGCGGTGAAGCACAGAAAGTGGCGATCGCAAGAGCGTTGTATAAAGACGCACCGTTTGTCATTTTAGATGAGCCGACCGCAGCTTTGGATCCGATTGCGGAAGCTGGAATCTATGAAAACTTCGACTCCCTTGTGGGAGAGAAAACAGCCGTTTACATTTCCCATCGCATGAGCAGCTGCAAATTCTGCGACCGGATCGTGGTGCTTGACCATGGTGAGATCGAGGAGGAAGGGACGCATGAGCAGCTTCTGGAACAGAACGGGATTTATGCGAAGCTTTATCAGACACAGGCGGAGTATTATGTGACGACGCATAAATAGTCAATTTCTTTATTACTGAGTATCGGAAAACAGAATCGATTTTACCAGGTATGGGAAGAATAGAACTGTACAATAAAAATATATAAAAATTCTCGGTAAAACATTGCTTTTTTATGCATATGTGCTATAATGATTCCATCAATGGAAGCAAAAGTTCAGACATAATTGAATAAATGAGTAGAAATCAGAGAGTGGAGATGATTCAAAGGAATACTGCTGTGGGGTGCAGCAGTATATTTTCGATGTGTCATCTCCCATTTTTATGTCTGATTTATGGTGCAGTCAAATGGTAAAAGTTCAAAAGAACAGGGGAGCATTTTGCAGCAGAATTGAAAGGAGAAACAGGCATGGCAAAATATGTAATGGCATTAGATGCGGGAACAACAAGTAACCGTTGTATTTTATTCAATGAAAAAGGAGAGATCTGCTCGATGGCGCAGAAAGAGTTCCGTCAGTTTTTCCCGAATCCGGGCTGGGTGGAGCATGACGCAAATGAAATATGGTCATCGATGCTTGGTGTTTCGGTGGAGGCGATGAACATGATCGGAGCTGCGGCTTCCGATATTGCAGCGATCGGTATCACAAACCAGCGTGAGACTTCTATCGTGTGGAATAAAGAGACGGGAGAACCGATCTACAATGCGATCGTATGGCAGTGCCGCAGAACATCTGATATTGCGGATGGACTGAAGAAAAAAGGACTGGAAGAAGTATACCGGAAAAAGACGGGACTGATCATTGATGCATATTTCTCTGCGACGAAGATCAAGTGGATCTTAGACAATGTCAAAGGTGCAAGAGAGCTGGCAAACGAGGGCAAATTGTTATTCGGTACCGTGGAGACATGGCTGATCTGGAAATTTACGAAGGGTGCGGTGCATGTGACGGATTATTCCAATGCTTCGAGAACCATGCTTTTTAACATCAATGATCTGTGCTGGGATAAGGAGATTTTACAGGAACTGGATATTCCCGAGAGTATGCTTCCGACACCGGTGCCGTCCAGCCAGATTTATGGTTACACCGATCCGTCCTTCTTAGGGGATGAGATACCGATCGCAGGAGCGGCAGGTGACCAGCAGGCGGCACTTTTTGGACAGACCTGTTTCCATGCAGGAGAGGCAAAAAACACATACGGAACCGGATGTTTCCTTTTAATGAATACAGGAGAAAAACCGGTATTTTCAAAAAATGGTCTTGTGACGACCATTGCATGGGGACTGGACGGAAAAGTAAACTATGCTCTGGAAGGTTCGATTTTCGTTGCAGGAGCGGCAATCCAGTGGCTTCGCGACAATATGAGGCTGATCGATTCCTCCGCAGACTCTGAGTACATGGCAAAAAAAGTACATGGAACCCACGGCTGTTATGTGGTTCCGGCATTTACCGGACTGGGCGCACCGCATTGGGATCAGTATGCGAGGGGTACGATCGTTGGCATCACAAGAGGTACCAACAAAAACCATATCATCCGCGCCACACTGGAATCTATCGATCTTCAGGTGTGTGATGTCATCGATGCAATGCGTGCAGACGCTGGTGTAGAATTGAAATCTTTGAAAGTGGATGGTGGGGCAAGCGCCAACAACTTCTTAATGCAGTTTCAGGCAGACATGATCAATGCACCGGTCAAACGTCCAAGCTGTATAGAGACGACTGCGATGGGCGCCGCCTATCTTGCCGGACTTGCCGTTGGTTACTGGAAGAGCAAGGAAGATGTTATCAAAAATCAGAGTATCGATCAGATATTCTCTCCACAGATGAGCGAGGAGGATCGTCAGGCAAAACGGAAAGGCTGGAACAAAGCGGTCAAATACGCTTACGGCTGGGCGAAAGACGAACCGGAAGAGGAAGAAGAATAAAATAATGTAGGAAGGAAATGCGTTGGAAAAAAATTTTTCCTTCGGATTCCATGAAAAAGGTTGAAAATTACAACTACATATGATAAACTCATTACAATTTAAGCAAGGGAATGTTTCGATATCATTCCCTTGCTTACAATAAAGGTATGTTTTGGAGCGGATAGCAATATCCGGTTTGACTGCCCATATATAGTTCATGTAGAGCAAAAGGAAAAACGGAAACGTTTTTTTTTTTGGGAAAAAAAGATGAAAGGACAGGGAAACAAATGAAAGCTTTTTTGATACTCGAAGATGGGAATGTATTTACAGGAACAAGCATTGGTTCTACCAGAGAAGTCATCAGTGAGATCGTTTTTAACACTTCAATGACTGGTTATCTGGAGGTATTGACTGATCCTTCCTATGCGGGACAGGCAGTGGTTATGACATATCCATTAATTGGTAATTATGGTATCACACCGGATATGGAGTCTAAGAAACCATGGCCGGACGGATACATTGTAAGGGAGTTATCCAGAATGCCAAGCAACTTCCGTTGTGAGGGAACAATCCAGGATTTCCTGACAAAAAATGATATTCCTGGAATCGCAGGAATCGATACACGTGCACTTACCAAGATCTTACGTGAAAAGGGTACGATGAACGGTATGATCACAACAAACGAGAATTATAATATAGAAGAAATTATTCCTAAATTAAAAGCTTACACAACAGGAAATGTCGTAGACAAAGTAACCTGTGAGGAAAAACGAGTATTAAGCGGCGCAGGAAAACGTGTTGCACTCATGGATTTCGGCGCAAAAAATAATATTGCCCAGTCTTTAAATAATCGTGGCTGTGAAGTGACCATTTATCCGGCTCACACAACCGCAGAAGAAATCTTAAGCACAAATCCGGACGGAATTATGTTAAGTAATGGACCTGGAGATCCAAAGGAATGTACCGATATTATCAAAGAGATCAGGAAACTGTACGAATCCGATACCCCTATTTTTGCGATCTGCTTAGGTCATCAGTTAATGGCACTTGCAACAGGTGCTGACACCCACAAAATGAAATACGGACATCGTGGAGGAAACCACCCTGTCAAGGATTTAAAAACAAACCGTGTATACATTTCATCCCAGAATCATGGATATGTTGTTGATACAGATACTTTGGATCCGAATATTGCAAAACCGGCATTTGTAAACGTCAACGACGGCACGAACGAAGGACTTGAGTATGTTGGAAAGAACATCTTCACTGTGCAGTTCCACCCGGAAGCATGCCCTGGACCACAGGATTCCGGTTATCTGTTTGATAGATTTTTGGATATGATGAGTAAATAAAGGAGAATGAGAGTATGCCAAGAAATAAAGACATTAAAAAAGTATTAGTAATTGGTTCCGGTCCGATCGTCATTGGACAGGCGGCAGAGTTCGACTATGCAGGTACACAGGCATGCCGTTCTTTGAAAGAGGAAGGGGTAGAGGTAGTACTTGTAAACTCCAACCCGGCAACCATTATGACCGATAAAGAAATCGCAGATGAAGTATATATCGAGCCATTGACCGTCGATGTGTTAGAGAAAATCATTGCAAAAGAGAAACCGGACAGTGTTCTTCCAACCTTAGGTGGACAGGCAGGCTTAAACCTTGGTATGGAACTTGCAGAGCAGGGAGTTCTTGACAAATATGGTGTAAAGCTGATCGGAACAACGGCTGAGACAATTTTTAAGGCAGAGGATCGTCAGGCATTCAAAGATACCATGGAAAAAATCGGTGAGCCATGTGCAGCTTCACAGGTTGTAAATAACGTGCAGGATGGTATCAAATTCACGAACACCATCGGTTATCCGGTCGTTCTGCGTCCGGCATTTACCCTCGGCGGAAGCGGCGGTGGTATTGCCCACAATGAGCAGGAATTAGTAGATATTTTAACAAACGGTCTGCGTTTGAGCCGTGTCGGCGAAGTTTTAGTTGAGCGCTGCATCGCCGGATGGAAAGAGATAGAGTACGAAGTAATGCGTGATGCAAATGGAAACTGCATTACCGTATGTAATATGGAAAATATTGATCCGGTCGGTGTCCACACGGGTGACTCGATCGTAGTTGCACCTTCCCAGACATTAGGTGATAAAGAATATCAGATGCTCCGTACCTCTGCGTTAAATATTATTTCAGAATTAAATATCACAGGTGGATGTAATGTGCAGTATGCATTACACCCGGAATCTTTTGAGTACTGTGTGATCGAGGTAAACCCTCGTGTATCCCGCTCTTCTGCACTTGCATCCAAGGCGACCGGATACCCGATTGCAAAAGTTGCAGCAAAGATCGCATTAGGTTACACCTTAGACGAGATTAAAAATGCGATCACAGGAAAAACATACGCAAGTTTTGAGCCAATGCTTGACTATTGCGTTGTAAAGATCCCAAGACTGCCATTCGATAAATTTATTACGGCAAAGAGAACCCTTACCACCCAGATGAAAGCAACCGGAGAGGTTATGAGTATCTGCAATAACTTTGAAGGCGGTCTGATGAAGGCAATCCGTTCCTTAGAGCAGCATGTAGACAGTCTGATGTCTTATGATTTTACAGGACTTAACGATGCAGAATTAAGAGAACAGTTAAATGTGGTAGACGACAGAAGGATCTGGGTGATCGCAGAGGCATTGCGCCGTCACTTCAGTTATGATGAAATCCATGCCATCACCAAGATTGATAAATGGTTTATCGACAAGCTTGCCATCATTGTAGAGATGGAAGAGACTTTAAAGACACAGCCATTGACGGTTGAATTATTAAAAGAAGCAAAACGTATTGAGTTCCCGGACAATGTGATCGCAAAACTGACTGGTAAAACAGAAGCAGAAATTCACGACATGCGTTACGAGAACGGAATCGTTGCAGCTTATAAAATGGTAGATACCTGTGCAGCTGAGTTTGAAGCAGCTACTCCATATTACTATTCCGTATTTGGAAGTGAGAATGAGGCAGAGGAAACCAATCCACAGAAGAAAGTATTAGTATTAGGTTCCGGCCCGATCCGTATCGGACAGGGTATCGAGTTCGATTACTGTTCTGTTCACAGCACATGGGCATTTGCAAAAGAAGGATGGGAGACAGTCATTGTCAACAACAATCCGGAAACTGTATCTACAGACTTTGATATCGCAGATAAACTTTACTTTGAACCGTTAACTCCGGAAGATGTCGAAGCGATCGTTAAGATTGAAAAACCGGACGGAGCAGTTGTACAGTTCGGTGGACAGACAGCCATCAAGTTAACGGAAAGCCTTATGAAAATGGGAGTTAAGATCCTTGGTACAAAGGCAGAAGATGTTGATGCAGCAGAGGATCGTGAGTTATTTGATGAGATTCTGGAAAAAACACAGATTCCAAGAGCAGCAGGTGGAACTGTATTTACTGCCGAGGAGGCAAAAGAGGTTGCAAACCGTCTCGGATATCCTGTTTTAGTCCGTCCTTCCTACGTTTTAGGCGGACAGGGCATGAAGATCGCATTCAATGATGAAGAGATCGAAGAGTTCATCGGAATCATCAACCGTATTGCACAGGATCACCCAATCCTCGTAGATAAATATTTACAGGGAAAAGAGATCGAAGTCGATGCCGTATGCGATGGAACCGATATTTTAATCCCTGGTATTATGGAGCATATTGAGCGTACCGGTATCCATTCCGGAGACAGTATTTCCGTATATCCGGCTCCAACGATCAGTGAACCGGTCAAAGAGATGATCGTGGAATACACAAAACGTCTTGCACAGGCATTACATGTTATTGGTCTGATCAACATCCAGTTCATCGTTATGGACGAGCAGGTTTACGTGATCGAGGTTAACCCACGTTCTTCCAGAACTGTGCCATATATCAGCAAAGTAACAGGTATTCCGATTGTTGACCTGGCAACAAAAGTAATCATCGGCGAGACCATCCGCGGTATGGGTTATGAACCGGGACTTGCTCCGACTGCAGATTACATTGCAATTAAAATGCCGGTATTCTCATTTGAGAAACTTCGTGGTGCTGAGATTTCTTTAGGACCTGAGATGAAATCCACCGGTGAGTGTCTTGGTATCGCCAAGACTTTCAACGAAGCTTTATACAAAGCATTCTTGGGAGCTGGTATTAAACTTCCAAAATACAAACAGATGATCATGACAGTAAAAGATGCAGACAAGCCGGAAGCTGTTGGTGTTGCCAAGAGATTTGAAGCATTAGGCTACAAGATCTATGCGACAAGAAGTACTGCAAAGTATCTGCAGGAGCACGGCGTAAATGCACTCCGCATCAATAAGATCTCACAGGAATCACCGAACGTTATGGACTTAATTCTTGGTCATAAGATCGATCTTGTCATCGATACACCTACACAGGGTAACGGTGATAAGAACCGTGACGGGTTCCTGATCCGCCGTAATGCGATCGAGACAGGTGTGTACTGTATCACAGCAATGGATACGGCAAATGCACTGGCACAAAGCCTTGAGACTGCAACCAATGAGCTTACTCCGATCGATATCGCAACTGTGAAGAATCTGTAAATTTGGTTATTGATGGGGCGCTTTCCGGCGTCCCGTTCTGCATTGACGGAAATGGAGGAAACGCAGCATGAAAAAATATGATGATGATCTTGAGTTTGGATCATTGAATGAAGATTCGCGGGATTACCGTTTTATAGTACCCATCATTATTGTGGCAGTCCTTCTGGTGATCGTAATTGCCGCATTGATCCTCATTGGAAAAAATGGTAAAAATAAAGACACAAGTGCCGATCCTGTGGCGACAGAACAGAGTGGGACAACAGAGGAAGAGGCACAGAACACCGAAGTGATGGGAGCAGTTGAGGCAACTGAGAGCGCAGAGGAGACAGATGCAGATGATCCGCAGGGCAGCAGCATGGGCAATGAGACAGGTGCTAGCGTGGATGTGACGGCGCTGTTATCTGCCGGCAGCGTGGCAGAGTCCGGCGAGACAACCTTTGGTATAGATGTGGCCAGATATCAGGGAACCATCGACTGGAGTCAGGTGGCGGCTTCCGGGGTACAGTTTGCCATGATACGTGTCGGATATCGCACGCAGAAGACTGGTGAGATCGTTGCGGATACCAATGCAAAATACAACATGCAGGAAGCGCAGGCAAATGGGATAAAAATAGGGGCATACTTCTTTTCGACAGCCGTCACAACGGATGAAGCGGTGCAGGAGGCAGACTGGGTGGCAGATTATATTTCCCAGTATCAGATCACCTATCCGGTTGCATTTAACTGTGAAGGGTTTGAAAATGCAGACAGCAGACAGTACGCTATGACACAGTCGGAGAGAACGGACATGGCAATTGCATTTTTAAATGAAATCTATAACCGAGGCTATACGCCAATGTTTTATGCGGCAAAAAATGAGATGCTTGGCGATGCAAAATGGGATACTTCAAGAATTGAAAAAACTTATAAAATCTGGGTGTCTCAATATCCATCTGTACCGTATCCACAGACCGCACAGTCCGATTACACTGGAACACATGCAATGTGGCAGTACACCAATCAGGGAACGGTAGCCGGAATCAGTAAGCCGGTCGATGTCGATATTGCCTATTTCGGTTATGCAGGAACCGCAGATGCGAAAAGTGATGTGACACCGGAAACAGTCGGTGCAGATGCGGAGGCGTTGATGAATTTCTCTGATGTAAATGAGACGGTTACAGCAAAACAGTCCACAAATCTCAGAAACATTCCAAGTCAGGGTTCTGATGCAACAGTTGTGGCAACCTTGCAGAATGGTGAGACAGCGACAAGAACCGGCGTGAGCAGCAGTGGATGGTCGCGGGTAAGCTACAATGGACAGACTTTGTATGCAGTGTCCAGCTATCTGACGACAGATCTTGGGTATACAGCACCAGCAGCCAATACGGCTGCAGAGACAACAACAACGGACGGCTCAGGCTCAGGAGATGGATTGAAAACAAAATTTACTGCATGCAATGATGTGGTGACAGCGAAGATCGAAGTGAATTTAAGAACACTTCCGAGTGTCACAAACCCAGATGCAGCAGTTGTTGCGGTTTTAAAAAATGGCGAGACCGTGACGAGAACCGGAATCAATACAGACTATGGATGGTCAAGAGTTGACTATAATGGACAGACATTATATTGTGTATCGAGTTATTTGACAAGTGCACAGTAAAAAAGAAGCTGATGCATTCAGACGGAAAAGATGAAACGTCTGAAGGTATCAGCTTTCTTTCTATTATGCAGATTAAATTAATTTTTTTCGCTTTGCCGGACGCTGTTTCTTTACAGGAGGTGTCACCTCATTTCTGGCAGCAATGGATACGGCTGAAACTGGTGACGCAGGCGGGACAGGTTTGTCCATAACTGGCTGTTTTGTGGGAAGAACGGCAGATGCTGCATTCCTGCGCTGGTTTATTTTTTCTTTTTGCGCACGGAAGCGGTCAGCGGTCGCCTTAATATATGGATCTGCAACAAACTGCTTAAGCGTATCGCTGTCGATGGCGATACGGTTGTCCATTGTCTTCATAATATCTACAATCTGTAACTGATCCGAGGTTTCCGGATTGCTCAGATCATAAATCTGGTTATCCCTGAAATTCAGGATCATAGGATGCAGAAAATCAGCCGGATTGTCAGCAAGCACCAGACCTTTTTCTCCGTTTGCAAAATCGAGACATGCACCTGTAGGAAGAATCTGGATGCTGTCCGCCAGAGCGGCAATCACAGAACGGTTATATTCTGAGATGTGGCTGTAAAAAAATGTCATGGCAGCCAGCTCTGACATTGGTGCATGGTTAATGTTCATGGCAGTCAGGCGGTCAAATTTGTCCGCAGCCTTCAATATATCGATCAGAAGCTGAACCGGTGGTTTTGGAAGTCTTGGGCTGATCGTTGCATGATCTTCAAATATAATGTTCTGGATGATCTCAAGACTTGTGTCATTTAAGCCGAGTTCTGCAAAATGCGGACGGATGATCTCATACCCATGTTCTGATTTTAACTGGATGAGATCCCGGTCGGAAGCAGAGAGATCTTCATTCTTATCTAAAATACTCTTTGGAACGGAGAGATAACCAAAATCATATAATAAGGAAGCTGCGATCAGCGACTGGGAGTCTTCCGGCTCAATATGCATCTCATTTGCGATCATCGCAGAGAGGATCGCAACACTGATCGAATGCTTGTATACAAAATCAGCAGAACTTCTGAGGTTCTGTGTGAAATTAAGTTTGTGGTCTAATGCACCATAATGTGTGTATATATTCTGTGCGAGTTCCGTGATTGCCGGGATATTTTTCTGTGCGAGAAGCTTATCCATGCAGTCTTTCAATTTGAACATATAGATAGTCTGGAACTGCTCAAATTCAAGGTCTTCTTTGGAAAGAGGAGGAACAGGCTCCGCCGGTTCCAGAATAAATATGCCGATCAGACCGAAATTATCAATACTGTTTATACTCTGAAGTGTTAATTTTGTGTTGCGCTCATATAATAAAACCCCCATTTTATTGTAAATGGGTTTTGCCAGCCGCATTCCCGGCTTTAAATCCTGTGATCTTACAAACTGCATATACCCCCATACCTTTCCTGATGCAAATATGATAAAATAAAAACAAGCTGATACATACCAAATATAGCATATTGAAAGGTTAAATACAATCTGCTATCATGGTTCTTGAAAGAAATTTTTTAAGAGCAGATACAGGAATATTTCAACAGAATGAGGTACCTATGAAAAAAATCCCCTTAAAAAGAATATTTGCAGCGGCAGCATTAGTGTGCTGTCTTACCGTGACAACAGCTTATGCAGATGTCACGCAGGAAGATATTGACAATGCAAAAAATCAGATCAACAATCTGAAAAACCAGCAGAAAGATGCACAGGATGCGGTCGATGATATCAATGGAAAAAAAGGCGAGCTAGAGAGTGACCTGAACAATTTGAATGGACAGATGACCAACATTGTTTCGTCCATGAATGCCCTTGAGTCACAGATCAATGATAAGAAAAAAGAACTGTCAGATCTCGAGGATGAGATCGAGCAGACGCAGGATGATCTGGAAGCTGCAAAGCAGCAGTCAGCCAGCCAGTATGAGGATATGAAGATACGTATCCGTTATATGTATGAGAATGGAAATACACCGATGCTTGAGATGCTGTTATCGGCATCGTCCTTTTCTGATTTTCTGAACCGGACGGAGTATATTTCGGAGATCAATTCGTATGACAGACAGAAATTAGAGGAGTTTATCCAGGTGCAGGAACAGATTGCGGCAGAAGAAGCTTCTCTTGAAGAACAGCAGAAAGATCTCGAGAGTGAGCAGCAGGAACTGCTTGCCATGCAGGATGACATGAAGGTGAAACAGAATTCTGTAAACAGCCTTATCAGTTCAACTCAGGCGAATATCAGCCAGACCAACTCTGAATTGAGCAACGCGCAGGGAAAAGTCAATGATATCAACAGTCAGATCGCACGGATGGAAGAACTGGAAAAACAGTTAGAGATCCAGAAAGCAAAAGAAGACGCTGCGAGAATGGCAGAGATCAAGCGTCAGGAGGCTGAAAACAACGGCGAATTTTCTTATGTCCCAAGTGACAGTGATCTTTACCTGTTAGGAGCGATCATCCAGTGTGAGGCAGACGGTGAACCATATGAGGGAAAGCTTGCAGTCGGAAGTGTTGTCATGAACCGTGTGCGAAGCTCTTATTTCCCGAATACCGTATCCGGTGTGATTTATCAGAGCGGACAGTTTTCTCCGGTAGCCAGTGGACGATATGCGCTCCGCCTCGAGCAGGGAGTCAATAATACCTGTATGCAGGCGGCACAGGAGGTGCTTAACGGGAACATCACAAACAGCTGTCTCTATTTCAGAACTGTGATCGACGGATTGGAAGGAACGATCATCGGACATCACATATTCTACTAATACGGCTGTCAATGCGCAAATTACATAAAAATCATTTTTGAAACCAAATGGAAAAAGAGACGTTTTTGTGAGAAATATACAAAAAACGTCTCTTTTTTGTGGAATTGAGTGGAAGCGCATGATAATTTTTTAACGAAAAACTGTATGTGAAATAGGTAAAAACCAAATTTAAATACTGAAAAAAGTGTGAAAAAAAAAGAAAGCTATTGCATTTGAAAATAAAATATGATAGCATGAGAAAGTACTGAAAAGCCAATAAAAAAGCCGAATACATAAAAACGTAGAAAATCAGGAACAAGAAAATTTAAATTTAAAAGAAAAGATTTTAAATTTATTTTTTTTACTAAAAGATTGTTAAAAAAATAACAACGTTTTTCGGCAGATTTATTATGAAGGAAACAAAATATACTGCATATTAAGAGCGGTGTTTTGTACCACAAAACCGAAGGGAGAATTCAAAATGGCAAGAAAAGTAGTTTTAGCAGGCGCATGCCGTACAGCAATTGGTAAAATGGGTGGAGCATTAAGCAATACTCCAGCAGCAGACTTAGGTGCAATCGTTATCAAAGAGGCTTTAAGAAGAGCAAACGTTAAACCGGAGATGGTTGACGAGGTAAAAATGGGTTGTGTAATTCAGGCAGCTCAGGGTCAGAACGTTGCACGTCAGGCAGCAATCAAAGCAGGACTGCCAATCGAAGTTCCGGCAATCACGATCAACGTTGTTTGTGGTTCTGGTTTAAAATGTGTCAATGATGCAGCTACCATGATCATGGCAGGTGAGGCTGATATCGTTGTTGCAGGTGGTATGGAAAACATGTCTATGGCACCATATGCTATGACAAAAGCTCGTTTTGGATATCGTATGAACAATGCAACGATCATTGATACAATGGTAAATGATGCATTAACAGATGCATTCAATCACTACCACATGATGATCACAGCAGAGAACGTATGTGATAAATATGGCATTACAAGAGAAGAACTTGATGAGTTCTCAGCAAACAGCCAGCAGAAATGTGAGAAAGCAATTGCTGAAGGCAAATTTGATGATGAGATCGTTCCGGTTCCTGTAAAAGTTAAAAAAGAGATCGTTGATTTCGTAAAAGATGAGGGACCACGTCCTGGCACAACTGCTGAGTCTTTAGCAAAATTAAAATGCTGCTCTGGTAAAGAGGGCGGACTTGTTACAGCAGGTAACGCTTCCGGTATCAACGATGGTGCAGCAGCAATCGTTGTTATGAGCGAAGAGAAAGCAAAAGAACTTGGTGTTACACCAATGGCTACATGGGTAGCAGGTGCTCTTGGCGGAGTTGAGCCAGAGATCATGGGTGTTGGTCCTGTTGCTTCTACAAGAAAAGTATTAGCTAAAACAGGTTTATCCATTGATGATATGGACTTGATCGAAGCAAACGAAGCATTCGCAGCTCAGTCTATCGCAGTAGCAAGAGATCTGAAATTCGATATGTCAAAAGTAAACGTAAACGGTGGTGCAATCGCATTAGGACACCCGGTAGGTGCTTCCGGATGCCGTATCCTTGTTACATTACTGCATGAGATGCAGAAGAGAGACGCTAAGAGAGGTCTTGCTACACTTTGCATCGGCGGTGGTATGGGATGCTCTACAATCGTTGAGAGATAATAGTTTTTTATAGTAATTCCCGGGGAATGACTTCCCGGGGATTGCATTTTTTAAACATACAGTTAACATAATTATTTTCAGGAGGTAACCGAAATGAAGGTTGGCGTTATTGGTGCAGGAACTATGGGACAGGGCATTGCAAAAGCATTTGCTCAGGTAGAAGGATATGAAGTAGCACTTTGCGATATCAAGCAGGAGTGGGCTGAAGGCGGAAAAGAGAAAATCAAAAAAGGTTATGCAAGATTAGTAGAAAAAGGAAAAATGACACAGGAAGCTGTTGACGGCATCCTTGCAAAAATCACTCCAGGTTTAAAAGAAGACCTTTGCAAAGACTGTGATCTGATCGTAGAGGCAGCTTTCGAGAACATGGAAGTAAAGAAAACTACTTTCAAAGAGTTAGACGAGATCGCAAAACCGGAATGCATCTTTGCTTCCAACACATCCAGTCTTTCTATCACAGAGATCGGAAACGGATTAAACCGTCCAATGGTTGGTATGCATTTCTTCAACCCGGCAGACCGTATGAAATTAATCGAGGTTATCGCTGGTGTGAATACTCCGGATGAAACTGTTGCAGCTATTAAGAAAATTTCCGAAGAAATCGGTAAAACTCCGGTACAGGTTAACGAGGCTGCTGGTTTCGTTGTAAACCGTATCTTAATCCCAATGATCAACGAAGCAGCATTCATCAAAATGGAAGGTGTTTCCGATATCGCTGGTATCGATGCAGCTATGAAACTTGGTGCTAACCACCCAATGGGACCGTTAGAGTTAGGTGATTTCATCGGTCTTGATATCTGCCTTGCTATCATGGATGTACTTTACAAAGAGACAGGCGACAGCAAATATCGTGCATGCCCACTGATCCGCAAGATGGTTCGTGGTGGTAACCTTGGAGCAAAGAGCGGCAAGGGATTTTATGTATACAATGCTGATCGTACAAAGACTCCGGTCGATGCTCAGTAAAATAAATATTTATGGAGGAAAATTAGATCATGGATTTCACTTTAGACAAGAAACATGAAATGGCGCGTTCCTTATTCAAGGAATTTGCTGAAACAGAAGTAAAACCGCTTGCACAGGAAACAGATGAGACAGAAGCTTTCCCGGCAGAAACGGTTAAGAAAATGCAGAAATACGGATTCATGGGAATCCCGGTTCCGAAAGAATACGGCGGACAGGGTTGTGATCCTCTTACATACGTTATGTGCGTAGAAGAGTTATCTAAAGTTTGCGCAACCACAGGTGTTGTTGTATCTGCACATACATCTCTCTGCATCGATCCGATCATGACATATGGTACAGAAGAGCAGAAACAGAAATATGTAAAACCACTTGCAACAGGCGAGAAGTTAGGTGCATTCGCATTAACTGAGCCGGGTGCTGGTACTGATGCACAGGGTGCACAGACAAAGGCTGTTTTAGATGGTGACGAGTGGGTATTAAATGGATCAAAATGCTTCATTACCAATGGTAAAGTTGCAGATGTTTATATTGTAATCGCTATCACAAGCATCACAGAGGACAAGAGAGGCAGAAAGAAGAAAAACTTCTCTGCATTTATCGTAGATAAGGGAGCTCCTGGTTTCTCATTCGGAACAAAAGAGAAGAAGATGGGTATCCGTGGATCATCTACTTATGAGCTGATCTTCGAAGACTGCAGAATCCCGAAAGAGAATCTGTTAGGACCGGAAGGAAAAGGTTTCCCGATCGCAATGCATACACTTGATGGTGGACGTATTGGTATCGCTGCTCAGGCACTTGGTATCGCTGAGGGTGCATTAGACAGAGCTATCGCTTATACAAAAGAGAGAAAACAGTTCGGCCGTTCTATCGCACAGCAGCAGAATACACAGTTCAAACTTGCTGATATGGCTGCAAGAATCGAAGCTGCACAGCTTTTAGTTTACAAAGCAGCAATGGCAAAAGCTACCCAGAAAGTATATTCTGTAGAAGCTGCAAAAGCTAAATTATTCGCAGCCGAGACTGCAATGGCAGTTACAACTGAAGTTGTTCAGTTATTCGGTGGATACGGATATATCAGAGAGTATGATGTAGAGCGTATGATGCGTGATGCTAAGATCACAGAGATTTACGAGGGTACAAGCGAAGTACAGCGTATGGTAATCTCCGGTGCATTGTTGAAATAATTGAGAATATCGTAAGCCGAACTTCGCTCGCGAAGTACAGCGTATGGTAATCTCCGGTGCACTGCTGAAATAGTCGTGATCCAGCGGATTGAGAATGGCTGTAAAAAATATGGAATCACGCTTGCGTGAATGGAATATTTTTTTCAGACATTTGAGAGCGCAACGCGCATGAGAAACACGTAGTGTTTCGAATCAATCCGCGTAAAATTTAAACATATAAAACATAAGGAGTGGAAAATACATGAATATCGTAGTATGTATTAAACAGGTTCCTGATACAAAGGGCGGCGTTAAGTTCAACCCGGATGGAACGCTTGACAGAGCAGCAATGCTTGCTATCATGAACCCAGATGATAAAGCTGGTCTTGAAGCAGCACTTAGAATCAAAGATGAGACAGGAGCAAAAGTTACAGTTCTTACTATGGGACTTCCAAAGGCTGATGCAGTTCTTCGTGAAGCATTAGCAATGGGTGCTGATGAAGCAGTTCTTGTAACAGACCGCGTATTAGGTGGAGCTGATACATGGGCAACATCAACTACAATCGCTGGTGCACTTCGTAACTTAGACTATGATCTGATCATCACAGGACGTCAGGCTATCGATGGTGATACTGCACAGGTTGGCCCTCAGATCGCTGAGCATCTTGGACTTCCGGTTATCTCTTATGCAGCAGACATCAAAGTAGAGGGTGACTCTGTTGTTGTAAAACGTCAGTACGAAGACAGATATCATGAGTTAAAAGCAAAAATGCCTTGTCTGGTAACTGCTCTTTCTGAATTAAATGAGCCGCGTTACATGACACCAGGCGGAATCTTCGATGCATTTGACAAAGAAGTAACCGTTTGGGGAAGAGCAGACTTAAAGGATGTTGATGATTCTGATCTTGGTTTAAAGGGATCTCCTACTAAGATTGCAAAAGCATCTGATAAAGTTGCAAAGGGTGCTGGTGAGAAAGTAAACCTTGATCCGGCAGAATCTGTAGCATATTTGATCGGCAAATTCAAAGAGAAACACATTATCTAATAAAAAAAGGAAAAGTGGTGAATAACATGGCATTAGAAGAATATAAAGGAGTATTTGTCTTTGCACAGCAGGTAGATAACGTATTAGATGGCGTTGCATTTGAGTTACTTGGAAAAGGCAAAGACTTAGCAAAAGATTTAGGTACAGACGTAACTGCTGTATTAATTGGTTCTGGTGTAAAAGGATTAGCAGATCAGTTAGCTGAGTATGGCGCTGACAGAGTTATCGTAGTAGATGATCCAGAATTAAAAGACTACAGAACAGAGCCGTATGCACATGCATTAGCATCTGTAATCAACGAGTACAAACCAGAAATCATGTTAGTTGGTGCAACTGCTATCGGCCGTGACTTAGGACCTACTGTTTCTGCAAGAGTAAAAACAGGTCTGACAGCAGACTGTACATCTCTTGAGATCGGTGATTTCCCACTGGTTGCTGCACCTGGTAAAGAATCAGAGCAGAAACACAATCAGTTATTAATGACACGTCCTGCATTCGGTGGTAACACAATCGCAACTATCGCCTGCCCGGACAACCGTCCTCAGATGGCAACTGTACGTCCAGGTGTTATGCAGAAGATCGCTCCGATCAGCGGTGCAAAAGCAAACGTTGTAGAGTACAACCCGGGATTTACACCAAACAACAGATATGTTGAGATCTTAAACATTGTAAAAGCTGTTAAGAGCACAGCAAACATCATGGAAGCAAAGATCCTTGTTTCCGGTGGTCGTGGAGTTGGTTCTAAAGAGAACTTCAAACTTCTTGAAGATCTTGCAGAGGTACTTGGTGGTACTGTAAGCTGCTCCCGTGCAGTTGTAGAGAATGGCTGGTTACCAGTTGATTTACAGGTAGGTCAGACAGGTAAAACTGTTCGTCCTCAGATCTACTTTGCAATCGGTATTTCCGGAGCAATCCAGCATGTAGCTGGTATGGAAGATTCTGACCTGATCATCGCAATCAACAAAGATGAAGATGCTCCAATCTTCGACATAGCTGATTATGGTCTGGTTGGTGATCTCAATAAGATCGTTCCAGCTTTAACAACAGCATTAAAAGCTGAGTTAGGCAACAAATAATATAGGTGGACAACCTGTAAGATAGAAAGCCCGTCTTTCATGTTTGGATTCTGTGAGGAAGCTGACATGGGGGACGGGCTTTTTGTTGGGAGTTGGAGAAAATTTGCGGCTCCTTGTCTGGAGTTGGTGGAAAAAGTTATTTAGTTGTCCGGCAAAATCGTTACGGTACATTTTTTCTGATCCGCAGATATAGAGTCAACCGTGATCGTATACCCGGTATCAATGGTCACCTGTCCGTTGTTGTCATACCAGCCCAAGCCTGTGACAGTGCCATCGATCACATCACCGTCCCGGTAAAAGCCATTTCCGTCATTGACCAGTCTTAAGATCCGTCTGCCGTTATTGGTGGAATCGTAGACAGGACTGTAGTTATCAGCGGTCAGATAGGGGGCACAGTATTCGTCGTTTGCAAGGGTGGCATCGACGTGATAAATACGAAGTCCGTCGGAAGAAAACATACCGTCATAATTACCATTCGGGGTGATATAGTCAAGGATCATGTATTCTGAAAAATAACTGGAAGCATCAGTGCGCGGTATGATCAGACAGCTTCCCTCTTGGGTATCATCTGTCAGGGTAAATGTCTGTGCAGCTGGAGTGTCAGTCTGCATGGAGGAGTCAGCTAAAGTGATGTCGGTCTTTTTGCTGCCGGGGTGGTAAATCTGTACTTCTGCCGGAAGGTACCATCCGAGCAGCAGCTTTGACAACGGACAAAAATCACCCGCAGCTTCATCCATGCGTTCAATGCCGGCATCCCCAGTCGTAGCTTCAAAATTTTCTTTTAAACCGTATTTATAATAATCCGGGAGTCCCATACAGTGCCCGTATTCGTGGGCGAGTGTTCCGAGATAATAATCCATGGTATCGGCATAAGGCTGTTCATCGCTGATCACATAGTAATTTAATTTTTCGCCATCTAAATCCGGCAGGGTGGAAGTCCACCAGGATGCCGTACAGCCATACCAGAAATCAGCATTGCCTCCGCTTGGAACAGAAAGGCAGAGAGCGTCGATATAGCCATCGCCGTCAGAATCATAATCGGTATAGTCGATCGTATCATTTAAACCGGAAAGAACCTCACGCACCAGCGTTTCGTATCCATCGTTCGTTTTTTCGTAGGATGCGATCGTACCTTTCGCTGTGTAATGAAATACATTTCCGGTCATATGTAGTGATCCGTATGAAGCACGGTCAAAATAACTAGTCAGGCTCTCACAGGGATAAAATTCAGTATTGTCTGTGCCAAACAGATAGGAGGAAATTTCTTCATCGGACAGGCGTCTGTCTGTATCATATTTCGCATCCGCAAAATCGACCACAACATCAAGTGCTCGGACATTGCCTGTCGTCGGCAGAATATCTGAGGCGAGAGCTGTAATCGGTGGCGGCGTCATTGGCGTGTGAAGCTGCCCGTATGCCGACCCCAAAAGCAGGGCACCAAGGCAGATAACCGGAACGGTGTTAAGTACATTTTTTTTCTGTATCATGGTAAAAACTCTTTTCTTATAAATATATGGTTAGCTTTGCACGCAAAAAGCAGAAAGTCAATGGCATTTATTGATAATTAAGGAAACATTAAAAATATAAAAAAGTGGTAGTATACTGTATCATTGATATTTAATTAATTTTATGGTCTGACAAACCGTTTCATGATATATTAAAAAGAAACGGCGGTGATTTTAGATGGCAAGACCAAAAAAATATAATATTTCATTAACGGATGACGAACTCAAGGAACTAAAATCTGTTATGCGTAAAAAGCAAACAACCAAAACTGTTCGAAACAGATGCCAGATTATCATTGATCTAGATGAGGCACACGGTAAAGTTCTTACCCATGCACAGTCTGCCAAAACAAATTGTGTATGTATGGCTACTATCATGAATACTGTAAAGCTTTATTCCGAAAAAGGCATCCAGGGTATCCGTACAATGAACCGGAATGTCAATTCTGATAATGCATGCAGAAAATTTGATGGGCGTGCTGAGGCTCGTATTATTGAAATTGCGTGCAGTCCTGCACCGGAAGGACATTCCCGCTGGACACTCCGTCTGCTGGAAGAACAGGCAAAAATTGTACTTGATGTTCCAGTCAGTAAAGATACCATCGGCAGGGCTTTAAAAAAAATAAACTTCGACCTCACATGAATGATTACTGGTGTATTCCGTCAAAAGAAGATGCTGATTTTGTAGCCTGCATGGAAGATGTCCTTGATGTTTATGAACTCCCATATGACCCGATGTACCCTGTTGTCTGTATGAATGAAAAGCCATACCAGCTTTTGGATGATGTAAGGCAGCCACTGCCTGTTCGTCCGGGTGACAACCAGAAAACGGATTCCGAATATAAGAGGAATGGCACCTGCAGCATATTTGCTTTTGTTGAACCACTTGGCGGCAGACACCATGTGAGTGTCCATGAACACCGTACTGCAATTGACCGGGCAATGGAAATCAAATATCTGTCAGATGAAATGTTTCCAGATGCAAAGAAAATCATACTGGTAATGGACAATCTAAACACCCATAAAGCTGCTTCACTTTATAAAGCATTTCCACCATCAGAAGCAAGAAGGATCATAAAACGACTGGAAATCCACTATACGCCTAAACATGGAAGTTGGCTTGACATGGCAGAAATTGAGCTGAATGTAATGACACGCCAATGTCTTTCGCGTCGAATATCCACCCTTGACAAACTTAAATGTGAGTTATCAGCATGGGAAATGGAACGTAATCGGGATACAGCTAAGATACAGTGGCATTTCCAAACAGGGGATGCACGGGAAAAACTGATATCACTGTATCCGACACTATCATCTGTCACTTTTTAATTAAAGTGGCAGATATACTAAATTTCAATGATACAGTACAGTAGTGCAATTCTGAGGATGGCACAATTTTAGGATTAACGCAATCTAAGATTGCGGAAAATACTGCCAGATGTTATACTTAGTCACGTTGCAGAGATACAGGATGCCGGAAATTTATAATGATTCACAAATGGCTCGTCCTGTGTTTCGTATAAAATTACATAAAAATGAGAAAAGAGGAAGGGACTATGACTCAGAAAAAGTTTTCCACAAAATTTCTTGTGGAAATGGCACTTTTAGTTGCCATCATTCTTATCATGGCTTTTACCCCGCTCGGATACATTAAGACAGTAGGTATAGAAATTACCCTGATCGTTGTTCCGGTGGCGGTAGGAGCTGTTACACTAGGACCAACGGCAGGTGCAATCTTAGGTGGTGTATTTGGATTTGCCAGTTTTTTACGGTGTTTCGGACTAAACGCCTTTGGTGCGACGCTGCTTGGAATTAATCCGTTTCTGGCATTTCTGGTATATGTGCCGACACGTATTCTGGTAGGATGGCTGACCGGATTGATCTATCAGGGACTCAGAAAGACGAAAATCCCATATACTGCATCAATCACGGTCGCAAATTTATGCTGTCCGCTTTTGAATACGACATTGTTTATGGGTATGCTGGTGATTGGTTTTTATCAGACGGAGTATATCCAGTCATTTGTTCAGACACTGGGTGTCAGCAATCCGTTCTGGTTTGTGCTTGCATTTGTGGGAATCAACGGACTTGTTGAAGCGGTTGTATGTTTTGTTGTAGGAACGGCAATTTCTGCAGCTTTGAAAAAGGCACTGAAATACAATTAACAGAATATGTTAAAAACGTTAATGCAGCATTGCGGAAAAGGTGTTCAAGTGCTATACTTAATAACGTTGCATATGAAAAAATTACATATTATTAAGAAAAGAGGAAGAGACTATGACTCAGAAAAAGTTTTCCACAAAGTATCTTGTGGAGATGGCACTTTTAGTTGCTATTATTCTTATCATGGCTTTTACCCCGATCGGATATATCAGAACAGCAGGTCTTGAGATCACGCTGATCGTCGTTCCGGTAGCGGTAGGAGCTGTTACATTAGGACCGGCAGCAGGTGCGATCTTAGGCGGTGTATTTGGCATTACAAGTTTTATCCAGTGCTTTGGCATGAGTCCGTTTGGTGCAGCACTGCTTGGAATTAACGGCTTTTTGACATTTCTGGTATGCGTACCTACCCGTATTTTGATGGGATGGCTGACAGGTCTGATTTATAAAGGACTTCGCAAAACAAAGCTGCCATCCGGTGTATCTGTTACGATCAGCAACCTTTGCTGTCCATTACTTAACACTACATTTTTTATGGGAATGTTAGTGCTCGGATTTTACAATACAGAATATATCCAGTCATTCGTATCGGCTCTGGGTGCAAAAAATGCATTGCTGTTTATTTTAGCATTTGTCGGTGTGAACGGACTGATTGAAGCAATCGTATGTTTTATCGTAGGAACGGCAATTTCAGCAGCTTTGAAAAAGGCATTAAAATACAATTAAATAAAACATATGACGATATGTAGAAAGATCCCAGTGTTACCATTAAGGATAACACTGGGATCTTTCTGCTTATAAAAAAAGCGTTGAAGTTTCCTGTTATATAAAATGAGGAAAGCAGCACACAGAAAATGGCAGATGCGCAGAGTCAGCAGGAAAACGAAAGTACACAGGCAAGCAGGGATATATTTGCAATGGATACCTATATGAATGTAACAGCTTATGGTGTTGGTGCAAATGAAGCTGTCCGACGGGCAGAGGAGGAAATAGATCGTCTCGATAGTCTTTTATCTACCGGAGATCAAAATAGTGAGATTTATCAGATCAACCAGAATGGAGGAGGAATCCTTTCGGAGGATACCGCTTATCTTGTGGAACGGTCTTTAGACCTGTACCAGTCAACAAATGGTGCATTTGATATTGCAATATACCCTGTGATGAAAGCATGGGGATTTACAGATGATAATTTCAGGGTGCCGGAGGAAGAAGAATTACAGGAGCTTCTGACATTGTTTAAGGCAAAAGGTGCCGGTAAAAATATCAAGGTTAAAAAAATGTAAGGCGCAGATATATTTTATTGTAAAATGGGGTCTGAATCTGAAAAGATTCAGATCCTTTTTTTGAACTGTAACCAGGCTTCTTCTTTCTTTTATTACAGAAAACATGGTGCTTGTGAGAAAAGAAACCTTATTGTAGAATGGAATGTGTAATTGAACATTTGCGGAGGAAAAAGCGATGCAGCAGAACACAGGCGAAAAAAAGAGCAAAAATAAAGAGAAGAGAACACGGGTGATAAAGATTCGTATCACAGGAGGGGTTATTTTAGCAATTGTGATAGTGTGTGTCATTCTGAAAATTCTGAATGCAGATCCTTCATCTGTTTTCTTAAAAAATACAAAAGATGCAATCATCGGAGAAGAAGGAATGGTAACAACGATTTCAAAAGCGTCATTGGAAAAAGTTTTTGAAATCAGTGAACTTTCCACGGTAGATTATTCCTATAATGCAGTTGCCCGTGCGTATGAGGAGGATGGTGCTACTCCGAAATATTATGTGGCATATGAAGGAACCGTTACTGCAGGAATTGATTTCAGTAAGATTGTGATCGATATTGATGAGGATACAAAAATAATCACCATTACCTTGCCGGAGAGCGAAATACAGAATACAACGGTGGATTTTGGGTCAATGGATTATATTTTTGAAAATAAAAAATATGAAACGGAAACTGTATCACAGGAGGCATATGAATTATGTAAAACAGATCTTGCCAGGCGGGCGGCAAAAGAAAATGATCTGATGACATTGGCGAAGGAAAATGCGGTTACTGCGGTAGAAGCGCTGGTTGATCCATGGGTACAACAGATAGACGGGGAATATAAAGTTAATATTAAATAGGGGGAATGCAATGAGAAAATATAGGATAATAATGATACTATGTGTCATGTCATTGTTTTTAGTTGCATGTACAAATAAAAACGATAAGACAAAAGTGAAAATGGAAGAAATACAAGAAATGGAAACTGCGGCTGTCTTAGAACCGGATCTGGCACAGATCAGATCCATCTGTGATCTTGCAACGCTGGAATGTTATTATCATAATGTGGCTAAGTCCACAAAAGAAAAAGGATCCGGATTGGCACATCTGGGAGAAAAGGAGAGAAAATTCTGGATTGAGTATACAGGAGTTGTCAAGATTGGGATTGAAATGTCAGATGTGAAAATGGATGTAAATGGTACCAGTGTACAAATTACGATTCCCGGAGCAAAAATTTTTCAACCGGAAGTAAAAACAATAGATGTGGATGATTATATTGCAACGTCAGATTCATGGTTTAACAAGAATCAGATCACAGCTGAGGAGCAGACACAGGCAGTAAATGAGGCACAGGATGAAATGGTGGCAGCAGTGGAAAAGAATAAAACGTTATTGGCAGGCGCGCAGGAGCGTGCGAAAACATTGATAGAAAATTATATCACACAGTTGGGGGAAGCTACCGGTGTGGAATATCAGGTTACATGGAAATATGCTGAAAATGGAACAGAAAGGTAAGAAACAATAGGATGCATGTTCTGTAAACATTCTATTGTCATGAACAAAAATTCCCTGCATACAATGTAAAAACAAGTATTGCAGGGGATTTTTTGTGAAAACCTATATTGAGGAAAGAGCTATGGAAATAGCCAGATATATTATTGATAATAATACGACGGTGCGTCAGGCAGCGAAACATTTTGGAATCAGCAAGAGTACGGTACATATGGTTGTAATAATATAGAGCGGTGGAAAGGTAAGGTTGTTTGGGTAGTTGAATAGGGGTAAAGTAGGAGCACTCTCAGGTGGAAACTTGGGGGTGTTTTTGATTGTGAAATTGGTTATTTAATGATATAATATGCATGTATTTTTTGCCTATATGGAGTATTGTAATTGGAGTATTAACAACAGCAATAACGGTGGCGCTTTCCGTAAGAAGTGAATTTGATAAGCATGGAAGTAAAATTCAAAAATGCAAAAAGCAGAATCGCGAAAATAACAGTAAGAAACTGTTGGTTAGATGGAAAGGATTAAGTAAAATGACTATTGTATTTGCAACATTTATGGTGAGCATTGGTATTCCTGGGCGTGACTCAAAGGTGTGTGGTTAATACAAAGATAAGAATGCGTTGAAAATAGGACGGAGTACTTTTGGGTTCGACTCCCAACACGCTCATTAGGAAAACCCGCTTGTGTAAGCGGGTTTTCCTAAATTATAGTAAAGAAAATTTACGTAAGAATAGACTGGTAGAAAGCTCTATGAAAGGACAATGTGATATGACGGAGAATGTAATAATTAAAGATATAGACTGTAAAGGCATAAATGTAGTTGAATTGGTAAAATATGTTTTGAATAAAAAGTGCGATAGTATCTGTACTCAAAACATGGATGATAGACACTTTGTAGTTACAGCGACTTTTACTGATAATATGCGTAATAAACCAGTTAGATTGAATTTACTGCTGGATTATGACGAATTAACTATTTATGAGATAAAGTTGGAAATAAATCAAGATGAAAATGACTTTATTGATTATTCAATGGATTTGAAATTATATTATTATGAAAATTTAGATATTTATAGGGCCATTCAAGAAATTAGGTCGGAAAATGATACTCCTAAAACGGTAAGAATATATAAACTGATGTATAATTCATATCCTATAAAGGGGGTATATTCCTTTAATTTTAAAAATTATAACCTTATGTTTCATACACTGGATAGTGTGGAAAGAACAGAACCATTGACAGAACAGTTTGTGGCATTTGACATAAAGTTGAAAGCAAATAACATCCAAGAGGCAAGAGCGAAAGCATATAATATAGTATCAGATTTTGTGAGTTATTTGTCGATATTACTTGATGTTTGCTTTTATGATCCACAATCGATATATCGAAATTTCGTGAGGCTTTCATATGATTCACATTATCGGAGAAATATAGTGCATGAGAGATATAGAACAGCATTTATTGATAATGAATTAAAATTAGTGGTAAAAGATAATTTGAATGGATTAGCAACTTTAGAAGATGTTATGAAAGGTGAAAATTTTGAAGGTGGAGTTATTTCCATAATGAATCCTGATAAAAGTGGTGTGAAGATTATAGAAAAATATGGTGATACAAAACACGTTGAAGAAATATTTGAAAGACATCGATTAGAAAAGATTCCAAAAAGCCAACCAATATATCGTGGTGAGATAAATGACGATGTATTTGTATTAGGACAAGAAATTTTCGTTCCGAAGTGTATTAGAGATTACTATAGAGGGATAGAAGATCTAGATGAGAAAAGGAGAATGGCATTTAGGAATTGTTCTAGATTATACAATAAGAGCATAGTAATGGGACCGGATGAATCTTCGTTTCAAATAGCTCTTTTGGTAGCAAGTGTTGAAAGTTTATCTAAAGCGGAAGGAATTAGTTTTTCAGATTTTGTACAGAAATATTGTAACACTGTCCAAAAGAATGATATAGATGATATGTATGAAATAAGATCAAAATTATTTCACTCCGGAGAATTTTCGTTTTTGGAGTTCGATGTTAATATGAACCCTTATTTGAGTCCTATGTATGAATATTTGTCAGATAAGTATAACAAATACCGTAGAGTACTTAGGAAAACGATTATATCTTGGATAAAAGAGAATGTTCTTAAAAGTAGTAATTGCGAATAAAAATTACACGATGCTCGTTACATGAGTAGCATGTGGTAGACTTGTTGTCATGGCAACTTGTGCCGAAGGCATAGGAACGCTGTGTTGTCATCAATCCACATGCGACGGAGGCTCGTGTCAAGAACAGAGTGAGTTGACATAGTTTAAGACAGAAGGAGGCGCTTTTATGTTAGAATTCGGAATGCCAACCTTAATTGAAAATAGGACTCTTGAGGATAATATTGCACTTTGCAAAGAATTGGGGCTTTCCTTTATTGAATTAAATATGAATTTTCCGGAATATCAAATTGACAAAATTGAAGATGTAGAATGGTTTTATAAAAAAGCGGATGAAGCGGGCGTTTATTATACAATTCATTTGGATGAGAATTTGAATGTTGCAGATTTCAATCCATTGGTCAGAGATGCTTATTTGGAAACGGTACGACGTACAATAGAAGTTGCAAAACATTTTGTGGAATTAAAGAATAGGTATGGAAAGAAGGAACAACCATTAACAATTAATATGCATATGCATCACGGGATATATATTACATTGCCGGACAAAAAGGTTCAAATGTATGAGAGAGATTTTGATGTATATATGGATTATTTTTTGCGCTTCAAAAAATCCTGTGAAGAGTGGATTGGAGATGCTGACATACATATTGCTATTGAAAATACAAATGGATTTCGTGAGTATGAGAAAAAGGCAATAGAAAGTATGTTAGAAAGTGCTTGCTTCGCTTTGACATGGGATATAGGGCATTCAAAGGGCACTGGAGAAATAGATGTACCATTTATACTTGATAATAAGAGCAAGCTAAGTCATTTCCACATTCATGACGGAAGAGAAATCCCACCTAAAAATCATCTGGCATTAGGTGATGGAGAAATAGATTTGATAGATCGCTTGAATGTGGCTAAGGCATGCAACGCGAGATGTGTTTTAGAAACAAAGACGATAAAAGCATTAAAGAAATCGGTGGAGTGGATAAAAAATGATGGAAATTAAGAGAGCTTCTGTAAATGAAGCAAATTCGGTAGCAAAATTAGCAATTCAAATGTGGGATGAAAATTCTGTTGATGGCTTAGAAGCGGATTTTGTTGATTATATGAACAATGGCGGTGCAGTATTTATGGCATGGAATGATAATACTGCAATAGGGTTTGCTAAATGTGGATTTAGACATGATTACGTAGAAGGAACAGAAACTAGTCCCGTAGGATATTTAGAAGGTGTTTTTGTTGAAGGAGCTTATAGAAGACAAGGTATTGCCAAAGAATTAGTGAAAGCATGTCAAAAATTTGCTAAAGAGCAAGGATGTATAGAGTTTGCAAGCGATTGTGAATTAGATAATGAGGAAAGTTTGCTGTTTCATCTTAAAATGGGATTTGAAGAGGCGAACAGAATAATATGTTTCACTAAGAAATTATAGATTAGAAGAGGTGTTAGTAAGTTGGTAGAGGTAAATTTTTATGATAATGATAGTGTAGATGATAGTCTGCTTAAATTTGCAGTTATTATTGCCAAAACCGATGGTAAATGGGTATTTTGCAAACATAGAGAACGTGATACATATGAAGTACCGGGAGGACATCGAGAAGATGGTGAAGAGATTTTAGAAACGGCAAAACGCGAATTAAAAGAGGAAACGGGTGCTGTGACTTTTGATATTACTCCTATATGTGCATATTCGGTAAAAGGTAAAACGAGAGTCAATGAAAATATTAATGATGAATCTTTTGGAATGCTTTATTATGCAGACATTGCATCTTTTGAAGAATTGCATAGTGAAATTGAAACTATATTGATTACAGATAAGTTGGTTGATAGTTGGACATATCCGTTGATTCAACCGAAATTGATTGAAGAGGCTAAAAATAGAGGATTTATTTAAGAGAGGTATCGGAATGAAGATTTTATATGGTACAACGAATAAAGCAAAATTACAAGCTATGAGAACCGCATTGGAATCATTTGATGTAGAACTGATTGGATTAGGCGACATACATAGTGAAATTCCGAGCATAAATGAAAATGGAAAGACTCCTTTAGAGAATGCTGAAATAAAGGCAAAAGCATACTTTGAGGCATTTCAGATTCCGGTATTTTCTTGTGATAGTGGATTGTATTTTGATGAGTTACAAGAGGACGAGCAACCGGGACTTCATGTGAGACGTATCAATGGAAAAGAATTAACAGATGATGAAATGAGAGAACATTATGCTGCATTAGCTGCAAAACATGGTGGAAGAATAACCGGACGATACAGAAATGCAATTTATTTTATCCTGGATGAAGAACATCATTATTCCAGTATGGACATGTCAATTGCTACAGAACCTTTTATTTTAGTAACGCAGCCACATCCAAAGAGAGTAGAGGGATTTCCTCTGGATTCTTTGTCTGTTGATATTGAAACTGGTAAATATTATTATGACTTGGATGTGAAAGATGTAAGCACATCTGTAGATGATGGTGTTCGCGCATTTTTTGGAGCAATTTTCTAGAAGCTTTAGACTGCTGACAATTAATTCTGGTGGTAATATAATACATAAAAAATTAAGGACAGCCATACAATGCAGATCTTACATTTTACAATGAACTATATGTACATGTATTATGGACGTACTCGTTTGTAACTGTAAAGAATCCGAGAAGGATGCACGGTTACAGCAGGTAGGTCTGATATGTCTGTGCAGAAAGTCCGGATGATGTAGGTTTTGATTTTTATATAGTCTTACAGAATAACCGTATGTAAATTTTTGCACCAGACATATCAATGTTTGGTGTAATTTTTTGCGATGAATGGCAGAAAGGAGAGTTATATGAAATTATCAAATGGTAACGAGGCAACAGCAAGGCGATATCAGGAGTAGGATGAAGAACCAATTGTAAATCTGATACGAAGAAATTTTTGGGAAGTCAATGTAAAAGATTATGGTGAAAAGGCAATGAAAGCATTGGCTGAACATCATGAACTCTTTTTGTATGCAGATAGAATAGAAATTCCTGCTTTTATTACAGCTGTAGAGTTTTTGCAAAAAACAAGGATATGATTACAAAAATGGTGTAAACGAATTAGATGATGAAGGTCATTATAGATTAGAAAAATTTAATGTTAAGAAAGGTGTGGACTAATATGGTACGTTTTGCAGAAGAAAAAGATTTGGATATAATTAGTGAATTGAGAAAACAGGTAAATGATATTCATGTAGAAGGACGCCGGACATATTTAAAGCAGGGTTTGGAACGGAATTAAGGGATTATGCACAGGTACTCATAAACGGAGAAAATAGTGATATTATTGTTGCAGAACGTGATGGAATAATATGCGGTATGGCATGTGTAGATTATGTAAACAAACCTGAGACTCCATTCGGAAACGCAAGATGTTTCTACCATGTACAAGAAATAGCGGTAGATGTAAATCATAGGCGGCAAGGTGTGGCTAAAGAGCTGCTTGAATTTATGATTGAAGATGCTAAAAAGAGAAAGCTAGGTAAGATAGAGCTTGACGTGTGGGAATTCAATGAGTCCGCAATTGAATTTTATCAGGCGGTTGGTTTTAGACAGATGCGAAGATGGCTGGAATATGAAGTGAAATAAAAAACTGCGTGATAGTTTTAGAACAAATACGCTATACCGGAGAAATTACAGAAAACGTAATTTTTCCGGTATTTTGTGTCATTAGGACATCTATGGTGGCAAGGTATGTAATATCATTGGCGACTGCATTTAATAAGTTCTACCATGATTGTTCTATTTTACAAGCAGATGAAAAGGAGAAAATGGCACGAATGTTTTTGGTGGATATCGTGCAGAAAGTGTTGTGTGAGGCGTGTGGTTTGTTAGGGATGGAATGCCCAGAAGAGATATAAGGTATATTACAAGAGAATTGGACTAAGAGTGTAGCACGGACATGTAATGTAGGGCGTGGCTCAATCGGTTTCCTGATTGACTCTAAGGGTTTGGGAGATACTCCCAACAAGCAAAAAATGTATTTGTGATCACAAATGCACTGCTTGCTAATTTGTGAATTTATGTTTTTTATTAAGTTTAAAATATAATAAATCTTTATTCAACCTAATGTACCATCAATAGTATTAACAATGTGTTTATATCAAGCGCATGGAAAGGATAATGGATATTTCAGATCTTATTCCATGCGTTTTTATTTGAACAACGATTTGCTGGTGAAGCTGTTACATGAAATTGTGACTAGTAGTAAGGAATAAAGTATTGTGGGAATAGACTTAAGTACATTATTTGGGGAACGTAATTTTATTTCAAATGGAATACAATCATCTTGTGAAAAAAAGATAGGTCTAACCTAAGAATCAATCTCATAGTATGGGAAAGAAGGACAAGCAAGAAGGTGGTGGGGATTCCGCTTGAAACAGAGAAAACTGAATTATCGCTTTCATAATCCGAATTCGGCAGAGGATACCACTGACTTCTTGTGTAAGCTTTTGATTGAAGTAAATGCAGGCAAAGTGGAACGTGCTATAGAAGAAGCAGCATCAAAATGTGCAGAGGAGAGTAAGTACATAGCAGAATCTGAGGGGATAAAAAGGGTGGAGGAACCGGTGAGTATAAGACGGAGAAGAGCAAGGTAGGGATGCCTTGCTTTTTCTATACAAAGGTATTAGAATTTATGAAAATGGTAATATTGAGTTAAGATATGAGATAAAATCTCAAATATATGTTGCAAAACGAGAAAAACGGGATATAATATAGGTAGAATGGAGGGTAAAAGATATGTTATGTCAGTTTACTGTGAAGAATTACAAGAGTATAAGAGATGAAGTGACCTTTGATATGCAGGCAGCAGCAATCTCGGAGCATGAAGATAGAATAATCAAAGACCAGGATGATGAGATGTATTTACCGGTGTCTGCCATTTATGGTCCTAATGGTGGAGGAAAATCCAATGTTCTGGCAGCGTTGCACACATTGGTTGCAAAAATTCTGCGCCCGTTGTATGCCACAGAAGACAACGAAGATAAGGTTCTTTTACAAAAAAGAATTATTGTTGAACCATTTGCTTTTTCAGATAGCAAAAATGAACCAACAGAGTTTGAACTGTTTTTCCGTACAGAGTCTGCAGAGTACAGATATATCTTGCATGTGAAGCGTGATGTGGTTATATATGAGAGCTTGGACAGAGTGAAGCTTGAGACCGGAAGACGTTCTGCATTGTATACAAGAGATGATAAAGGGATTGTTTTAAAGGGTGCATTTGCGAAACTGAAAGTCAGTGATGATTTATCTAAGACACTTACCTTGCTTTCCTACTTGGGTATCGCCTACAAGGGAAATGCAGTAGTTAAGGATGTATTGAATTGGTTCGAGTTCGGCGTGGATTTCTTGAATTATGGTAATCCTATTCAGGAGCTTAGAATGGCAATATCCACATCAGAAGATGTGAAGCAGTTGATGCTTGAAATGATTCAAGAAATGGATCTGGACATCGTTGATTTCAGAGTGGAAGAAAAAGAGAATGATAGGATAGAAGTGTTTACAAAACACCTCGTAGATGATGTGGAAACAGAGCTTAGCTTATCCGATGAATCCAGCGGAACAAAGAAGTTGTTTGGTCTGCTTCCTTTTATTGCGGTAAGTTTGCTTGATGGAACTGTGCTTGTAATTGATGAATTGGATGCGAAGATTCATCCGGTATTATTGCGTCATATTATCATGATGTTTAATGATATGAACATCAACAGACATAAAGCGCAGCTGATATTCACATCCCACGATTTGTCTACCATGAACAGTGAAGTTTTCCGCAGAGATGAGATTTGGTTTGTGGCAAAGGGAAATGCACAGAATTCAAAACTGTACTCGCTAGTAGAGTTCAAAAATGAAAAAGGTGAGTCTGTCAGAAAGGATGCAAAGTTCGATAAGCAGTATCTTGAAGGTAAGTACGGTGCTGATCCGTACCTCAGAAGAATTATAGATTGGGGGAAGGTCAATGCCTAAAAAAGCCGGAATGGAGAAATGGAAAAAGAAACGTCGTCAAGAATACTTGGAGATGAAGCAGTACCGGTACTATATTTTCTGTGAAGGACAGCAGACGGAACCACAATACTTTCTTGGATTTAAGAAATTGATTGAGGATAATCCAATCTATAAGGATATGGTCTTGATAGAGATTGAACCTTGTCAGGCAGAAACCATGCGAGTAATCGGTATGGCAGAGGAATATGTAAAGAAAAATAAAATTAAAAAGGGGCAAATCTGGTGCGTTTATGACAAGGATAGTTTCCCGGCAGAACACTTCAATGGTGTCGTGGAACGCGCAGAGAGTTTAAACAAAGAAAATCCGGAATTGCAATATCATACAGCATGGAGTAATGAATGTATTGAGTTCTGGTTCCTGCTTCATTTTGCATATTACACCGCTAATAACCATAGAACAGAGTATATTGCATTTTTGAATGATAAGTTCAAAGAATTAGGAATCGGAAAGTATCAGAAGAATATGAATAATATCTTTGAGATTCTGATGGAGTATGGTAATCCGAAACTGGCGATTCGATATGCGAAGCGAATTATAAAGGATGGAGCAGGAAAAACACCGACAGAGATTGCGCCGGGAACTAAGGTGTATGAGTTGGTGGAGGAACTGGCGAAATATTTGCCGGAGGAAGTAAGGTAAAAGCTTATGTGATTTGGAGGGAGACAAATGAAAGACTTAAGTAGAAATGTAACAATGTTTTGTGATGTGTGTGGCAATGACCAATTTTCAACGTTAGATGAAATTAAGTGTGAATTAGGTGAAGCACCAGACGAAACAAGAGTGCAATGTTCAGACTGTGGAAAAATTTTTACCAAGGCTGAACTGTTGGAGGTCAATCAAGAAGTTATTAATGACAATATTGAAGAAATAAAAAATGCAGCAATAAAAGAAATGGAAAAGAAATTGGCAAAGGCACTTAAGAAATGGAGGTAAAAATGCCATCAGAGATTATTGAGATTTGGAATATAGCAAAAGAAATAATTAAAGACATAGCTATATATATTATGCCCATCGCAGCAGTTCTAGTTTCTGTTATTGCATTGATAAAATCTAACAAATGCACACAAGTTCAAGTTAAGCTGTCTGAAATGGAACAAAAACTACAAGAATATGATTTGGCACTAAAAAAGTATGAGTTAGAGAAGATTGAAAGAGAAGTAAATCGAGAAAAGAAGGCATGCGTTGAAGCGAGAATTATAAAAATTTCTCAAGGCAAATATAAGTTAAAAGTATGGAACTCAGGAGATGTGACAGCGTATAACATTGATGTTGAGATACCGTCGGAGTATAACATAATATTGATGAAGGATAAGATGCCATTTGAGTATCTTGAGCCAGGTAATGGTTTTGAAGAACATGTAGTAGTACATATGCAGTCTTCAAGGAAGTTTAAGATTATTTGTAAGTGGGAAGATAAAAATGGAGAACAACATTTCAATGAACAAATCAGAGATTGTTAGGGGGAAACGTTTATATGAAGATAAAAAATTTCAAAATTAGAAACTTTCGTGGGTATAAAGGGGAAGTGACAATTGATTTTGATAATTTTACTGCTTTTGTCGGTAAAAATGATATTGGCAAATCGAGTGTTTTAGAGGCTCTAGATATATTTTTCAATGACGGTAAAGGGATTGTAAAACAGGATAAAGATGATATCAATAAACAAGCTTTGGCAGAGGGAGACACAGACATTGTTATCACGGCATGTTTTGAAGAATTGCCAGAGAGAATAGCGATTGATGCTACCAATGAAACAAGTTTAGCGGAGGAATTGCTTTTAAATGAAGAAGGTCAGTTGGAGATAGAGAAGAGATATCCCAATGCTGGTTCTGCCAAGGTGTTTATAAGAGCATATCATCCAACTAACGCACAGTGCAATGGACTTCTTCAAAAAACAGACAAAGATTTGAGGAAAATTATAGATGATAATGGAATCGCATGTGATGATAGAACAAGAAATGCTGTTATGAGACGGGCTATTTGGGAGCATTATCGAGACGATTGGCAATTGGGATTAACAGAGATTGATGTTACAAAAGGTGAAACAAAGTCCATATGGGATAAGCTTCAGAAGTATTTGCCAGTGTATTCACTATTTCAATCGGACAGAAAGAATACTGATAGCGACAGTGAAGTTCAAGATCCATTACAAGAAGCAGTAAAGCAAATTCTTAGTGAAGAACGTTTACAAGAAGAGCTAGCGGCAATTGCAATGGAGGTAGAGAGAAAACTGGAGGAAGTGTCAAGTAGAACTTTAGAAAAACTGAGAGAAATGAGTCCAGAAGTGGCTAATAGTCTAAATCCGGTGATTCCGAGTGCTAGTAGTCTTAAATGGTCAGATGTCTTTAAGAAAGTGTCAATTTCAGGAGATGAAGGAATTCCAGTTAATAAACGCGGTAGCGGTGTAAAGAGATTGATTTTGCTCAATTTTTTCAGAGCCGAAGCGGAGCGTAGGATTGCAGATAACGCAAATGCAAGTATTATTTACGCTATAGAAGAACCAGAGACATCGCAGCATACTGAGAATCAAAAGAAATTGATAGAAGCATTGCTAGAGTTATCTGAAGTAAATAGTACACAAGTAATTATTACTACGCATAGTGCAAATGTGGTCAAAAAATTGGACTATTCAAATCTGAGGCTAATATCGAATTCTGATGAAGGAAAAACAGTGGAGACAGTATTGCCAGGACAATTGCCTTATCCATCCTTAAATGAAGTTAATTATTTAGCATTTTCAGAGGTGTCAGAAGAATATCATAATGAGTTATATGGTTATATCGAAGCAGAAGGTCAGTGGGATGCATATAAAGCGGGAAAACCGACTATGCCATATATTAAGATTTTAAGAGGCGGAAGTACAAGACAAGACCAAGTTGTATTGTCAGAGTATATAAGGCATCAAATTCATCATCCTGAAAATACACATAATCCACACTTTACAGAACAGCAATTGCAAACATCAATACAATTGCTGAGAGATTTTGTTCAAACGATAGTATAAGGAAAAAGACGATAGGAGAAAAATCTTCTTCGCTAGTTACTCGCTAACTAATTCTTTGCGGTAATTCTTTGTTTAGAAAAACAAGTAATAGATTAGGGAATAATAATGGGATTGTTATTCCCCAAATACTAAAGGAAGGCGATAACATGAAGTTTGTAGATGGATTTTTTACATGGATTCTTTCCATTCAAAATTTGCTTGAAAAAATTGAAGGATGGTATAGAAGTAGACGTAAATATGTACCATGGGTCTACATGTCAACTTTTATGATTGGAGTAGTTTTGATTCTTCTTAAGCTAGTAATGTTGGGAGAATTGGTAATTATTTCAGGAGTGGTATTCGCAGGGGTCGATAATATTATAGGATGGAAGCATTCTGTAAGAAGATGGCTTAAATTATGTGTTGTATACAACCTGTTTTTTTCACTGGTATTAACTGAAATTGTGCAAGGTATGGTAAAAGGTGCGATTGCTGATATAGTATTTGTTATAATATACTTATTGGTTTGGGTTTTTCTCTCTTTGATATCAAATAGTAAGGTGGCATTGCTGGTAAACGAGATTGTATCTGGTATGGCGGCAACAATATTTACAATAGGGACATATCTTGTGAGTATGGCATTGAAAAACAAACCTGCTTCAAGTAATTATCTGCTATATTTTCAAACTGATGAAGCTTTCGAATTAGCACTAGCAAATAAAGATGCTTTGGCATGGGAGTTTTTTTGGATAATGGGTCTGGAGATGTTAGAAACGGCCTTTTTGTCTTTGCTTCCAGTTATTGGAGTATCAGCGTTATGTATTATTATGATAAAAATAAAGGGATATTGGGTAGAAAAAAATAGAACACCAGAACCCGAGAAAAAAATCGGATATAGTGAAGAAGCTACCGATACATATTAACAACTATACTATTAAGAATAGCGTAGGAAAGAAACTCTAATGGACAGTTTTCTTTTTCTGCGCTATTTACTTTTAAGATAAATAAGTTATAATAGTTGTAACAGAACGTAACAAAACTAACAGAAAGGCAGATAAATATGAACATCGCAGCATATTGCCGAGTTTCCACAGATAAAGAAGACCAGCTCAACAGCTTAGAGACTCAGAAAGAGTTTTTCTTAGAATATACAAAACGTACAGGGGACAACCTTATTAAATTATATGCAGACGAAGGTATTTCCGGAACTAAAATCAAGAATCGTAAGGAATTCCAGCGTATGCTTGCAGACGCTGAAAAGGGCTTATTTGACATGGTTGTGGTAAAGGATATCTCTCGCTTTGCCAGAAATACCGTTGATTTATTACAGAGTGTCCGCAAACTAAAAGCACTTGGTATTGAAACGCAGTTCCTCACTGCTAATATGACAAGTATGGGTAACAGCGAGTTTGTTTTAACCATTTTCGGCGCATTAGCCCAGGAAGAGAGTGCCAACACTTCCAAGCGTATCAAGTTTGGTAAGAAGATGAATGCGGAAAAGGGACGAGTTCCCAATATCGTTTACGGATATGATAAGACTATCGGTGACTATTTCAATCTATCTATCAATGAAGAAGAGGCAAAGGTTATCCGCCAGATGTACAAATGGTATACAGAAGAAGGATTTGGTGGTGCGAAGATTGCAAATATGCTCAATGAACGTGGTGTGAAAACCAAACGAGGAAATAATTGGAGTCAGAATTCCGTGTGCCGTATTCTGACCAATGAAATATATACCGGAAAGATTATCAATGGTAAAGAGGAAGTGGCCGACTTCCTGACCGGGCAGAGAAAAGAAAAAGACGAGTCTGAATGGTTAGTTACACTTCGTCCGGAACTTCGCATTATTGATGATGAAATTTTTGACAGAGCACAGGAGATTTTGAAAGGTCGTCACGATTCTTTCAAGATGACTCACGAACGCCAGAGCAACAAGCACTTATTCTCTACATTGATTAAGTGTAAGGATTGTGGATGGTCTTTTCGTAGAACAGTACGTCAGTATAAGAATACTTATGTGCGTTGGGTTTGTTCCGGTCACAATGGTCGTGGTGCAGATAGCTGTCCAAATGCAATCACAGTGGATGAAGAAGAATTGATTCAGGTATTACAGGAGTATTTTCAGGATGTACTCAGCAAGAAGAAAAAAGTAATCGACTATGTGATTAGAGAATTCCAACGTGTTTACAAGGCAAAAGATGAAAATATCGAGTATGAAAAGGAACTGAACGCAGAACTGAACAAGCTGCGTAAGTCACGTGAAAAATATATGGATATGTACACCGATGATTTGATTTCGAGAGAGGAATTGAATGAGAAAATCGGTGGCATGAGAAAAGAGATTGAACGCTTGGAAAATGAATTGAAAATGGTATCTTATCATCTCACCAAAGGAGAGCAGCTTGAGGCAATTCTTAATAGTACCTTTAAGGAGATGGAAGACATTACTGATGTTCATGAAATGACCAATACACAGCTAAAACGTCTTATTAATAAAATCGAAGTGGACAAGGATGGAAATGTGGATATTTACTTGCGTCTTGTCGGTGACTTGGGCTTGGATGAAACAGTGTTGGTGGAAGCAGAACAAGAGAATTCGGATGATTCGAATAAGACCGTTACAAAATGTATTAACGGTACATAAAGATGTCACGGAACGTCTTGCCCAGGTAAATCCGTCGCTTGCGGCAGAAGCACGAAAAGTATTAGATGTCAATAAATCCGAACGTCATATCCGTGGCGGACTCGCAACAAGGGAGAAATATCTGCATCAGCATGCATGAAACGAAAGACATGTTTCAAAAAATGAAAGGCATGCTTCATGAAACGAAAGACATGTTTCAAAAATGAAAGCCATGCTTCATGAAACAAAAAACATATAAAAAAGGAAAGTGCTTCCTACGAAATTATAGGACAGCGTTGAAGAAATTGCACAATAAATTTCATGAATTGTATAAAAAATTTGTGAAATTAAAACTATTATAAAAGTGCATATAATACGTTATAATAATCACACGACGTGTAGCAGAGAAAGCGATCGCAAAGATTGCTTTCTCTGCTTTTTTGTCGGGAAAAATAAATATTTTATCAGAAGAATGAGGAGAAAAATATGCCAAAGACAAAGTTACAGGAAGTTGTATTTACTATTTTAATGGTGTTCGTGATGGTGTACGCAATGATCTGCTACAATATTTCACTGAACATGGGAGGAATGAGCAATATTGTATTTTTAAATGCATTTCATGAACTGGTGATCATGGGACCGATCGCATTTATTCTTGACTTTTTCCTTTACGGATCATTGTCAAAAAAACTTGCATTCCGTATTGTGACACCTGGTGTGGACAAGCCGATCATGCTGATTCTTGCTATTTCATCAATCACAGTCTGCCTGATGTGTCCGACAATGAGCCTTGCAGCAACACTTTTATTTAAACATGCCGGAAAAGAAGTGATCGCTGTGTGGATTGAGACGACAGCACTGAATTTCCCAATGGCATTTTTCTGGCAGATCTTTTTTGCAGGCCCGCTTGTACGTGCTATTTTCGGAATGATTTTTAAAGAAAAAGAAAATCAGGTTATGGAAGAGGAAAGCGAATATTTAGAAGGTGGAAGTGCCAGAAATTAAAGAGGCAGATGAAGGCGCAAGCCTGCAGATTAAAATGTGATTCCATGCCCGGCATTTGGGAAAATCAGTGCGGCCGCGCAGTCTGTGAGGAATAAAAGTACCAGCATACTGTTGAAGCAACGTCTGAAACCGGGTGGCAGGGAGAACCAGTATTTTCGGAATATATTAGAAAATACACAGATCCAGAGCATACCTGCGATACCAAATCCGATTGCTGAAAAAAGGCAGATATATCCATGAAAATTGTACGGATAACTGCTGTAATCCCAGTACCGTAAATGGAAAAATGTATTGAGAAGCCATCCGATCACAAGTTCTAAGGCTGTTCCAAGAAGAGCAGTTTTGGTGAATATAGTGATTGGGTGGTATTTTATTTTAGAGCGGAATGTTCTGCCTGATAGATGAGTGGCTCCGGATATTTTTTTGCTGGAATGATGAAAAAAACAGTAAAAGACCACCGCGCCAATCCCATAAACAGGCAGCCATGGACCATAAAAGAAGCCACGGTTGCGAAAAGTATTATCTTTTACAAGAAAAATAAGGGTTTCCCAGAGAAATCCTGAAAAACTTCCCAGAAAGAAGAAGTGGATCAGCAGGGAAATCTTATCCTGTATGGGATTCTGCTCCGGTGCGCAGAGTTTTGAAAAATCCGGAAGATTGGAATGTTTTTTCATATGGATATTATGACCGCAGAAGAAAAGGGATATGTATTTTTGTTTAATAATTCACAGATTTTAAAATGCATCAGACAGATTTTTAGACCAAATTTTTCAGGTACATGTTTTTAAAATTAAGTGATATTTGAATCCAAAATATTTATTTTTTTGATAAAAATGACAAAATACTGTAATAGAGGGAAAAACGCCTTGTAAACTCCCAAAACGTATCTTATAATAAATATCATTAAAGTCTGTATCAGGGAAGGACATGCTTTAAAAAAGGCATCGTCACAAACGGATGGCAGGCAACGAAAACATCAGGAGGAAGAAGATCAATGGATCATGAGAAAGTAATTGTCATTGATTTTGGCGGTCAGTACAACCAGCTGGTTGCGAGACGTGTCAGAGAATGCAATGTTTACTGTGAGATATATTCCTACAAGACGGATATCGCGCAGATCAAGGCAATGAATCCAAAGGGAATCATTCTTACCGGCGGTCCGAACAGTTGCTATGAGGCTGATTCACCGACCTGTTCGAAAGAATTATTTGAACTTGGCGTGCCGGTTTTAGGACTCTGCTATGGTGCGCAGTTGATGATGCACGTACTTGGAGGAAAAGTGGAAAAGGCACCTGTCCGTGAGTACGGAAAAACCGAGGTTACGGTCGATACTTCATCGCCGTTATTTACAGGCGTATCAGAAAATACGATCTGCTGGATGAGTCATTTTGATTATATTTCAAAGGTTGCACCGGGATTTAATATTGTTGCGCATACGGCAGATTGCCCGGTTGCTGCTGCAGAGAATCAGGAGAAAGGATTATTTGCAATCCAGTTTCATCCGGAAGTGCTTCATACACAGGAAGGTACGAAGATGCTTCACAATTTTGTACGCAGCATCTGTGGCTGTGAGGGAACCTGGAGAATGGACTCTTTTGTGGAGCATACGATTAAAGAGATCCGTGAAAAAGTCGGTGACGGAAAAGTATTACTTGCCTTATCTGGTGGAGTGGATTCTTCTGTTGCAGCAGGTCTGTTGTCCCGTGCAATTGGAAAACAGCTTACCTGTGTATTTGTAGACCATGGCCTTCTTCGTAAAAATGAGGGCGACGAGGTTGAAGCAGTATTCGGACCAAACGGACAGTTTGACCTGAATTTTATCCGTGTCAATGCACAGGAGCGCTATTATAGCAAGCTATCTGGTGTCACAGAGCCGGAGCGGAAACGTAAGATCATCGGTGAGGAATTCATCCGTGTATTCGAAGAAGAGGCAAAGAAGATCGGAGCTGTCGATTTCCTCGCACAGGGAACGATTTACCCGGATGTTGTTGAGAGTGGACTTGGCGGAGAGTCAGCCGTGATCAAATCCCACCACAACGTAGGTGGTCTTCCTGATTTCGTTGATTTCAAAGAAATCATTGAGCCACTCCGTAATCTTTTCAAGGACGAAGTAAGAAAAGCCGGACTTGAACTTGGTATCCCGGAAAAACTTGTTTTCCGTCAGCCATTCCCTGGACCGGGACTTGGCATCCGTATCATCGGTGAGGTTAATGCCGAAAAAGTCAAGATCGTGCAGGATGCTGATGCCATCTACCGGGAGGAAGTGGACAAAGCAGTAGAAGAGTACACTAAAGCAAATGGCAAGGCGCCATCCTGGATGCCGAACCAATACTTTGCGGCACTCACTAACATGCGTTCCGTCGGTGTTATGGGTGATGAGCGTACCTACGACTATGCTGTGGCACTGCGTGCCGTCAATACAGTTGATTTCATGACTGCCGAATCAGCGGAGATTCCGTTTGAGGTGCTCCAGAGAGTTATGAGCCGAATTATTAATGAGGTGAAGGGCGTCAACAGGGTAATGTATGATTTGACGAGTAAACCACCGGGAACGATTGAGTTTGAGTAATGTAAAAACAGCGGGAAGCCAGTATTTATGCGGCTTCCCGTTTTCTGTGCTTGCAAAATGCTTGCAGTTTCTTGATATAATTAAATAGTAGAATAAGGAATATATCTATAGAAATAAGGTCTTGAAGGTGAATGAAAAATCATTTTCGAGACTTTTTTATTATTAGAAATAAATGAACGTAAAAAATATTTCGAATTAATACTTGACATAATAGGTATGACGTGATATTTTATAGCCACAAAGACGGAACGTCATATATATTTCGATATTAATGATGAAATGAACTGTACAAGATGATGTAAAGGAGGTATAATGATAAAAGATTAATTTGTGTGATTTGAAACTATTAAAGGATAGATATTTAGTATGACTTGGAGGAAACAGGTATGACATTAGAAAATATAGCAAGTGTAACAGCAGGACAGATTATGACAAGGGTGACAGCTGATAAAGATGCTGGCAATCAGGTTGTAGAAAATGTGAAAGTATTAGTTCCTAAAGCGATTGTATCGGGTGTAATTGTAAAAGAGGATTTAGGCAAAGCAGAACTTGGTAAGCAGATTGATGAAGAAAAATACACGCATGAAGGGGATGTGGTAATAAAGCTTTCAACTCCATACGACGCAGCATATGTTAATGAAGAAAATGCAGGGATTGCCATTCCATCATTTTGCGCAGCGATTAGAATTACAGATAATGATAAGATGGATGCTATGTATTTGACAGCATTTCTTAACTCGTCATATGTAAGAGACGAGCTTACTGCAAAGGTTGTAGGTTCAGCAAGACCAATGATTAAGATTACTGATATTAGGGCATTGGAAGTACCTGAACTTAATATGAAGGATATGCAGGATATAGGAAAAGCATTTGTACTTAGTGGATTAAAGAAAGCTACTCTTCAGGAAATGATAGATAATGAAACAAAATTGATGGAAAATGTTGTATTAGCAAGCATAAAGGAGGGTATTGGCAATGAAGATTAAAAAGATAGAAAATCTATGGGTTGCTGCAAATAAATTACGTGGAGCATTTGAGATAACAGAATTACATAAAGTGATGCTTTATGGATTATTATTTAAATATCTTGAGTTGAAGAAGGAAAAATTCAGTTCTTATGATGAAAAGTTTTCTCTTGGATATTTATCACTGACTTATGGAAAACTTATAGACTCTAAAGGCTTATTAGAATATGTAAGTGCGGTTGAAAAAGAGTTTAGAATAGAAGAAGGTGTGTTGAGAGAATCTTTTGATTCAGCTATTGAGAAGGCGGATGCTGAAAATGTGAGAATTATTTTTGAAGAAGTTAATAATTTGAATTTTGAAGATGAGACAGAAATCTATAATGTTGCAAAAATAATATTGGATAGAATGATTGCAAGTGGTGGAGGACGAGGAAGCGGAGAGTATTGTAGAGCTGAATCATTACCCAAGATTGCAGAAACACTTATTGAAGTAGAAGATGATATGTCAGTATATGATGCATGCTGCGGAACGGGTATTTTAGTAAATTCTGTAGCAAATGGTAAAGGAAGGGTTTTTGCTCAAGATATTAATGTTTCAATTATAGGAATTGCTGCTATTATGACAATTCTAAGTGGTAATAAAATTGGAGCCGTTAAATGTGCGGATTCCTTATATAATCCGATAGAGCAGAATGAAAAGTATGATAGAATTATACTTGAGCCCCCTTTTGGTGGAAGATATAATAAAGAGTATATAATGAATATACCATCTGATAATTGCATGTATGAACATACTAGCGATTCACGATACCTTTTTATCAGACATGCATTAGCTTCATTAAAGGATGATGGAATTGCTGCTATACTTGTTCCAATGGGAGCATTATTTAGTTCAGGCAGTACAGGTAGTATCAGACAAAAACTGGTAGATGATAATTATATTGAAGCTATTATTGAATTTCCTAAAAATATGCTGTTCCCATACGCATCTGTTGCAACAGCTTTGGTTATATTGAAGAAAAATAAAGTGAATGACGATATTATAATGATAAATTCCAAAGATTTTTTTATGAAGATAATAAAGGGTTTTACCATAACAGACGAAAATGTTCAACGCATTACTGAAATATATCGAAATCGTGAAGTTATTGAGGGAGTATCAAATACTATCACGAAAGAAATCGCAGCAGAAAATGGATATAACTTATGTACAACGCAGTATGTTACACTTAAAGCAAGTGAAGGAATTGTTGTAGAAGATAACAGAAAGTTTATTGAAAACTATGAGGAATTACTACAGAAACTGAGAAATATTGATAAGGAGCTTGATGAAGTACGTAGTCGGTTTGTAAAGGAGGCTTGATTATGAGTAATTTTCAATTCTTGGAATCACATTGGACAGACCTTGCCAAACTCGGAGATTTATCAGAAAAGTATGTATATTCTGACCCCAATACATCCATCATTAAGCAAGGTATATTATCAGAAGTAATGGTAAAGTATATGCTTGCATATGACGGCATAGCAGAGCCGGCATATGATAATACACATGCCAACAGAATCAGAATACTTAAGAATAATGATTTGTTACCAAGAGAGATTGATAACACTTTGTATATTCTTAGAAAAGCCAGAAATGATGCCGCTCATAATGCTGCTGATGAAGGTGAAAAAGCTCTTAATAATTTGCAGTTAATGTATGAATTATGTGTATGGTATATGCAGACATATGGTGATTATAATTATGAGCCGACAGGGTATGTACAGCCAGTTGATATGACTGTATGTTTAGCTGACCTTGAAAAAGAAAATGCAGAACTGGAAGAACGCAACCAACAATTATTGATTGAAATTGAGCAAATACAGAAAAATGGTGGGGCAGACAGTAAACGTAGAACTGTAGCGTACCAGAAGGCACTTAATGTGCATTTGTCAGAAGCACAGACAAGAGAACTTATTGATGAGCAGCTCCGAAAGGTCGGATGGGAAGCTAATACAACGGAACTTCGATATTCTAAGGGTACAAGACCAACTAAGGGAAAGAATCTTGCTATTGCAGAATGGCCTACCGATTCCAATACAGGAAATAATGGCTATGCAGATTATGCTTTATTTATAGGGGAAAAGCTTGTAGGTATAGTGGAAGCAAAGAAGAAGCATACAAATATTTCATCAGTGTTAGATGGTCAGTGCAAGGATTATGCAAAGATGATTAAGTCAGAACATCAGAAGTATGTAATCAATAGATTTGGTGCATATATGGTTCCGTTTCTTTATGCCACCAATGGCAGACCATATATTAAGCAGTATGAACAAATGTCAGGAATATGGTGCTTGGATGTCAGAGAACCATTTAATGCACCAAAAGCGTTATCTGGATGGTCAACACCAGAAGGTATTGAGCAGGCACTGGAAAAAGATATTGTAGAGGCTGATAAGAAGTTAGCTGCTACAGGATATGAGGTATTGCAGGACCCTGATGGTTTAAATCTTCGTTATTATCAGATAGAAGCGATTCAGGCTGCCGAAAAAGCAATAGCAGAACATAAGCAGACAGCACTTCTTGCAATGGCTACGGGAACAGGTAAGACAAGGACTGTGCTTGGAATGATTTATAGATTCCTTGATGCTGGGAGATTTAAGAGAATCCTGTATCTTGTCGATAGAACATCACTCGGTGATCAGACTATGGATACATTCAAAGAGGTTAAGCTTAAAGAATTACTTACTTTGAATCAGATGTATGATGTGAAGTCTTTAGAAGATAAAGAATTTGAGAAGGACACCAGAGTGCATATTGCTACTGTTCAGAGCCTTGTGAAACGTATTATGTACAATGAGTCAGATAAGAGTCTTGGAGTATCAGATTATGACCTGGTCATCGTAGATGAAGCGCACAGGGGCTATATTCTGGACAAAGAAATGGGAGATGATGAGGTACTGTATCGTGACCAGAATGACTTCCGAAGTAAGTACAGGGCGGTAATTGATTATTTTGATGCAGTAAAAATTGCACTTACAGCAACGCCAGCTCTTCATACAACAGAGATATTTGGAAAGCCTGTATATTCATATGATTATCGTACAGCAGTCATCGATGGATTTCTGGTTGACCATGATGCACCGCATATTATCAAAACAAAGTTATCAGAAGAGGGAATCAGCTTTGAGAAAGGTTCAACAGTACCGATATATGATCCTGTTACAAATGAAATTACAAACAGTTCAGAATTGGAAGATGACCTGAAATTTGAAGTTGAAGATTTTAATAGGCGAGTGGTTGACAAAAGCTTTAATGAGACAGTCTTACAGGAAATTGCAAAGGATATTGATCCTAACGAAAAAGGGAAAACTCTTATCTTTGCAGTAGATGATGCTCATGCAGATATGATTACTCAGATATTAAAAGATTATTACACGAATCTTGGAATCTCTGAGGAAGCGGTCATGAAGATTACCGGATCAATTGAAAATGGTAATCCTGTAAAGATAAAGGAAGCAATCCGCAGATTTAAGAATGAAACGTACCCTAATATCGTTGTTACAGTAGACTTGTTGACAACTGGTATTGATGTAGAGGAGATAGAGAATCTTGTATTCATGAGAAGAATCCGTTCAAGAATCTTGTTTGAACAGATGCTTGGTAGAGCTACCAGATTATGTCCTGAAATAGGAAAGACACATTTTGAGATATATGATGCAGTAGGTGTCTATAATGCGTTAGAACCTGTTTCCACAATGAAACCAGTAGTAGCCAATCCAGTAACTACATTTGATGATTTAATTGATGGTATTGATTCATTAGATACCGACAGGGCAAGGAAAAACCAGATTGACCTTATCGTTGCCAAAATGCGTAGGAATAAATCACAGATGAGTGATAAGTACAGAGCACGATTTGAGCAGATGACTGGAGGTTTGACGCCAGAGAAATTTATAGAGAAAATTCATAGTATGCCGGTCGATAAGGCAATTGAAACTGTAAAGAATAACAGGCAGGCGTTTGAATATGTCAAGAGGATGCCAAAGGAAAGAGAAAAGTTCATAAGTGATGAGCCAGACGAGCTTCGTAGTCATACCAGAGGATATGGTGATGCTACAAGGCCAGAGGACTATCTAAAAGAATTTAGAGATTTTATAGATAATAATATCAATGAGATAGCAGCTTTGAATATAGTTGCTACACGTCCAAAGGAATTAACAAGACAGTCACTAAAGGATTTGAAGATTATCCTTGATGGAAAGCATTTCAACGAGACTATGCTGCAGACAGCATGGAAAGAAATGACAAATGAAGATATTGCAGCGGATATCATAAGCTTTATTCGTCAGCGTAGTATCGGAGATGCTTTGATTAGTAAAGATGACCGTATCCATAATGCCATTGTAAAAACAAAGGCTAATCATCCGGAGCTTAGCAAAATTCAGTTAGGATGGTTGGATAGGATTGAAGCCCAGCTTCTTAAGGAGGTAGTGCTCAACAGAGAGACTTTTGATTCGGATGCATTTAAGAACAAAGGTGGTTATAATGCGGTAAACAAGGCATTTGGGCAGAAATTAGATGAGTTTATTGATGAAATCAATGGATATATGTATTCAGCATAAATTACAAGGAGAGAATGATAGATGACAAATCAGGAAATAGTAGCAAAGTTGTGGAATCTCTGTAATGTTCTTAGGGATGATGGTATTACATATCACCAGTATGTTACAGAACTTACTTACATCTTGTTTTTGAAGATGGCAAAGGAAACAGGAACCGATGATAAGATTCCAGAGAAATACCGCTGGGATAGATTAGCAGAAAAAGATGGACTTGCGTTGAAAAAATTCTACGAGGAATTGCTTCGTGAACTGGGCGAAAAAGGTACAGGTCGTATTCAGGAAATTTATTCAGGGGCAAGAAGTAATATTGAAGAGCCAGCAAACTTAAAGAAAATCATTACAAACATCAATGACCTCGACTGGTATTCGGCTAAAGAAGAAGGACTTGGAAATCTTTACGAGGGATTATTAGAGAAAAATGCAAATGAGAAGAAGTCGGGAGCAGGTCAGTATTTTACTCCGAGAGTACTTATTGATGTAATGACAGAATTGATAGCACCTCAGCCGGGAGAAAGATGTAACGATCCTGCATGTGGTACATTTGGATTTATGATAGCGGCAGATGCGTATGTAAAAGCACATACAGATGATTTATTCTCTCTGACTTCGGAACAGCAGGCATTTCAGAAGAATGAAGCATTTACAGGGGCAGAACTTGTACATGAGACTCATAGGCTGGCTCTGATGAATGCAATGCTTCACGATATTGATGGTAAGATATATCTGTGTGATACCTTATCAAATCAGGGGAAACAGATGAACGGATTTGATGTTGTTCTTACAAATCCTCCTTTTGGGACAAAAAAGGGCGGAGAGCGTGCAAACAGAGATGACTTTACATTTCAGACAAGCAATAAGCAGCTTAATTTTTTACAGCATATTTATCGGTCACTCAAAGCAGATGGCAAGGCAAGGGCTGCTGTGGTATTACCTGATAATGTATTGTTTGTTGATGGAGAGGGCGAGAGAATACGAAAAGATCTTATGGACAAGTGTAATCTTCACACTGTACTCAGGCTTCCAACCGGAATATTTTATGCACAGGGTGTGAAGACAAATGTACTTTTCTTTACGAGAGGAACAACCGATAAGGATAACACTAAGGAAGTGTGGTTCTATGATTTAAGAACAAATATGCCTTCATTTGGCAAAACCAATCCATTAAAGGCAGAGCATTTCGATGGATTTAAGGATGCATATACAGCAGAGGACAGGAAAAGTATATCGGATGAGAGATGGAGTTGCTACATATATGATCAGATATCAGAGGAAGGAAAGAATCATAGTCTTGATCTCGGACTGATTAAGGATGATTCTGTGCTTGATTATGATGATTTGCCAGATCCTATTGAATCTGGAGAAGAATGTATTGCTCAGCTTGAGGAAGCTGTTGATTTGCTTATGAGTGTAGTAAAAGAGCTTAAGGCTCTGGAAGGAGCTGAGTGATATGGCGAAGGCAAAGAGTAATAGTAAAAAGATTACATTGGAAGAGTCATTGGTACCTGTGGAGGAACAGCCATATGAGGTGCCGGAGAATTGGTGCTGGGTGAAACATAATAGTATTTTAGATATTTCTGGTGGTTCACAGCCTGCAAAATCGCATTTTATTACCGAACCGAGAGAAGGGTATACACAATTATATCAAACGAGAGATTATGGGGAACATCCTATACCTGTGTATATTCCAAATAAATATGCAACCAAAACTACTTGTGAGGGGGATATTTTGCTGGCACGTTATGGTGGTTCTTTAGGAAAAGTATTTAGAGCTCATGATGGTGCATATAATGTTGCTTTGGCTAAAGTGATAAAAATATATCCAGAACTGATTGATGATGAATTTTTGTATAAATACTATTTATCTCAATTTTATCAAAACTTTTGCATAAAAGCCAGCAATGGAAGAAGTGCTCAGGCTGGGTTCAATAGAGATGACATGAATAGTTTGCCGTTTCCTTTACCACCATTAGCAGAGCAGAAAAGAATTGTGGATCAAATTGAAAGCTTATTTGCAAAGTTGGATGAAGCGAAAGAGAAAGCACAGGAAGCATTAGATGGTTTTGAAAATAGAAAAGCATCAATATTAGGAAAAGCTATGAATGGAGCTCTTACTCAAAATTGGAGAAAAGATAACGGCATTGATATGGATTCGTGGAAAGAAACAAAATTTAGGGATTTCTGCCTGCTAAAACGAGGCTATGACCTTCCGACATCACAGCGAAGTGAGGGAGAGTATCCACTTGTAACATCAAGTGGTATAAATGATTATGTTTCTGAATTTAAGGTAAAAGGACCGGGTGTTATAACTGGTCGAAGTGGAACAATTGGAAAAGTTTATTTAGTGTTGGAAGATTTTTGGCCATTAAATACTACATTGTATTCGGAAAAATTATTTGCTAATGATGCAGAGTTTGTTTTCTACTATTTACAAACATTTAATTTTAAAGAATATAGTTCAAGTACAGCGGTTCCAACTTTAAACAGAAATCTATTTTTAGATAAAATTATTTTGGTTCCATGTATTAATGAGCAGAGAGAAATTGTTAGGTGCATTAATAATCTCTTAGGAGAGGAAAAAGAAACAATTGCATCAATAAATAAATGTATAGATAATATTGATACAATGAAAAAATCAATTCTTGCCAAAGCATTTCGTGGTGAACTTGGAACAAATATTGAAACTGAAGAAAGTGCAATAGAACTATTAAAGAGCATTTTGTAAATGAGGAGGTAAGCCATGAGTGAGACAGAAGTTTTTACTATAAGTATTCCAACAGATGAGGATGGACAAGTGTTATTGAAATGTCCTGTTTGTAATGAACTTTTTAAAGTGGATGGTACAGTGTTTGGAGATGATAGTGTTTTTGAAATACATTGTCCTTCTTGTGGAATTGTAAGTGATAGTTATATAACAGACGATGTTCTTGAACTTGGGATGCAGATGGCAGAAAACTATGCTAATGATTTGATTGAGAAGGAATTTAAAAAGCTTGAAAAGTCTACAAAGAATAGTTTTTTGAAGTTCTCATATAAGTCAAATTATAAGAGACATAGTGAGCAACCAATTAAGTTGTCAGTTGAGAATATGACATTTGTTGAATATCCATGTTGCAAAAGACCATCTAAGATAAAACCATTATTAAGATTATGTGGAAGCTATTGTCCATATTGTGGGGAGAAGTATTATGGAATTGAATAAAATTGAATTAAAAAAGATATCGCATGATTTTAATATTGTATCAAGTAGAATTATGCGTGCAAAATTTGATGATTATAATCTGGTGTTGAGAAAATTCCTGACATTCATTGATGGAAATGAAATTATTCGTACTTTCGTTATGACAGGTGATATAAGTGGATTTGATGCAGCAACTGAATATCAACAGGTTACTGGAAGCTATGGAGAGTTAGTTTTTGATTTTGGACCAACAACAGAGGAAGAAACATACCAAATATATGCAATATTAAAACATATCTCTGAAAATAATTTGGATGTATCGATAGGGATGAGATCTCAATATGCAGGTATCGGAAACAAACGAAATGATGTGATTAAGGAATTTAATGATAGAGTTGTGTTAGTCCTAATTCAGAGTATAGAAGGACATCTTACAAAAATTGGATATGAAATGGGGATGGATGAAAAAATGTATTGGAATGTAAGCGGAGGACAGGTTAATATTGCAAGTGATAATGCAACGATTAATGCAACTCAGAATAACGGGATTCAATCAGATGAACTAGATAGAATAGTAAAAGCAATTATGGACAATGTGTCTTCTGTCAATAAGGAAGATGCTGAAACCATTGTGGATTCAGTTAATATGATAAAAGATGAATTGCTAAAACCAGAACCGAAGAGAACTATCATTTCTAGTGGCATTAAATTATTAGCACCATTGGTTTCGATTGTGAATGGAATTCCAGCATTAGCCACAAATATGCAAAAATTTATTGATTTTGCAACTCAATTTCTGAGTAGAATATAATGGTATAAAAAAGAAGTCCAAATAACTGAAGCAATTTAGTATTCGGACTTCCTTTGAAAGATTGTGTTCATCTGTAAATTTTCAAAGGATGAAGGCTTGAAAAAGTAGAATTGTATATCCGAAGATGATGAGTGTACATTTCTTTATTATGCTGCGATTATTAACACTAGTAAAAGATTTTCTTCCGTAGAATCTTGTTCGTATAACTCGGATAGTATAGCAATTGCCTTTTCATATTCACTATCGTCAAGAAAATTTCGACCATTTAAATACAATTCATACAAACTTTGACGTTCTGGTGGCATAAAGTTTTGATAAGTATCCCGTTCGCTTAAGGCTCTGTATATAGGATTGTCCGGAACAACGGATTCAGAATTAATCGCAAAATCTAGAAGAGCGTTTAGCCTTGTCTGAGTTTCCTTAATTGCTTCAGCTCCCAACCGTGCTCCCTCATGATTATAAAAAATAATCGGCACATATGTGAGATCAAAAAAATTAAAGCGATGTTCATCTTCTTTGGCACATAAAATAATAGTGGAACGTGGTTTTAGGGCATGTCTAGCACCTAGCTCATAGATAGCATTAATATTCATTGTGCTAATATCCGCAATTACAACATCCGCTTCGCTAAGGCATGTAATAAATTTATAATCAATAGCAGCAGAACCTGTAATCTCATCGCAGCGATACGCATTGTATTTGTTATCTTCAAATAAATGATATGGCACAAGTTCATTTTTTATAATACAGGGTTTGATAATTTTGCTGTATGATTGATAAAGGATTTAAGCCGACTTACCTGAAAACGATAAATAATCAGCTTAGTTCTATTCTAAATTATGCGGTGCGATTCTATGAATTACGCTCCAATCCATGCCACAAGGCAGGCAGTATGGGAAAAAGCAAAGCGGATGAACGCCCTTATTGGACGCTGGAAGAATTTCAGAAATTTTCGGATGCAATTATGGATAAACGAGATTCTTGGATGGCATTTCAGATATTGTTTTGGACAGGTATGCGTATTGGAGAATTACTTGCTTTGCAGGTGAAAGATGTAAATTTTGAGGATGGAACTATCCGGGTAGATGAATCGCTTACAAGGCTTGATGGAGAAGATCTGATTACAGCTCCAAAGACAGAAAGCTCGGTGCGAGTGATAACTATTCATAAGGAATTGCAGGACGAGATTCGGGAATATATCAGCACATTGTATCGACCAAAACCGGGAACCAGATTGTTTGCTGGAAGAACAAAAAGCTTCTTTGAGCATGAGATGGAGCGTGGCATTAAGCTGTCGGGAGTTAAGAAAATTACAGTACATTGTACCAGACACAGTCATGCAAGTATGTTGGTGCAGATGGGGTTCAGTCCGATTGAGATTGCCAAGAGGCTGGGACATGGAAAGGTGACAACAACGATTGAAACCTATTGTCATCAGTCAAGGGATGCGCAGGAGAAAATTGCAGACCGTCTCGGAAAAGTGGATCGAGGTGAGGAAGATGGCGTGTAAACGGGAGGATAGATTTCGGCATAACACAATCGCATTCTGGCTGAGTGATGAAGAAAAATCAGAAGTTGAGGCAAAAATTATATTATTGGGAGTGTCGAAAGGTGAATATTATCGAAAGTCAGTGTTAGAGCAGGAAATTAAGGTAGTGTCAGGCAATTATATGTCATTTCGATTATCAAAGGTGTTAGAGCGGATATGTGAGGAATTGCACAATGGAAATTCAGAGAATGGGTTGCAGTTATTGTCCTATCTTTTTTTGGATGTATGTTATTCACATACTTGTGGTACAAAAGAGAAAAAATATATATGGATATATGATAAAAACTGTAAATAATTTCAACAAAGAAAATTAGATAAGAAAAATTATAGGAAGGTGAATGCAATGACAATTGAAGAAATTTTATCAAAGGAAGAAAATCAGACATTTGATCGGAAAAGTATAAATATTTCTCCAAAGGATTTAGCAATACCGATTGTTGCATTTGCTAATGCGGATGGTGGAGATATTGCAATAGGTATAACCGATAGGACAAAAAGAATTGAAGGCATTGATTTTGAAACCAAGAAGTTAAATGAACTTCTAAGAGTGCCATTTGATTTTTGTAATCCGACTATTAAAGTTGGAATAGAAAAAGTACCCTGCGTTGATGAAAAGGGAAGAGAGAATCATGTACTTGTAATGCATATTGACGCAAGTCCACAGGTGCATGCAAATCAGGCAGATGATGTATTCTTAAGAGTTGGTGATAAATCTAAATTGCAGACATTTGAAGAACGCCTTCAGCTTAATTATGACAAAGGAGAACGTTACTTTGAAGACAAAGCGGTATCCGATGCTACAATAGATGATATAGATATGGACTTTGTAAAAGAATATACAGATAAGATTGATTATGGGAAAAGTCCATTGGAATATCTCAAAGAAAACAGAGGGTTTATAAAAGAAAAAGATGGCGAGATTCAAATCAGTACCGTTGCAATTTTGTTATTTGGAAAGAATCCGCAAAATTTCTTTCCTCGTGCAAGGATTCGTTTTATACGTTATGAGGGAACAGAAGAAAAATTTGGAACAGAGATGAATGTAATTAAGGATGTTATCTTTGAAGGCACACTGCTTAACATGATAAATGAGGCAATTGCATATTTGGATACGCAGGTAAAAGAAAAAACGTATCTTGGACCAGATGGAACATTTGTTACAGATGAGGAATATCCTAAGTTTGTCAGACAGGAATTGATCGTAAATGCGGTTACTCATCGTGCTTACAGTATTACCGGTACAGATATTCAGATAAAAATGTTTGATGACCATATAGTAGTTGAAAGCCCGGGAAAACTTCCGGGACTTGTAAGAGCGGACAATATACGTTTCACACATTTTTCCAGAAATCCTAAGATTGCAGAGTTTTTAAAGAACTATAAATTTGTAAAAGAATTTGGTGAAGGTGTTAATCGTATGTGTAATGAATTGGAGCAGGTTGGATTAAAAGATCTAGTTTATCATACAAATGCATTTATGTTGCAGGCGGTTATTTATAATTCAAAAGTTGGAAAGACTATTGTTGAGAAAACCGCTGATTCATTAAAAAAATTAGCTGTTGCAGTCAATAAGTCGTTGATTGATTACCAAAAGCCGGCGATTGGAGAAGAAAAGTCGGCGATTGACGATAAAAAATCGGCGGTTGATATGATAAAGTCGGCGATTGAGAAGAAAAAATATAATGAACCTTCGAAAGCAAATATTCTTAAGGTGTATGATGAAATAGAGAAAAATCAGATTTTTGGCACAAAAGAAATAAAAGAAATTCTTGATTGCTCACCATCCACAGCAAGAGCAGTCATGACAAAACTTAGAGACATGAAAGTTGTTAAAGCGGTGAATGGTAAAGGAAAGGGAAAGTATGTATTCATAGAATAAAAATGAGATATAGAGTATTCCTGAATGTAAAAGCTTTATGTGTGGAAGTCAGGAGAAGGTAAAAACTGAATTGGTTAAAGGCACAAATTTGGTTTAAGTAACTCTTATAATGAAGATGGGGAATGTCATAGAAAATGTCGTAGAAATTTCATAGAAATTTTGAGAAAAATCAAGTGGCTAAAATCAGAATATTCTAAGAAGAAGCTTTCTAAAGCGTGAGAGACGCTTAAAGAGTTTCCTGAAAAACGAATATTCCAAAGTTAGTCTCAACGAAGTCTCACGAGATTTGAGACTGAGTGCGACTCTATGATATAGCAAAATGTGATAAAACCCGGATTTACAGGTGAATTATAAAGTAGTAGTCTCAAGATAGTCTCATTTTTGAAATTGTTTGTTGAGACTAACATGAGACTGAGGAGGTTCAAAATCATGGACATAAGTAAAAAAGATTGGAAGCTATTTCGAGAAAGATTATCAGGTTGGCAGGAAAAATATATGGAAGGTCTTGTTAAAGAGTATGCAAATTTTCTGAATGATGATAAAAAGCCTGCATCAGAGAAATTCTGGGAACTTGAAAAACGGATAAAAGAAGATAAGCACCATCCAGGAGTTATCATGGAGTTGAAAAAATCAGAGGTAATATGGGATATTGTTCGTCTTATTAGACTGAAAGTAATTACATATAATGATTTATCAGACTTTAGTGATGAATTACAGAATGAAGTAAAAAGCATACTTGAGATGAGCAGGTGATACATATGGAGATTGGTGCAACAAAAGCAGTTCAAGATCGACTAAAAACAACAAAGATTGAAGAAAGCAAAGGTGCTTCACTTGTGTTCTGCTGGGACACACATTTGACGAAAATAAAAGGAAGAAATGTCTTGTTTATTGTGAATGCCAGTAATCGTTATACAATAGCAATGACAGATATTGAACCAAGAAACTGGAATTATTATACAATGTATATCCGCAGTGTGATTCATGGCGTGATGCAGGAAATGGGATATTCCGAGGAACAGATAGGGTAGTATTTTAAAATGTCAGTCGATACAACTGTAACAAAAACTCATGGTAGGAAATCGGTTGGTGGCATTAACAGAATGGTAATGGATGCACAGTATTTTGGTAAGAAGCTGGAGAAAGAAGCAAAGTATCAATGGAAACTTAGTGAGTATCTGAACAGATATATTTGCCAGCCAGAGGGATTTGATGCATATGGATATCCGAGTGAACTTTTTAAATTAGACATGGAACGACTAGGGATAGCTACTAAGAGAAAGCCGGCAAAGGTAATTGATTTTACCAAGTACATAGATACTAATCGCAGTACTAACCATTAGCGCAAAAGAATTGTAAAAGCAATTGTTTGGGCATAAGAAGTTAGTTTGCAATGACAAAAAGCAAGATATATAAAATAATTCGTCGCTAAAAAGGCGACGAAAAAAGCGACGGAAAAGGAGAGCATTCATGAGCATAACATTTGAAATAGTCAAATTTAAAAAGCCAACAAAAGTAAGCGCCCAATAATCGGGCGGATTGTTTAATTGTTCTATCTTATCCATAATTATTGATAGTAAAGCGAGTGTTTTACTCTGATAATTATGGGAGGTATCTATCAATGAGTCGTAACTCAAAAACTTCAGCTGCCCAGCAGCTTAAACTTGTAATGGAATGCCGCAGAAGCGGCAAAACCGATGCACAGTGGTGCATCGAAAACGGAATTCGTCCGGCTACGTTTTACAACTGGGTATCCAGACTCCGCAAAAGAGGCTGTGATATTCCGGAATCTAATTGGAATGAATTAAAGCTTCCGGCGCGGCATCAGGATGTCGTGTTGTTGGATGTAATTCCAAAACCATCAGCTCTCGTCGTTAATGATGAACAATCCGAACCGGTTTCATCGAACTCAATGCTTCTTGAAATAAATAGTGCTAGGCTGACAATTCCTAACGGAACGGATTCATCGTTGTTAACGCAAGTAATACTTGCGATGAGAGGTTCCTTATGTTAGGCGATATTTCGGTAGCCAACGACATCTATATCGTCTGTGGTTATACCGATATGCGAAAATCCATTGATGGACTTTGTGCAATTATAATTGACTAGCTTCATCTGGATCCGCATCGCAGTTCGCTTTACTTATTCTGTGGACGCAGATGTGACCGTATCAAAGCACTGCTCTGGGAAACAGATGGTTTTGTACTTTTGTATAAGCGTCTCTCCGTTGAGGGAAAGTACCGCTGGCCAAGAGATAAGTCAGAGGTCCGTCCACTTACATGGCAACAGTTCGACTGGTTAATGTCAGGACTTGAAATAGAACAGCCCAAAGCCATCGGAGCGCATAAAAAAGTGAATAACTTATTAAAGTGTACCCTTTGTCAAGGACACTATGAGTTTTTCCTTTTCAGATTTCTATTCTATGTTTATTTGTTGTGTAGAGGCATCACTTTGATGCCTCAGATTGCTTGTTTTCCCCTTTGGATTTTGGGGTTATCAGTGGATAAATTCCTGTCGTCAGATATTGATAATATTCAACAGGTGACAGCTTTGCTAAATCCCATTGATAGCGTTCTGTATTATAGTATTCTGTCCAATCTGCAACTGCATTCAATATCTCCTTATAGCTGTTGCACTCTGATAAATCCAGTTCGTCCTTCATATGACCGAAAAATGATTCCTGTGGAGCATTGTCCCAACAGTTTGCTCTGCGGGACATGGACTGTCTCAGTTTAGTATCCTTTAACAGTTGAATAAATTTAATGCTGGTATAGTGGGAACCCTGATCGCTATGAATTAATGTTTCTGTACTTAAATCTGTTCCATGTTTTTCTATTAACTGATTTACTGTTTCCAGTACAAAATCAATTTCTAGCGATTCGCTGAGAACCCATGACAGCAATTCCTTGGTACAGGCATCTATAATTGTTGACATATAGCACCGAGGAGCCTTTCCATTGATAATATATGTGATATCTGTTAACAGAATTTTTCGTGGGCCATGTTCCTCGAATTCACGATTCACGATATTGGGGGCAGTATATGCAGTTGCCATTGCTTTTGCCATCCGTCGATAGGGATTTGCTTTGCGGATTGGGCACCGTAAGTTATACTTCTTCATCAGGCGTCGAATCTTTTTTATGTTCATCACAATCGGCGGTTCCATATGTAACAGCCGCATATATATGCTTCTGGCACCTTTATGATATCCTCGGTGCTGATATGCTTCCAGAATTAGAAGAAAATCCTGTCTGTCTTGCTCCTCCCTTTCCATTCGATGATCTTCTGTCGAGAGATAATGGTAATATCCGGAACGGGATACACATGCAATTTCGCACATAGCTGTTACATTCAATAAATTATCACTTTTTTGCATGGTATCATAAATAATCTGATATTTTACATGGGCTGGTATTTTTATCATTCCGGAGCCTCCGGATCTAAAGATACAATTTTTTTTAAAAACTCTATCTCCTGGTTCTTATATGCCAGTTGCATTTCCAGATATTTTATTCGATTTTCAGCCGAAAGATATCCATTGCAGCCCTGTGCATAGGTGTTAAGATCTCGAAAACCATTTCCTTTTTTTACCTCATTTCCAATCATAGTTTTCAGACCACTTAGTCTAGAATCTCCTAAGATATCTGGATCTATTCCGAAACTCAAAACAATCTCTCTTGGAAATTTCCCTTTTGACAGTTCCTCCCAAAACAACTTTTTAAATTCTGCTGAGAAATGTACAATACTCGGTGATACATCTAACACATATTTACTATTTCTAAGTGTGAGCATTTCCTGTTCTGTAAATTTTTTGTTCGCCATATTTTCCTCCAATTCATTTTTATTGTAATATCAATCTGAATTGGAATCAAAAACTTATTTTGTTCAAAACAAAGGGGTTTACCAACAGCATGTCCGAAATTAAGGGTTCCATATAAATTCATTGTCTAAATTTAAGGGTTTTCGCTAAAACTTGGTGTCTGATGATAAGGGTTTTGAAAACTCAAACTGTCCAATCTATAGGGTACATTTTATATCTCCCACTTTGGAAGCCTGTTCACAAAGACAAAAAGCACCGCAAAGCCTTGAAAATACTGCATTTTTTACTGTTAATAAAGCGCCTGATCTGGTATAATTAAGCTATCAGATTGAAGGAGATCAGGCAGTGGCTTTAAGTGCAAAAGACGTAAGTACGTAATCATCCGTATCTGTCAGCAACTATATTTTTCTGATACACTCTTTTCATAACAAAGAAAGGAAACTGTATCATTATGAAAACAGATGAAAAAATCACGCTGTGGTCTGAACGAATCCATGAATTTCAATCCAGTGGGAAGACTTGCAAAACAT